>ERZ795044.1744-NODE-1744-length-19469-cov-7.046976_pt1 | contig 19469 bp, 13 predicted proteins | sample MGYA00375128_ERZ795044 | MGnify/ENA primary metagenome ERZ795044 (study PRJEB30173, sample SAMN05720213) | anaerobic digester metagenome | isolation source: active sludge of municipal wastewater-treating anaerobic digesters | place: USA | collected 2014-12-22 ... | reverse complement strand
CTCTTGCAACAGCAGGTGCTCCGGATGCAGTAGCTCTTTCAACAGGTATCTCTGAAGCCCTGATCAACACAGCTCTTGGGGTATTGTCTTCTGCAACCGCTATCGTATTCTATAACTTATTTACAAGCAAGATCGATAACATCACTTATGGTATCGACGAAGCAGGTTACAGTATCGTTCAATCATTCGCTGCGCGTAACAGAAACTAATTCGGTTTCCTTTATGGAATTCGAAAAGTAAACGACTCATCATTTTAAGTTACCGATGCCAAAAATAAAAATAGCCAAAAAGAGTCCTTCACTGGACATGACGCCGATGGTTGATCTGGCCTTCCTTCTTGTTACATTCTTTATGTTAACAACGAAGTTTCGCCCCGATGAACCGGTGATCGTTGACCAGCCATCTTCAGTGAGCCAGATTCCACTACCCGATAAAGGTGTGTTAATGCTTACAATAGATGGTAAAGGCCGGGTGTTTTTCAATGTTGAAGGTCAGCAGATAAGAAGAGATATTCTGGATCGTCTGGGAAGTCACTTTAATATGACTTTCGACGAAAATGAAAAAAAGCGGTTTTCAGTGCTTTCTTCAATAGGAATGCCAATGAAAGATTTGAAGAAATATTTGAATGCTGAATCAGAAGAGCGAAAAATATTGAATGCAGAAACAAAAGGTATTCCGATTGATTCCACGAACAATGAATTAGCTATCTGGGTAAACTCAGCTCGTAAAGCAGCTCCAAGATTCAGCCTTGCAATTAAAGGTGACCGTGAAGCAGATATTCCAACGATCAAAAGAGTAATTTCAATTTTACAGGATAATAAAGCAAACCGATTCGCGCTCATCACCAATTTGGAAGGTGCTCCGGAAGCGGCAAAGTAAATAACGGTTTTAGTCAAGAAGTAAAATGTCAGAAGTACAACAACAAGAAAGCTCCGACAAAGGAGGCAAACATAAAAAGGTCCGTGCAAAGAAGTCGTCAACTCACGTTGATATGACTCCGATGGTTGATCTTGCCTTTCTTCTGCTTACATTCTTTATCATGACAACAACGTTCTCTAAACCGAAGACCATGGACATTACCATGCCGGTGAAAGACGAGGTTAAGGATGAAGACAGAACAAAAGTTCCGGCATCACAGACGATGTCAGTAATTCTTACAGCTGACAATAAAGTGATCTGGTATTTCGGTCAGGAAGATCCGGAGAAACCACCGGTAACAAGTATGGCAACGTTTTCTCAAACAGGAGAAAACAGTATTCATAAAATATTGCTTGAGAAAAATGCTCTTGTGAACAATCAGGTTAAAGCGGTTGAAGATTCAGTAAAACGCGGATTGATCGAAGACAAAGAAGATGTAATTAAAGCACACAAAGCAGCAGTAAAAAATGCTGAGAAAAAAGGACTGATCGTTCTTATCAAACCTGATGAGACATCAAAATATAATAATCTGGTAGACATCTTAGATGAAATGTTGATCTGTAACGTAGCGCGTTATGCAATTGTAGATCTGTCAGAGTCAGAAAAGGAACTGGTTAAAAACACTAAATAAATTAGTAAGGATGAAAGTATCATTTGACTGGTCGAGTGCAGTAAGTCCCGAAAGGAGCGAACTGGTTTTTGAGGGCCGCAACAAAGAATATGGCGGTTATGTTTTACGTCAGAAATACCAGAAACGCATTATCATTGCGATGATAGCATCTATTACCGGTCTTGGACTGGCAATTGCGATACCTATGATCGTAGCTTACATCAACAAGGTTGTTGTTACAAGAGAAACAGCGATCACAGAATCGATTACTCTTGCAGAACCACCACCGATTGACAAATCTACTCCACCGCCGCCACCGGTAATTCCTCCGCCACCGGTTCAGCAAACAATAAAATTCACTCCGCCAAAAGTTGTAAAAGACGAAGAGGTTGTAGAACCACCGCCAACACAGGATGAAGTAAAAGAAGTTCAGGTTAGTACAGTAACCCAAGAGGGAGAAGACATTGTAGATATTCCGGAAGATCCAATTGTAGGAGATCCTGATGAAGGGAAAATTTTTCAGTTTGTTGAAGAGCCACCATCATTTCCGGGTGGAGAAGATAAACTGATGGAGTATTTAAGCAAGAACATTAAATATCCAACCATTGCGAAAGAAAACAATATTCAAGGCCGCGTATATGTAACATTTGTCGTAGATAAAGATGGCAAGGTTACCGGGGCAAAAGTATTGCGCGGTATTGGCGGAGGCTGTGACGAGGAAGCCCTTCGTGTTGTAAAGAATATGCCTGAGTGGAAACCGGGTCGTCAGAACGGAAGAAGCGTATTGGTACAATACAATCTGCCGGTTGTATTTAACTTAAAGTAATACCAAGCCAAATGCCTGTACGAAGAACGGCTGCTGAACGAGTTTCTTTTATACTGAATATTTTTATGATCCTTGCATATGCATTCGGCGGTATTGCATTGTTTTTCTGGAAACTTCCGTCAGTTCCTGATCAGAATAGGAAAATTGCAAGCGGTGTTTTAATTTTATATGCCGGATACAGAACATTTAAATTACTGCGCACCAAAAAGAATTGACCGATGAAAATAAAAGCAAGAGTACTCTCACTTTTTACGGTCGCCGCATTTTTTTTTTCATGTAGTAACGATGGTGCTAAACACGCACCCTATACCGATACTCCCACCAGCGGAGAAATCCTGATACTTGCCGATGAATCCTATGAGCCTTTGATTCAGGTTCAGATAGACACATTTCAGGAAATTTATGTAAAGGCAAAGATCAATGTCCGGTATTTACCCGAAGAGGAATTATTCAAGCAATTGATGAATAACGACACCGTTCGGATTGCAATTACTGCGCGCGACCTGAATGATGCCGAGCGAAAGGATTTTGAAGTTAGAACGATCGTTCCACGTAATTTGAGAATAGCATCTGATGGAGTTGCATTGATCGTTAATCCGGAAAATCCGGATACGCTTCTTACAACAGATCAGCTGCAATCAATTTTGCAGGGGAAATACAGTACCTGGAAAGATCTTTCCGTTACCGGAATCAAAGACAGCATACTTGTTGTCTTCGACAAGAACGGTTCTGCTAATGCACGATACTTAAAAGAAAAATTTCTGGGCGACAAATCTTTTCCCAAAAACAGTTATGCAACCAACTCCAGTGCTGCTGTTGTTGAGTATGTAAGCAAAACAAAAGGTGCCATTGGAGTGATCGGAGTGAACTGGATCAGCGATTCTGATGACTCAACTACAACTTCTTTTCTCGATAAAATCAAAGTAATGGGAATTTCCCAGATGGACTCCGCAGGTGTTCAATTAGACTATTATAAGCCATTTCAAGCGTATATTGCGTTGAAAAGCTATCCATTGATCAGAGACATTATGATCGTCAATATCGAGGGCCGGAGTGGACTTGGCACAGGCTTTGCTTCCTTTGTTGCAGGTGATAAAGGCCAAAGGATGATTCGTATGATGGGACTACTTCCGGCAACAATGCCGGTAAGGATCATTCAGGTTAATTAAATCGAATTATGAAAAAAACAATAATATATTTCAGTCTGATTATTCTGGGTGCATTAAATGCATCAGCACAATCAATTCAGGAAGCAAGAAAGCTGACGGAGAACGAACAATATGAGGAGTCGTCGGCAATGTATAAACAGCTTATTTCTGCGAAGCCTACAGATGCAAATCTGTATTACTTTTTTGGCGATAATCTCTTGTCGGATGAAAATGCAGATTCAGCCAGAATAGTTTTTGAAAAAGGAAAGACAATCGATCCCAATAATGCATTGCTGAAGATCGGTACAGCAAAATTGTTAATGGATGCGATAAATGTCCGTGAAGCAAAAGCGTCTCTCGCAAAAGATGGTAATAATCCGGAACTAAAAAATCGTAATGAAGATGCAGTAGCGAATGTTGCAGCAGCTGTTAAATTATTGGATGAGGCCGTTGCGACAGCACCTGCGAAAGACCCATTGATTTTAATTGAAGCAGCTGAGGCTTATATTCATTATGAAAACAAAGATTTGGATAAAGCTAAATTGTTATTAGATAAGGCAAATGCCATTGATCCTAAAAACGTAGAAGTAAACATTCTTTATGGTGAGATCTATGGAAATCTTTCGAATGCAACGCTTGCAGCTGAGTATTTTAACAAAGCTCAGGAGCTTGATCCAAAATCAGCACGCGCAATTGTAAGTAAAGGACGGTTGTATTACAATTCTACAAATTACGATGCAGCTGCAGAAGAATTTGATAGAGCAATCAAATTAGATTCTGCTTATGCACCTGCATATAGCGCTGTTGCATATGCTTATTTGAAACAAGGCAAACTTGCAAAAGCAAAAGAAGCGGCAAAGAAATATTTAGATCTTTCAAAGAACAATTGCAGCGCAAGAATTTTTTATGCTTCACTTTTATACGCTTCGAAAAGCTACCAGGAAGCATTGGATGAACTTGCTTTAGTATCTCAACGATGCGATTCCAACAATATTAAAATGTTGCGTATTCAGGCTTATAGTAATTATGAAGCCGATAAATATCCTGAAGGCATTGCTGTTATGGAACATTTGTTCCGCATTGTTCCGGCAGATAAACGGATTATTCAGGATTTTGAATTCTATGGTAAGTTGCTTATAAAAACAGACAAAGATTCTCTGGGAATTGAACAGTTGTTGAAGGCTTATGCATTAGACCCAACTCGCGCCGACCTGCTTTCAGAAATTTCAAATGCCTGGTTCAAATTAAAAAACTATCCTAATGCAATTTTGTATATGCAGCAAAAAATTACATTGGGAAAAGATATAAAAGTTGCCGATTATTACTTGTTGGGTCGAGCAAATTATTTCATTGGACAATATCATTCTGCTGATTCAGCATTTATGAAAGTAAATGAAATAACTCCAACATATGCCGGTGGGTGGTTGTGGAGAGCAGATGTTAGCAGTAACATCGACAGTACAGGAAAAGATAGTCTGGCAAAACCATTCTATGATAAGTATATTCAAATTGCAGATTCGGACTCTGTTAACATTTCCAAGTATCAAAGCGGTCTTATTAGAGCTTACAGTTATATGGCATCGTATTATTTACTTATAAGAAAGGATAATGAACGGGCGAAATTTTATCTGAGAAAAAAACTGGATCTGATCGCCGAACCGGAAGAGAAGAAAAAGATCCAGATCCAGATCGATCAGATTGACGGCAAACTACCGAAAGGCAAATAAAATATAAATTAATTTAAGTAAAAAAAGACCTCCCGAAATATTTCGGGAGGTCTTTTAATTTTCTGCCAATTCCTATAATCCATTATTCCAGTCCCCTAATCCTAAAATCCTTGAATCCTTGAATCCTAATCCGTTTTTATATACATTGCAACCTCACAGAATTAACCACTCACTATGGCATCAAAGCACTTTAACAAAAAGTCGTTATCAGTACTTTTTGCAGAAGCAGACGAAACCGGAGAACACACACTCAAGAGAACACTGGGCCCAACACAATTAGTTATGCTTGGTATAGGTGCCATTATTGGCGCCGGACTTTTCAGTATTACCGGCGGTGCAGCGGCACATAATGCCGGCCCTGCCGTTACGATTTCATTTGTTATTGCAGCAGTTGCATGTGCCTTTGCAGGATTATGTTATGCAGAGTTCGCATCGATGATTCCCGTTGCAGGATCTGCATACACGTACTCTTATGCAACCATGGGAAGATTCATTGCATGGATCATCGGATGGGATCTTGTACTTGAATATGCAGTAGGAGCAGCCACCGTTTCCATTAGTTGGTCCAGGTATCTTGTAAAATTTTTCGAACACTATAATGTTCACCTCTCGCCACAGATGACCATGTCGCCATGGGATTCAGTCACCATGGCCGACGGATCGATCGTTACAGGAATTATGAACCTGCCTGCAGTTTTCATAGTTGTTTTAATGTCTTTGATCCTCGTCAGAGGAACTCAGGAGTCGTCAAGAATAAATGGCGTGATCGTAGGATTAAAAGTTGCCGTTGTTCTGATCTTTATCGGACTAGGATGGAATTATATTGACACCGCAAACTACACACCATACATTCCTGCAAACACCGGTAACTTCGGTGAATTCGGATGGAGTGGAATTGTCAGGGCTGCCGGAATTATTTTCTTCGCTTACATTGGTTTTGATGCAGTTTCTACTGCTGCCCAGGAAGCAAAGAATCCGAAGAAGGATATGCCCATTGGTATTCTGGTCTCGCTGGCAATATGTACGGTCTTATATATTTTGTTTGCACACGTAATGACAGGTTTAGCGCATTACACAGAATTCCAGGGACAGGACGGAATTGCCCCGGTTGCAGTTGCCATTGAGCATACTCCATATGAATGGTTAAAGCAAGCGATCATACTTGCTATTCTTGCGGGTTATTCTTCTGTGATACTTGTTATGTTACTTGGACAATCCCGTGTGTTCTTCTCTATGTCGAAAGACGGTCTGCTTCCACCTGTATTCTGTAGAATACATCCGAAGTTCAAAACACCTCATAAATCAAACTTGCTTTTCGCAGTATTCGTTAGTTTGTTCGCTGCATTTATTCCTGCACGTGTTGTAGGAGAGATGACAAGTATAGGAACACTCTTCGCTTTCGTTCTCGTTTGTATTGGAGTATTGGTTTTAAGAAAAACACAACCGGATGCACCACGGGTATTTAAAACTCCTATGGTACCATTAGTTCCAATTTTAGGAGTATTGTTCTGTGTATTTATGATGGCATCATTACCATTTGATACATGGTTACGACTGATGGCATGGATGGCTGTAGGTGTCGGAATTTATTTCTGGTATGGGGCTAAGAATGCGAAGTTTTGATAAAAAATACATTTTGAAAAGCGGCTCCTTCGGGTGCCGCTTTTTTATTTGGATAAATGAAGAGAGTATTTTTAAATGGTATGCAGAAAAATAGAATTAAATATTATTTTTTACTGTTGTTTTTTTTGACTTCTGCAATAAGCCATGCACAGGAGGTTAATTATTTTACCGGCCCCCCAATAAAAAATTTTGACGACGAGAATTTTAAAATTATAGGTTCTCAAGGACAGAACCTTTATACTTTTAATGGAAAAGATAACAATTATTACCTGACTACTTACGATACAGATTCACTGAAAATAATAAGTACTGTTCGCATACCGCTGCCGCCAATAGACTCAGTAAAATATTATCTAAGAGATTATTTTGTAAGGAACGATACGATTATAATTTTCTATTCTTTCTATCAGAATTGGCGATTTACTGAGAAACTGGAAATGATTACATTCAGCAGCGACGGTAAAAAATTTGGTGAAGCGAATTTTATAGATGATTCGTATGGGTTTGACAGAAAAAAATACAGCCGGTTTTATATAACGGAGAATAAGGACAAAAGCGAAATTTTATCTTATTCATATAATGTTGAAAAGGATTCTCTAAAACTAAGAATTAACCGGATCAGTTATTCAGGAAAGATACTTTCGACGGAGGAATTTAAGTTTGAAGCAGATAAGATCTATTATGGGTCACTTCGTAACGATGTGGATGGCAATGTTTATTTGGTCAGCCGCGACAGAAGAAGAAAGAGGAATGTACAATGGCAGCTTCAGGTGTATGCCAACAATACCGATAGTGTTTTTAAAATTGACCTGAAACTTCCGGCAGAAAAGAATGTATTTTTAATAAATGAATTTGAATTATATTATGATTCAGATGAAACAGTTTTACTAGCAACTCCATATTCTTTGGAGCAACAAAATTTTCTTGCGAAAGGAATATATATTTTGAGAATGAATATGAAAACCCACAAACTCGTAAGCGAAAGGGTTGTTCCATTCAAAACAGCAAAAGACACCCTTGAAAAATCCGAAGGGTTTTCGTTACGATCTTGCTTTTTAACAGATTGTCTACCGTTGACAAACAAGGGAAAACGATTCCTTTTTGAAAGCCGGCTTGAAATTCTTCAAAAAGTTTATGGCATTACTGTTAGCAAGGAATATGATATGGGAAACATATTTACTGTTGACATGGATTCGTCTTTTAATGTTACAGAAATTCATAAAATAAAAAAACAACAATATTCTTCAGTCGATGCCTTTAAATTCATTGGGTTTACTTCGCTTTGTCGTGATAATGAAACATATTTTATTTATAATGAATTACCTGAAAATATAAGTAAGTCGCCGGATGATATGAAACCATTGAAAACAGGTAAACTCGATGAATCTGGTGTAATCTATACTAAACTTGGTCAGGATAAGGTTTCCAGAAAAATATTGATTCCCAAAACCGGACCGAAAAATGTTGATCTGCTCCTACCCTGGAGTTCGTTTGTCAGTCGACCCGAAAATGAAATGTTTGTTGTAAGAAAAATCAAAGACGATTTTTTCCTAACAAAAATAGTTCTGACAAAATAAAACAGGCGCGATCAGTAAGCCTGTAAATTTTATAGGACGGTTTTAGATATTCTGCAATTATAAAATCCCTTGGTTAAGTGAACTTTTTATTCATTCTGAAGTAAAAACAGAATTATTTATTGATATCAGAATGGAAATAACCCCCTTTTGGCGCGACGTCATACTCATACTCATTAGTTTCCTGATGTTTATGGGGACGATCTACGTTTATTTCCGTTTGAGGAGCAGCACCTTTCGCCGGACCAGAAAACTTTTAGAGGAACGAGTAGAAGTTAAAACCAGACAATTGCGAGAGAAGAATCTTGAATTGGAAAAACTATCACTTGTTGCCAGCCGGACTGATAACTCAGTTATAATTGCAGATTCAACCGGAGAAATAGAATGGGTCAATGATGGATTTATCCGTTTGATTGGAATGCAAAAGGAAACGGTTATAGGAAAAAAACTTTCCGAGATAAATGTGTACAGTAATGTTGATGCAGAGATAAAAGATGCAATTGAGAATAAGCATTCGAAGATCTTTCAGAGTAACGTTACGACTCATAATCTGAAGAACATCTGGCTTTCATCTACCCTTACTCCTATTTATGGAGAAGATGGAATTGTGAAGAAGATCGTTGTCGTTGATACCGATTTTACCACAACAAAAAATATGCAGAACGTAATTGAAGCTTCTTTGAAAGAAAAAGATGTTTTGCTGAAAGAGATCCATCATCGCGTAAAAAATAATTTACAGATCATCATCAGTTTATTGAATCTACAGAGTGGATATATTAAAGACGAAGACACATTGAAGGCAGTTCAGGATGGACAAAATCGTGTACGCTCAATGGCTTTGGTCCACGAAAAATTTTATCAGGCTGAAGAACTGACGGAAATAGATTTTGGCGAGTATGCTTCAAAACTGTGTCAGTATTTATACCAATCGTACGGCGACAAAACGGAACGTATCGATGTTAAAGTTACCGGCGACCACGTTGGTCTTGATATGGACACAGCAATGCCTTGTGGTTTACTTGTGAACGAAGTTGTTTCCAATTCCTATAAATATGCATTCCCGGGAAGTTCGACGGGAGACATTGAGATCAATCTGAGAAAAGAGGCGAAAAAAGTTATTTTGAAGATGTCCGATTCAGGAATCGGATTACCGGAAAATGTTGATTTTGAAAAGTCGGAAACACTTGGAATGCAATTAATTCAAGCACTAACCAGTCAACTGGACGGGGAATTGAAGGTTTCACGTGAAAAAGGTACAACTTTCGAAGTATCTTTTACGTATCCCCGCCATAACGGCTAATTATAAACACTATTTTCAGGTTTTAGTTAACTAGAAAAACTACTATGGCAGCATTAAAAATAATGATTGTTGAGGACGAGATCATCGTTGCAAAAGACATTCAACGAATTTTAAAGAAGCTCGGCTACGAAGCTTTTGATCCGTTTGCCAATGGAAAAAAGGCACTTGATTCAATCGAGAAACTGAACCCGGATATTTTATTGCTCGACATCAATTTGAAGAGCAGCGAGATCGATGGAATTCAGGTTGCCGAACAGATTCATCAGCACTATCAGATTCCGTTTATATTTCTCACGGCTTTTTCCGATAAAACAACTTTGGAACGCGCTAAATTAACGGAGCCTTATGGCTATATCATCAAACCTTTTGAAGAAGATGATATTCGTACAGCAATAGAGATCGCTTTTTATAAATATACTAAGGATCTTGAGATGCAAAACAAAGGAAATCGTTTTGCAGCTGCATTGGATAGTCTGGAAGTTGCCGTCATCATTACCGACTCAAATGAGAAAGTGATTTTCATGAACAAGATGGCTGAAACACTTACCGGTTGTCTGAAGCAGGAAGCGCTTGGAAAAGATATCTCCATTGCAATGAAGAATTGCAATCAGGATACCCGCAATGTATTTAAAACGCTTGCACATTCTGTTATCGGCGACACAAACAAGAAAGACGGTGATGCAGAAGTTCCGGTATCAAATGGTGCAGCAGAACAAAAAGTCGCAGTCAATACATTTCCTATCCTTACCGTAAATAATAAAATTAACGGTTGTGCTTTTGTTATGACCTCACCCGGTCGTCGTGATGCAGTTCAGGAAACAACAACAGATAAAAACCTATTCAACTTCCTTGAAAATATTTATGCAAACAACAGTTTCTTCGTAAAGAAAGACTCACGTTTTGTGAAAGTGAATTTTCAGGATATTCTTTGGATTGAAGCGTTGGATAATTATGTTATCATAAAAACAAGTTCGAAAGAGCAGTTCATTCTGCATAGTTCAATGAAAGACATTGAAAGTAAACTTCCGCAATTGAATTTTGCACGTGTTCATCGTTCTTACATTGTACAATTAGAAAAAATTAATGCATTGGAAGAAAATGCATGTATCATAGACGGTAACAGAATACCGATTGGTAAAAGCTATAAGGACAATCTGATGAGCAGGTTGAATTTGTTTTAACGGGTCGTTCATTAGGTCAAGGGTTAAAGGTCAAGGGTCAAATGCTACATAGTGTTTGGGCTTGACCTTTTTTAATTTGAGTTTAAAATGATTTAAAGTGTTTAATGAGTTTAAGGTGTGTTTTGTCTCACACCTTAAACACTTTAAACCCCTTAAACTCTACCTAACCGAAGATTAATTATTTCTGCAATCTTCAAATTGCCGATTAATTCTTCGACTAAGCCTAAAACCTGACCCTTGACCCCAAGATCTTAACTCCCTTATTTTAAACTTCAACCTTAATTTTCCCCATACATCAAAAAAAATACAATAGTTTCGCATAAAAATTTGCCGGTGGTCAGATCCGAAATTATTGCAGTTAAAGATTTAGTAAAACACTATAAGGAGATTGAGGCTGTCAATGGCATCAGCTTTTCAGTGATGGAGGGAGAGATCTTCGGATTGTTAGGTCCCAATGGTGCCGGGAAAACGACTACTCTTGAAATCATAGAAACACTGAGGGAGAAAACATCCGGATCTGTAGTGGTTGATGGTATTTCACTGGATGCAGATCCAAATTCGATCAAACAAATTATTGGAGTACAACTTCAGGCTGCGAATTATTATCCGAATTTAATGTTGAATGAATTACTGGACCTTTTTGCAGGTTTATACAATACATCAATCAATAACTTTGAGATGCTTTCATTAGTCGGATTGGAGACGAGAGGCAAATCAAAATACAAAGAACTGTCGGGCGGACAAAAGCAACGGTTTTCTATTGCAACAACATTGATCAATAAGCCCAAAATCGTTTTCCTCGACGAACCTACAACAGGACTTGATCCCCAGGCACGCAGAAATTTATGGGATCTGATCAAGGAGATCCGGTCGAAAGGAACAACAGTGGTGATCACAACTCACTACATGGACGAAGCGGAAATTCTTTGTGACCGTGTGGCCATTATAGAAAAAGGAAAAATTATTTCAATCGACTCTCCTGAAAAATTAATTGACAATCTGATCGCTTCCGGTTTTGAAAGAAAGAAGGAAGTGAAGAGTGCCAATCTGGAAGATGTATTTTTATCGCTCACCGGTTATGAATGGAGGGATCAATAATGGAGCAGAATAAAAAATACAGTCAGATTCGCGCGATGAAGGCTATTGCAATAGCAAGTTTTCGTTCGATAATCAGAAATCCTTCTGCAGTTATATTCAGCATTGCATTTCCGTTGGTGTTTATTGTTGCTTTTGGTTTTATCAATGGCAATAGTATAAAAATGGAAGTTGGTATTGATCCTGAAAGCGACACAACGGGAACAATTTATCATTCGTTCATTAGTTCACCCGGTATTACACTTAAGCAGAATCTTTCAACTGTTGAATTGAATGAAAGACTGAACAGAGGAAGGGTAGATGCTATTTTGAAATTTGACCATACCGATGAAACAGGTTTGGAAGCAGTAGAAATTATTACTTCACAGGCTTCACGGGAGAAAGGAATGTTTGTTCGTTCGCTGATCACAAATTTAGTCGACAAACAAAATTTAGAATACTATAAAAATGTTTCCCGCTCTATTGATAGCAGCACGATAGCAGTTGCACGTGAAACAACAAGACCCACAGAACTGCGTGAAACGAAAGTCACCGGAAGAGAATACAAGATGATCGATTTCATTTTACCCGGTCAGCTCGGATTTTCTATTTTAAGTGCTGCAGTTTTTGGAACAGCGTTTGTATTTTATTCTCTGCGACAAACAATGGTATTGAAACGGTTCTTTGCCACTCCGATAAAAAGGCCATATATTATTTTAGGAGAAGCACTAAGTCGTCTTGTTTTTCAATTGCTGGGATCATCAGTAATTCTATTTATAGGACATTTTGTTTTTGGATTCACATTGATACACGGACTATGGACAGCAATTGTGATGTTACTTTTATCTGCACTTGGATTAATTGTCTTTATGGGATTTGGATTTGTAGTTTCAGGGATTGCAAAATCTGAAAATGTGATTCCTCCGATAGCCAACATTATTACATTGCCTCAATTTCTCCTTTGCGGAACTTTTTTTCCAATCGATGCTTTTCCGAAATGGCTGCAGGTGATCAGCAATGTTCTGCCCTTAACATATCTGAACGATGCCTTACGACGGGTAGCCTTTGAAGGGGCAGGATTGGCCGATATCTCCACTCAAATACTGATTTTAGTGCTTTGGGGAGTCGTAGTTTATGCTGCTGCTGTGCGTTTTTTCCGTTGGGAATAGAGCTTTTGTCTGAAATCTGTAATTATTAACAGATAATGTATGGTAATTCAGCAAATTAAGTACCTAATGGCACGGGCTTTTTGTACTTTTGTAATAAGTTAATGTCCACACCCCAATGAACCAATTTATATCGGGAAGAACTTTTGTCCGGTACGCACTTCTTTTTGCTTTTATTCTAACTCCTTTTTTGCTCAAAGCTCAAATGGGAAAGAATGGCGCTTTGACTACAAGCACCACAAGTATTCTTAACGATTACACCACTTTAACCTCAGATGCATCTTCAGGAACAAATAACCTGAATGTAGCATCAAGTGTTTTAAATGCAACACTTGGTTCTCCACTTGCTGCGGGCGATTTAATTTTCATCATTCAGATGCAAGGTGCATCAATGACAACTGCTAATGACACGACATACGGCAGTTTGATCTCTTACGGTAATTGCGGAAACTTTGAATTTCTTGAAGTGGCTGATGTGCCATCATCAACTCAGATAACAACAGCCTGTCAGTTAAAGAATAGTTATTCATCATCAGGCAGAACACAAGTTGTACGTGTTCCACGTTTAACTACATTAACAGTTGGGTCAGGCGGATCTATGACATGTCCGCCTTGGAATGGAAGCACAGGTGGTGTATTGATCCTTGAAGTTGTAAATGGAATAACAGTTAACAGTGGCGGAACAATTAATGCTACTGGCAAAGGCTTCAGGGCCGGACAAAATGCAGGCGAGAATAATACTGATTATGGCATACAGAATTATGTTTTTAATCTCAGCACTTTCGGAGCAGAAAAAGGCGAAGGTATTGGTGGAAATACATCTGACTATGATGGTATGTCTGGAAGATATTGTAAAGGAGCGCCATTGAATGGCGGAGGTGGTGCGAATGCTCACAATGCCGGTGGCGGTGGCGGTGGCAATTGCGGTACACTTGGTTGGACAGGAAGAGGAGTACCGGATGTATCAAATGCATCCTGGGCAAATGCATGGAATTTAGAATACAGTGGCTTTGCTTCATCGAATTCATCAGGTGGAGGGAAGGGCGGATATTCTTTTTCAGCAAGTAACCAGAATGCACTGGTTCAGGGACCGACAAATGCAATCTGGGGCGGAGATATAAGAAGGGAGAATGGCGGAAGAGGAGGCCATCCACTTGACTATTCAACAGGAAAGATTTTTATGGGCGGAGGCGGTGGTGCCGGTGACCAAAACAATAATTATGGTGGTGCCGGTGGAAATGGTGGCGGTATAATTTATCTCCTTTGTTACAGCACAATTTCAGGTAGTGGTCAGATCAATTCAAACGGCGATAATGGAATTTCAACCAACAGTTCCGGTACAGATGGTGCCGGTGGTGGTGGCGGTGGCGGAACAATATTTTTAGATGCAACGGGACTGATCTCCGGTGTTACAGCAAATGCTAATGGCGGAAATGGTGGAAATCAGAGTGTCGCTATTTTTGAATCAGAAACTGAAGGACCGGGCGGTGGCGGCGGCGGTGGTTATATTGCAGCATCCAGTGGTGCAATTACCCGCAATGCAAATGGCGGAAATAATGGTACAACAAACGGAAGCAGTTTATCTGAATTCCCAGCTAACGGGGCTACCAAAGGTGGTGCCGGTATGCCTTCGCAACAAACAAATACATTTCACATAATTACTTCTACGGTTTACATCTGTCCGGGAACTTCAACAACACTTTCATTTTCTACAACAGGCACAGTTCCTCCGGGAACAACGTTTGCATGGTTCAATCAGGCTGTAGGCGGAACACTTCTTGGAAGCGGAACAACATTTACAACACCTGTACTTAGCAGCGGACAAATTACTTATTATGTTTCTGCTTGTCCGGGCGCAACACGTTTCCCTGTTCAGGTTCAGGTTTCGCAAGTTACAGCTTCAATTTCTGCCTCCGCTGTTTGTAGTGGAAGTGCAACAAACTTTACAGGAACCGGAACAGCTTCTTCAGGATCCATTGCAAGCTGGGACTGGGATTTTGGAGATGGATCAGGAACATCATCATCTCAAAATCCGTCTTATACCTATTCATCTTCGAATTCATATACAGTTACTCTGACTGTTACCGATAATAGTGGTTGTACTGCAAGTGCAACTCAGTCTGTAACAGTTCTCTCATCACCTACTGTGAACTTTGCTACAGTTGACACCTTCGGATGTGCGCCATACAATGTAGATTTCACAAATACCACAAGCAGTGCAACATCTTATTCATGGAATTTCGGTGATGGAAGTCCATTGTCATCTGCCGTTGCTCCGACACATCTTTACGCTACAAACGGATTATATACAGTAACGCTTACGGCATCAAATAGTGGATGTACAACAACAGCTACTCTACCATACATTATCAACGTAAGGCCTGTTCCTACTGCATCCTTTTCAGCACCATCAACTATTTGTCTGGGTGATGTTGCATCATTCAATAATCTATCGGTTGGTAACGGATCAACGATAAACAGTTACTCCTGGAATTTCGGTGATGGAAGTCCTGCTTCCGGCACAGCTAGTCCGACACATACTTTTACCACTGCCTCTACATTTAATGTCGTGCTCACTACTTCATCTGTATTCTGTTCTGACGATACCACAATTGCAATAACAGTAAGTCCGGCACCGGTGGTTAATTTTTCTACACTAACCACAACAGGTTGTGCACCATTATTGGTCTCATTTTCCAATACCACTACAGGGGCTCCGGTATATTCCTGGAATTTTGGTGATGGAAGTCCATTCACAACGGGCGCAACACCGTCTCACATTTATTCAACAACAGGAACTTTTACAGTTACTTTAATTGCTACACAAGGATCATGTGCAGACACATTGACAAGAACCAATTACATTCAGGTTGGAGCAGGTCCGAATGCATCTTTCACCAGCAGTGTTACATCAGCTTGTCTTGGCGACAGCATTCGATTTACAAATGCATCATCAGGAACAATTACATCCTACACCTGGGACTTTGATGACGGTACTGTTATAACATCAGCTTCAGGAACAACTCAATCGCATTTATACACATCGCCCGGAACATATGATGTTCATCTTTCTGTCGTAGCAAATGGGTGTACAGACGATACGACTATTACGGTAAATATTTTATCCGGCCCTGTTGTAAATTTTGCAGCGTCAGCACTAAATGGTTGTGGAAGTCTGACAACCAATTTTACCAATACTACAACAGGTACTACAATTTATAGCTGGAATTTTGGCGACGGAAGTCCGCTGAGTAGTACAGCAAATCCAAGTCATACTTATTCATCGACGGGTACATATACTGTTACTCTCATTGCAGGTCAGGGAAGTTGCATTGATACGCTGATCAGAACAAATTACATTTCAGTCGGCACAGTTCCTACCAGTTCATTTTCTACAGCATCAGTTTGTCTCGGTGACTCGGTAAGATTTACAAATCTTTCTACAGGAAACGGTGACCCTATTACCGGTGTCACGTGGAACTATGATGATGGAAATTCATCAACCGTTACAGCACCACATTTTTATACAGCAGCCGGAACCTATGACGTTAATCTGATCGTATCAACAGCAAATTGTACTGATGATACAACGATCACTGTAACAGTATCACCGGGACCATTAGTAAATTTCAGCGCACCTGCATTAACAGGTTGTGGTTCGCTCTCAACGACATTTACAAATACAACAACGGGTTCGCCAACATATACCTGGAATTTTGGTGACGGCTCACCTGCTTCTTCGGCAGCAACTCCAACACATGTTTATTCTGCAACAGGAACTTACACTGTAACATTAATTGCATCTCAAGGGTCGTGTTCAGATACCCTGGTTCGCACAAACTATATTACAATTTACAATGCTCCTATAAGTTCATTTTCTACAAACAATGTATGTTTAGGCGACAGTGTCAGATTTACAAATTTGTCGAATGGAAATGGTGAGCCGATCACGAATTACACCTGGAATTACGGTGATGGAAATTTCTCATCGCAGTTTTCACAGTCGCATTACTATACTGCTGCAGGTACCTACAACGTTTTACTTTCAATTATAACTGCGCATTGTGTTGATGATACAACGATAACAGTAACAGTTTCACCTGGACCGGTTGTTGATTTCAGCACTCCAACTCTTACATCTTGTGGACCATTGAATGCATCTTTCATAAATACAACGACAGGTTCACCAAGTTACACGTGGAACTTTGGTGACGGTTCACCAACATCATCAACTGCGTCACCAACTCATACTTATGCTTCGGCAGGAACATATACTGTTTCATTGATCGCTTCACAAGGCACGTGTTCTGATACGCTTGTTAGGACAAATTATTAACAGTTTATAATGCACCTCTAAGTTCATTCACAACTGCGAATGTTTGTATCGGAGACACGGTTAGGTTCACAAATTTATCGAGCGGCAATGGTGAACCGATCACGAATTATACCTGGAATTATGGTGATGGAAATTTCTCTTCACAAATATCTTCGCCACATTATTATACTGCAGCGGGAACATACAATGTGCTCCTTTCAATCATTACTCCGCATTGTGTTGATGATACAACAATTTCAGTGACTGTATCTGCCGGACCGGTTGTAGCATTCACACCTGATGCAACAACGTTCTGCGGAAATCAGAGTGTGACTTTTACAAACAATACCACAGGGTCTCCTTCTTACATCTGGAATTTCGGTGATGGAAGTCCTGTTTCAAATGCAGTAAATCCAATACACCAGTATAACCTTCCGGGAACATATACTGTATCTCTCATTGCCAGTCAGGGAAGTTGTGCAGATACACTGGTTCAGAATTCTCTGATCAATGTTTATGCTTCACCGCTTTCATCATTCAGCACAAGTGATGTTTGTTTATACGACAGCGTTCACTTCCAGAATGCTTCAACTATGAATGGCGGTGTGATCACATCCTACAACTGGAGTTTTGATGATGGTCTTACATCATCTGTTTCTTCACCTTCGCATTTCTACACTTCTCCGGGAACTTACAACGTAACATTGAGTGCCATCTCCGCAAACTGTACTGATGACACAACGATAACAGTAAATGTAAATCCAAACCCGGCAGTTAATTTTGCTTCTTCAACAATAAGTGCATGTGATAGTATAACTATTAATTTCAATAATTCAACGACAGGTGCAGCCACTTATGCCTGGAACTTTGGTGATGGCAACACATCGACAGTTGTTTCTCCGTCGCATCTGTATGCAGTTGAAGGTACTTATAGCGTTCTATTAACGGCTACTTCGGCGGAAGGATGTTCAGCATCTAAGTATGCAGCATCAATGGTAATTATAAAGAGTACACCGCAGCCGGCTTTTTCAGCTTCAAGAACTTCTGTTTGTCCGGGCGATTGTGTTGCATACACAGATCTTACTCCGGGAACAAATACAAACTGGCAATGGCAATTAACGGGCGGTAATCCATCTGCTTCGATTGCAAGAAATCTGAATTCAGTTTGTTATAATACAATTGGAAATTATTCCGTAACGCTTACGGTTTCGAATGGCTCATGTACGGGAACATCAACTCAATCAGCATTGATACATGTTGTAGATTGTAATGCAAAACCTCAAGCATCTTTCGTCAGCAGCGATACAAGTCTTTGCGGAGGCAGTTGCATTTCATTTGTAGACCTGTCACTTAATTCTGTTAGCTGGTCGTGGCAGTTTCCTGGTGGAATTCCTTCTACTTCAACCTTGGAATCACCGACAAACATCTGTTATTCCACATCAGGAGTTTATCCTGTTACACTTATTGCCAGTAATACTTCCGGATCGGACACGCTTACTGTTACTTCATTCATCAGTGTGTCTGCAATGCCGGCGCAGCCTACATTTACACAAAGCGGTAATGTTTTAACATCGACATCGGCGGTGAGTTATCAATGGTATTACAATAGCATTCCGATATCCGGTGCAAACAATCAGCAATATACTGCAACTTTATCAGGACCATATTCAGTAGAGATAACGGATGCTAATGGTTGTACATCTGTTTCTGTTGTTTCACATGTTTCTTTAGTTGGAGTAAATGAATTGTTGGATCCGTTGAGTTTTATAATTTATCCGAATCCGGCAACCAATGAATTATTTATTCAATCTGACAGATCAGTTAACGGTGAAATTTCAATTCAATTGATTGATCTTGTTGGACAGGTTTTGATTTCGAAAACAGAAAAATATAATCTGTCAGGTGCTATCTGGAAACTGGATCTTACACTTCTTGCTCAGGGGGCTTATTTTGTCAGGGTAACGAATAAGGAACATGAGTGGAAGTCTGTTATTTTGAAACAATAAA
>ERZ795044.1738-NODE-1738-length-19526-cov-7.810231_pt1 | contig 19526 bp, 14 predicted proteins | sample MGYA00375128_ERZ795044 | MGnify/ENA primary metagenome ERZ795044 (study PRJEB30173, sample SAMN05720213) | anaerobic digester metagenome | isolation source: active sludge of municipal wastewater-treating anaerobic digesters | place: USA | collected 2014-12-22 ... | reverse complement strand
TCGGGATGAACTACGGCTACAACAGCTTCCAGTTCAACCTGCGCAACACGCTCAACTCGTCGCTCGGGCCGAACCTGTCGACGCCCACCGCGCCGGGCCCCGATGGCCGGTTGGGGACGGCGGATGACCCGCGGATCCCGAACCAGACCTCGTTCGACGCCGGCGCCCTCAAGCGCGGCGAGTTCAACCTCGGGCTCTCCCTGGCCAAGTCGCTCGAACTCGGACTGCCGAACCCGGTGAACGTCGCGTTCGGCGCCGCCTTCCGCAGCGAGAACTACGAGGTGGTGGCTGGTGAGCGCGCCTCGTGGATCAACGGCTACCACAAGACAGCCGACAGCTCGGGGATCGCGCAGGGCGGGTCGTCGGTCTTCCAGGGCTTCGCGCCGACCGACGCGAGCGAGAACAGCCGCAACAACATCGGCGGCTATCTCGACCTCGAGACGAACCTCTCCAAGAACGTCCTGGCCAACGTCGCCACGCGCTTCGAGAACTACAGCGACTTCGGCTCGTCGATCACGGGCAAGGCGGCGCTCCGCTACCAGCCGAGGAAGGAACTCGTCCTGCGCGGCGCCGTCAGCACCGGCTTCCGCGCCCCGGGGCTCCAGCAGAGCTGGTACAGCCACACCACCACGGCGATCCAGAACGGCGTCCTCGTGGAGATCGGCAACTTTCCGGTCACCAATCGTGCGTCCAGGATCTTCGGCGCCAAGCCGCTCAAGGAAGAGAGCTCGGTCAACCTGAGCGCGGGTATGGCGTGGTCGCCGACCAACGACTTCAACCTCACGGTCGACCTGTACAACATCAACATCACCGACCGCATCCTCCTCGGCGCCACCTTCGACGGGTCCTCGGACCCGGTCATCGCCAAGATCCTGGCCGACTCCGGCCTGACCCAGATCGCCGGCGTGCAGTTCCCGACCAACGCGCTGGACACGAAGACGAACGGCCTGGATGTCGCGGCCAACTACCGCTTGCATCCGGGGGCCGGCCTGCTCGACTTCACCCTCGCCTTCAACTTCACGAAGAACGAAGTCACGCGTATCGACCCGCTCCCGGCGATCCTGGTCGGCAAGGGCTCGAGCTATACCAGCGCGCTCGACATCGTGACGATCAACGCCATCGAGAAGAACCGTCCCGACCGCCGCTCGTCGCTCACGTCCAACTATTCGCAGGGGCGCTTCCACGTGATGGGGCGCATCTCCGACTACGGCAAGTTCGTCGACGGCTCGCTCGATGGGCTCGAGACGTTCGGCGCCAAGCAGCTGTTCGACGGCGAGATCGGCTACCGGTGGGACGCGATCAACGTCTCGCTCGGTGCCCGCAACCTGTTCAACACGTATCCTGACCAGGTGAAGATCGAGGCCAATACCAACAACGGGACCTTCATCTGGCCGGGCGCCTCGCCGTTCGGCTACAACGGGCGCTACATCTATGTCCGCTCGGAGATCCTCCTGAGCCGCTAGCGCTCCGCACCACCACGCACGACGCGGGGTCCGGGTAGCTTTCCGGACCCCGCGTCACGTTCCCCCCAGCGCGCCCTTACGCTTCGTGCCCTCCTCACGGTCAGCTGCACCCCGGGCCACCGCCGACGACGAGTCGCTACGCCACTTCGGCGTGACCGCGGCGACGGCCGTGATGGTGGGGAACATGATCGGGACCGGCGTCTTCACCGCCCTCGGCTTCCAGGCCCAGGCGCTGCACAGCGGGGCGGCGCTGCTCTCGCTCTGGGCCATCGGCGGGCTCATCGCGCTCTGCGGGGCGCTGGCCTACGCCGAGTTGGGGACGATGTACCCGCACTGCGGCGGCGAGTACGTGTACCTCGGCCGCGCCTGGCACCCCATGGCCGGCTTCCTCGGCGGCTGGGTGTCGATGACCGTGGGCTTCGCCGCCCCCATCGCGCTCGCCGGGATCGCCTTCGGGCGCTACGTCTCGGCCATCGTTCCCATTCCGCCGCTCGCCGCCTCGCTGGTGGTGCTGGGCGTCGTGGCCGTCGTGCACCTGGCGGGGCTGCACGCGGCCAAGCGCTTCCAGCTGCTCATCACCGGGACGCAGTTCATCCTCATCGCCGCCTTCATCACCGCGGGGCTCCGGCACGCACCGGCCGCGCCGCTCCACATGGGGCTCGACGGCGCCGCGTGGCGCGAAATCGTCTCGACCCCGTTTGCCGTCTCGCTGGTCTACGTGTCGTACGCCTTCACCGGGTGGAACGCCGCCGGCTACATCGCCGGGGAGATCACGACCCCGCAGCGCTCCATCCCGCGGGCCATCGTCATGGCGACGCTGGTGGTCACGGTGCTGTACGTCCTGCTCAACTGGGCCTTCCTGCGCACGGTCCCCCTCGACACGCTCGCCGGTCGCGTGGAGGTGGGGGCACTCTCGGCCAACGCGATGTTCGGGCGCACGGGGACGATCGTGATGAGTGCCATCATCGCCACCGTCCTCATTGCCACCATCAGCGCCATGGTGCTGGGTGGATCGCGCGTGACCTACGCCGTCATGGCCGACCTCCCGCGGTGGCGCGTGCTGGGCAAGCGCGCCGCCAACGGCGTCCCGCGCAACGCCATCGTCGCGCAGGTGGTCCTGATCCTGGTCCTGCTCCTGACCAACTCGTTCGAGCAGGTGATGCTCTACGCCGGCTTCACCCTCAACCTCATGTCGCTGCTGGCCGTGCTGGGGATGATGCGGTTGCGCTGGACGATGTCGTCCACGCACCGCCCGTACCGCGCGTGGGGCTATCCGGTCACGCCGCTGCTCTACGTTGCGCTGAGCCTCTGGACGCTCGGGACGCTCCTGCGCGAGCGTCCGGTGGAGTCGATCAGCGGGCTGGGGACGCTGGTGGTCGGGATGGGCGTGTGGTGGTTGGCGCACCGTCCCGTGGCCGCCGCGGTCGCCGGCGACTCATCACGTTAGGCGACGGGCGCGGTCACCACCGCCGCACGGTCACAACCGCGGCGCCACCAGCTCGCGCACCTCGGCCGAACTGTGCACCGGGATCACCTCGAAGTCGACGAGGTCGGCCCAGTTGGCGATCCAGGCGTCGAGCAACGCGCGCTCGTCGCACTCCATGACCTGGTAGCAGTGCGCGAGGTCGTGCGTCACCCAGCTGTCGACGTAGCGCAGGCCGTCAGGGGCAAGGCGCCCCTGATCACGAAAGCGGCGATAGACCGGGAGAGGGTCGCCGTGGCGGAAGTGCTCGATGATCATGTAGCGCATGGCACCGACGAGGCCGGAGGGAGACCAACAACGAGGGGGGCGATCCACGCGGAATCGCCCCCCTGATCATTCCTCCCGAGCGTCTCCGCGGCAAGCGATCAGGCTGGGTGCATCCCCAACCCGCCCGCGCCGCCGGCGTGCAACGCGGCGTTGAGGCGCGCCTCGGCAATCAGTTCGCGCGCCCGTGCACAGATCTCGTCCATCGACGGCGTGTCGGGGATCATGCTGCGGGCAGCGGCGCGCAGCTCGTCCATCGTGGGAAGGTGCGGGAGTCGCGCTTCCAGCTCCGCCATGGTGGGCATGTGCGGGAGCCGAGCCTGCAGCTCCGCCCGGGAGGGCAGGTTGGGAAAGCGCGCCTGCAGCTCGGACATGCTGGGCATCTGGGGGAGGCGCGCCCCCAGTTCCTGGCGCGTAGGGAGGTGCGGGAGGGTGTGCAGGTACGCCTCGATCGCCTCACGATCGACCTTGGCCGCCAGCTGCCGCGCGATGCGCTCGATGGTCGCGCGCCCAAGGCCGCGGGTATTGGCCACGACGTCGGCTGGAGGGGTCCCCATGTCGTGGACCACACCGATCGCCTCCAGCCCCTTGAGGACGTAGTAGGTGACGTCCACTTCCCACCAGCGGAATCCCTGGCGCGCCGAGCGCTGGTAGGCGTGGTGGTTGTTGTGCCACCCCTCGCCTAACGTGATGATGGCGAGCCACCAGTTGTTGCGCGAATCGTCGCCGGTGGCGTAGCGCTGCTTGCCGTGCACGTGCGCCATCGAGTTGATGAAGAAGGTCCCGTGGTAGAGCAGGACCGTGCTCCAGAAGAAGCCGACGACGAGTCCCTGCCAGCCAAACGCCGCCCCGATGATCGCCGCGAGGACGAGCGTCGGGAGCTGCTCGAAGCGCAGGAGAAACATCAGCTCCGGATACTTCGCGAGATCGGGGACGCTATCGGGATCGATCGCGTCGTAGCGCTGGTCGAAGATCCACCCCATGTGCGAGTACCAGAAACCGCGATGCCGCGGCGAGTGCACGTCGAACTCGGTGTCGGAGTGCTTGTGGTGATGGCGGTGCAGCGAGGCCCACCACAGCACGCTCTTCTGCGACGTCGACTGCGCCAGAAAGGCGAGGACGAACTGGAAGGCGCGGCTCGTCCTGAACGCGCGATGCGAGAAGTACCGATGATAGCCCGCCGTGATGGCGAACATGCGCAGGACGTAGAGCCCGAAGCAGAGGGCGATCATCCCCCACGAGACCCCGGTCCAGAATGCGCCGAGGCAGGCCAGGTGGACTAGGACGAACGGGACGGCATCCGGGTAGATGATGTCGTCGTGATACTCGGAGCGCGGCGGGCGAACGGCGGGAGCGGGCACGTCTGCGGTGGCAACGGGTGGTCGTGGAGCGCCAGGGACGCAACGAGGGCCCCGTCAACCGGAGGGGCCCCCGCCGCACGAAGGGAAGCTACCGAAAGACGATCCGTTTCGCCCGACTTCACCGGTACGCGCCCGTCGGCGAACGGCCGCGCGGTGACCATCACCTCGACGGACCACTCGCAGCGGCAGGGCGCTCACCGGCGGCCAGTTCCTCGACGAGCAGACGGTCGGCGCTTCCGTGGATTCGTACAGCTGAGCGCGAGTGGCGTACCGCGCCAACGCGCCACACATTCGGTGCGGTGATCGCTGGACAGGGCGCGACGTCCCTTCCGCGACCGCGCGTCTCGCCCGACGACCGGGATCGCGCGACCACGCCCCGCTGCCACTCCCCGCGCACGACCTGCACTCGCACAGGAGCCACCAGGTGGACCCCAAGCACAACGACGCAACCGGACTTCCCTTCGGCGACGTGAGCCGCCGCGACTTTCTGCACGGCTCCGTCGCCAGCGCCGCCCTCTTTGCCTTGGGCGACGGGCACCGTTTCGCCTTCCTCGAGACCGAGCAGGATGCGGTGGTCGCGCAGATCACGGCGCAGCACGAGGCCACCGTGCGCATGATGCGCGAGTGGATCGCCCTGCCGTCGATTGCCGCCGAGAACCTGAACTATCCGCAGGGCCCCGACTACATGGCCAAGCTGGCGCGCGACGCCGGCTTCCAGCATGTCGAGGTCATCCCGACCGCGGGGAAGTCTGGCGTCTTCGCGACACTCGACGCCGGCGCCCCGACGTCGCTCGCGGTCTACATGATGTACGACGTGAAGCAGTTCGACCCGAAGGAGTGGAGTTCGCCGCCGCTCGAGGGGCGCCTCGTGGACCGTCCGGGGCTCGGCAAGGTGATGATCGGGCGCGGCGCGACCAACACGAAGGGTCCGCAGACCGCCTTTCTCGCGGCGCTGCACGCCTTCAAGGCCGCCGGCCGCAAGCCACCGGTCAACATCGTCCTAGTCGCCGAGGGTGAGGAGGAAATCGGGTCGCCCAACTTCCGCGAGATCGTCTTCAAGCCCCAGGTGGAGGCGGCGCTCAAGAAGTGCGTGGGAATCATCATCCCGTTAGGCACGCAGTCGCCCGACGGCTCGGTGGAGATCAACCTCGGCGCCAAGGGGATCGTCGAACTCGAACTCGTCTCGACCGGGGACAAGTGGGGGCGCGGCCCCAAGCTCGACGTGCACTCGAGCCTGGCCGCGCACATCGACTCACCGGTGTGGCACCTCGTGCAGGCGCTCAACACGCTGGTCAAGGCCGATGGGCACACGCCGGCAGTCGCGGGCTTCTTCGACAAGGTGAAGCCGATCACCCCCGAGCAGATGAAGATCATCGACGCCGCGATCCCCAAGCGCAACGAGGCGATGACGAAGAAGGGGCTCGGCGTGCAGCACTTCATCGACGACGAGCCCTGGCGACAGTCGCTCATCCGCCTGGTCTCGCAGCCCACGATCAACATCGAAGGGCTGGTGGCGGGCTACACCGGGCCCGGCGGCAAGACGATCCTTCCGCACCGTGCGGTCGCCAAGATCGACATGCGCCTCGTCCCCGACATGACGGCGAAGGATGCGCTGGCGCTGCTCAAGGCGCACCTCGCGAAGCATGGCTTTGGCGACATCGAGGTGAACATGACCGGGGGCTACGATCCCACGGAGACCCCCGCCGATGCGAAGCTCGTCGCCGCGATGGCGGGCGCCTACAAGAAGCTGGGGACGGAGCCGACGCTCTGGCCGCGCCTGGCAGGGTCGTGGCCCGGCGTCACGTTCACCGGTGCGCCGTTGCGGCTCCCGGCCGGTCAGTTCGGCCTGGGGCACGGCGGCGGCGCCCATGCGCCTGACGAGTTCTTCCTCGTCGATTCGACCAATCCCAAGGTGGCGGGGCTCGATGGCGCGGTCCGCAGCTACGTCGAGTTGTTCTACGCCTTGGCGTCGGCCTAACGAGCCCGGCCACGCACGTTTCGCTGGCGTTTCCACACGCGGGCTCCTCCGGTCGAGGAGCCCGCGTGGCATTGGATGACGCCGGTACGCGGCGCTCGCCCGCATTTCACTCCTGCGAGCGATGGACGCGCATGACCTCGACCGGTACGCTGGAGAGATCGTCAACGCGGGGAACTGCAATGCGCATACGGGAGGACCACATGGTCGATTTCGGGCCAGTGCGATCAACGACGGCTCGTGGTGACCTCCCGGCGCGAGTGGTCGTACGATCGCGCCCTGACGGGTCCGGCGACGATCTGGCGCGCCATGCGCCGCGCCCGTGGGTGGGCCCCGTGGACGCGCTGCTGGATCCGTGGGGCTTTCTGGGTCCTGCCTTCGGGCGATAGGCCAGGCGCTCCGCACCGCTCTGCCCTCGCCGTCGCTCCCTGCGACGGCGGGGGCGCGCGGCATCTCGACGCTTACGACGTCGAGCGCCTCCCAGGACCCGGACGGAGCATCCGGATGAGCAACAGCAGCACGACCGCGCCGATGAAGGCAACCAGGATCGTCCCCGGCAGCCCGCCGAGCGGCACGGTCACACTAAGCGCCGAGAAGATCCAGCCGCCAAGGACTGCCCCCACGACTCCCACGACGATGTCGCCGACGAGTCCATATCCGATCCATCCGACTACCGCGCTGGCCAGCAGGCCGGCGACGAGTCCAACGATAAGCCAGGTGAGCAGGTCCATTTCGTCCTCCACGAAGAGCCGTCCTTCGGGATCCGCACACCGGACCCCACACCATGCCGGCAGCGTGCTGCGCCAGGCAGATGTCGCCACGCAGTATGTGAAGCGGCGCCGGGCGAGGACATCGCTCCGACGAGCGGTCGTCGTGCGATTCGGCACTCGCTCCTTGGAGCGAGTACGCCCAGCGCCCCAACGAGCGATGGTGAGCGGTTCCCCCAGGGCCTAACCTCCGTATGCGTCGCAGGCGGAGGCGGTTGTCGTGCGCGACCTGCACCTCGGGGCGACTCGTTCGCTCCGGCACAGACGCATTCTCGACACCACAAGGTTGGTTATGCCTAGCACTTGGTCATTCCACGCCCCAACGCGTCCCGTGTTCGGCGCGGTCCTCGTCGCCGTTGCCCTCGCCACCACGGCGTGTTCGTCGCTCAGCCGGAAGCAGAAGGGAGGCGCGATCGGTGCCGCCACTGGCGCCGCCGTCGGCGGTGTCATCGGAAACCAGACCGGCTCGACCGCCCGGGGAGCGATCATCGGCGCCGTGGTCGGCGGAACGGCTGGCGCCATCATCGGCCACCAGATGGATCAGCAGGCAAAGGAACTCAAGCTCGAGATCCCCGGCGCGACGATCGAACGGGTGGGCGAAGGCATTCAGGTGACCTTCGCCTCGGGGCTGCTGTATGACTTCGACTCCGACGCGATCCGCTCAGACGCCGCACAGAACCTGCAGAACCTCGCGACAAGCTTGAAGAAGTATCCCAACACCAGCCTGCTGATCGTCGGGCACACCGATGCACTCGGCAGTACGACCTACAACCAGGACCTGTCGACGCGCCGCGCCAACTCGGCGTCGGGCTACCTGTCCATGCAGGGCGTCGGCGCCAACCGCCTGCGGACCTCGGGGCGGGGCGAGATGGAGGCGGTCGCCTCCAACGAGACCGAGATGGGACGCCAGCGCAATCGCCGCATCGAAGTCGCGATCTATTCGAGCGGCGCATCGTGAGGTAGTCGTTTGCCGAGCGGGCGCACGCGCCCCTCGGCCGTGCCATTGAAACGCTGGCCCCGGCGATTGCCGGGCCAGCGTTTCGTCGTGCAGGGTGCCGACCGTGGGCGACTGCAACACGCGTCGTGCAACTGCCTCCGTTGCGGGCCGCCCCTGCGCGTCGTCCGTGCGCCCACATCCTCACCCGCACCTCGACACCCTCCACGGCCGGCACGATACTTCTGCTTCCTCATATCCATGCAGAGATGACCGAACCGTTCTCGCGCCGCGACTGGCTCAAGACCGTTGGTGCCGTGAGTGCCGGGGCCCTCGTCCCGCTCGACTCGCTCAGCGCCGGGGCGACCCATACTGGGGCCAGCGCGACTCCAGCGGTCCCCGCACCACTCGCCGTGCGCGACCTGTACGCCCCCGGCGACATCGTCGAGCTCTCGTCCACCAGCGAGGTCTTCATCCCGCCGCGCGGCGACTCGCTGATGAAGTTCTCGTTCGACTTCCCCGAGCCCGGCGTCGTCTTTGGCGATCATCGCTTCTCGTTCCTCTTCTTCACCGAAGAGAACACCTACGCGATGGATCGCTCGGCTATGCGCGCCAGCGGCAACGCCGACGCGCTCGAGCTCACCTGCTCGGGACTCGTCTGGGCCGGCGGACAGGAGAAGTCACCCGGCACCGTCAGCGTCAAGTTTCGCCGCACTGGGCGCACCATCGACTGGGACATCACCGCCGAGCTACCGCATTCCATTCGCTCGATCACGACGGTGATTCGCGACGTTCCTCGGGGACACGTGTCGTTCGGCGGCGGCGCGCTCATCGATCCCAAGGACGGCGACCTGCTGGGGGGCTACACGTTCGGGGCAGGCGACCTGCACGGCGCGCAGGTCCCGTACAGCATGAACACGCCGCTCGCGGTCGTGAAAGCGGGAGACAACGACTTCCTGTATCTCACCACGCGCGACACGCGCGTGCGCCCCAAGCGCTACTACTTCCAGGCCGGCGAGCGCGCCTTCCGCACCGAAGCGATCTACGAACACGATGCGTGGCGCAACGACACGCGCGTCGTCGTCCCCACCTGGCAATTGGGACACACCGCCACGCTCGACGAAGCCATCGCGCTGCACATGGCGCACATCGAGCGCGCCTTCGGCATCCCCACGTGGGAAAGCCGCACCGACGTCCCCGCGTGGATGCGCAACACCGCGCTGGTGATGACGATGCACGGGCAGCACTTCACCGGCTTCATCTTCAACGACTACGCCCAGCAGCTCGCCGTCCTGCGGTGGGTTGCGACCAAGATCCCTGCCGAGCGGGTGCTCGTCTTTTTGGCGTCGTGGGATGGGCGCTACTACTGGGACTACCCCAACTACACCGTGCCAGCCCGCATGGGAGGCGAAGCGGGCTTTCGCACCCTCATCTCCGAAGCGCAGAAACTGGGCTTCAGGATGATGCCGATGTACGGCACCAACTCGGCGAACCGCAAGCAGCCCGCCTGGGACAAGGTCAAGAGCGGGGCGACGCACAAGATCGACGGCGACATCTACAACCTGAACTGGGTGGACTGGAACAACGACCGGCACCAGGACGGCTGGCTCACCTACATGAATCTGGGCGACGACACCTGGCGTCAGTACATGGAAGGGCGCATCGCCGAGACCATCGAACGCTTTGGCGTCGACGCGTACTTCCTGGACATCGTGGGTGGGCACGTGAACAGCACCAACGGCGACATGCACGAAGGGACGCGGTTGCTGGTGCAGAACCTGCGCGCCAAGTACCCCAAGGTGTTGGGCGTGGGCGAGATGCCCTACGACGCGCAGCACGCCTTCATCCCCGTCTATCACGCGGGCAACGGGCCGCTCTGGCGGAAGTACTCGCGCTTCTTCTCGCACCTGAGCGCGCCAGCGCCGGGACGTGGCAGCAGCGGCGTACACGAGTGGGGCTTCGGGCGCTTCAACCAGGAGACGTTGGGGCTCAACCCCAGCGCGATCCCCACGCTGCAGGTGGTCGACGATACCTTCACCAAGCACCGCGACACGATGTCGGCGATCATCGCGGCCGCGAAGACGCGCGCGGGGATCGCATGAGCAGAGAGCGCAGTCCCCGGAAGGGGGTGGGCCCCTACCGCAGCGGCACTCGCACGCCGGCCAAGGCGTCGCGCGCCATGCGCGAGGCGGTGTGCGAAGCCAACATCGAGCTGTTCCGCCGCGGACTGGCGCGCTTCACCTTCGGCAACGCCAGCGCCGTGGATCGCGAGCTGGGGCTCATCGTCATCAAGCCGAGCGGGGTGCCGTATGGCGCGCTGACCCCGGCCAAGATGGTGGTGACCGACTTGTTAGGCGTGGTGATGGAAGGAACGCTGCGACCGTCGTCGGATCTCGCGACGCACGCCGCCCTGTATCGCGCCTTTCCCGCCATCGGCGGCGTGGCGCACACGCACTCGATGTTCGCGACTGTCTTTGCCCAGGCGCAGCGTCCCATCCCCTGCCTTGGCACCACGCACGCCGACTACTTCCACGGCGCCATTCCCGTCACCAAGCCGCTGAAGGCCGCCGACATCGCGACCGACTACGAACTCAACACCGGGCTAGCGATCGTGAAGCGCTTCAAGTCGCTCGACCCGATGGCGATGCCGGCGGTGCTGGTGGCCAATCACGCCTCGTTCACGTGGGGGGTGACCATCGCCGACGCGATCGACAACGCCTCCTATCTCGAGGAGGTGGCGACCATGGCGTATCACACGCTTACCCTCTCGCCCGACGCGCGTCCGGTGAACGCCTCGTTGCTCGACAAGCACTTTCTGCGGAAACACGGCGCCAAGGCGTACTACGGGCAGGAGACGTGAGGCGCGGACTCTGGAGGTGCGCGCTGGCGGCCACGCTCGTCGCCGGCTGCCGCACCGCGCCCAACCCGCGCGTGGCGCGCGCCGACGACGCGATGCTCTTCTCCTTCTTCACGCGCAACGGCGACGACGGATTGCACCTGGCGTACAGCGAGGACGGGACGACGTGGCAACCGATCAACGGCGGTCGCTCCCTCCTCACACCCGCCGTGACCGGGAACGGTGTGGGGTGGCAGGAGTGGGAGACCAAGGCAGCGCTGATGCGCGACCCGTCGATCCTGCGTGCGCCTGACGGGACGTTCTACATGGCATGGACCATCGCCTGGACCGATCGCGGCATAGGCGTGGCGCACTCCAAGGACCTCATCCACTGGTCGGAGCAGCGCCGCATCGGCGTGATGGACCACGAGCCCAACGCGCTCAACGCCTGGGCCCCCGACCTCTTCTTCGACGACGCCACCAACGAGTTCGTGATCGTCTGGTCCACCTCGATTCCGGGGCGCTTTCCGGCCACCGACTCACTCGCCGAAAAGACGTCGCGCGGGCGTGCCGACCATCGGCTGTACTACACGACCACGAAGGATTTCGTCACCTTCGCGCCCGGCAAGCTGCTGTACGACGGCGGCTATCCGACGATCGACGGGACGATTGCCAGGGTCGGGTCTCGCTATGTCTTGGTGATGAAGGACGAGACCTTCTTTCCCGAGCGTCGCAACCTGCGGGTGGCCTTTGCCGACAAGGCGACCGGGCCGTACGGCCCGGCATCGCCCGCCTTCACCGACCTGCACACCGAGGGGCCGTCGATCCTGCGCACCGGTGGCTGGTGGTACGTGTATTACGACGAGTACACGCGCGGGCACTACGGCGCGGTGCGCACGCAGGACTTTGTCACGTTCGACGCGTATCGCGATTCGTTGCGGACGCCGCGGGGGATTCGGCATGGGTCGGCGTTTCTGGCGCCGAGGGCGGTGCTCAATGGGTTGCTGGCGCTGGACTCCCCCAAGAAATAGCGCGCCCCTTCCAAGCGGCGCGCCACTTCGTTCGCGTGCCTCCACGATCCCTAACGAGCGGCCCGCACCTCAGCCGCAATCGCTCGAATCGCCGGCAATACATGCCCTATCGCCGCCGGCGCCGAGTCCGGCACTCCCATCGCGAAGTACAGCTCGCGATAGAGCGCATACAACCGGTCGTACACCGCCACGTCGCGCGCATCCGGCAGCACCTCGCGATACCCCGGACACAGCGCCGCCTGCGCCTCCTCCACCGTGTCGAACGCCCCGCACGCCACAAAGGCGAAGATCGCCGACCCTAACGACGTGATCGACGACTCGGGGACGAGCACCGGAAGGTTCAGCACGCTCGCATAGACGCGGTTGAGCACCTCGTTCTTCTGCGGAATGCCGCCGCCGTGGATCACGCGCCGCACCGGCACCCCATGTTCGCGCATGCGATCGATGATGATGCGCGTATGGAACGCCGTCCCCTCGATGGCCGAGAACAGGTCGTCCTCGGCGGTGGAGTTGAGGTTCCAGCCTAACGTCACGCCCCCAAGGTTGGGATTCACCAGCACCGTGCGGTCGCCGTTGTCCCACGTCAGGCGCAACAACCCCGTCTGCCCGCCGCGATAGTCGGCGATCTCCTTCGACAATTCGCCCACGCTGCGCCCCGTGCGCGAGGCGAGCGCCTCGAACAGGTAGCCGCAGGCCGAGAGCCCGGCCTCGATCCCCATGAGTCCGGGGTGAATAGAGCCGTCGACCACGCCGCACACGCCTGGAACGAGCCCCACGTCCTCGGCGACCCCCATGATGCAGGTCGCCGTCCCGATGACGTTGACGATGTCTCCCTCGGCGATCCCCGCGCCGATCGCATCCCAGTGCGCATCGAAGGCCCCCACCGGGATGGGAATGCCCGGCGTCAGGCCGAGTGCGGTCGCCCACTCCTCGCACAGCTCGCCGGCGATCTGGTCGGAGGTGTGGTACGGGCCATCGAGCTTGTCGCGAACGCCCGCCAGCAGCGGATCGACGGCGACAAAGAACTCCTCCGGCGGGAATCCGCCGAAGAGATCGTTCCACAGCCACTTGTGCCCCATCGCGCACACACTGCGTGGCACCTGACGGTGGTCGGTGATCCCGCACAGCACGGCCGCCACCATGTCGCAGTGCTCGAGCGCCGTGACGAGGCGATCGCGCTTGTCGGGGTTGTGGCGCAGCCAGTGCAGCAGCTTGGCAAAGCCCCACTCCGACGAGTACACGCCGCCGCACCAGTCGATGGCGGGGACGTTGAGTTCGTGCGCGATGGCGGTGATGCGCGCCGCTTCGTCCTTGGCCCGGTGGTCGCACCACAGGTAGTAATCGTCGAGCGGGACGAGCCCCTCGCCGACTGGGATCACCGTAGAACCGGTGGTGTCGAGAGCGATCGCCTGCACCTCGCTCCCGCTCACCCCCGCCGACTGCAACGCCTTCTGCATCGCCTCCACCAGCGCGCGCATGTGCGCGTCGTGCGACTGCGTGGCAAAGTCGGGGTCGTTGCGGTCGCGCTTGACCGGGTACTCCGACACGCCGTGCCCGATCACCCGCTTCACGCTGTCCACGATGGACACGCGCACGCTCTGCGTTCCGAAGTCCACTCCGGCCACGATCGTCATGGTCAGGCGTGCCTCAGGACGTCCCAGCCGAGGTACTGCGTGGTGGCCTCGTGCACCGCGTCGGCCACGTTGGAAAAGGTCCCGGCCACGTGATGCTCGAACCCCTGGCGGCAGATGTGGTGCAGGAGCGGCTGCAGGTTGGCGATCTCCACCACGCCGGCCCCTCCAAAGGTCGACAGCTTGTCCTTGGTGAAGCGCCCTTCGCCCACGTAGCCGCGAATGGCTCCCGTGCGGTCATCGGTGGAGAAGCGGGCGAACGACATCGCCCCTGCCTTCACCTTGCCGACGATGGTCCCATAAGTGTTCTCGCGCCCCACCGTCCCGGCGATGATCTCCTGGTAGTCCATCACCGGCGCCTCGAAGAAGTCGCGCGGGAGGTTGCTGCAGTGAAAACAGACCGCCTTGTTGGGATCGTCGCCGTAGTTGTTGTTCCAGTCGAGCAACGCGGCCGGCGTCTGCGAGGCGAGCGTCAGCGCCAGCATGCTGATCGTCCCCATCACGTCCACCTCGCAGGCACTCGGCAGGTTGGCATTGCTCATCATGCTCATGAGCGTGCACGGCACCACGCCAAAGAACTCCTCGAGCGAGGTCCAGCACTGCACGGCGCTCACCGTGACGTCGACTTCCTGCATCCAGCGATCCATCACCAGCCCGAGCTTGGCCATTTTCATCAACGCGGCGTCGGGGACGCCGCTGGTGTCGACGTACGCCGTCATCTCGGCGAGCTTCTTCTGCACCGCCGAGTCCTTGTCCTTGAGGCGGCCGATGCGTCCGAGGATTTCCGACAGGTCGATCGGCTCCACCGAGATGCCGGCACGCTCGAGGATCTTCTCGCTGTAGCGCACCGTCTTGAACGCCGCCGGGCGCGCGCCGATGGCGCCAATGCGCGCCCCGCGCAGCCCCTTCACCACGCGACAGGTCGCGGCAAACTGGCGCAAGTCACGGCGAAAGCCCGCAGACTCCGGGCGCTGCGTGTGTTCCGAGGTGAGCGAGTAGCGGATGCCGTACTGCGAGAGGACGTTGCAGGCCGACATCTTGCCGCAGAAGGCGTCGCGCCGGTGATCGATCTTCATCTTGGCCGGATCGTCCGACGTGGCATGGATGAGGACGGGGACGTCGAGTCCCGCCAGGCGCAACGTATCGGCAATCGCGCGCTCGTCGCCGAAGTTGGGGAGGGTGACGACGACGCCGTCGATCTGCTCCCGGTGCTTCTTGAACAGGGCGGCACAGGCCTTGGCTTCCTGGCGGCTCTCGATGGCGCCGTGATTCGTCGCCTCTGCGTCGATGATGACGGCGTCGATCCCTTCCTCCTCGAGGGCGCGCAACATCTCCACGCGCCCCGTGGCGGCGAGGTGACCGGGGAAGAAGCCGCGATTGCCGACGATGACGCCGAGCGTCACACGGCGCTGCGGAGGGGCGGCGAGCTGTTGCCGCGCGGCAGACTGTCGTTCACGGGCGACGCGAGCCTTGCCGCCGACGTTCGATTCGAGCTTGGTGATGGCCATGACGGGAGCAGTGATGACGGGTTGAGAACGCCGTAGACGCTACAGGCGACGCCCGGGGTACGCTATAGGCGAACGCGCCCCTCCCGCCGACCGCGTTGACGCCCTAGGGACCACCGGTAAGTTTGGTCGCGCCCCCCTCACCTCACACCCTGCACCCTTCGACGTGACGAACGCCGACACCCCGCCCTCGCTCTTCAATCGGCTCAGCGGATCGGTCCTGCGCTCGCAGCAGTTCGGGCTCGTCATGGTGCTCTTGCTCCTGGGGACCGCGCTCACGCTGAGCGCGGGGTCGCACATCGATCCGCAGACCAACCAGAGCGTCAACAACTTCCTCAACCGCTACACGCTCATCCAGATGGCCACCGACGCCAGCGCCTTCGCCATCATGGGCGTCGGTGCCACGCTGGTGATCATCGCCGGTGGCATCGACCTCTCCGTCGGCGCGATCTACGCACTCGCCGGAGTGACGATGGCGATGGTGCTGCGGGCGGTCGGGCCGATGGACCCGGCGATGACCGTCCTGCTGGGGCTCGGGACATGCCTCGCCGTGAGCCTCGTGTGCGGGCTGGCGAATGGCGTGATGGTCATCGGCCTCGGCGTGCACCCGTTCATCATCACGCTCGGCACCATGTGGATCGTGCGCGGCATCGCCTTCGTGATCAGTCGCGCCGAAAGCATCCTCATCCCCACACCGCTCACCGCGGTGGCCAAGGCGCCGCTGGGGCTGGGGACCGCGCTCTACCCGGTGCCGTTGCTCAGCATGCTTCTGGTGACCATCGCGGGCGGCGTGTACCTGTCGCGCACGGTGGCCGGACGGCACATCTTCGCCGTCGGTGGCAACCCCGAGGCCTCGCGCTTTTCCGGGCTCAACGTCTCACGCATCACGCTCGGCGTCTTCGTCCTGTCGGGACTTGCCGCCGGCTTCGCCGCTTTCCTGGGTGCGGCCTTCTACGGCTCGGCGACCTCCTCCGACGCCAACGGGTACGAGTTGTATGTCGTGGCCTCGGCGGTGGTGGGCGGCGCCTCGCTCTCCGGCGGAAAGGGGAGCGCAATCAGCGCGATGCTCGGCGCGCTGCTCATCGTGACGATGCGCCAGGCCATCCGCACGTTGCACCTGGACCAGAACTACGAATGGATCATCATCGGCACGGCGCTGATCGTGGCGGTGGTGCTCGACCAGCGTGGGTGGAAGAAGCTGGCCGAGAAGCTCTCGGCACCAGCCTGACGCCACCGCACGCCCTTCCCTTCACCATGAGTCCCATGTCTTCGCTGACTTCCTGGATCACGCTGGCGTCGCGTCCGGCGCTTGCCGCTGCATCGATTGCACTCGTGGCCTGCGGTGGTGGTGGTGGCGACGCGGGGGCGGCCAAGGGCGACGCCCCGGCGGGGAAGACCTTCACCATCGCGATGATCGCCAAGAGCTCCACCAACCCGGTCTTCCTCTCCGGACGACAGGGGGCCGAGGCGGCGGCGGCCGAGCTGACCAAGGAGCACGGTGTGACGGTCAAGATCGACTGGCTGACTCCGCCTAACGAAGACGGTGCGGTGCAGTCGCAGCGCATCTCGGAGGCGGTGAACTCCGGCGCCAACGCCATCCTCCTCTCGGCCAGCGACGCCGCCAAGGTGACCGGTGCGGTGAACGAGGCGGTCGATCGCGGCGTCCCGGTCATGACCTTCGACTCGGACGTCCCCAACTCCAAGCGCTTCTCCTTCTACGGCGGCGACGACGTGAAGATGGGAACGCAGGTGATGGAGGAGCTGGCGACCCAGATGGGCGGCAAGGGGAAGATCGCCATCATCGCCGGCAACCAGAACGCGCCGAACCTGCAGAACCGCGTGAAGGGAGTGCGCGAGACGGCGGCCAAGTATCCCGGCATCACCATCGTGGACGCCTTCTACCACGCCGAGACGCCGCAGGACGCCGCGGCCGAGGTGCTGCGCATGAAGAACGCGTACCCCGAAGTGAACGGGATCGTGATGATCGGCGGGTGGGCGCTGTTCACGCGCACGCTCCTCACCGACCTCGATCCCAAGAAGATCAAGATCGTCTCGGTCGACGGTCTCCCGGCGCAGCTGGCGTACGTCGAATCGGGGCTGGCACCGGTGCTCTTTGCGCAGCCCACGTACAGCTGGGGCTACGTGTCGGTGAAGACGATCTTCGACCACGTGTATCTCAAGAAGCCGGCGCCCGCGATGGTGCAGATGGAGCTGGTGCGCGTGTCGAAGGACAACCTCGGGACGTGGGCGCGACAGTTGAAGGAGTGGGGGTTCTCGGACGTCGATCCCAAGTACCTCGCGCTCGAGAAGTAGGTGAGCGTCCCGCGCGTCCGCTTTCGTGGCGTCACCAAGCGCTTTCCCGGGATGGTGGCGCTGCGCGACGTCTCGTTCGACGTGGCGCCTGGGACGTGCCACGCCATCTGCGGCGAGAACGGCGCGGGAAAGAGCACGTTAGGCAAGATCCTCTCGGGGCTCCACCACCCCGATGGCGGGACGGTGGAGCTGGACGGCCAGCCGGTGCGCTTCGGCACGCCGCGCGACGCGCTGGGCGCCGGCGTGGCGATGGTGCACCAGGAGCTGGCCTTCTGCGACAACCTCACTGTGGGCGACAACCTCTGCCTGCGTTCGCTCCCGCATCGCTACGGGATCGTCGATTCGGCGGCGCTTCGGCGGCGGGCGCAGGAGCTGCTTTCCGCCGCCGGTGCGCAGATCGACCCGTCGCGCCAGATGTCGTCGCTGAGCGTCGCCGAGCAGCAGCTCGTACAGATTGCAGCGGCGGTGGGGGAAGGGGCCAAGGTCATCGTCTTCGACGAACCCACCAGCTCGTTAGGTGACGCCGAGTCCGAGCGACTGTACGCGCTCATCCGCACGCTGCGCGCCCGGGGTGTGACGCTGCTCTACGTGTCGCATCGCATGCCGGAGATCTTCGCGCTGTGCGACACCATCACGGTGCTGCGCGACGGGCAGCACGTGGCCACGCAGCCGACGTCAGCGTTGACCGAAGCGGCGCTGGTGCGGCAGATGATCGGGCGCGAACTGGCGGACTACTATCCGCAGCACGCCACCACACCGCGGGGCGAGGAGCGGCTGCGCGTCGAGCGGCTCACCTCGCCAGGACGGTTTGCCGACATCTCGTTCAGCGTGCACGCCGGCGAAGTGGTGGGGTTGGCGGGGCTGGTAGGGGCAGGGCGCTCGGAGATTGCGCAGGCGATCTTCGGTCTCGACCCCGCGTCACGCGGCGAGATCTTCGTGCGCGGCAAGCGTGTCACGATCGCCAATCCACGCGATGCCATGCGGCACGGACTCGGCTTCGTCCCCGAGGATCGCAAGAAGCAGGGGTTGGTGCTGGGGATGCGCGCGCGCGAGAACGCGACGCTCCCCACGCTGTCGCGTTTCGCGCGCGCCGGCTGGGTCGATGGCCAGGCCGAGCGCGCCGCCGTCGACGCGAGCTTCGCGCGCGTGTCGTTGCGCGCGACGGGGCGTGAGCTGCTGGTGTCGTCGCTCTCTGGCGGCAACCAGCAGAAGGTAGTGCTCTCCAAATGGCTCACCGCCAACAGCGAGCTCCTCATCCTCGACGAGCCCACGCGTGGCGTGGACGTGGGGGCCAAGGCGGAGTTGCACGCATGGATCGACCAGCGCGCCGCGGAGGGGGCGGCGATCCTCCTCATCTCCAGCGAGCTCCCGGAGTTGCTGACGCTCTCCTCGCGCATCCTGGTGCTACGCGACGGCACACTGCGGGGTGAGGTGACGCGCGAACAGGCCACGCAGGATGGGCTGCTGCGATTGATGGCCGGGCTGGCGTGAAAGGAAAGGCTCGGTCAGTACGTCCGCCAAGTTGCCGGAGTACGTCGACGATACTCACATGCGCTCTGACACGCCTCAACGGACTACTCGACGGAGAACGGGCTTGAGGTCCTGCCCCCCAACGGAAGTGACTCGTGCGCTTCGGATGTCAGAAGCAACCTAATCCGGTACTGCCCCGCGACATTACCCGGTGGGAAGTTCAAGTCACCAGCTTGCTGTACCGCCCGTATGCTGACAACGAAACGCGCGCTGCTTCCGGCCGCTATGGTTGCCGCATCGAACTGGCTGGAGAGGAAACAGGTCTGCGCCCACACTTGGCGCCACGCTCCATCGACATTTCGCTCCAGAACCGCCCCGCACGGCTGATAGAGAACCGCTGACTTGGAGCCGTTAGTGATCTCGAGCGTGACATCGAGTGTCACAACACCGTTCGACACCGACGCGATCACTGATTCATTCGTGCTCGCAATGG
>ERZ795044.1732-NODE-1732-length-19575-cov-5.384990_pt1 | contig 19575 bp, 10 predicted proteins | sample MGYA00375128_ERZ795044 | MGnify/ENA primary metagenome ERZ795044 (study PRJEB30173, sample SAMN05720213) | anaerobic digester metagenome | isolation source: active sludge of municipal wastewater-treating anaerobic digesters | place: USA | collected 2014-12-22 ... | reverse complement strand
CCGGGCAGACCATGGCGCACATGCCGCACCGGTTGCATGTCTCCGGATCGAAGACCGGTTTGAAGACCCTCCAGGTACCGGTCTTGTTATCGCGCGCTCTTCCGGGAGGCGCAGCGCAGCCGACTCGGAGCGCCATTATGCAGCACCTCCGATCAGGTTGTATGCACGCTCTGCCGCCCGGATGTTCTTCTCGGCCATACTCCCGGAGAAACGCCTCTGAAGTGCATGTTTCAGCGGTTCAAGCCCGATCTCGCCGGTGGCTGCGGCAAAAGCCCCCATCAGGGTCGTGTTGGTGATGGGCACGCCCAGTTCCTCGAGCGCGATGGTGGTCGCATCGACGGTATAGACCTTCACGCCCTCCGGGACCCGGGAGTCGAAGTCGGGCTTCTCGGTGTTGACGATGGCAATACCGCCCGCTTTCATGCCCATAAAGACGTTCACATCGCCGATCAGGGTCGAGTCCTGGACAATGATATAGTCGGGCTCGTATATCTGGCTCCGGAGCCGGATCTTTGCATCACTGAAGCGAACGAACGCCTGCACCGGGGCGCCCCGCCGCTCCACGCCGAAGGCCGGGAATGCCTGGGCATACGCGCCACCCTCAAACGCCGCGAAAGCGATGAGCTCGGCGGCGGTCACGGAGCCCTGGCCACCCCTGCCATGAATGCGTAATTCTTTCAAACAAAAACCCCTTCACAATCTTAATGATTAATAATATAAATACACCGGTACTTTGCCCGCGGTCGGCCCTGCAACACCGCGCTCCCAGGAGGGCGCGGGATCTCCCGCTCAATCCCCGGGAGCGAACCCGCGGTAAAAACCTGCCGCAATCTATCGGCACCGATGAGAATCAATCCAGTTAAATATAAATCATTCACAAAAGACAAATGTTAATAATTGGTGATTGCTATGGTAAACAATCCTGTGAGGGTATCCAGGGGCCTGGTGCCGATCTGCTGCATCCTCATCCTTGCCTCATTCTGCGTCGTGCCCGCCTGGGCAAGCGATGCCGCTGTTTCCCGTGAGATCGACCGTTCTTCGGTCCCGGTCGGCGGCGAGGTTCTGGTGACGTTGGCGGTCGACGATCTCGGCGTCGGCGGTGTCGTGGAGACGATACCGGAGGGTTTTGTCTTCCTCGAGACATCCTTTCCGGAGGATCGTTACAGCGTATCCGGGCAGAGATTGACGTTTGCGGTGATCGATGAACGCGAGATCACCTACCGGGTCCAGGCAAAGGCCGCCGGCTCCTGGACGTTTTCCGGAACGTGGGTTGACGCCGTCGACAAGACCGAAGGAGCGATCCCCCCGACTGCGGTGACCGTCGGGTCCGGGGCAGCGGCAGCCGGCGCAGCGCCCGCGGGTACCGGGCAGGCACCCGGCCCGACCAGTGCGGGAGGCGCGCCCTGGGCGGTCGTCCCGGCCCTTGCAGCTGCGGCCGTCGCTGCCGGCGCGTGCGCCGCACGAAAGGAGCGGTGACCCGCCGATCATGCATTACACCGTCTCTTCCACCCAGTGGCCCGACCGCACCTCGACCATCGTCGGCGCCGCGGGGAGGGGCGGCCTTTCCGGGGGTGTGCAGGCTCGTCCCGCAAACGCGGCATCGACGAGCCTCTGGGTGTAGGGGTGGCAGGGACGATCGAAGACGTCGGCGGTCCTGCCGATCTCCACGATCCTTCCTTCCAGCATGACGGCGACGCGGCTGCTCATCGCCCGGGTGACGCCGAGGTCGTGCGATATATACAGGCAGGTCATGCGGTAGTCGCGGCCGAGGTCACGGATGAGGTTGAGGATCTGGGCCTGGACGGAGACGTCCAGGGCCGACGTGGGCTCGTCGGCCACGAGAAACTTCGGTTTGAGCGCGAGGACGCGGGCAAGGGCCACCCGCTGGTTCTGGCCGCCGGAGAGTTCGTAAGGCCGGCGGTTCAGGTGCTCCTCGTTCAACCCCACCTCATCGATCAGTTCCCGCACCCTTCGGTCGATATCGGCCCTGCTCCCCATCCGGTGGATCTTCAGGGGCTCGGCAACGCTCTCGCTGACCCGCATCCGCGGGTTGAGCGAGGCGTAGGCGTCCTGGAAGATCATCTGCATCCGTGGCCGGAAGCGCCTGAGTTCGCTCCGGGAGAGGGCGGTGACGTCGGTCCCGTCGACCACGATCCGGCCCCTGTCCGGCTCGATGAGGCGGAGGATCGAACGGCCGAGCGTCGTCTTTCCGCACCCGCTCTCGCCGACGAGCCCGAGGGTCTCGCCCTCCTCGATCCAAAACGATACCCCGTCCACCGCCCGGACCACCCTCCGGTGGATGAAGCCCGTCGAGAAGTTGGTCTCGAGATCAGTAACCTCAATCATAGAGCATGCACCGTGCATAATGCCCGGGCCCGACCTCGACAAGTCCGGGGTGTTCTCTGTTGCAGCCTCCGATCGCGCATCCGCACCGGGGTGAGAACCGGCATCCGGGCGGCAGGGTGATGAGCGAAGGGGCCGAGCCCGGGATCGGTCGCATTCCCCGTTCGGGGAGCGAGGCGAGGAGGCCCCGGGTGTACGGGTGGGCCGGGTCCCAAAAGACCTCTCTTACCCCGCCTACCTCGACGATCTCGCCTGCATACATCACCGCGACCCGGGCGGCGAGGTCTTCCACGGTCTCGATGTCGTGGGTGATGAAGAGGACGGAGCGGTCCCGGTCGATCTCCGAGAAGAGGTCGACGATCCCCCGCTTGGTGACGGCGTCCAGGCCTTTCGTGGGTTCGTCCGCGATGAGGAGGGTTGGACGGCACGCGAGCGCGGTGGCGATGAGCGCCCGCTCCCGCATCCCCCCGCTGAACCGGTGGGGATACTCCCCGGCCATCCTGACCGGATCGGGTATCCCGACGGCGTCGAGCAGTTCCACCGCCCGCTGCCGGGCGTCGGGCCCGCTCAACCCCTGGTGGAGGGTGACCGCCTCTGCAATCTGGGTTCCGACCGTGTACACCGGGTTGAGGGAGGTCCCCGAGTTCTGGAGGACGATCCCGATCTCCCGCCCCCGCACCTTCCGCATCTCGTCCTCCGGAAGGGTGAGAAGGTCGCGGTCGCGGTAGCGGATCTCTCCCTCGATGGCGGCGTTGGGCTGGAGGAGGCGAAGGATCGCCATGCCGAGCACGGTCTTCCCCGACCCGGTCTCGCCGATGAGGCCGAGGGTCTCCCGCGGGTAGATCTCGAGATCCACGGTATCGGAGGCCCTGACCAGCCCGTCCGGGGTGGGGAACCCTACTTTGAGCCCCCGGACTTCAAGGAGCGCTTCGTTCGTCATATCCGCATCACCCGGAGCCTCGGATTGATCTCGTCCTCGCAGGCGTACCCCAGCCACGCAAGGGCAAGGGAGATGAGCGTCACCGCAAGGCCCGGCGGAATCAGCCACCACCAGAGGCCGAGGACCATCGCCCCGTTCTGGCTCGCCCGGTTGATCATCTGGCCCCAGTCCACGACGCTCGGGTCCGTGATGCCGAGGAATCCGAGGCCGATCCCGATCAGCATGAAGTGCTGGGCGGAGGTGACGAACTTGACGCCTGCCAGGGGGAGGACGCCCGGAAGGATATGCCGGGCCATGATGTAGCCGTCGCCGGCGCCGAGCGCTCGTGTCCCGACGACGAAGTCGGCGACCGCCAGGGAGAGGACCTGCGATCGGATCACCCGCACGCCCTGGAAACTGCCGAGAAGGCCCATAAGGACCGCGATCAGGTAGATCCCCGGTCTGAAGAACGTCGTGAGGATGAGCAGGAGCGGGAAGATAGGGATGGTCATCGCCACGTCGAGGAGGCGCATGACGGCTTCGTCGATCAGGCCGCCGTAGTACCCCGACACGATGCCGGCGGCGGTGCCGATGGCGACCGCAATGGCGGCTCCGATGAAACCGAGGAGCAGCGTCGCCCGCGTGCCCCATATGAGCCCGCTGAAGACGTCCTGGGCGAGGTCGTTCGTCCCGAGCAGGTGGTCTTTGTCGGGGGGGGAGAGCGGCGCGCCCGTGATCGCGTGAGGGTCGTAGGGCGCGATCACCGGGGCCAGGAGGGCGACCGCGCAGTACGCGAAGACGATGCCGAAGCTTGCGGCAAGGATGACCTTCTTCCTAGGCATCGTCACCCACCTGCACGCGCGGATCGACGAGGGGGTAGATCAGGTCGGCGGCGATGTTCGCCGCGATGACGAAGAGCGTGTCGATCAGCAGGATCCCCTGGAGCAGGGGGAGGTCGCGGGCGGCAAGGGCCTTGTAGGTGAGCATCCCGAGGCCGGGCCAGGAGAAGATCGTCTCGACGAAGATGCTCCCGGTGATCATGCCCGCACACTCGAGCGTGATCAGCGTCACCATCGGGAGCATGGCGTTCTTTAAGGCGTGCTTCCTGAGGATCGTCAGCTCGTCGAGCCCTTTTGCCCTGGCGGTGGTGATGTAGTCTTCCCCGGCCGTCATGAGCATGGAGTTCCTCATCAGGTAGTAGGTCCCGGTCACCGAGAAGAGGAAAAGCGTCAGGATCGGGAGCACGGCGTGATTTGCCACGTCGAACGGGTCGATCCCGGTCGCGAGAGCGCTGGTGTCGACATACCCCCCCAGCGGGAAGAGGTTGAGGTAGTAGGCGAAGATGATGAGAATCATGAGGGCGAGCCAGTAGGAGGGGATCGCCCGGATGAAGATCATCCCGTTCAGGAGCCCGACGTCGGCCTTCGATCCGCGCCTCCAGCCCGAGTACGCGCCTATGCCGATGCCGGCAAGGGTGGCGAGGATCGTTGCCGGGAGGAGGATGATCAGCGTCCAGGCAAGTTTCTCGCCTATGACGGTGAGGACCGGGACCTTGTAGATGAAGGAGTATCCCCAGTTCCCCCGGAAGGCGTCCAGGAGGTAGGTGAAATATTGTTCCAGGATTGGTCTATCCAGGCCGTAGACACGGTTGAATGTCTCGACGACGTCCGGAGGGGCGTACCGGTAGATCGACTCCAGGTACATGGTGATGTAGTCGCCGGGCATGAGGCGGAGGAGGGCGAACATGATGGTCACGGCGATGCAGAAGGCTGCAAACGAGGTTGCCAGCCGTTTGAGGAGGTATATGCCGTTCATGATCGAGACCCGGAGTTCAAAAGAGGAGGGCAGGGCCACCCGGCAGACATCACGCCCTCAGCCCCACCTCGACGCTCGCCGGCCTTATCTCGGCAAAGAGGCGTATGTTCCCGCCGCCGCCGAGCAGGGGGGCGTCCCACCCGACGAACCGATCCGACCGGTAGGCCATGAAAGCGTCCTGGGAGAAGACCGGGATGCAGGGCACCTCTTCGGCGAGGATCTCCTGGAGCCGGAAGCCGATCTCCTTTCGCTCTGCGGGATCGGCCGTGCTCTTCAGTTCGGTGATCAGCCTGTTGAAGGTCTCGTTGTCGAAGTGGTAGTAGTTCTCGCCGAGCGGGCTCCTCTGGAAGTTGTCCAGGCGGTCGATGTCTTCGTGCCAGCGACCGGGCATGCCGTCGAAGTGAACGGCTGTCCTTGCGATCCAGTCCAGGTAGATCGAGTCGTCCACCTGCGGGGTCTCGACGATCCGTATGCCGAGTTTCCCCTCCCAGTCCTCCTTGAGCACGGCCACGATCTTCTGGTCGACGGCGTTCGTGGACGCTTTGCCGGCGAGGGGAATGGAGATCTCGACACGGTTTCCATCAGGATCGAGGAGGACCGGTCTCCCGTTTGCCTCGGTCAGGTTGAAACCGGCCGCGACGAGCTGCCTCTTCGCCTCCTCGATGTCGTAGGAGAACCGGCCGTTCGTGGCGGGGTTGATCTGGTCGCCGGCCAGGGCCGGGAGGAGGAAGGCCGTCTCCGTCGGGCGGGCTCCATCGCCGACCAGCCAGCAGACCCGTTCCCGGTTCACGGCGTGACTCAGGGCGCGGCGGAATGCGGTGATGTTTGCCGGATAGAAGTCGGACGTGAACGCCACCTCGAAGGCCTGTCCGCCCGAGGGGATCTGGGTGATCCCGATGCCGGGGGCGCCCTTGAGGGCCTCGGCCTTCCTCGGGGAGAGCCCGAACTCCCCGCTGATGAAGTCGATATCCCCTCGCCGGAGGGCGAGGATCGCCGCGTCTTCGTCTTCGTAGTTCCGGATCACGATCTCGTGCACATAAGGTTGCTCACCGTGGTAGCCCTCGTAGGCGGTCACCTTCGAGAGGGTGCCCGGGATCGTCGACGTATAGGCGAAGGGGCCGATGCCGATCTGCTTTGAGTCGACGTATGTCGAGGGTAGATCGATATCCTTCCAGATATGCGCGGGAAACACCCCGATCCCCGGACCGGTCGCAAGGGTCTCGGGGAAGAGCGGTGCGCAGGACTTCATGCGGAAGACGACGGTGTAGGGGTCGGGGCATTCGACCGATGCGACGTTTGAGAGGATCGCGGAGTTCACCAGGAACGAGCCGGCCGGAGCGTCGGCATCCCCGTGGTCACGGAAGTACTCGTAGGTGAACTGCACGTCTGCCGAGGTGAAGGGGGTGCCGTCGTGCCACGTGGCGTTCTTCACCAGGTAAAACGTCCAGGACATGGCGTCGTCGGACATCTCCCACCTCTCCGCAAGCCAGCCGAGGTATCCTCCGGAGCCGTCGTCCTGCGGGCGCAGTTTGGTCACGAGCCCTTCGTGGATGAGGGAGTCGGCGGGAACCCCTTTCTGGTCGATATAACTCGTCGACGGGATGAGGTAGGTCTCCCCCAGGACGGCGACGACCAGCTGCCCGTAAGGTTGATGCAGGTGGTTGTGGGCGGCGAGCGAGAGCTCTTCCGCAGTGAGGGCCCCGGTACCGCCCAGGTAGCCCAGGATCGCCGTCGCGAGTTCGTCTGCCGAGATATTGGTGTCTCCGTCCGTATCCCCCGGTATGCCTGCCGTCGCCGGCATGCAGCAGACGAGGAGGACGCAGCACGCGAGAATTTTTGAGAGACAACGTGTCGTCATGTTCATCACCGTGATTGATCGTCGTCCGGCTCATGCCGGAGGTACCGGAACGATACGCCGAGTACGGCGAGGAGTGCCGCAACGCTTCCGAGGATGGGCGAGAGCGACGCAGGAGTTTCACCGCCTTCCACCGGTTCGCGTGTGGCGGCGGAATGGTTTGCGGCCGGGTCTTCCTTGCTGTAGATCCGGACTTCGTCGACCCACTTGGGGGAGGCGCCGGCAGCGGAGGGATAGGATCCGCCGTAGTTCCAGTAGGCCTTCCCCCAGCACTCCCGCATGTCGTTGTTCCCGAAGATATGCCAGCCCCAGGGGTTCGTGGAGTCGTCGGCAAAGAAGATCAGGCGCATCCCGACCGTGTAGCCGGTGTCCGGGTAGCCCTGGCCCTGCGCCTCCTGCGCGTCGGAGCCCGAGCCGTTGCCGCTGTACCAGCAGAGGACCGCCGGGCCCTGCCGCGAGTCGGGCTCGTAGACGATCGAGTAGGGGAAGGTCTTTGAGAATCCGTCCCGGCTGTGGAGATTGATCTCGTCGCCCTCCGAGGCACCGCCGACGGAGTCGCAGATGTCGGCGAGGTCGGTCCCCTTGACCGCTCCGAAGTCGGCCTTGACCAGCATGCTCATCAGAACATCCTCGCCCGGGTTCCAGCCGTCGTAGGGCTCATCGGGGTGGACTTCATCCCAGATACCCTCAAAGACGGGGCCCTGGTGGTAGTACCGGGTGACGCCGTCACCCTGGACGGGCAGGTTCGCCTCCAGCCAGCGGTAGTCGACGGTCGTCTCGTTTAAGACGGTCGTCCTGTCGTTTGCGTACTTCGCGATGCGGAGCTCGGTAGTCCCCGCCCCTGCAGCCAGCGCCGGCGCCGGCAGCAGGGCGAGCATCAGCACCAGGAAGACGATTATTACCTGATCGGGTCGTATCATTTGGCTCAACTCACGGTTCGGCGATTCTGGACGCGCCTTATAATATACGTTGATTGGGTCGATTCCGAGTAAATAACTTTCTATTTACTTATAAAAAATATAAATCTGGTTAATTTAATTTAGTGGTATTTAACTTCTGGTGAAGCGAATCCGCGATGCATCGTGCAAAAGACCCGGGGTGTTATACCTCCGGAACCTCCATCCGGGCGATCTGGTACGGTGCGATCAGCACATCTTCGGTCACTGTCCTGTTCACTTCCGTCACTTTCACCGGGTAACTGCCGATGGGAAGATAGTGGAAGGTGTGGGGCGTCTTTTCGCCGGTGTCCCGGCCGAAGAGGTAGATCCTGGCGTCCGCTGGCGTGCTCGATACCGAGAGCGATCCGTAGGTATAGGGTTCGAGGATGAACTTCGCCGTGGCGTCGCCGGAGCCGACCGTGAGCAGGATCTCCCGTTCCTCCGGAATATACCCCGGCTTTGATACCGAGACCAGGTGTTTTCCGCCGGAAACGTTGTCGACGAGATACGGCGTGGCAAACCCGGTCTGGAACCCGTCGATCGCGATCGCCGCTCCCGCCGGCGCCGACGTCACGAGAATGCTGCAGGGTGCGGCGGAGAACGCGGTGTTCACGGCATCGCCCGATTCGGCAGCGGTGGGTATCCGGTACGTCCGGTAACTCATGCCGTCGCGGACGGCAAGATACGCCTCCCCGATCCCGCTGACCTCGACGGTCTTCGGGAACCGGTCGCCCAGGTACCTGCCGTTGACCGAGAACGGCTGCTTTGCGTACTCTTCCGACTCGAATGCGATCGACCGCTTCAATTCCTCGTTGCCGCCGGTAAACATCATCCGTGCCACGGTGTTTCTCTCGATCCAGACCTGCTCTCCCCCGGAGCTGAACGCAACCGCCTCTTCCTGTACCCTGATAGTGTGCAGCCCCTCCCTGAGCCCGTAGATGACGGCGGGGGTCTTCCGGTTCACCTTGCGACCGTCGACGAAGATCTCCGCCCCCGCCGGGAACGAGTCGACGTAGACGCCGCCGTAGTGGTTCTGCTCCCGGCCGCGGAGCAGGCCCGGGGAGGCCGAGCGGACTGAGGCGGATACCGGGATCTCGATCACGACCTCGTCGTCGTGCGCAAGCCGGATCTCCCGCTCCACCGGCTCGGCGCCGTCCAGACGCACCCGGACGGTATGAGTACCGCCGGGGAGCGACGCGAAGGCGGCCGGGGTTGTCCTGCCGGTATACTCACCGTCGAGGTCGATGAGCGCACCCGGCGGATCGGAGAGTACGGAAAGCCCAAAGTGCATCGCGGTGAGGTCGATAGGCGTGGGTTCAGGCGCAGCCTGAACCAGGGCGGGGGTGGGTGCGGTCGGAACCGGTTCGGGCTCCGTCACCGGGTCCGCTGCAGCGGGAAGGAGCCCGAACAACCCGAGGAACGCCTGGACGGCGCCGAGCAGCCGACCGGGCAGACCCCCGACCGTGGAAACCCCTGTATACCCAAAGATCGAGACAAGCGGATTTTCCGGGGTCTTGCCGGCCGGCGCCGGGGTACCCGATACCGCCGGCGTCGCCGTCCCGGTGGGGGTGGTCGCGAGGGGAGTCGGGGTAGGGGCAGGGGCGGTGGTGGCGGCGGTGGCAGGTTTGATCTGTATCCCGGATACCGCAAAGAGGGAGAGGCCGGGAGAGACGGCCTCATAGGTGTTGGTCTCGTTCTCGGTACCGATCCACTGTGTCTCAAGGGGGGCCCAGGTTTCGTTGTAGCGGTACAGGGTGAGATCGTCGCCCACGATCCAGTTCTCCTGCAACCAGGCATCCGGAACGTTGAAACGGATAACGGCCCTGTCGACGGCGACGGTCCCGTTCCTTGAGGTGATGTTGTAGTAGCGGTAGACCGCGCCGGGCGGCTCGGGGATCCCGTCGGGTAGCAGGATTTCTTCACAGGAAAGGTTCAGGTTCTGCGGGATCTCCACGGCGAAGACGACGATCTCGTCGATGCCCGGCACCTCGAAGAGGAAGGTGCGGTTATCGGAGCCGGGGGATTCGGTGTCCGCGGTATCGCCGCCGTCGCTGCCGGACGTCGCCGTAATCGAGAGTTCCGCCGTGTCGCTTCCCGCCACGTTCGTGACCGTCAGGGTGACCGTGTAGATGCCGACGGCGGTGTAGGTGTGGGTGGGGTTCTGCTCGTCGGAGGTCGTGTCGTCGCCGAAGTCCCAGAACCAGGAGGTCGGGGTCGGAACCCCGGTACTCCGATCGGTAAACGCCACGGCGAGCGGGACCGTGCCCGAGGTCACGTTGGCGCCGAAGTCTGGGGTCGGCGGTTCCGGCTCCTCCTGGCTGTAGACCCGGACCTCGTTGACCCACTTGCCGGAGGTGCCGGCGGCAGACCAGTAATCCCCGCCCTTGTTCCAGTACTCCTCATCCCAGCACTCCTTCATATCGTTGTTCCCGAAGATGTGCCAGCCCCAGGGGTTCGTGGTGTCGTCGGCAAAGAAGATCATGCGCATGCCGACGGCATACCCGGTGTCCGGGTAGCCCTGGCCCTGCGCCTCCTGGGCGTCGGGGCCTGATGAGTTGCCGCTGAACCAGCAGAGGACCGCCGGGCCCTGGCGCGGGTCGGGATCGTAGATGTACTCGTAGGGGTAGCGCTTGCTCTGCCACCCGTCCCGGCTGCGGACGGCGATCTCGTCGCCCTCCGCGGCGCCGCCGACAAGTTCGCAGATGTCGGCGATGTCCGTCCCCATCACCGCCCCGAGGTCGGCCTTGACCAGCATGCTCATCAGGACGTCCTCGGCCGGGTTCCAGCCGTCGTATTCCTCGTCGGGGTGGGCATCCTCCCAGTGCCCTTCGAAGACGGGGCCCTGGTGGTAGTAACGGGTGACGCCGTCCCCCTGGACCGGAAGGTTCGCTTTGAGCCAGTGGTAGTCGACGGTCGTCTCGTTTAAGACGGTCGTCCCGTCGACTGCGTACTTTGCGATGCGCACGTCGGTGGTGCCCGCTGCCAGTGCCGGTGCCACGAGCAGTGCGACAACCAGAATAAACACCGGCATTCCGATTGTCCATATTTTCGGTCTCGTCATAAGATCATCCCGTTTGTGCCGGAAGATACTCCATCGGATACGTCGTTACATTCGCATGCGTGAGATGCAGGATATCCTTCGCCGATCTCCCTCGCCGGAAAAAGGGTAGAGGCCCCATTCAGCGCCTCTTCCAGAGGAGGTACCCGGCGAGCGCCACAACGATGACGACCGCCAGGGCGATCCAGACGAGCGGGCTCTCGCCGGTCTCCGCCGGGGGAACAGGTGGGGTCGTGGCGGCGGCGGCGGGCACCGTCGGGGTCGGTTCGGTCGGGACCGGCGCTTCGGTCGCGGTTCCGACGAAGAGGGCGTAAGTGCTGAAGTGGCTGACCGATGCGGTCACCGTTCGGGCGTCGGCATCGACGTTCGTCGGGCAGGCGGTCCACGTGCCGGTCGCATCGTCGTAGCCCTGCACGACCAGCCGGGCCGAATCGCCGCCTGTTTTGCCGAGTAATGCGGCCCACTCATCCCCGGTGAAGGTGAAGACAAGGTCGATCGCCGGAGAGAAGGTGGCACCGGCGGGGGAGCAGTCGACCGCGTAGCCCGAGAAGGCGAGGGAAGACGCGCCGGGGAGGGTCGAGACGGGGGCGATCCCGACACCGGAGAGCGGGCTTCCCGCGTCGTCGAGCGCCGTAACCCCGGTCTCCAGGGAGAGGTGCGCGAACTTCCCGTCGACGTAGACGAGGTAGGGCCGGAGCACGCCGCCCCACGAGGCGGTGAGGAGGTCGGCCGTGCCGGTCGAGGTGACCGTTGCCGTGCTGCTTCCGCTGCCGGAGGTCCGGGGCTGCGTGGGTGTCGATGTCGGCTCCGGGGTCGTGGTCGTAGTGACGGGTGCAAATACACTGAAGGAATCCGTATACCCCGTTATAGTAAACGTGGTGTCGTCCCTTGTCTGGTTCTCAAGTTCGATCCAGTTTTGACCATCGTACCGCTGGAGCTTTGTGGTTCTCCCGTCACCGAACAGCTCCTCCCATTCGTCCTGGGTGAAGGTGATGGTGATCGGGATCTTCGGGTTGAACTTCGCACCCTCGGGCCCGAGCTTGAATGCTTTGCCTCCGATCTCGATGGTCCCCGCAGGGGGCTCTTCGAGATCTGGGGCAACCCCGACGCTGAATTCCGTTATTGGGCTGCCGTTGGCCTGTTTCGCTTCATGACCCTTCGGGATCTCCAGCGTGAGGCCTTGATATGTTAATGGAATGTCCTCGGTTGCCGTCGCATTGGTCTGGTCGACCCTGTCGGTCACGTCTTCTTTTTGAGGGGGTGCAACAACGGTGATCGCCGTTGTCTTCACGTCGCTGCCGCCGCTGTTCGTGACGGTCAGGGTGACCGTGTAGGTTCTTGCCCCTTCGCCGTCATGATCGAATACGTGGGTCGGATTCCGGAGAGTCGAGTTCGTATCGTCGCCGAAGTCCCATGACCGGGCAAGGGGGGGAGCGCCGGTTGAGTTATCGGTGAACTGCACGGTAAGCGGTGCTTCGCCCCTCAGCCTGGTTACCGTGAAATCCGCAACCGGTTTGGGGTCATCGACGGTGACGTACGCCGCCTTTGTCCGGGTGTCGCTCTGGGCGCCGGCTTTCTGTACGGTCAGCGTGACGGTGTAAGTGCCGGCGGCAGTATAGGCGTGCTCCGGGTTCTGCCCGGCCGAGGTCGCGCCGTCGCCGAAGTTCCAGAGCCATTCGTCCACATCGCCCTGGGATTGATGGAAGAACCGCACGACGAGCGGGGCATAACCCCCTGTCGTATCCGCCCGGAACTCTGCGGTGGGCGGAACGCCGGGGTCAACTGCAGTGATGTAGGCTGCCTTTACTTCGGTGTGAGCCTGGCCTCCGCCGGTCACCGTCAGCGTGACGGTGTAGGTGCCGGCGGTTGTATAGGTGTGCGCCGGGTTCGGATCGCTCGAGGTCGCTCCGTCGCCGAAGTCCCAGGAGTGGGTGTCCGGGTTTCCGGTGGATGCATCGGTGAACTGCACGGCAAACGGAGCATACCCGCGTGTCGTGCCTGCCGTGAAGCCGGCAACCGGTTTCACGGTGATCTGCTCTGTTTTCGTGGAGGCAGGACCGCCGTCTCTGCTGACCTCCAACGTGACGGTGTAGGTGCCGGCGGTTGTATAGGTGTGCGCCGGGTTCTGGTCGGTCGAGGTCGCGCCGTCACCGAAGTTCCAGGCCCAGGAGGTCGGCGAGCCGGTAGAGGTATCGGTGAACTGCACGGGAAGGTCGGCATTACCGCGGGTCTGATCCGCAGTGAACGACGCGACAGGGTTTGGCCGGGTGACGGTGATGTAATCGGCCTTCGTGCTGCGTGAACTTGAGCCGTCGCCGTATGTTGCCGTCAGGTTGACGGTGTACGTGTCCGGCTGCCGGTAGGTGGTGATCGGGTTCTTGGTTGTCGCGATTCTTCCATCCCCGAACTCCCATAACCATTGAACCGGTTTTCCGGTGGAGTTGTCGGCGAATCGCACTTCGAGCGGGGCATCGCCCGTAGTGGGGGTTCCGGTGAAGTCAGCGACCGGTGTGTCGGGCTCGGTGACGGTGATGTAGTTCGTCTTGACCTCGGTATCGCTACCGAAGTCATTCGTAACCGTGAGGTTGACCGTGTAGACACCGGCGGCGGTGTAGACGTGGACCGGATTCTGCTCGGCGGAGGTCGCGCCGTCGCCGAAGTTCCAGGCCCAGGCCGTGGCGTTGGTCGAGAGATCGGTGAACTGCACGGCAAGTGGCGCCTCGCCGGCGGTCACGTTTGCGGTGAAGTTCGCAACCGGGGCACCCGGTCGGGTCGGCTGGAGGTCGACGGTAAGTTCAACGACGTAGATCGAGTTGTCGACCGTCGGGAGATCCCAGGAGCCGAACTGGCTCGTATCGCCGAACCAGATGTAGTAGGTTCCCGATTGTTTGATGTAGCCGTTCAAGGCTTTCTTGTACTTGTAGTCATCGCCGGTTCCGAGGGTCTCGTAGAACTTCCACGCGTAGTCGGGGCCGAAATCCTTCGTCGGGTAGGTGACGCCGTCGATGGTGAGGGTCAGGAGCGGCTTTCGGTCGGTGTAGCCCGCGTCGCTCTCGGCGTAGGTGTAGGTGTAGCCGGCGGCGGCAAGGATGTTGAAGAACGTGCTGCCGCCGTAGGTGACGTTGTCGACGACGATCGGCTCGTCCGCGTAGACCGTGACGGAGGCGTTGAAGACGATCGGGTCGGGATCGGTGACGGTGATCTCGGCCAGTTTGGAGGATGCGCCGTAGTCGTTCTCCACCGTCAGGTTGACGGTGTAGACGCCGGCGGCGGTGTAGACGTGGATCGGGTTCTGCTCGGCGGAGGTCGCGCCGTCGCCGAAGTTCCAGACCCAGGAGGCTGCACCGGTCGAGGCGTCGGTGAACTGCACGGCAAGCGGCAGTTCTCCGGACGTGATGTTCGCGGTGAAGTCCGCGACCGGCGCGTCTTCACCCGGCTCGGGCTCGGTGACGGTGATGTAGCCCGTCTTGACCTCGGAGTCGCTACCGAAGTCATTCGTAACCGTGAGGTTGACCGTGTAGACACCGGCCGCGGTGTAGACGTGGACCGGGTTCTGCTGGTCGCTGGTACCGCCGTCCCCGAAGGTCCAGGACCAGGAGGTCGGACCTCCGGTCGAGGCGTCGGTGAACTGCACGGCGAGCGGCGCATCGCCGGCGGTCACGTTCGCGGTGAAGTTCGCGACCGGAGCACCGGGCTCGGTGACGGTGACGGTGACGGTCCGGATGTTGTTCGTGCGGTTGATGTCCGGGACCGTCGATGCCGGGTCGACCGAAAGGGTGAGGACCGCTTCGCCGGCGGCTGCCGGGGTCCAGGTGAAAGAGACTTCTGCGGTCTCTCCGGGAGCAAGCGGGTCGACGGTGAGGTTGCCGATGAGGTCGCCGTCGGCGGCGAGGGTGACCGGGCATGCGCCGGCCACGGTGCCGCCGAGGTTTTCAACGGTCCCGTTGACGGTGCAGGCGTTCCCGGCGACGATGCCGGCCGGGACGTCCAGGGAGACGGCCGCGAGGTCGGCGCCCCGGGCCCGCGGGGTCAGGGTGTAGGTCTCAAAGGCGGTGCCCGGCGGGTAGACCTCGAGCACCTGACTGCTGTTGTTGGGGTCGAGCCTGGCGACCTGGACGAACTGGCCCGTGGCGGTCCCGTTGTCGTGGACGGTGATCTTCGTGTAGCCCAGGGTATGGACGAGGCTGTTCTGGTAGCCGGCCGGCCTCTCGTTGGCCGGCCCGAGCGGGTGGAGCGAGCCGGCGCCGGTGCCGGTGACGAGGTAAGTGATGCCGTCGACGATGTAGCGCTCGTAGGCGTGGACGTGGCCGTTGAAGACAGCGGTGACGCCGTTGTCCTGCATGATCTGGCCCCACCACGCGCGAGGATAGAGCCATCCCCCGGCGCGGTCGGTCGTGGACGAGTAGGGGGGATGGTGGTTGGCGACGAACTTCCAGGCCGTGTCGTTGGCGAGGTCCCGGGCGAGCCAGGCGGTCTCTGAGAGGGGGTTGCTGTTGAAGTTGTCGTCGAGGACGGCGAAGCGGGCGTCCGCGCAGACGAAGGAGTACCACTGGGGCAGCCCGAAGGTCTCGTAGTAGACGGTGTCGTTGTACTCGTGGTTGCCGAGGGTGGTGTAGATGGTGGTGTTTGCAAGCAGCCGCCGGTTGCTCGAAAAGAAGTTGTTCCACTCGTCCACGCTCTCGACGGCGCTGACCTGGTCGCCGGTGTGGAGGATGAAGAGCGGGTCTTCGTCGGCGATCCGGTCGGCGACGATCTTGATGTTCGCCGGCAGCTGCGTGTCGCCGTAGACGATGAAGGTGAAGCCGCCGTCCTCGGGGAACGTCCGGAAGGTGCGGTCGCCCAGGGTCGTGTTGCCGGCAACGATACGGTAGTGGTAAAGGGTGCCCGGGGTGAGGTTCTCAAGCGCGACGCGGTGGAACGCGGTCTCTGCGGTGTCGGCGACGGATAGCGCGTATCCGCCGTTCACAGCGTAATAGGCGTCGTCTGCGTACTCGACGGTGCCCGCGACGGGTTCCTGCGTCATCCAGTTGACGAACGTCGACGTCGTCGTGGTGCCGGTGAAGTACGGGCCGCGGACGATCTCTACCGCGCCTGCCTCCTGTACGATGATGGCTGCCGTCGCGCTGTTGCTCCCGGCGGCGTTCGCGACCGTGAGGTTCGCGGTGTAGGTGCCGGGTGTCGTGTAGGTGTGGGTCGGGCTCCGTTCGGCGGAGTTTTCACCGTCGCCGAAGTCCCAGAACCAGGAGCCCGGGTCGCCGGTCGAGGCGTCGGCGAACCGGACGGCGAGCGGCGCCGGCCCGGAGGTTACGTTCGCCGTGAACCGCGCGGTCGGCACCGTCACGGTCTCCTCGAACGAAAGGTCAAGGCGGGTCACCCTGCCGGGGGTGAACGGAGCGGTCTGGTCCGCCGCCCCTCCGTCGACGAGGAATGTAATCGTCTCACCGTTCTGGCCCTCGGTCCCGGTCACGAGCAGGCGGTTCCCCAGGTTCCAGTCGGGATCGCCGTATCTTCCGGGGCTCGTCACCTCGACGGAGCCGCAGGCGGTACCTCCGATCATCGCGGTGACGACGGTCCCGGCAGGTGCGGGAGAGCCGTCGATCGCCACGTTCCCGTAGAACTCATGGGGGAGGGCGGGGGGTAGATCCCCGGCCGCCGCCGCCCCGGCGATGAGGCCGATGAGGAGGACCAGTACAATGCCGTGTTGTGGTTTCACCTTCTCACCCGACGGCACCGAGCGTCTCCGCGTCGGTCATGTAGAGCCAGTAACCCCGCATGGGATACATCGGGCGTTCTTCACCGTGACGGCCGCTTGCGCCGCGGAGGATCGAAACGCCGTATTCCTGATCCTGTGCGTCGAAACCGATGAGCGTGGTCCAGCTATCGCCGAGCGAGAGCAGGGTCTCCTTTGCGGTTCTGGGGTCGGTTCCGGTGAAGCCGATCGCGTTCCAGCCTTTTGCAAGGTCTTTTTCAGGCGGGAGTTCGGGACCGTCGGCGGCGAGGGCGAGCGGGATCGAGCAGGTCTCGTTTGCGTAGACCCAGGCCCCGTCGAGCGGCCGGAAGGGTGTCGTCAAATTGGCCGATCTCCAGCCGGTTATGCCGTCGTAGAGCAGGACCGCGTGATCGGCGGTATCGACGTCCTTGAAGATCGCAAAGGTGTTTGCACCGTTAACGAGGCGCTTCGGGGTCGAGACGAAGTTCCAGCCGGGGTGGAGGGTAAGGGTGCCCGTCTCCCCGGGCTCGCCGGGTTCGATCACGGTGATGGTCGCGGTCGCGCTGTCGCTCCCGGCAGAGTTCTCGACGGTGAGGTTCGCGGTGTAGGTGCCGGGGGCGGTGTAGGTGTGGGTCGCGTTCCGGTCGGTCGAAGTGTTCCCGTCACCGAAGTCCCAGGACCAGGAGTCCGGGCCGCCTGTCGAGGCGTCGGTGAACTGGACGGTGAGCGGGGCGTCGCCCGTGGTCACATCGGCGGTGAAGTTCGCGACCGGGGTGGAGGTGTAAAAATCTACCTCGATGATGACCGCATCGATCCACTTTGCCGACCAGCCCGTGGTAGCGTCTTCCCACGTGCCCCAGGCCAGGTAGGCGTCGTAGATGCCGAAGATGTGCAGCCCCCAGGGGTTCGTGGAGTTGTCGGCGAAGAAGATCAGGCGCATGCTCGGGAAGTAGCCGGTATCGGGGTAGCCGACTCCCTGGTCGTTGCCTCCGCCTGCATTATACCAGCAGAGGGTGGCCGGGCCCTGACGCGGGTGGGGGTTATAGACCCAGTCGTATTGAAGACCTGTTTTATAGCCGTCCCTGCTGTTCAGGCGGATAAGATCCCCTTCGGAAGCTCCCCCGACCAGGTCGCAGATGTCCTTGATGTCGGTGCCCTTCACGGCGCCGAACCGTCCTTTGCCGTTGAAGACGCTGTTCCGGTTCGCCTCGTCCGGGTCCGGGTAAGCCGGATTCTCATCGAAGATCCACCACTGGTGGTAGTACTTGGTTACGCCGTCGCCCTGGACGGGGAGATTCTCCTCGAGCCAGTGGTAGTCGACGGTCGTCTCGTTCAAGACGGTGCCGTTTTTAGCCACCTTTGCAACGCGCAGGGTGGTGGTCCCGATGTCGCCCGGGACAAGCACCCGGATCATATCGATGGGTTCGGTCGTCACGTACGTGTCGCTCCCGAAGGAGCCGGTGACGGTGAGGGTGACGGGGTAGGTACCGACACTGGTGTAGGTGTGGACCGGGTTCTGATCGGTCGAGGTTGCACCGTCGCCGAAGTCCCAGAGCCAGGAGGTCGGGTTGCCGGCGGAGGTGTCGGTGAACCGGATGGCAACCGGCGGCAACCCGCCGGTCGTGTTCGCGGTGAAGCTCGCGTATCCTGCGGTGACGGTGATGCAGTTCTCCACGGTGGTGATGTTGGTGCCGACGTCGTTCGTCGCGGTGAGGGTGACGGTGTAGATGCCCGGGTAGACGGCGGGGGCGGCGTAGACATGGACCGGGTTTCGTTCGGTCGAGGTCTTACCGTCGCCGAAGTCCCAGGACCAGGCCGTCGGCGCTCCCGTGGAGGTGTCGTTGAAGGCGACCGCGAGAGGCGGCGTTCCGGTGGTCACGTTGGTGCTGAAGGAGGGGACCGGGGGCGCGGGGGGCTCCTGGCTCTCGATCCGCACCTCGGTGACCCGGTCCCGGGAGGAGGAGGCAGCGGACGGCAGGGTGCCGTTGTAGGTCCAGTAGGCCTCGCTCCAGCAGGTCTGCATGTCGGTGTTGCCGAAGACGTGCCAGGCCTTGAGGTTCGTGGAGTTGTCGGCGAAGTAGGCGAGGAGGAGGTCGGGCAGGTATCCTTCGCCCTCACGGTACCAGCAGAGGACCGCCGGGCCCTGGCGCGGATTGGGGTCGTAGACCATCCCGTACGGGAGGGTGAGCGCGGCGCCGTCCGCAACGAGGGTGACGAGGTCGCCGTCATTCGCCCCGCCGACGAGTTCACAGATCTCGGCGAGATCGGTGCCCTTCACGGCGCCGAGGTCGAGGAAAGCGCTCTCGATCCGTTCATTGGGGTCCCAGGGCTTGTAGGCCTGGTAGGGGAAGACCTCCTTCCAGGCCGCCTCGGTGACCGGGCCCTGGTGATAATAGCGGGTGACGCCGTCGCCCTGGACCGGGAGGTTTGCCGCCAGCCAGTGGTAGTCGACCGTCGTCTCGCCCAGGACGGTGGCGTTGTCGTTTGCGTACTTCACGATGTGGAGCACGCCGGGGCTCTCTCCGGAGACGATGATCGAGAATTCCGCCGTGTCGCTGCCTGCGGCGTTCGTGACCGTCAGGCTCGCGGTGAAGACGCCGGGGATTATGTAGGTGTGGACGGGGTTCCGCTCGGCGGAGGTCGCGCCGTCGCCGAACGTCCAGGACCAGGAGGTCGGGTTGCCTTCGGAGCAGTCGGTGAACGCGACCACAAGCGGGGCGTCACCCGAGGCGATGTCGACGGAGAAGTCGGCGATCGGCGGCTCCGGGGGCTCTTCCTGGCTGTAGATTCGGATCTCGTTGACCAACTTGCCGGAGGTGCCGGCGGCCGAGGGGTACTGCGCCCCGTAGTTCCAGTACTCCTCGTCCCAGCACTCCTTCATGTCGTTGTTCCCGAAGATGTGCCAGCCCCAGGGGTTCGTGGTGTCGTCGGCAAAGA
>ERZ795044.1726-NODE-1726-length-19609-cov-5.051601_pt1 | contig 19609 bp, 13 predicted proteins | sample MGYA00375128_ERZ795044 | MGnify/ENA primary metagenome ERZ795044 (study PRJEB30173, sample SAMN05720213) | anaerobic digester metagenome | isolation source: active sludge of municipal wastewater-treating anaerobic digesters | place: USA | collected 2014-12-22 ... | reverse complement strand
AGGTCTTCATGAGGTCCTTCTTGCGGTCGGTGATCGTCAGGTAGCCGTCGGCGTCCAGGGACCCGATGTCGCCGGTGTGGAACCACCCGTCGGTGTAGGACTCGGCGTTCGCCTCGGGCGAGTTGTGGTAGCCGACTGTGATGGTCGGCCCCTTGAGGAGCAGTTCGCCGTCCTCGGCGATCTTCGCCTCGATGCCCGGAATGACCGGTCCGACGGTGCCGAAGCGCGGCTTGGTCGGGACGTTGACGAAGGCGACGGCGGAGGTCTCGGTCATGCCGTACCCCTCCACGACGATGATCCCGGCCGAGTAGAACCACTCCTGAACCTGGCTCGACAACTTGGCCGAACCGGAGATGAAGAACTTGATGTTGCCGCCCATCTTCTCCTTGAGCTTGGAGAAGACGATCTTGTCGGCGACCTTGTAGCGGGCGGCGAGGCTGCGGGGCATGGGTTGGCCGGCGAGGCGGTAGCTGCGGGACTCGCGTCCGACCGCGAACGCCCAACGGGTGAGGCGACCCTTGATGCCGTCACGCGGAGCCGATGTCATCACGGCGTTGCGGACCTTCTCGAAGATGCGTGGCGCGCCACACATGAAGGTGGGGTGCACTTCTCCGAGGCCGGCCATGATGCGGTCCAGGCGTCCATCGACGGCGGTCGCGAAGCCGATGGCGATCTGGATCGAGACAAGGCACTTGCCGAAGACGTGCGACAGCGGGAGCCACAGGTACTGCACGTCATCGAGTTCCAGGATGTCCAGCGCGTCGATGGCGACGCCCTCGTATGCCCAGGCCTCGTGGGTGAGTTCGACCCCCTTCGGACGTCCGGTGGTGCCCGAGGTGTAGATCAGGGTGCTGAGGTGGTCGCGCGTCGTTGCGTCGATGGCCTGCTCGACCGAGTCGGGATGTTCCGCGAGGTGGGCGCGTCCGAGGGCCACGAACTCCGACCAGGTCAGGACGCGGGGATCAGGGTGATCACCCCTGCGGTCGTCGTCGATCAGGATGATGTGGTGAATCTGGTCGTCGAGTTCGGACGCCGACTGCACCTTCGCCGCCTGAGCGCTGTTCTCGGCGACGAAGACGACGGACGCCGAGTCCTGCAGGATGTACACGACGTCGTCGACCTGGGTGTTGGGGTACACCGTGGTGGTGGCCCCGCCTGCGCAGGCGATCCCGAGGTCGGCGAGGATCCACTCCATCCTCGTGCTGGACGCGATGGCCACCCGTTGCTCGAGGGCCAGCCCGAGCGCGACGAAGCCGGCGGCGCACTCGTGGACCGCGGTCTGGGCCTGCGTCCACGTCATGGGCGTCCACGTGTTGGGGCCGTCGACGCGGTCGGGCACGAGGTAGGCAGTGGCGTGGGGAGTCAGGTGGACGCGACGTCGGAGCATGTCTCCGATGTTGTTGGCGCTCTGCGCCAGGATCTCAGCCTGTGTGGTGGCCATGGGGGTGCTCCTCTTGGTCGATTGCACAGTCTATCCGTGACGGGCGTCCGAGCCTGTGGATGAACCGGCCAAAGGGTGGCACGCCGACTGGTCGGGAACTGACACGAGGGCCCGCAAATCCAATAATGGCGGACGTTATGCTTGAAGCACCATGGCCACGACCTCTCTGCCCGTATTCCAGCCCGGTGATCCCGCGACCGAATCGACGGACGTGCCGTGGTTGTCTGACGAGCAGCAAAGGGTATGGCGCGCCTGGCTCCTCGGCGTGGCGCGGATCGACGACTACCTCGACCGCGACCTCCGCAGCCGCGGCCTCGACATGGGTGAGTACGAGATCCTCGTGTGCCTGTCTGAGGCTCCTGCGCGGAGCATGCGCATGTCTGAGCTCGCCGATCTCGTGCACCAGTCGCGTTCACGCCTGACCCACACGATCACGCGCATGGAGCGCGACGGCTACATCGCCCGGTGCTGCGCGCCCGATGATGGGCGCGGCGTCAATGCGAGTCTCACCGATGACGGGTTCGCCCTGCTCGAAGATGCAGCGCCCAGTCACGTCCGCGCTGTGCGCCGCATCTTTGTGGACGCGGTCGACCCGCGCGATTTCGCCGCCATCGGACGCGCCATGGAGGCCGTCCTAGCGGTGGCAGACTGATCGGGTGGACCCGCTCGAGAGCTTCCTGACCAGTCTGGACGACGCCTCGTGCGTCGATACGTCCTCCCTCGCCAAGGCGCTCTACTCGACGGATGCGTCGCTCTACCGGGTCGTGCCCCAGGTGGTCGCACGTCCCCGGACGCGCGAGGAACTCATCGTCGTGGCCCGCGCGGCGCTCGCGGCCGGGCTTCCGGTCACCACCCGTGGGGCCGGGACAAGTTGCGCGGGCAACGCAGTGGGCACCGGACTCGTCATCGACGTGGGACGCCACCTCACCTCCATCCTCGCTCTTGACGCGGACGCCCGCACCGCGACCGTCGAGCCGGGCGTCGTGCAGGCGTCCCTGCAGGCCGCAGCGAAGCCGTTCGGGCTGCGTTTCGGACCCGATCCCTCGACCCACACCCGATGCACCATCGGGGGGATGATCGGCAACAACGCGTGCGGTCCCCGCGCCCTGGGCTACGGACGCACCTCCGACAATGTGGTCGCCCTCGAGATCCTGACCGGAACCGGTGAGCTCGTGACGCTGGGGGGCGCAGACCTCGCGTCCCCCCTGCCTGCCCTGCGTGACCTCGTCGGCGCCAACCTGGGGACCATCCGCACCGGCTTCGGACGCTTCGGACGCCAGGTGTCGGGCTACTCGATGGAGCACCTGCTGCCCGAGCGCGGGTTCGACGTCGCCCGCTTCTTCGCGGGCACCGAGGGGACGCTGGGCATCATCGTCCAGGCCACGGTCCGCCTCGTCGCCGACGCCCCGATCGCGCTGATGGTCGCGCTGGGGTACCCGACGATGGCCGACGCGGCCGACGCCATGCCTGTGATCCTTCCCTTCCGCCCCACCGCCGTCGAGGGCATGGACCGGCGCATCGTCGACGTGGTGGCGCGACGGCGCGGGGAGTCGTCCGTGCCACCACTCCCCCGCGGCGACGGCTGGGTGTTCGTCGAGGTCGTCGGTGACGATCCCGATGAGGTGCGTGGACGCGCGGACGCGATGCTCGCTGCGTCCGGGGCCCTGGAGGGTTGGGTGGTGGACGATCCCGATCGCGCGAAGGTGCTGTGGAAGATCCGCGAGGACGGCGCCGGCCTCGCCGGTGTCAGCCTCGAGAACCCCGCTTATCCGGGCTGGGAGGATGCTGCTGTTCCCCCCGAGAGGCTCGGGGCCTACCTTCGCGAGTTCGACGCGTTGCTCGACCGGTACGGCCTGCAGGGGCTTCCTTACGGACATTTCGGCGACGGTTGCGTCCACTGCAGGATCGACTTCCCGCTCGAGCGCGCCGGCGGGACGAGCACCTATCGAGCCTTCGTCGAGGACGCAGCCGCTCTCGTGGCGAGCCACGGCGGTTCGATGTCGGGCGAGCACGGCGATGGACGGGCACGCTCGGCACTCCTCCCCGCGATGTACTCCCCGGCCGCCCTGTCACTGTTCGGGCAGGTCAAGTCGCTGTTCGACCCGTCCAACCTCCTGAATCCGGGCGTTCTCGTCGATCCACGACCGGTGGACGCCGACGTGCGCGTCGCAGCCACCATCGGATCGCCCCTGCGCACCAGCCATCCCGAGTTCGTGCGCGAGGTGCACCAGTGTTCGGGTGTCGGCAAGTGCCTCGCCGACTCGACCTCCGGTGGCGGAGTGATGTGTCCCAGCTTCCAGGCGACGCGGGACGAGAAGGACTCGACCCGCGGACGCGCGCGCGTCCTGCAAGAGATGGTGAACGGCTCGCTCATCACCCAGGGATGGCGCTCCCCCGAGGTGCGCGAGGCCCTCGACCTCTGCCTGTCGTGCAAGGGCTGCTCACGTGACTGCCCGACCGGGGTCGACATGGCCGCCTACAAGTCGCGCGTCCTCTACGAGAGCCTGAAGGGTCGCGTACGTCCGGCGTCCCATTACGCCATGGGTTGGCTGCCACGCTGGGGACGCATGGTCGCGTCCGTGCCGGGGCTCGGCGCCGTGGCCAATCTGGGGACGCAGACACCCGGCCTGAAGCACGCCATCCGCTGGGCGGCCGGGGTCGACCAGCGACGTCCGATGCCGAAGTTCAGACCGTTCGGTTCGGCCGCCCGTGACTACCGTCGCGGCGCGGACGCCGAGGTGGAGGTCGACGGGACGCGTCCGCCGGTCGCGATCTGGGTCGACTCGTTCACGCACGCCTTCGAGGGCGCCCAACTCCCGGCGCTGGTGTGGGCCCTGGCCGACGGCGGGTTCGAGCCCTTCGTCATCGAGGACACGGCGTGCTGTGGTCTCACCTGGATCACCACCGGCCAACTCGACGGTGCGCGAAGGCAACTCCAGGGTGCTGTGGAGGTTCTCGGCCCGATCGCCGAGGCGGGTATCCCGATCGTCGGCATGGAACCCAGTTGTCTGGCGGTGTGGCGCAGTGACGCCGCCGACCTGCTCCCGGACGAACCACGGGTCGCCACGATCGCCTCGGCCATCCGCACCCTGGCAGAACTTCTGGGCACGGTCGAGGAGTGGGACGCGCCCGACCTGACCGGACACACGATCATCGCCCAACCCCATTGCCACCATGCGTCCGTGCTGGGATGGGCGGCCGACGCTGCCCTGTTGGCGCGCACGGGCGCTGAGGTCATCACACTCGGAGGGTGTTGCGGTCTCGCCGGGAACTTCGGGGTCGAGCGCGGGCACTACGAAGTGAGCGTCAAAGTGGCCGAGCACGACCTCCTGCCGGCCCTGCACGCCCACCCGGACGCGATCGTGCTGGCGGACGGATTCAGCTGCCGCAAGCAGGTCTCAGACCTCGAGGCCCGCGATTCGATGACGCTCGCCCAACTCCTGGCCGCCCACGGACGCTGATCAGCCGGTCAGGGAGGACGGCGACGCCGACCGCGCCTTCCTGACCACAGCGACGGACTGGATGGTCGCTGCCACCAGCGGCGGCGCAAGGACCATGCCGATGAGACCCGCGACGGTGCCGCCGATCAGCGTGGCGAGCAGCACGACCACGGGGTGGATGCGCAGCGCTGAGCCGAGCGCCCAGGAACTGACCGCGCTCTGGATGGTGCCGTTGGAGATGACGAACACGACGGCGATGATCGCTGCGGTGCTTGCTCCGCCCGAGCCAAAGGCGATCAGAACCGCGAACGCGCCCGTGATCCAGGCGCCGAGGAACGGGATGAACGACAGCACGAAGTACAGGATGAAGATCGAGCCGGCCAACGGCACCCTCAGCAGCAGCAGCGGCACCATGAGGATGGGCGCGGTCACCAGGGTGGTGATCGAAACGCCCTTGAAGTAGCCGCGCAGCGACGTCTGCACGACACTGGCGACGTCTTCGGTGAGCTCCGCGTCCCACGAGGCGATCCGCGCCAGCCAGCCAGGAAAGTTGCGTCCGTCCCGGAGCACGAAGAAGAGGAAGAAGACCGAGAAGAAGGTGCCCATCCCGAACGCCAACGCCCCCGAGAAGGTACCGGACGCCAGGCCGACCAACCCCTGGGCGACGCGCGGGGCGTACTGCTCGACGTTCCCCCTCATGCGCTCGAGGAGCAGCGGGTCCAGGTCGAGCGTGCGTCCCCAGGCCACCAACGAGTCCCAGCCCGCCCACAACTGACGGTAGATCTGGGGCAACTCACTCAGGAAACCACGGACCACGACAGCGACCATCAACGCAGCGAGCGCGATCGCCACCAGCAGACCCACCACAGTGGCGAGGAGCCTGCTGAGGCCCCAGCCCTCGAGTCGAAGGACGAGGGGCTCCAGGACCACCCCCAGGATGACGGCGATGACCAACGGCACGACGATCCCGCTGATGGCTCCCAGTGCCGTCGACAGGATCACGAGCAGGGCCAGGACGCCGATGGACGCCCAGCTTGCCCTCCCCATCCGGAGGAGACGAGCCGTCCGGTCCCGCTGGGGGGTGTCACTCACGATGTCCTCGATTCGCCTGTGCGGCCCCGCTGCCGATGGGGAGGCGACAACAGTCCCGAGAGGGCCCCACCTGTGGGCGAACACTAGCAGTCGCGCCAGCGCGACCAGTGCTACCGAACCCGGCGCACTGAAGACTGGAGGCTGAGGTCGTTCCAGCGTCCCGGGTCGTCGAGCGTCGCCATGCCCACCTCGACGCCACCCCGACCCACGGACGCGACGCTGACGAGCAGCGACAGCGTCGGGTAGCCGTGGACGCGGTTGTCGCGGATGATGGCGCGATCATCAAGGGGACCCACCCCGGTGGACGCCGCCAGGACCGCCAGCCAGGCATCCCACCACCGGCCATCCGGGCCGGGGGTGGTGGGGGCGGACGCGAAGGCGTCGAGCCAGGCCGCGACGCGCGCAGTCGCCGGGTCGTCCACGTCGTCGTGCGCGATCATGTGCGTCCCGGGGGCCAGGTCGACGACCCGTGGGGCGCCGCCCTCCCATGACGTGACGCGGACGCCGTCGGCGGTGACCTGCACGAGGTTGAAACCCAGTGTGGTCAGCGGATCAGGAAGGGCCCGCCCGGCGAGGGCGTCCAGGACGAGGGAACCGCGTGAGGTCACATCAGGCCCTTCAGCGCCACCGGCGCGGTTGAGCAGCACTGCCAGATTCGAGTCGTCGACGGCGAGCCAGGCGCCACCCGCGAGCTCGTCCAGAACCCCGCGGACCGCCGGCCGATCCGGCCACCAGGCGCCCAACGAACGCCACGGACGCTGCGGGTCCTCGTCGCGTACGGCCAACACCCTGACGGGGCCGGCGCCCGGCTCCGGGACGCGGATCACGACGGTGCACATGATCAGGAAGGGTACTCACCCACGTCCACGATGGGACAATCGCACCCATGGTCATCGTCGTTGGGGTCACGGGCGGTATCGCCGCCTACAAGGTCGTCCACCTCGTGCGGTTGTTCATCGGGGATGGGCACGAGGTGCACGTGGTCCCGACCGAGGACGCCCTGCGCTTTGTGGGACGCCCCACCTGGGAGGCGATCTCGAGGAACCCGGTCACGACGTCGGTGCACGACGACGTTCCCCAGGTTCGGCACGTGGCGCTCGGGCAACGGGCCAACCTCGTCGTCGTGGCGCCCGCGACGGCCAACACCATCGCGACCATGGCCGCCGGCCTGGCCGATGACCTGCTCGGGACGACGCTCCTCGCCACCAGCGCTCCCGTGTTGATCGCACCTGCGATGCACACCGAGATGTGGAATCACCCCGCGACCAGGGCGAACGTGGCGACCCTGCGGTCGCGCGGAGTCCATGTGGTCGGGCCGGACGACGGCCCACTCACCGGCGGCGACTCGGGCCCGGGACGCATGAGTGAGCCGGAGGTGATCCACGAAGCTGCGCTCGCGCTGCTCACCACGCGAGCCGATCTGGCCGGCCTCACCGTGGCCGTGTCGGCGGGCGGCACGCGTGAGCCCATTGATCCCGTCCGCTACCTCGGGAACCGCTCAAGCGGACGGCAGGGGGTCGCGCTCGCCGTCGCGGCCGCCGAGCGGGGTGCCCACGTGCTGCTGGCCGCGGCCAACATCGACGGCGACATCCTGCGCGACGCCCAACGGCCCGGGGTTCACATCACGAAGGTGGGCTCCGCCGCGGACCTCTCGACGGTGATGCGGCGAGCCGCGGACATCGCGGACATCATCATCATGGCCGCGGCGGTCGCGGACTACCGCGTGGCTGAGATCTCGGACGGCAAGCTGACCAAGGAGTCCGGCGCGCCGCCGACCCTCACCCTCGTCGAGAACGAGGACATCGTCGCCGGTCTGGCGTCCCGTCGGCGTCCCGGCCAGACCATCGTCGCCTTCGCGGCCGAGACCGCTCGCGGTGACGAACTCCTCGAGCGTGGTCGTCGCAAGCGGAGCCGCAAGGGCGTCGACCTGCTCGCCGTGAACGAGGTCGGCTGGGAGGAAGGCTTCGAGGCGCCGGACAACCGATTGACCATCCTCGGCGGCATGAACGAGATCGTCGCGGAAACCGCCGGGTCGAAGCGTCACGTCGCGGACGCGCTGCTGGACGCCGTGCTCGACACGCGCCGTTTGCCCTGAAAGGAGCCCCTCGAGGCCCGGGCGCGGGGGGCCCTCGCGGCGTACGCTTGAGTCATTGAAGTCCGGCCTCCTCGAGGAGGACGACCGCATCGAGTACGTGGAGACGGTCCCGGATCGTCGTATCGAGATCGCGATGCAGCCGACCATGTCACTGGGCGAGACCAAGAGGGTCCACCGCGACACGGCCAGGTACACCCTGACCCACGAATTCGAGCCGGAAGCCAGCGGCACCAGGATGACGTTGCGGGTGCAGGTGCATGACGTGCATGTCTCCGAACGCCTGATCGACCGTTTGGAGGGCAAGAGTGCCGAACGGTTGGTGCACCACCGCCGGCAACGGATCGCGAAGGCTGTCGAATCCTCGGCGTCCGACGCGTGACCGGGACGAAGCAGCGCTCAGTCGACGTCGTTGCCTGCCACACGGTGGAATTCGGCCCGTCGTCGGGCCTGCTCGACCGGGTCGGGCACCGGAAGGGACGCGACGAGCTTGCGCGTGTAGTCGTGCTTCGGGTTCGACAGCACTTCCGTCCCGGTCGCGACCTCCAGTAGCTCACCCTGGTAGAGGACGCCAATGCGGTGGGCCAGCATGTCGACCACAGCGAGGTCGTGACTGATGAACAGGCACGAGAATCCGAGGCGCTGCTGCAACTCCTTGAACAACTCGAGAACGGTGGCCTGCACCGACACGTCGAGAGCGCTCGTCGGCTCGTCCGCGACCAGCAGCTTGGGGTCGAGCACGAGCGCTCGCGCCAGGCTCACGCGCTGACGTTGCCCTCCGGAGAGCTCGTGGGGGAAGCGTCGGGCATAGGCCGCGGGCAGTTCGACGGCCTCCAGCATCGCGGACACCTTCGCCCTGCGATCGGCGCTCGACAGGTTGCGGGCATGGATCTCGAGGGGCTCCTGGATGCACTCGCCGATCGTGAGCTGGGGATTGAAGCTCGTGGCCGGATCCTGGAAGACAAAGCCGATCTGCTTCCGGACGGGCTTGAAGTCACGTTCCCGGATGCCGCGCATCTCGTGACCCAGCACCTTGAGCGAACCTCCGGTGGTCGGCTCGAGGCCGGCGATCGCGCGTCCGATCGTGGTCTTGCCCGAACCCGACTCCCCCACCAGGCCGAACACCTCCCCAGCGTGGATCGTGAAGTCGACGCCTCTGACCGCCGTGAACGCCGGCAGGCCGAGGCGTCCGGGATAGGTGATCTCAAGACCCGTGGCGACCACCACCGGCTCGCCGGCGAGGAGCTCGGCGTGCTGGGCCTCGGTCAACTTCGCGGACGCGGAGTTGCGCCCCACGTGGGGCACCGCAGCCAGTAGCGCCTTGGTGTACTCGTGCTGGGGACGCGCGAACAGTTCGGTGGCCCAGTTCCGCTCGACGATGCGTCCCTGGTACATGACGGCCACCGAGTCGGCGAGGTCGGCGACGACCCCCATGTTGTGCGTGATGAGCACGATGGACGTCCCGAACTGGTCACGGACGTCACGCATCAGCTGGAGGATTTCGGCCTGGACCGTCACGTCGAGCGCTGTGGTCGGTTCGTCCGCGACGATCAGTTCGGCGCCCATGGCCAGCGCCATGGCGATCATGATGCGCTGCTTCTGACCGCCTGAGAACTCGTGCGGGTACCGGTCGATGCGGTGCTCGGGGTCGGGCATGCCGACCTTCCGCAGGCTCTCGACCGCGCGCTCGCGCAACTCGGCCTTCGACAGCTTCGGGTTGTGCGCACGGAGGCCCTCGGCCATCTGCCACCAGATGGGGTAGACCGGATTCAGTGCGCTCGAGGGCTCCTGGAAGACCATCGACACGTCGCGTCCACGAATGGCCCGCATCTTCGCACCCGACAGACCGACCACGTTCGTGCCCGAGACCAGGACGACGCCCTTGGCTGTGGCGGTCTCAGGCAGCAGGCCGAGGATGCTGCGAGCGGTCACCGTCTTGCCCGAGCCAGACTCACCCACGATCGCAAGGACCTCGCCAGGGTCGACGTAGAGACTGACCCCGTTGACGGCGGCCACGTCTCCGTGGTCGGTGGCGAAGGCCACGTCCAGATCGTCGATCTCGAGACGAGGCACACCTGAATAGTCGCGCAGGTGGGCCGGCGCCAGTTCGCGTCCGGGGACTGCGATGTCGCTCATGCCGAGACCTCCTTCTTGCGTCGTCCGGTGGCCCTGCGCGTGCGCAGTCTCGGGTCGTTCAAGTCGTTCATCGACTCGCCCACCAGGGTGATCCCGAGGACGCTGAGCACGATGGCGAGGCCCGGGAACACGGCCGTCCACCACATGCCCGAGGTGACGTCGGCCATCGAGCGGTTCAGGTCGTAGCCCCACTCGGCGGCGCTGGTCGGCTCGATGCCGAAGCCGATGAAGCCCAGCCCGGCGAGGGTCAGGATCGCCTCGGACGCGTTGAGCGTGAAGATCAACGGCAGCGTCCGGGTGGCGTTGCGGAAGATGTGCCGGAACATGATGCGCCAGTGGGGTGCACCGACGACCTTGGCGGCCTCGACGAACGGTTCGGCCTTGAGCCGGATCGTCTCGGCGCGGATGACGCGGAAGTACTGCGGGATGAACACCACCGTGATGCTGATGGCGGCCGACAGGATGCCGCCCCAGGCACTCGACTGCCCCCCTGAGATGACGATCGACATGACGATGGCCAGCAGGAGCGACGGGAAGGCGTAGATGGCGTCGGCGAGCATGACGAGGATGCGGTCGAGCCAGCCCCCGATGTAGCCCGACACGAGACCGAGCAGGACGCCGAGGAACAGGGACGCGATGACGGCCGCGATGATGACCGCCACGGCGGTGCGCGTCCCCCAGATGACGCGGGACAGGACGTCGAAGCCGCTGACGGTCGTACCGAGCAGGTTCCTGGACGACGGGGCCTGCTGGGTCCCGAACGATCCCGCGGCGTCGGCGGTCTGGGCCCACGAGAAGGGGGCCAGCAACGGGGCGAAGATGGCTGTCACGAGCAGGATTCCGCTGAGCACAAGTCCGGTGATGAGCATGCCTCGCTGGAGGCCGACGGAGCGGCGGACGTCCGCGACGACCGGCAGTCGCTGCCACCAGGTCTCATCGGGGGTGTGAACGATGACGGGAATGTCGGTCATGTCAGTACCTCACTCGCGGGTCGATGAGGGCGGCCACCACGTCGACGACGAAGTTGCTGACCGCGACGATCACGGCGAGCATCATCACGATGCCCTGCACGGCAACGTAGTCACGACTCGACATGTACTGGGCGAGCATGAACCCGAGCCCCTTCCACTCGAAGGTGGTCTCGGTGAGCACGGCCCCGCCGAGCATCATCGCGATCTGCATGCCCATGACAGTGATCACCGGGATCAGGGCCGGACGCAGCGCGTGCTTGCGCACCAACCTCGTCTCGGCCACGCCTCGACTGCGCGCCGACTCGATGTACTGCTGCTCGAGCGTCCCGATGAGGTTCGTGCGGACGAGGCGCAGGAAGATACCGCCCGTCAGCAGGCCGAGCGCGACGGCGGGGAGCACGGCGTGCGACACGACGTCGAGGATCAGCTCGACATCACCCAGACGGATCGCGTCGAGCAGGTAGAAAGGTGACGGGTTCGCGATGGTGCCCATCTTCACCTCGCCCGCGGTTGAGATCCGGCCGGCGACCGGGAGCCAGCCCAGAGTGACCGAGAAGATGAGCTTGAGAAGGAGGCCGATGAAGAAGACGGGCGTGGCGTACCCGAGGATGGCGAGGACCCGCAACACGGCGTCCTGCCACTTGTCGCGACGATAGGCCGCGAGCATCCCCAGGGGGATGCCCAGGCTCAGCGCGACGAGGATGGCGTAGCCGACGAGTTCGGCGGTGGCCGATCCGTAAGTGGTCAGGACGGTCAGCACGGGGCGGTTGTCGCTGAAGGTGGTGCCGAAGTCACCGGTGAGGACGTTGCCCAGGTACTCCAGGTACTGCACGATGATCGGACGGTCGTAGCCCGCCTCGTGGACGCGTTGGGCGAGTTGGTCGGGTGTGAGGCGTCCGCCCAGGGCGGCGGTGATCGGATCACCGGTGATGCGCATGAGAAAGAAGACGACGGTCATCAGGATGAGGATCGTCGGAAAGATCAGCAGGAACCGCGTGAGGAGGTAGCGTCCGAGACCGCCCTTGCGCCGTCTCGACTGCACCTCGACCGGGACGCTCGGCTGTGCGTCCCTGGTCACGACCTGCGTGGCTTCGCCGACGTCGTTCATCTGACCTTCTCGCCTGGATGTTCGTGAATCGCAGGACCGGCCGTCTGGATCGACGGCCGGCCTGCGACGGGTGATTCGACTACGTGAGGATCGTGCGCTACTTGCTGATCGTGCCCAGTCGCACCTTGAACGACGCGTCGAGTGTCTCGGAGACACCCTTCACGTCCTTGCCCGCCACGGCGAGCTGCTTGCCCTGCTGCATCGGCAGCGTCGGGAGCTCGTCCGCGACGATGTCCTGGATCTTGGTCAGGATCTCGAGACGCTTGGCCGCGTCACCCTCGGTGGCTTCGGCCGAGATCAGGGATTGAACCTCTGCGTTGTCGTAGTGGTTCACAAGGAAGTTGTCCTTGGTGAAGAACGGCGCAAGGTAGTTGTCAGGGTCGGAGTAGTCGGGGAACCAACCCAGCTGGTAGATGCCATAGGCATCTGCGGAACGCTGCTTGGAGTACTGCACCCACTCGGTCGACTGCAGGTCGACGGTGAAGAGTCCGCCATTCTCGATCTGGGTCTTGAGAGCGGCATACTCATCGCCCGAGGAGGGACCGTAGTGGTCGGGGTTGTACTGCAGCTTCAGCGTGACCGGGGTGGTGACCCCGGCGGCCTCAAGGACAGCCTTCGCCTTGTCGAGGCTGGGCTTGCCGTTGCCGTCGCCGTAGAGGGTCTTGAGCTGGGTGCCGGCCGACACCTGGCCGTCGGGAACGACGCTGTACAGCGGGCTGTAGGTGCTCTTGAACACCGAGGTCGAGATGGCGTCACGGTCGATCAGATTGGCGATGGCCTGCCGGACAGCCTTGGCCTTGGCCGCGTCCTTCTCGGCCGTCTTGGCGCCGAAGGGCATGACGTCCATGTTGAACACGAGGTAGCGGATCTCCCCACCGGGGCCTTCGTGAACCGTGACCTTGTCGTTCTTGGCGAGCGACTCGATGTCGGTCGCCGACAAGCTGCGGAGCGCGACGTCGATGTTGCCCTGTTCGACGTCCAGCTTCATGTTGTTGGCGTCGGCGTAGTACTTCACGTTGACGCCCGCAGTGGCGGGCTTGCCGAGCAGGCCCTGGTAGCCGTCGAAGGCCTTGTAGCTCACGAGCGTGTTCAGGGAGTAGCTCGTGATGTCGTACGGCCCCGCGAAGGGGTGCGCCGCAACGATCGCGTCATCGGCCATCTTCGCGTCCGCCGGAAAGGTCTCTTCGTCCACGATCGGGCCGGCGGGGCTGGTGAGGATCTGGGGCCAGATCTGGTCGTTGGCGTTCTTCAGGGTGAACACGATGGTGGTCGCGTCCGGCGCAGCCGTCGAGACGAGGTTGTAGAGCAGGGACGCAGGACCGTTGGGGTCCTTGATCGCGACCATGCGGTCGAAGCTGAACTTGACGTCAGAGCTGGTCAGGTCGTGGCCGTTGACGAACTTGAGGCCGCTCTTCAGCTTGACGGTGTACTCGGTGGGCGTCGTGAACGACGCGGACTCGGCGATGTCCGACTCGGGCGTGGTGTCGGCGGCGCCCGGCTTGCTGTTCAGCAGGAAGGGATACACCTGGTTCATCACGAAGAATGAGCCGTTGTCGTAGCTGCCGGCCGGGTCGATGGACGTGACCTTGTCGGTGGTTCCGACGGTCAGTCCGGCAGCGGCGTCGTTGGAGTCTTCCTTGGTCTGGGCGCAGCCGGCGACCAGGAGGAAGGCGGCACCGACCACGAGGGCTCGGCGCAGCGTGGGGTGGGTCATGAATCCTTCTTTCACTCGGGACACGGGGGGCGGCGTCAACCGAGACGCCCGTGCCGGGCATGGTGCTGAGAGTTTTTCACCTGGCGCTGGTCGGCGACGCGGCGTCCACGCCCTCGACCAAAACGTGATGAACCCGTAACCGGCGTGGCGTCAGCCCCGGGTCAGACGGCGGTGCTTGGAGGCGTGCGGACGTGCGGCCTCGACGCCCAGTCGGGCCACCTTGTTCTCCTCGTAGTCGGCGAAGTTCCCCTCGAACCAGTTCCACACCGACTCATCCGCGTCCGTGCCCTCCCACGCAAGGATGTGCGTGGCGACGCGGTCGAGGAACCACCGGTCGTGGGAGATGACGACCGCGCACCCCGGGAAGTCGAGCAGGGCGTCCTCCAGCGACTGCAGCGTCTCGACGTCGAGGTCGTTGGTGGGCTCGTCGAGCAGCAGAAGGTTGCCCCCCATCTTGAGGGTCAGCGCCAGGTTCAGGCGGTTGCGCTCGCCACCGGACAGCACGCCGCTCGGCTTCTGCTGGTCAGGGCCCTTGAAACCGAAGGACGCGACGTACGCGCGCGACGGCATCTCGAAGTTGGCCACCTTGATGTGGTCGAGACCGTCCGAGACGACCTCCCACACGTTGCGCTTGGCGTCCAGGCCCGAGCGCCCTTGGTCGACGTAGGAGGTCTTGACCGTGCCACCGACCTTGAGCTCGCCGGAGTCGGGCTGCTCCTCGCCCACGATCATCTTGAAGAGGGTGGACTTGCCGACGCCGTTGGGGCCGATGATGCCAACGATCCCGGCGCGGGGAAGGGTGAACGACAGGTCCTTGATCAGCACGCGGTCGCCGAAACCCTTGGTGAGCTTGCGGGCCTCGAGCACGTCATTGCCCAGTCGCGGGCCGGGCGGGATGTTGATCTCGGACGTGTCGATCTTGCGATTGCGCTCGGCCTCGGACGCCATCTCTTCGTACTTCGCGAGGCGCGCCTTGCTCTTGGCCTGGCGGGCCTTCGGGGACGAGCGCACCCACTCCAGTTCCTTCTCGAGGATCTTCGCGCGCTTCGCGTCCTTCTGGCCCTCGATCTGGAGGCGCTTGCGCTTGGACTCCAGATAGTCGGTGTAGTTGCCCTCGTACCCGTGGAGGCGTCCGCGGTCGACCTCGCAGATCCAGCTGGCGACGTTGTCGAGGAAATACCGGTCGTGGGTGACGGCCAGGACAGCGCCGGGGTACTTCTTCAGGTGACCTTCGAGCCAGTTCACGCTCTCGGCGTCCAGGTGGTTGGTCGGCTCGTCCAGGAGCAGGAGGTCGGGCTGCTGCAGCAGCAACTTGCACAGGGCGACGCGGCGGCGTTCGCCACCCGAGAGGATGTCGACGGGTGAGTCACCGGGCGGGCACCCCAGTGCTTCCATGGCCTGGGCCAGCTGGGCATCGATGTCCCACGCCTGACGGTGGTCGAGTTCGGTCTGCAGGTGGCCCATCTCATCCATCAGGGCGTCGAAGTCGGCTTCGGGGTCTGAGAAGCTGTCGCTGATCGCGTCGAAACGGGCAAGCATCGCCTTGGTCTCGGCCACTGCCTCCTCGACGTTCTCGAGCACGGTCTTGTGCTCGGTCAGCGGGGGTTCCTGCAGCAGAATGCCGACGGTGGCGCCCTTGGCCAGCATGGCCTCGCCGTTGTTGGCCTTCTCGATGCCTGCCATCAGCTTGAGCAGGGTGGACTTGCCGGCGCCGTTGGGGCCCACGACCCCGATCTTCGCGTCCGGGAAGAACGACAACGTCACGTTCTCGAGGATGACCTTGTCGCCGACCGCCTTGCGGACGTTCTGCATCGTGTAGATGAATTCAGCCATGTGGGTGTGCCCTTCGACAGGGGGAGGGCCGACCCGTGCGGTCAGCCGTGCGCCAACGATTATGCCAGCCGACGCGTGACCCTCCCCCACCGTCGGGACGCCTCAGGCCGACTGGTCGTCGACGGAGTCGTCCTCGTTCTCCAGGCCCGTCCAGTCGGTGGGCTCCTCGGGTGGCTCGGAACGCAATCGCTCGTTGCGGGTGAACGCCGTCGTGCCCCGGGCCATGTCGTGCCCGACGGACGTCGCCTCGAGCACCATCCGTTCGTGGCGCTGGCCCGAGGCGTCCATCCACGAACTCGTTCGCAGCCGTCCGGTGATGATCACCGGGTCGCCCTTGGAGCAGCTGCTCGCGACGTTCTCGGCGAGACGGTTGGTGCACTTGACGGCCGTCCACGAAGTCTCGGCGTCGCCCCAATCGCCCTTGCGGAAGATGCGCGGCGTCGTGGCGACGCGGAACCGGGCGAAGGCCCAGCTCTCGCCGCTGGTGTACTCGATGTTCGTCCCGATGTTGCCCGTGAGGGTCAAGAGGGCTTCCATTTCCATTCCTTCCAGTGGGTGTCACTGGGAGTGTGGGAATCCGCGCGGAGGATCTGTCACACCGACGCACATCTGTGGACGACGGCGCCCCGCGTCCCGCCTGTGGAGAACTCAGCGGGCCCGGGCGATCGCGGCCCTGGCGTCGTCATAGCGGCTCAACTCGCTGTTGACCGGCTGGGCGATCTGGCTCTGGGCCACGCGTCCGATCGACTTCTCGAGCACGTTCCTGGCACGCGCCGCCTTGCCCTGCGCTGCAACCTCGACGAAGATCCGGCTCAACAGGGCGAGCAGGATGCCCGCGAGGGTGCCTCCGATGGCCAGCAGGGACGGCAGGGGGATGTCGCGCCAGGGCGCCACCCGAGGCAGCGGCGGCATCTGGAAGTACGCGAGGGCGAAGTCCACAGCCAGCCACCCCAGACCGGTCACCACGCCGGCGATGAGCAGCCACTGCAGCACAGTGATGACCTTCCACCACCCCTGGCCGCGATCCATCGCGAGGTCGGTGGTGGCGATCGCCCGGTCGAGTTGATCGGGCAGCGTCGATTCGCCCTGCCTCGAAGCGGTGCGAACAGCGTCAGCCCACCCACGCGGCAGACCCGCCGCTGCCTCGTCGGCCACGGCGCGGACGGCCGAGTCGACCCGCGCCCGCTGGACGCCGTTGGTGGTCGGCAGGCTGGTTCGCTGGACGCGTCCGGGTTCGATGACCTTCTTGCGCGTGGCCGTCAGGCGGTCGAGGTGGAGTCGCCGAAGCGGGTCCGGCCTGAAGCGTGCGATCCACGACAGGGCGGGCCACCCGGTGGCCAGCGTCCCCCGCCTGCGCATCGCCTTGAGGACTGCCTCGGTGACCACGGGGACTCCCGCGGCTTCACCCAGAGTCTTGTTGAGGTGACGGATCCGGGCACCGTCGATCTCGTTGGTCTTCGCGTCCCCGATCTCGGCTCGCAGGGCCGCGGCGATCTGGTCGACATCGGCCTCCAGCCGCCGCGCAGCCATGGCCTTGTCCTTGATCGACCGTGCGAGGCGTGCCCGCAGTTCGGGGACGCCGGCCCCCGTCAGCGCCGACATCGCAAGGAGGTGGGCCTTCTGCAGGCCCTCGGAATCCAGGAGCTTGCGCAGGTCTTTCAGGCAGCGGTCGAGTTCGTCTGGGGCGAGGCGATCGGACTGGTTGAGGACGATCAGCATGACCTCGGCGTGCGCGGCCATGGGTTTGAGGTAGCGATCATGGAGCGCGGCGTCCGCGTACTTCTGCGGGTCGAGCACCCACACGAACATGTCGACGAGCTTGACGAGCCGGTCGACCTCCATGCGGTGGGACGCCTCGGTGGAGTCGTGGTCGGGCAGGTCGAGCAGCACGAGCCCGTTGAGATCAGACGTCCCACCGGTCACGAGATGACGACGAGGCACCTCGAGCCAGTCGAGCAGGTCGTTGGGCACCTCGTGCCCCCAGAATGCTGCCATCGCCTTGCTCGTCGTTGGACGCCTCACTCCGGGCTCAGCAAGCTTGGTGCCCGAGACGGCGTTGAACAGGGACGACTTGCCGGATCCGGTGGCGCCGGCGAGGGCGATGACCGTGATGTCTCCCGCGAAGGCGAGGCGGCGATCCGTCTGGTTGACGATGCGACGAGCTTCGGCCACCACGTCGTCGTCACTGCGTCCGGACGCGAGGTCGGCCGCGTCGGAGAGTGCACGCACCTTGTCGGCCACATTGGGACGCGTCGTGAAGATCGGCATCAGCGGTTCCTCTCATCCACGATCTCGGCCTCCACGACCTCGGCGCTGGTGACGTCACCGACCTGGTTGAACTGCACGCTCGAATAGCCGGCCGACCTTGACGCGTCGCCCTGCCCGATCGCCCGCGTCCCGGGGGCCTCGATCGACCGGGTCGGCCCCGCGCCGATGGCGGCCGCCTCGGACTGCGGAGGAAGCTCGTAGCCCCCTTCACGCGCACCCATCACACCCCTGGCCGCCTCGCGGATCCGGATCGCCTGAGCAGTATCGGTCTGCATCGACTCGAGGGCCGCGTCGAAGCGGACAAGCTCACCCGCCATGAGCGCCTGCACGCGGGCGTCCAACTGGGCCTTGGCCTGCTCGGCCAGCTTGCGAACGGCACCGTCCCCGAAGACCGCTTCGAGGAGTCGCTGTGCCACCACCGTCGTGCCACCCGCGATGCCCACCTCGGCTCCCGTGATGCCACCCGTGTGGGCGAACACCACGATCATGAGGGCGGCCGAGACACCGTTGACGCCGAGGGCCATGAAACGGGCCCTGGATCGTTTGTCCATGCCCTCCCCGGCCACGAGTTCCATCACGTCGCCCTGCCACTCGCGAATCGCGCGTCCGACCTCGGTCGGGAACCGATCGGACGCACGAGACAGGTCTCCTGCATGGCGGTCGAGCAGGGCGCGTCCCGCCGGGGTCGCGCGCCAGGCCGCCTCTGCGCGCTCGGCCGCCGCCTCCCCCTCCTCGCGCACGAGTGCCTCGAGGCCCGACTCCACGGCGACCTTCACGTGGTCGGCCTCGGGCGGCGCACCCTTGATGGCGCTCCACACCCGGTCCCGCAGCCAGGAGATCTTCTCCTCCATGGCGCGCATGAACTCGCCGGTGCCGACGAAGTCGTGCCAGCGGGCGAGCACCTCGCCCCGAAGGAGGGTCCCGTCTGCCGACTGCACCGCGATGGAACGCACGGCCTCGGCGTAGCTCTTCGCGGCGTCGTCGCGCAGGGCCTCGAGCGCTGCTGCCTGCTCATCAACAGCGACAGCAACTGCGGGGGCGCGAGCGGTGAGGGCAGCCACGGCACCGTCGAGGGTCTGCATCACCACGGCCTGACGGGTCGTGGCGTCGGACGCGAGCGTTGCGAGCCACGTCCGCATGGGCGAGACCGCGGCGTCCGGAAGGAGGCCTTCGGCATCAGTGACGGTCTCGGGGACGGCGAACAACGGCGAGTCGGCCAGGCCACGTTCGCTCATCATCTGGCCGAGGTGCGGGGGCACGTCGGTCATCGCGGCCGGGGGCACGCGATTGAGCACCACGGCGACGGCAGCGCGCCGGTCGACGGCCGCCTTGAGGAAGTCCCAGGGGACGGCGTCGGCGTAACGGGCGGCCGATGTCACGAACAACCAGAGGTCCGCCGCCTGCAGCAGGGTGGCCGCGAGGCGGCGATTGTTCTCGTTGACCGAGTCGATGTCGGGTGCGTCCAGGATCGCGAGCCCCTTGGGGAGCGTGGGTTCCTCGACGATCTGCAGGGA
>ERZ795044.1722-NODE-1722-length-19623-cov-4.909393_pt1 | contig 19623 bp, 19 predicted proteins | sample MGYA00375128_ERZ795044 | MGnify/ENA primary metagenome ERZ795044 (study PRJEB30173, sample SAMN05720213) | anaerobic digester metagenome | isolation source: active sludge of municipal wastewater-treating anaerobic digesters | place: USA | collected 2014-12-22 ... | reverse complement strand
AACCTTCTTCGAGTTCTTCTAGGGGGACTTTGTCGAACATTAATTCATAAAAATCAGAAAAATTCATTAAATTTATCCCAAGTGGGAGTAGGCGATAGAGTTTCTGAATTGTTTCTGGATTGGTGGCGAGCTTCGGCTGGATTACCGCCAATTCGATTTTATTTGTTTTGGCGAGCGCCACAATTTCCTTCAAGATCTCGTCGTTTATTTCAGTCTCAAATTTTAGAAGGTGATATCCGGTTTGCGGATTAATTTTGAGATAGTCGGCGGTGGCCCTGATGATTGGTGAATCTCCCAACATAACCACACTTATCCCACGCCTTTTAGAAGAAGAGAGTACGATGCTTCTGAACAAAAAGTCCAAGAGCAAAAAGACTCCAGCAAATAAAACCAAATTAGTTTTTGGAGTTAGCGCAAAAAATGTTCCGAACAAATAAAAAATTATCACCGATATCGCCGAAGCTAAAATGACCGAGGTGGCCAAAGCCCCCAACATTCTTCCTCGACTTCTCATTATTGGGTGTCGGTAAAGATCGGTTATATAAAAGATAATTAACCAAAATATAAAAATAACCGAGAAGGGAAGGATGTGAGCCTTTAAGTGGGCATCGAAGCTCACTTCTTGATAGCGTAAAAACACGGCGACGGCGAGCGAAACGTAAAGTAGGGCGACGTCACCCAGAAATAGTAAGGTTTTCTTAGCCTTTGACATTACGCTAAGTTTATATTGAAAATCGTGGTTTGTCAGCATCGTATTTTACAAATAGCAAAAAACGTGTCAGAATGTCGCCAGCTCAATAACAAATAAGGAGGAAGGAAGTGGACAGACTTTTCAGCGGTTTCAAGCGAGGGCTTTGGCTCTCCATCGTAGCGGGAATCCTTTTTTCTCTGGGTTCTTGGGGCTGGGGCGTCATGGATGGATTCCTTGGTCTTTTCGGGATTCCGAAGTGGATCGCTCTGGTTATTCTGCCGATTGTTTTGACCATCATTGGAATCGCTTCCGAGTCAGCATTCATTCCGTGGCTGAGCGCCAGATTTCAGAATTGGGCAACCAGTTCTATGATGCGCAGATTTGCGAGGAATGAGGACGTCTCTGACGATCCGGATTCTTGGTCGGGCAAGGAAGTTTCGATTGCGGTCGGAGAGGGCTGTTACCACAATGGGAACATCCCCGCCATACAGAAGCAGGGAATTGTTACCGCTACTTACGTCGAAGATGGAATCCAGTTCGTGAGCGTGCAGTTTATTTATCCGCCGACCGGCACAGGCGAGAGACTGGAGTTTCGGACCGACTCGTGCAGAATCCGGCTTACCGGAAGGTCCTCTGCTGGTCACATGGCGATGGTTTCTTCTTTGGGACGGGTTCGCAGTAAGGCGACGCCTCCACCAGTGAAGGCGAAGCCGCACGCGGTCAGCGTTTCTCCGAAGCAGAATTCCGTCGAAAGCTGTGTGAAGGCTCCGGCGGCGAAGGTACCGTGCGTGACCGAGGGATACAAATCTCCAGACGTCAGGTTTCTGAAAATGAATCGTTTTTAAACCCCTAAATTGGGGTTTTATTTTTTTTGCCCAAACACGTTTGACTTATATTCCTTATCCAATAAAGTTAACTGTATGGAAGAAACAACAAACAACAAAAAACAAAAAGATTATATGGTGCCAGCTTCAATTTTGATTGCTGGAGTATTAATTGGACTTTCGATCGTTGCCTCAAATGCGGGCTGGTTTAAATCGGGTGGGGGCTCTGGAAATGGAATCCAAAGTGGTGGCGGATTGGGTGCAGCAGCCGACGTTTTAAAGATCGGTGAACGTGATGTCGTAATGGGAGACCCAGAAGCGCCGATTACCATGGTTGAATACGCCGACTTTCAGTGCCCATTTTGCGGAAGATTTTATGAAACAACCGGCAAAGAAATTCGCGAAGCATATGTTAAGACCGGAAAGGTAAAAGTAATTTATCGTGATTTGGCCTTCTTGGGTCCGGAAAGTTTAGCCGCTGCAGAAGCTGCAGAATGTTCCAAGGACCAAAAAAGCTTCTGGGCTTTTCACGACGCACTTTACGATGCCGAGATTAAAGACGGCGCAGAGAATAACGGAAATCTCACCAAAGCTTTATTTGTAAGTTTAGCAAAACAGATTGGGATGAGTGACGTTGACGCTTTTGCTTCTTGCATCGATAGCAAAAAATACAGCGAAGAAGTCAAAGCAGTTGGCACTGGAGCTACCGCTCTTCAGGTAAATTCAACCCCGACCGTGTTTATCGGTCAGACTAAGATTGTTGGAGCTCAGCCAATTGGAGTATTCAAGACCGAAATCGAAAAGCAGCTCTCCGAGCTATAATCTCAAAATGAATCCAAAGTGGGTCGCATTATTTTCTGGAGTTTGGCTGATAGTCTCGCCCTGGGTCCTCGGATTTTCCGAGGTCTCTTTGGCTAAATGGAGCTCGGTTTTGGTTGGGCTCTTGCTTTCCGGAACTAACATTTGGGACCTTTTTGCGGACAAAAAAGAGGTGGAATAAGCCCTGTAGTAGATCTGGCAGAAAGGAGTTCAAGTATTTCTTTTCAAGAAAATACAGCTGCCAGATTCACTACAGGGTAGGCCCCTCGACTCAATCGCTCGGGGTGAATAAAATATAAATATGTATGATCTAATAATAGTTGGCGGAGGCCCGGCAGGAGTTTCTGCAGGAATATATGCCGCCAGGAAAAAAATAAAATCAGCAATAATTACAGAATCTTTTGGAGGACAATCGATTGTTTCCACCGAAATTCAAAACTGGATTGGAACTCCGAGCATCTCCGGTTTCGATTTAGCAAAACAAATGGAGAATCACCTCCGTGTATTTAAAGACGACATTGATATTTTGGAGGGAGATATCGCCACCAGCATCAGTAAAAATGAAGACGGGACTTTTAAAATTGAAACTCGCGAGGGCAAGCAGCTAGAAACAAAATTTATTTTGCTCGCCTGCGGAAGCAGAAGAAGGAGGCTGGGGATTCCGGGCGAGGATGCTTTCGATGGTAAGGGTGTAGTTTTCTGCTCTACCTGCGACGCTCCAATGTTTAAAGATAAATCCGTTGCGGTGGTCGGAGGAGGCAATGCTGGTCTGGAGTCTGTTCATGATTTGTTTCCGTACGCCTCCAAAATTTATTTAATGGTTCGTTCCGACGCTCTCAAAGGTGATCCAGTGACCCAAGAGAAAGTTAAGGCCAATCCCAAAGTGGAAATAATTTACAACGCGGAAGCTCAGGAAGTTCTCGGAGATAAATTTGTGACTGCAATTAAATATAAAGATAAAATTTCCGGTGAACTTAAGGAGCTTAAGGTTGAAGGAGTGTTTGTGGAAATTGGCTCGATGCCAAATTCAGAAATTGTAAAAGGCTTAGTGAGTATAAACGAGAGGGGAGAGATAATCGTGAATCACCAAACTCAAGAAACCTCGAACCCGGGCATTTGGGCAGTAGGAGATGTTTCCGACGTCCTCTACAAGCAAAACAATATTTCCGCAGGAGACGGAACTAAGGCAGTGCTAAATATTTACGACCACCTTCGAAAGCACTAAAAACTTTTTTAAAAACCGCCAAGAGGCGGTTTTTAAATATCCTTGCCGATAAATCAATTAAGTTGTATAAATTAGGCAGCTCGAAGGAGGAGAAAAATGAAGAAAATCCTGGCGAACCTCGCAGAAGTTGCTTTCTTTGCAGTCATCGACGGCATGACCTTCGCCGGCGAAACAATCGTCGGCTTCGGGAAGTTGTTCGTTTGTAGCGGTGGGAGAAAGTAATGAGCAACAGCCAGATCCTACTCGTCATCGCCGGACTACTCCTGCTCATTATCATCGTCTACAAGCTTCCGATTCATAGATGCCCAAAGTGCAAAAATCCAGGGAGAGAGATTGTTCATACTTTCTATGAAAGAGGAGACGTTCCTCCGAAAGAGATGCACTATCTTGAATGCAAGAATTGCGGGTTCTCGTGGAATCATAAGATCGTTAGGAAAAAGTCCCCTCGCTGAGGGGCTTATTTTTTTATTGGACGTTGACGAGCTATTTGTTTTTGCTATTATTAGCAAACAAAGGTCACGATTGCTAATCCGCAATCCGCCTTCGCCAGCTGGCGGACGACGGAGGCGGACAGATAAATATGAGACTAAAACCATTATCAAATAATTTAATCCTCGAGGTAGCCGAGGAAGAAAAGACTACCAAGTCTGGAATTGTGTTGCCGGAAACCGCCGAGAAAGAAAAGCCGACTAAGGCAAAGGTTATTGCAGTCGGCGATGGAAGACTTAACGAAAAAGGGGAGCGAATTCCAGTTTCGGTTAAAGTTGGAGATACAGTTCTTTTCAAGAAGTATGGTCCCGATGAAGTCGAGCTAGACGGAAAGAAATATTTAATCGCCGAAGAGGCAGATATCTTGGCAATAGTCGAGGCATAAAAATAAACCAAGTCGAAAATAAATAAATTTGGAGTGAGCTATGGGTGATGGGTGCCCTTCTTCGCCAAGGCTACGAAGGGTGCTCATGATTTCAACCAATCGCTTCGCTCTTGGGAAATCATGGCAAAGGAAATTAAATTTAATGAAGATGCGCGAGTTGCGCTAAAGAAAGGAATCGACAAGCTCGCCGAAGCGGTCAAGATGACTCTTGGTCCGCGCGGGAGAGCGGTAGTTGTCGAAAAAGCCTACGGTGCTCCGCAGGTTACTTTTGATGGAGTTACTGTGGCTAAAGAAATCGAACTCGAAAATAAATATGAGAATCTTGGCGCGGAATTTATTAAACAGGCCGCAGATAAAACTAACGACAATGTTGGTGACGGAACTACCACTTCGGTTGTCTTGGCACAGGCGATAATCGACGAAGGCGAAAAAGTTATTCGGGAAAAAGGCTTTAACGTTATTCAGCTTGCCGAGGAGCTCAAGAAAGGAAGCGAGTTGGTTGTAAAAAATTTAGAATCTCAAAAAGAACTAATTAACGACGCAAAAAAAATTGAAGAAGTTGCCACTCTTTCCGCCAAAGATAAAGAAATTGGTGGGTTGATTGCTGAGGTGATGGGCAAGGTTGGAAAAGAAGGCGTTGTCTCTATCGAGGATTCCAACACAATCGGTAATTCCTACGAAATGGTTGAGGGAATGCAGTTCGACCGTGGATACATTTCGCAATACATGGTTACCAATCAGGAAAGAATGGAGGCCGTCTTAGAAAATCCATATATTTTAGTAACCGATAAGAAAATTTCCGCAATTAGCGAACTCCTTCCAGTTTTGGAAAAGGTTGTGCAGAGCGGAAAGAAAGAGTTGTTTATTGTTGCCGAAGAAATTGAAGGTGAAGCCCTCGCAACTTTAGTGCTAAATAAGCTCCGCGGAATTTTCAGCGTTCTTGCAGTTAAGGCTCCAGGTTTTGGCGATAGAAAAAAAGAGATGATGCAAGATATCGCTGTTTTAACCGGGGGTGAATTTATTTCTGAAGAACTTGGTAAAAAGTTTGAAAACGTTGAGCTTGGGGATTTGGGCCATGCCGCGAGAGTTGTTGCCACTAAAGATTCAACTACTATTGTTGGCGGCAAGGGTGACAAAAAAGTTATCGATGACAGGATTAAACAGATTAAAGCGCAGATCCAAAAAACCGATTCTGATTTTGATAAAGAAAAAATGCAGGAGAGGCTTGGTAAGTTGGCCGGTGGAGTCGCCGTAATTAAAGTTGGTGCGCCGACCGAGTCTGCTCAAAAAGAGCTTAAGCAAAGAGTAGAAGATGCCGTTTCTGCCACGCGAGCCGCGATGGAAGAGGGAATTGTCCCCGGCGGAGGAATTGCTTTGTTTAACGTTTCTTTAGAGGTTGACGAAGTTCTTTCTTCTAAGAGTCCGGTTGCAGTTTCCGCAAAAGAAATAATGATTCGAGCCCTTGAGGCGCCGATTAGCGCCATTGTCTCGAACAGTGGTGAGCATGTAAGTAAGGTTTTGGAGGAGCTTAAATCCAAGAAGGGAAAAGGCAAAGAAACCTGGCTTGGATTTAACGCCACTGCTAATGCTCTTGGAAACCTAAAAGAAGCCGGAATTATTGATCCTCTTAAAGTAACCAAGACCGCTTTAATGAACGCAATTTCCGTCGCTGCAAACTACTTAATGATTGGCGCAGCAGTTACCGAAATTCCGAAAAAAGATAGTGGCCCGACCATGCCTGGCGGAGCCGGAATGGACTACTAGTATTAACCTCTGACAAGTATTGGTTGTCGTGCCCACAGCAAAAAGCTCTGCGACTGCAGAGCTTTTTAGTATTTGAGTAATTAGACAGGGACTATTTCGTCATAAATTATATAGCTGGTTTGCCAATCTTAATTTTTTTAGCTATTATCTAAATATGGATTTATCAGTACAAAACAGAGACGAAATATCAAAGAATATCAAAGAAGTCCGAGAAAAGGGCTATCTTGTGGCTGAATTTTATGGACACGGAATGGACAATAAGCACCTTGCGGTTAAAAAAGATGAATTTCGAAAAGCTTACAAAGAAGCCGGAGAAAGTTCGGTTATTACTCTTATTCTAGACGGGAAGAAGCTACCGGCATTAATTCACGAAGTTCAGCAGGATTACGTAAGCGGCGAAACCTTGCATGTTGATTTTTATGGAGTAAGGATGGATGAAAAACTTACTGCTGGAGTCGTTTTGGAATTCGTCGGTGAAGCTCCTGCGGTTAAGACTTATGGAGGGGTAGTTAATAAAGCCCTGCAGGAAGTTGAAGTTGAGGCCTTGCCCGCTGATTTGCCTCATTCCATTAAAGTAGATTTAGGGACATTGACCGAAACCGGACAAAGCATTTACGTAAAAGATTTGTCTTTGCCTAAAGGCGTAGAGGTTTTAGTAGATCCTGAAACCGTAGTCGTGGGCATTGCCGCGCCTCGAGCCGAAGAAGAAATTCCAGTAGCGCCGGTGGATATTAGTGAAGTCAAGGTAGAATCCGAAGAAAAGAAAGCAGAGCGAGAGGCCAAAAAAGCCGAAAGCGCTGATGCTACTTAACAAACCTAAGTCAGTTATTGATATTCAAAAGCCGAGAAGTAGTGTCTATCAAACACTGCCTATTCGGGTCAATCTGGGTTTTAAAAAATCAAAAAATTTACCGCTTCTAAATATAGCCAAATTCCTAACAATTTTTGGAGTTTTAACATTCTTGTTGTTAAGCAGAACATCCGCTCCAACTTCCGCAACTCTTGCGGTTGACGCGCAGTCCGAAGCTGAAAGACAAGCCTTGGAAGAGAGGCTTAAAGCGCTTGAGGTGGAAATGGCTGAATATCAGAAGCAGATTGAAGGATATCAGAAACAAGGAAGCTCTCTTAAGAGCGAAATTAATAGAATCAACGCCAAAATGGCGCAACTAAATCTAGAGATAAAATCTGTAGAGTATAGTTTAGTGCAGCTCAACAACAAAATCAGAGATACTGAAAAAGAAATAGCAAATACCGAAAGCGGAATTGAATCTCAAAAGAAAAACCTTTCCAATATTTTACGCGCGCTATATTCCGCAGAGAGAACAAACTTGGTTGAAATATTTTTAAAGAGCCAAAATTTTTCGGAATTTTTTGGAGACATAAATAATCTAAGCCAGCTTCAAGAAGGGGTTCAAGAATCTATCAAAAAAATCGCCGAACTTAAAACTACGCTCGAGGAAGAAAAAGAGCGCCTAATCATAAGCAAGGCAGACGTGGAAACTGTTAAACAGTTTAAGGCAGAACAAAAGCAAGAAGCAGATAAAGTTAAAAGCGAAAAGAATCAGCTTCTAACTATAACTAAAGGGCAAGAGTCCAAATATCAAGAAATTTTAAAAGAAAAAAAGAAAACAGCCGCAGAGCTGCGTAGTAGAATCTTCCAACTTTTGGGAGGCGGCGAAATGTCTTTCGGCGATGCATACAAATTGGCAAAAATGGCCGGAGATGCTACCGGTGTTCGTCCTGCATTTATCTTGGCAATTTTGGATAGAGAGTCAGCTTTGGGGCAGAATGTGGGAAAGTGTACTTACATAACCGCTCCGATGAACGCCAAAAAAATTAAACGTCCGGACGGGTCCGTAAAGAGTGAAGTTGACTATTTCTTAGAGATTACCAGTTCCCTTGGGTTTGCTAATCCAGAGACAGTTTCAGTTTCTTGTCATAACGCAGACGGAACCTACGGAGGAGCCATGGGTCCGGCGCAGTTTATGCCCTCAACCTGGGCGGGATATATGTCAAAAATCTCATCCATCACCGGTCGCTCGGCAAGCCCGTGGAATAACGCCGACGCATTTGTGGCTGCTGGGCTTTACCTCAAAGACGCCGGTGCCGGAGATAGCGAAAGAAAAGCCGCCGCCAAATACTATTGTGGAGGGAATTGGAACAGATACGTTTGTACAAACGTTTATGCCAAGAAGGTTTTAGACCAAGCCGCTAACTTCGAGGACGATATCGCCACCCTCAATCAGTAGTTGAGGGCGTTGGATTTTTTGTGCTAGCATTCTAACTAGCAAATCAAAAAAGGGGGATTTGATGTCCAGCAAAAAAGATCTGCAAGATCTGCTTTTGAAGCTTCGCGATGACATGGCAGAATTAACAAGCCTGATAAACGAGACGCGAACATTCAAAGCTGGCATTGGTTCGAAATTCATCGAGAAGCTTCATGTGTTAAATGTACAGTCCGGCACGGCATTGTCGCTAATCGCAGAGATTTTTTGCGAAAAATGCGGAGCTGTTCCGAGCTGGCAGCTGTCTACTCAATTTGCCGGGGATTTCAAATTTTGCGATAAGTGTGCCCGAGAAAGGCATGATTTTAAAGCAGAGGGCGACTCGTTTGTTTGGAAGAAAATATAATCTTTAAATTCGCGCCAACTGGCGCTTTTTTTATTTTGCAAAATAGAATATATTCAATACATGTTAAAGAAGAAAAAGCTGGAAAACGGATTAAGAATAATTTTAGCTCCACAAAAGGGGAGTCTTACCGCGACTGCCTTAGTATTGGTTGAGGCCGGTTCCGAATATGAAACCAAAGAGATTAATGGGCTATCTCACTTTTTGGAGCACATGTGCTTTAAAGGAACTTCTAAAAGGCCAAAAGCAGGAATGATATCTGAAGAGCTGGACGCTTTGGGAGCGGAATACAATGCTTTTACCGATCAGCAATACACCGGTTATTGGGCTAAAGTTGAAAAAAATAAATTGCCACAAGCGCTGGAGTTAATCTCAGATTTATATATTAATCCGATTTTTAATCAGGAAGAAATCAACAAAGAAAGAGGGGTGGTAATCGAAGAATTAAACATGTACGAAGACACTCCGATGAGAAGGGTGGGAGATTATTTTAATCATGTTGTTTTCGGTGAACAGCCGGCAGGTTGGGATGTTGGAGGAACCAAAGAAGTTATAGCCAAACTCAACCGCGAGCACTTTATTGAATACAGGTTAAAGCACTACGTTCCCGGGAAAACCATCGTGGTAATTTCCGGAAATTTTAGCGAAGCCAAAGTTCTAAAGGAAATTAAAAAACACTTCGGCTCTTTAGAGAAGAGACCAATAGTTAAAAAGCAGCCGACAAAAGTAAATCAGTCTGAACCAAAAATATTTTCAAAACACAAAGAATCTGAGCAGGACCACTTCATTATTGGTTTTCCCGGAATAAATGTTTTTGATAAGAGGAGATACGCTCTTTCAGTTCTCTCGAACGTACTAGGAGGCGGAATGAGTTCCAGGCTTTTTAAAAAGGTTAGAGATGAGATGGGCGCGGCTTACTACGTTCGTTCCGGGGCAGATTTTGCAGTAGACCACGGAATTTTTGCGGTCTCCGCCGGAACTGCGCACACCAAAACCAAGGCGGTTATCGAAGCTATTCTTGCCGAGCTAGTTAGATTGAAGACCGAGCCAGTTCCCAAGGACGAGCTAAAAAGAGCCAAAGACAGCATGGTGTCTTCTCTGGTTTTAGGACTGGAAACATCCGACCAGTTAGCCAATTTTTATGGAGGCCAGGAGGTTTTAGCAGGAAAAACGGCTTCTCCGGCCGAAATTATGAAAAAAATAAGGGCAGTTACGGCCAGGGACATTCAGCGGGTCGCGAGCGACCTGTTTAAAACCAAGTACCTAAACCTGGCAAGTATCGGCCGATTTAAGGAGGGGGATTTAAAACCTCTTTTGGCTCTCGACTAGGGCTTTTCAACTTGTATTTACCTAGTAGTTAAGGCTATTATTGAAATGTGGAAAGAAAGCCAATAGAAATTTCATGGGGTAGCCTGTGGCGAATATTAGGTTTCGCCATTTTTTCGTATGTGCTTTTTTCTGGCGCCCAAATTTTTCTTGCGCTTTTTGCATCAATAGTTATTTCTGCCGGATTGGACTTTATTGTCGATTATCTTGAGAAAAAAAGAATACCTAGAACTCTGGCTGTAATTTTAGTTTTCTTGGCAATCATCTTGGCAATAGTCGCTTTGATCTATCTAATAATTCCTTATATAATCGCCGACCTTAACACGGTTTTAATTAATCTGAATAAATCTCAGATAGGTTCTTTCCTCGGTCCGTTGTTTGACTTGAAGGCTACGCAAACTTTAGGGACATTAATAAATAATATTTCCGCAAGTCTTTGGGGTGGCGGATCTCCTGTAGACACAATCTCCGCTATTTTAGGTAGTGTCGGATTAGCCTTCGCAGTGGTAATTATTGCTTTTTATTTAGCAATTAGTCGTGATGGAGTTGAACGATTCATTCGCGCGGTTTTTCCGTTTGAATATGAATCTGCGGCTTTGTCTATTTACGACAAATCCAGAAAAAAAATTGGTTCTTGGTTTAGGACTCAGCTTTTTGCGAGTGCGATTATGGGATTTTTGGTTTGGGGATCATTGTCAATTATCGGTCTGAAACATGCTTTTTTGGTATCGATATTTGCGGCAGTTTTTGAGTTGATTCCATTTATTGGTCCGATTCTTGCCGGAGCTATTGCGTTTATTTTTGCATTTACGGATTCGCCGACTTTGGCATTCTCAACTTTGATAATCTTTTTGGTTCTGCACCAACTTGAATCTCACGTTTTGGTTCCTCTTTTAACCAGGCGTTCGGTTGGGCTGCACCCAGTTATAGTTATATTTGCTTTGCTTTTAGGAATTGAATTTGGTGGATTTTTAGGTGCAGTGGTTGCTGTTCCTTTGGCGGCAGTTTTACAGGAGGTGGTTGAGCATCGCGTAATCAGAAGAAGTCCGGTGCCTGAATATAATGAACAATAAGTTTTATATAACCGCAGCGATTCCGTATGTTAACGCCCGACCACACATTGGGCACGTTTTGGAGTTTGTCCAAGGCGATGTTTTGGCAAGATACAACCGCAAGAGAGGCAAGGAAGTTTTTTACATTACGGGTGGAGATGAGAACTCGCTAAAAAATGTTAGAGCCGCGGAGGAGGAGGGAATTTCAGTTGCGGAACTGTGCACCAGAAACAGCGAATATTTTAAAAAAATTGCCGCCGATTTTAATATTTCACTAGACAATTTTCAACGATCGTCGCTTCCGAATCACGTTGAGTCCAGTCAGGATCTTTGGCGCCGCTGTGCCGAAAACGGAGATATTTATAAAAAAAGATACGAAGGTTTGTATTGTGTGGGTTGCGAGGCGTTCTATACTCCGGATGAGCTTAACGATGGGGAGTGTTTTGAACACCCCGGGAAAAAGTTAGAGTTAATAGAAGAAGAAAATTATTTTTTCAAGCTTTCAAAATATTCAGATGAGCTAAAAAAAATAGTTCAAAGCGATGAATATCTAATTAGTCCGGAATCCAAAAAAAATGAAACCCTGGGCTTTATTGAAAAAGGGTTAGAGGATTTTAGCATTTCCAGATCTAACGAAAGGGCTCACGGATGGGGGGTTTCTGTTCCTGGAGACGAAAGTCAAAAAATGTATGTTTGGTTTGACGCTTTAAACGTCTACCGTAGCGCCGCTCCAGAGTGGTGGCCTGCGGATGCTCACCTGATTGGCAAAGGAATCTTAAGGTTCCACTCAATTTATTGGCCAGCAATTCTTTTGTCCGCCAAACTTCCACTGCCCAAAAAACTTCTGGTTCACGGGTACATAACCGTCAATGGACAGAAAATGTCCAAGTCCGTTGGCAATGTTATTGATCCTTCCTCCTTAATTCCAAAATATGGAGTAGACCCTATTCGCTACCACCTTTTGAAAGAAATACCGTCTTTCGGAGACGGCGACTTTGGTGAGGCGAAGCTTCAGGCAGTTTATAATAGTGATTTGGCGAACGGCTTGGGAAATTATGCTTCGCGCGTCCTGACGCTTGGTTCTCGCGAGGAAATATTGAGGCAGGTTAATCTAGACGAAGAAGTTTCTTCTAAAATTTCTAAGACTAAAAAAGATGTGGAAGAAAAAATAGAAGCATTCAGATTAAATGAGGCCCTCTTCGCAATTTGGTCGCTACTGTCTTTTGGAGACGAATATATAAACAAAAAAGAAGTTTGGAAAATAGCTGACACAACAGAAAAAAATAAAGCTCTTTACAATCTCGCGACAATATTAATTGAAGTTGTTGATTTGCTGGAACCATTCTTGCCAGAAACTTCCGCGAAGATAAAAGCCAACATAGAAATTTTAGATTCTGGATTTAAGGCGCAAAAACCAAGCCCGCTTTTTCCAAGACTTCAATAAATATTAAAAAAATGCCCCGCATATCGCGGGGTGTTTTTATTCTTCTGCATCCACAAGGGGCAGAATCTCATTTAGCGAGTCGACTATCATGTCCGGCCTCGCTGCTTCGATTGCCTCCCGGGTTCTTATTCCTCTGGTGATTCCAATCGTATAAACGCCAGACTCCTTAATTGTCGGAATGTCTCCGGGCGAATCGTCCACGAAGAAACATTCTTCCGGTTCCATCCCGAACATGTCCAATACATCCCAGATAAGAATCTTTTTATCAAAAGCATCTCCAACATAATGGTGGAGCAACTTGCCAATTCCAAAAAGCTTTATTCTCTTGGCTAAAATTTCGGAATCCTCCGCGCTTACGACGGCAGTTTTAAATCCTGCCATTCGGAAATTCGCCAAAACCGGGAACACGTCTGGGAAAAGACCGGCGGCAGCCCAGTGGTCTGCCATAAAGTCTTTTCTTATCGCATTCAAGTCTTCTTTTGTGGCAGTTCTTGGAACGCCTCGATCCCAATAAAACGGCATATATTTCGAACTGATCTCTCGGTAGTATTCCTTCTCAGTTGGCGGTGCTAGCCCAAACAATTCGAAAATATGAACCGACGCCAAATAATTTATATGCTGACTATCGAGCAGGGTAACATCCCAATCGAAGATAGCTGCGCGGAAACGCTTCATTTGTTCCTCCTTTGCGGAGCAGGTCAATTAACTGCTATCATATTAACCAACGAGCCCCAAATTACAAGCAATGGAAAAATATATAGACGCACACACCCACATTCATTTTCCGGCCTATGAAGCAGATAAGGAGGAGGTTTTAAAACGCGCCAAAGAAGCCGGAGTTAGGATGATAACTGTTGGTACTCAAAACTCGACTTCAGAGAGCGCGGTGAATTTTGCCAAACAGAACCTGGGCTGGGTCTGGGCAACTGCGGGTTTCCACCCGGGTCATTTTTCAGCAGAGTGGCATCATGACAAGAATGAGCAGAGTGAAGAGGCAAAAGAAATTTTTGACCCGGTCAGATTAAAAGAAATAGCATCCGCCCCGGAAGTTGTGGCCGTAGGGGAGTGTGGTTTAGATTTTTTTAGAATATCTCCGGAGGACTTAGAGACGCGGAAAATGCAGAAGGAAGGTTTTATTGCGCAGATGAAGGTTTCAAGTGAGTTGGGAAAACCATTAATGATTCATTGCCGAGCTGCCTTCCCGGAACTAATAGAAATATTCGAGCAGCATAGGAACCTTTTAGTTTCTCCTAACCCGGGGGCAATCCACTTTTTCTCCGGAAACTTGGAAGAAGCTAAAAAGCTTTTGGGTTTGGGTTTTGTGTTTACGTTCGGGGGAGTTGTTACCTTCTCGCGCGACTACGACGAAGTAATAAAATTTATTCCGGTGGAGAATATTTTACCGGAAACCGATGCTCCGTACGTTGCACCACACCCATATCGTGGGAAGAGAAATGAGCCAGCATTTGTAATTGAGTCCGCAAAAAAACTCGCTGAGCTGAAAGGTCTTAGTATGGAGGAATTCGCAGAAATTTCGTTTAAAACAGCCGAGAGAGTTTTCAATTTAAAAAGCATTTGAGAAAAGTCCTGAATTTAGCTAGAATCCATAAATAAATGAAACAATACGACTTTCAGAAAATAGAAAAGAAGTGGCAAAAAGAATGGGCCCAGAAAGGTGTTTATTATTCCAAAGACGTAACCACTAAGCCGAAGAAGTATATTTTGGTTGAGTTCCCATACCCATCTGGAGAAGGTTTGCATGTAGGACACATTAAGGCGTATACAGCCGGAGATATACAATCCAGATATTTTAGGATGCGTGGATTCAATGTCTTATTTCCAATTGGCTGGGATGCTTTTGGTCTTCCCGCAGAAAATTATGCAATCAAGCATGGAGTTCAGCCTAAAATTTCAACGGCGAAGAACATTAAGGGCGCCAAAAGCCAATTAAATTCGATGGGTTTTAGCTTTGACTGGAAAAGGGAAGTTAATACCACCGACCCCGAATATTTTAAATGGACACAATGGATATTTTTGCAGTTTTATAAAGCCGGGTTGGCTTATGAAGCAACCGGTTTGATTAACTGGTGCCCAAAAGATAAAACTGGACTAGCTAATGAAGAAGTTGTCGGCGGAGTCTGTGAGCGTTGTGGAACTAAGGTTGAACAAAAAGAACTTCGCCAGTGGTATCTAAAAATTACTGAGTACGCCGAAAAACTTTTGGAAGGATTGAAGCATCTTCCAGAGTGGCCAGAACCGGTAAAAATTCAGCAAGAGAATTGGATAGGGAAAAGTGAGGGCGCAGAAATCGATTTTAAGTTACACGATACAAGTTACACGATACAAGTATTTACTACCAGACCAGATACTCTTTTCGGCGCGACTTATTTAGTTCTGGCTCCAGATGGAAAATTAACCGAATCATTGCTTATTAAAGTTCAAAATAAGGAAGAAGTTAGAAAGTATATCGCTCAAGTTAAAGAGAAAAGTGAAGAAGAGCGCACCAACGAAAAGAAAGAAAAAACCGGAGTTGAGCTCAAAGGAATTTCTGCAGTTAATCCGGCGAATGGTGAAAAAATACCGGTTTGGATATCAGACTACGTTTTAGCGGGCTATGGAACCGGAGCAATCATGGCAGTGCCGGCTCACGACGAGCGTGATTTTGAATTCGCCAAAAAATTTAATTTGCCGATAAAACAAGTTGTTGAAAGCCCGAAGGGCGAGACGATTCTTCCTTATACTGAAGAAGGCATAGTAAAAAATAGTATAGCTTGGATGGACGGACTACTTTCTGTTGACGCGAAAGAAGAGATTATAGATGAATTGGAAGGACGTAAAATCGCCAAAAGAAAAGTCCAATACAAATTGCGCGATTGGGTATTTAGCCGTCAGCGTTACTGGGGCGAGCCGATACCTTTAGTTCATTGTGCACAGTGTGCAGTCGGTGCCAATAAGGATGCGACTAAGCTAGAGCTGAATTTCTATTATCCGGAAGTTTGGGCGGCGCTAAAAAACGGAAGCAAAACTCTCGAAACTAGAGCGCTAAATCCGGAAGAGCCGAAAAGGTATTTTGGGAATATTAAAATTGGCGACAAGTTACTTTTTAATTTCAAAGATAAAAAAACCAAAAAAATAAAGGAGCAATTGGTATTTAGAGTTAAGAGTTCAACTACATATAAAGACATCCATGGCTTATTTGCAGACAAGAATGCCTTATCGAAATTCGCAAGTAAAAAATATTCTTCCGCAAAAGAGCTGGAAAAAGGATACTCCTACACTCCGGACTACGGCGAGAGGATAAAGAAAAATGGATTGATTGCCTGGGAGGTTGAGCCCGTCACGACTCCTGTTGCTGTGCCGGAAAAAGATCTGCCGGTTGTTCTGCCTAAAGTTAAAAAATACGAGCCAACCGGAACAGGGGAATCTCCGCTTGCTGGGATTGCTTCTTGGGTTAATACCAAGTGCCCAAAGTGTAAGGGTCCTGCCAAACGAGAAACAAATACCATGCCGCAGTGGGCGGGTTCTTCTTGGTATTGGTTGCGCTACACCGATCCAAAAAATAAAAAAGAATTTGCCTCAATGGACAAATTAAAATGTTGGACTCCGGTGGATGTTTATTTTGGCGGGATGGAACACACCACCTTGCATCTGCTTTATTCCAGGTTCTGGAACTTGTTTTTGCACGACCAAAAACTAGTGCCATTTAAAGAGCCGTACAAAAAACGCCAACCCCACGGATTGGTTTTAGCTGCTAATGGAGAGAAGATGAGTAAGAGTAAAGGAAATTCTGTGGACCCAATGACGGTGGCCAAGCAATTCGGCGCGGACGCTCTAAGAATACACGAGATGTTTCTTGGTCCGCATGAAATGTCCGTGAGTTGGAGTAATCAGGGAATCATTGGGATTAAAAGGTTTTTAGAAAGAGTTTGGAAATTGGTTTTGGGCGAGGACTCCAAGAGAAAAGGAGAACTGCCGGAACTTCACAGGGCCATCAAAAAGGTGAGCGAAGATATTGAAGATTTTCGTTACAACACGGCAATTAGTGCTTTAATGATTCTATTGAACAGCTTGGAATCTGCCGGCGCCACAAAATCCGACAAAGAAATTTTAGTAAAATTAATCGCTCCATTTGCTCCGCATATTGCCGAAGAGCTTTGGACTTACTTGAATTCAAGGGCTAAGTCAGTCCACCTTGCCGCCTGGCCGATGTATGATCCAAAACTTTGTGTGGATGAGAGTGTAAAGGTTGGAATTCAGGTGAATGGTAAGCTTAAAGAAGTTGTAGAGCTGCCAAGAGATATTTCTGAAGGCGAGGCCAAAAAGATTGTCATGTCGCTAGACAAAGTTAAGTTGGCAATTAGCAACTCCGAAATCAAGAGGTTTATATATGTGCCCAACAAGATAATTAATATCGTAATTTAATGAAAATAGACAAGTTTATTGGAGTTTTGCTGGTTTTGTTTCTCTTGTTTGTTTTAAGTTGGTTTACTCAGGCAGATTTTAGAGCGAAAAACCCCGCCTTGGCGGAATTGTTAGGAATGACTAGTTCTTCAATCGGCGAGACCCGAAGCTCCGACTCTTCTCAAAACAACCAGGGGAGCGTGCCGAAAAAATACGCCAAACCGGAAATTAAAATTATTGGAGCATCAGTTAGTTTTGACGGCTCGTACAGCCAGGTGGTTGTTTATATTGGGAAAAATTCTCCAAAGGTTAATTTGGTAAATTATATTTTAAAAACCAGCAACGGATCTTATCCTTTGCCGGGTCTCGTCGCGAGCGCGGGGGACTATGTCCTATTAACTTCCAACTCTTCCCTAGATGGAGCAAGGGTTAAAAAAATTTCTCCGAATCACTATGAAGTATATTTATCGCACAAGATCCTTTCTCCTGGATATGAAACAGCCGAACTTTACAGTTCGGCCGGCGCTCTTGTTTCAAGATATTCTTACGGATTATCGGCGCTCTTCCAATACTAGCTTCGTAAAATATTCCTTGCCCTTTCTCAAAATTTTAAGATGCACCGTATCTCCCGGGCGATTTTGCTCGATGCAGTCCGAGATGGTATTTTCTGGAGTAATTTTTTTACCGTTACATTCAAAAATAATATCCCCCTCTTTAATTCCGGCTTTATCGGCTGGCCCCTTTGGGACAACTGCAAAATCTTTTGGAGACTCTTTCATTACCAAGGCGCCATGATCAATCTGAAGACTCAATTTCTCTTGCAAATTTTTATCAACCGAGACAAATCTTAGCCCCAGAAGAGGTCTGCGAATATGTCCAAATCTCAAGAGGTCGTCGAGATCGCGCTTTACGGCGTTAATTGGTATTGCAAAGTTGATGTTTTGTGCGCCAGAAACAATTGCGGCGTTAATGCCGACCACTTCGCCGTCCAGATTTACTAACGGACCTCCAGAATTCCCGGAGTTGATCGCTGCGTCGGTTTGAATTAATCCTCGCATTTCCTGCGGCTTAGATTTTGCATCTGCCTGAGCAACAATTACCCTGGAAAGGCCAGAAACTATTCCTAGAGAAACTGTATTTCTGAAAATGCCGAGCGCATTTCCTATGGTTACCACGCTTTCTCCGAGCTCTAACTTGCCTGCATTCCCTAATTTGACCACCGGTAGTCCAGAGCCATTAATTTTGAGTATTGCTACGTCGTAAATTGGGTCACGGCTAAGAATCATTGCCGGATAGGTTGTTCCGTCGGAGGTTATTACCGAATATTCCGCTTTCGTATCCGACACCACGTGCTTATTAGTAATGATTAATCCGTCCGAAGAAGCAATGAACCCAGATCCGCCCCCAACACTAACCATTCCGTGGGCGTCGATTAAGTCGCTAGATATTTCTCCGCCATTTTTCTTTCCATGAAGAACCTTGTTCATTTCTTTTTTCACGTCCGCCAATCTTTTGGTTATGGCAATAGAAACAACCGCCGGCAAAACGGCTTTAATAGTATTAATTACAACTTTATCCTGCATGCCTAAATTTTAGCATTTTAATCAATAAATTGCAGATTTGTTGTGCATTGATTATTCGCGACCAGATACCGAAAGAGGACGAGTTGCACTAGTTGACGAACAATAATAATTTATGGCATAACATAGGCAGTATAAGAAGCTACGGAGCAGCTTGAGAGAGGAGATAAAAATGGTTGTCGGCTCGAAGTTCCTCGGTTGGACTGGGCGACTCGTTGTCGTCATATTGGTTCTCTCTGTCGCTCACTACTGCGTTCATTCTGCCACCGAGGCTCTCAAAGAAATTCAGATTGAGCAAGCGACCTATGACGCTCTTTCGGCTGTTGAGAAAGCAGCTGTCTATGAAAAGATGGCTCAGGTCCGGAAAGCAGATTATGGCGACTTTCTTTTTTTGAAAAACGGTAAGGTGTATTTCATTCGTGGAGTCAGCCACTATTCTGACGGCAGCATTTATGTCCGATTCCAGTCGTCGATAAACGGTTTAATCGACGACGGGCGTCTTTTCAACTCATGGTCATTCTACGCCGCGGTCGATCGTCTCGTGCGGAAGACCGACCCCGACGCCGGCAAGGTCGCGCTCAAGTTCCTTAACCAGTAACCCTCGCTCTTTCCGTTTCGCAGCCAGCGACCCATTCCGGGTCGCTTTTCTTTTATTTAGATAAACCCATTTACTCTAATAACCTCAAAATAAAATTAATAATATTCGGATGCATTGAGCGTCTCGATTCTTTTCAAAGCTTCGGATAGTGGTTCAACGTGAAAATTAGCCCTCTCTTCGTCGGTAATATCTGGATCGACTTCGTATAGATACCACAAGCCATCTTTAGCGTCCTTTCGACTCTGCGTTCCATAAAGCTGCGGCTTACCCTGAGACATTAAAGCTCTGTCTTTTGCGGCAGCAGCCAACCAAAGCGGATCCACTTCTCCAATTTCCGGAATGTATCCTTGGGCGGCGGCATTTTGCGCGAGTTTATGAGCCAACTCGTAATGGTGAG
>ERZ795044.1721-NODE-1721-length-19629-cov-5.880351_pt1 | contig 19629 bp, 18 predicted proteins | sample MGYA00375128_ERZ795044 | MGnify/ENA primary metagenome ERZ795044 (study PRJEB30173, sample SAMN05720213) | anaerobic digester metagenome | isolation source: active sludge of municipal wastewater-treating anaerobic digesters | place: USA | collected 2014-12-22 ... | reverse complement strand
AAGTCCTCGTCCCACGTGCGGGTGGCGTCGACGATCTCGGACTCCAACGCCGCAGCGTCGACGTCCTTCACCTGGGCGCCCTTGGGCACCCGCAGAACGAAGTGCACCTGGGCCAGCGGCGACTCGGACACCCGGGTCGTGTAGTCGACGCTGTCGGCGGCGAACGCCTTGCGCAGCAGCGCTTCCATGCGCAACCGGACCGCCGTGTTGTAGCGGTCCCGCGGGAGGTAGACCAGCGCTGACATGAACCGGCCGTAGACGTCCTTGCGCAGGAACAGTCGGGTGCGGATCCGCTCGTGCAGGTGGACGACGGTCTCGGCGATCTCGGCCAGCATGTCGGCGTCGGTCTGGAAGAGCTCGTCGCGGGGGTAGCTCTCGAGGACCTGGAGGAGGTCCTTTCCGGAGTGGCTGTCACCGCTGTAGCCGACCCGGTCCAGGACCTCGCGGGCCCGGTCGCCGACGATGGGGATGTCCATGATCGAGGCCGTGTATGCCGCGGCAGCGAAGAGCCCGAGGAAGCGGTGCTCGCCGGTGACGTCGCCCGCTGCGTCGAAGGTCTTGACCCCGACGTAGTCGAGGTAGACGGGCCGGTGGACCGTGGCGCGAGAGTTCGCCTTGGTGATGATGAGCAGCTCGCGGTCACGGGCCCGGGCCTGGGCCGGCGGGCTGAGGCGCGCGAAGGCCGTCGATCCGGCGGCGTCGTAGCGCAGCAGCCCGAGGCCCGTTCCGGTCACCGGGTGCAGGACCGTCTCGCCGCCATCGTCGCCGAGGACGTACTGGCGGTAACCGAGGAAGGTGAAGTGGTTGGCGGCCAGCCAGTCGAGGAATCGCACCCCTTGGGCCACCTCGGGGCCATCGATGCCTGCCGGCGCTGCGGCGCGCAGCCCGTCGCTGATCTCGACGCACCGCTCACGCATCTTCGGCCAGTCCTCGACGGCGTCGCGGACGTTGCCGAGCAGGCTCTGCAACTCGGCGGACAGCGAGTCTCGGTCGGCCGCGTTGCTCATCCGGTCGACCTCGATGTGCATCCACGACTCGACCCCGACACCGAATTCGCCAGACGGAGCCTTGTCGACGTCGAGGACCTCCTCAAGCACGCCACGAGCATCCCGGCGGACGATCAGCTGCGGGTGAACGAGCAGGTGGACGCCCAGGCCCCGGCGGGTCAGCGCCATAGTCACCGAGTCGACGAGGAACGGCATGTCGTCGATGACGATCTGGATCGCCGTGTGCCCCGAACTCCAGCCCTGCGACTCGACCGTGGGGTTGTCGACGAGCACGCTCGCCGTGCCGACCGGCCGATCATGGGCGAGGTCGAGGTGTGACAGCGCCGCCCCCAACAGGTCTTCCGGGGACCGCGCGAGCAGGTCCTCCGTGGACACGTGCCGGTAGTAGCGCGTCAGCAAAGGCTCAACGGGATCCCCGGAACCCTTCTGAGCCAAGCCCGCAGCGCTGCGCAGCACGTTGCCGCGAGACTGCTCAAGCGAGATGGTCATGGTGAACAACCCGTTTCTCGTCGTCATGGGCACGTCGTTGTGCCCTCACCGAGCGTATCGGCAGGTGAGACAAAGGGTCGAGTCTGTGCGGGACCTTCGGCCTGGGGACAACCGCAACGGGGTAGGGGCGAGGTTGTCTAGGGTGGGTTCGTGCCCGATGGTGAGCGCCCAGCGCACCGGTCCACACGCCGCGACCACGGCGCGCCTGCCGATGTCCTCGCGCAGGTGCGCCAGCACGCCCTTGACGCGTCCGAGAGCCTGTTCGCCGTCGACCCGATGCTCGGCGACCCACTGGTTCAGCGCGGGGTGGACGAGTTCGTCGAGCAGGTCGTGGATGCGCTGCGGGTGATCGCCCAACTGTCGCAGCAGCGGGACCCTTCGTGGGCCGGGGCCGAGGAGCACCACGCCGGTTCGGACGTGCAGCACCGCGTTACGCCTGACGTAGCGCGGCCTGGTGGGCGCGACGCGACACGACGCGCCGGGTCGGACATGGATCGACCCCGATGGTGACGACACTGCGGGGAACGGACCCCGGCTCGGTGTCGAGGCTGGGCGGCCTGCTGCGCACGACGGCGGACGCCCTCTCCGGCGATCTCGCGGCCCTGCCTGCAACCAGCCCATTGGCGCAGTTGGCCACAGTCACCGCCGACCAGGTCGATGCGATCGGCTCGGCGCTGCAGGTCCATGCCCAAGAACTCGCCGAGGCGGCGGCGGCATACTCCCGGCTGCAGGAGCGCGCGGCGGCCCTGGGATTGATCGTCACCGATTGGACGGTCTCGGAGCCCTTCGGCCTGATCGGCTCCGACGTGGCCGCCCGACGCGGCGTCGAGCGTCCGCAGGTGCAGGCCCAGGCGGATCGGCTGGCGTCCCGACTAGCTCGGGGCCGGGCCCAACTCGCCCGCCAGCTGGCCCAGGCCAGCCAGCAGGTGGCGCGCGCATCCGCGGCGGCTCGCTAAGGTCGGGAACCATGCAGATCACCGAGACCCTCGTCTACCCCGCCGCCATCGAGGTCGTCTTCGACATGATGACCGACGAGGCGTTCCACTCCCGGGTGTGCGAGGCGACCCACGCCATGAGCTACTCCGCGACGGTGAGCCGCCAAAGTGATGGGGCGACGGTCATCACCCACCGTGAGATGCCGACGAACAGCTTCCCCGACTTCGCTCGCTCGATGGTCGGGCAGAGCATCGACATCGTCGAGACGATCGTCTACGGCCCGCCGGGACCACACGGGACGCGCATCGGCGAGATGTCGATCTCGATGGGCTCAGCCCCGATCCATCTCAAGGGTGACATCCGAATCATCCCCGCCGATGACGGCACCGAAGTGATCATCGAGGGCAACCTCAAGGCGAGCATCCCGTTCGTCGGCGGCAAGGTCGAGTCCGCCGCCGCGCCGTCGGTGATCTCCGGGATCCATAAGGAGTACGGCGTCGGCCTGGCCTGGCTCGCCGAACGCGGTCACACCGACCAGGACTGACTCCCCCCCGCGCGCAGGACCCTCCAGGTATGCCGCGCGCCTAGGTGAGCGGGCGGCATACCTGATGGTGGTGGTCAGCCCACGGCGGGGAAGCCGCGTCGATCAACCCATCGAGGGGTAGCGGTAGTCCGTCGGCGGGACGAACGTCTCCTTGATCGAACGGACCGAGGTCCAGCGCATGAGGTTCTGTGCGGCACCGGCCTTGTCGTTGGTGCCGGACGCACGGCCGCCGCCGAAGGGCTGCTGGCCGACGACCGCTCCGGTGGGCTTGTCGTTGATGTAGAAGTTGCCTGCGGCATACCGGAGCTTGTGGGCGGCTGCGACGATCGCTGCGCGGTCCTGGGCGATGATCGACCCGGTGAGGGCGTAGGGCGCGAAGGACTCCATCTGGTCGAGCATCCTGTCGTAGGACCGATCGGGGTAGACGTGCACCGAGAGGATCGGGCCGAAGTACTCCGTGCGCAGGGACTCGTCGGTCGGGTCGTCACACTTGAGGACCGTGGGCCGCACGAAGAAGCCCTCGGAGTCGTCATAGGTGCCACCGGCGACGACCGACACTCCGGGAGTCGCGTGAGCGCGGTCGATGGCGGCCTTGTGGTCGGCGAACGCTCCGCCGTCGATGACCGCCCCCATGAAGTTGCCGAAGTCGGTGACGTCGCCCTGGGTGAGCGAGTTGACCTCGTCGGCCAGGTCCTTGCTCAGGCGCTTCCAAATGGACGCCGGGACATAGGCGCGCGAGGCGGCCGAACACTTCTGGCCCTGGAACTCGAAGGCTCCACGGACGAGCGCGGTGCGCAGCACGTCGATGTCCGCCGACGGGTGCGCGACGACGAAGTCCTTACCGCCGGTCTCACCGACCAGGCGCGGGTAGGTCTTGTAGCGGCCGATATTGGCCCCGACCTGCTCCCACATCGAGTGGAAGACGCCGGTCGACCCGGTGAAGTGGATGCCGGCGAAGTCGCGGTCGGCGAGGACGGCGTTGGACAAGGTCGCGCCGTCGGAGGTGACCAGGTTGATGACGCCGGGAGGCAGACCCGCAGCTTCGAGGATGAGCATCGTGTAGTGGGCAGCCAGTTGCTGCGTGCGGGCCGGCTTCCAGACGACGGTGTTTCCCATGAGTGCGGGCGCGGTCGGCAGGTTGCCGCCGATCGCCGTGAAGTTGAACGGCGTGATCGCGTAGACGAAGCCTTCGAGCGATCGGTAGTCGCTGCGGTTCCACACACCCTTGGAGTTGAGCGGCGGCTGCTCGGCAAGGATCTGCTGGGCGAAGTGGACGTTGATCCGCCAGAAGTCGATGAGCTCGCAGGCCGAGTCGATCTCAGCCTGCGGGGCGGTCTTGCTCTGCCCGAGCATCGTCGCCGCATTGAGCGTTGCCCGCCACGGCCCGGAGAGCAGCTCGGCAGCCTTGAGCAGGATGGCGGCCCGGTCGGCGAACGGCATATCGCGCCACATCGGGGCGGCGGCCTTGGCGGCGTCGATCGCGCTCTGGGCCTCCGTCGGGGTGACGAGCTTCATCGTCCCGAGAACCTTGCGGTGGGCGTGCGGCTGAACGACCTTGCCGGTCCGGCCGCCCCCCATGACCTTGCGGCCACCGATCGTGCTCGGCAGGTCGATCTGCTCGCCGCCGATCCGGGCGAGTTCGCCTTCGAGCGTCGCGCGCTCGGAGCTACCTGGCGCATATCCCAGGACCGGCTCGTTGGCGGGGGCCGGCACACGGAACAGGGCATCCATCGGAGGGTTCCTCCTCGTCGAGGGTCACGTCATCGGCCGAGCGGGTGGCGTCGGCCTCGTCCGCTCATGGTGTCACGTTCCCGCGGGTGCCTGTCAGCAGTCGGTCGTTCGTCCGCCTTCCGATTCACGTCCCTCTCGCGGTCGGCGCGGTCGCCATGCCACGCTTGCGCCGTGAGTGCGGCGACGACGACGTCAGAGCGAGTAGCGGTCTTCGGGACCGGTAGTTGGGGGACGGCGTTCGCGTCCGTGCTGGCTGAGGCCGGGTGCGAGGTGCGGATGTGGGGGAAGTTCGAGGACGAGGTCGCGGACATCCAGCGCCATCACGCGAGCGTGCGCTACCTGCCCGACCTGCGCCTGCCCGACAGCCTGACGGCCACGACCGACCCCGCCGAAGCTCTGGCTGGCGCCGGCATCGGCGTGCTGGCCGTGCCGGCCCAGACCTTGCGGGCCAACCTCGCCGAGTGGGGGCCGTTGCTGCCGCCGGGGATCGTCCTGGTGTCGCTGATGAAAGGCCTGGAGAAGGGCACGTCCAAGCGGATGACCGAGGTCGTCGGCGAGTGCCTCGACCTCGCGCCCGAGCAGATCGTTGCCGTGAGCGGCCCCAACATCGCCAGGGAGATCGCCGCACGCGAGCCGGCCGCGACGACGGTCGCGAGCGCCTCGCTCGCCACCGCCCACCGGGTCGCCGACGCCTGCGCCACCCCGGCGTTCCGGCCGTACGTCCATGACGACGTCGTCGGGGCCGAGCTCGGCGGAAGCGTCAAGAACGTCATCGCGGTGGCCTCGGGGATGACGGAAGGCCTGGGCCTCGGTCACTCCGTCACCGCTGCCGTCATCACGCGCGGGCTGACCGAGATGCGATTGCTCGGCGAAGCCATGGGAGCGCACCCGGCGACCTTCGCCGGTTTGGCCGGGGTCGGAGACCTGGTCGTCACCTGTTTGTCGCCGCATTCGCGCAACTCGACGTTCGGCCGGAACCTCGGCACCGGCATGACGGTGGCGGAGGTCGTCGCCGTCACGAAGCAGACCGCGGAAGGGGTCTCTTCCTGCGGGGCGATCCTCGCACTCGCGCGGTCACACGGGGTCGACATGCCGATCGTCGCCAACGTCACCGCCGTCGTCCAGGAAGGCCGCACCGGGCCCGAGTTCGCCCAGGTGCTCATGGACGACATGTTCGGCGGCCGGTAGCCCCGCCCGTGGCAGGGTGTTCCTCGTGAGCGCGGCCGACTACCCCTACTTCGCGCCTCCGCCGTTCGGGCTGGCCCACCGAGGCGGGGCGAGTCACCCTGCCAACGTCGGAATCGAGAACACCCTGGCCGCGTTCGCCACGGCAGTCGACCTGGGCTATCGCTTCCTCGAGACCGACGTCCACGCCACCGCCGACGGGCGGTTAGTGGCCTTCCATGACGAGCATCTCGACCGCGTGACCGACCGGGCGGGCGCCATCGCCGAGTTGCCGTGGAGCGAGGTCGCGGCCGCCCGGATCGCTGGCAGCCAACCGATCCCCAGCCTCGACGACCTGCTCGACGCCTTCCCCGAGGCGCGGATCAACATCGACATCAAGGCCCCCGGCGCGGTGGTGCCGCTGTGGGAAACGATCCGCAGGCACGCGGCATACGACCGGGTGTGTGTGGGCTCGTTCGGAGAACGTCGCCTGCACGCGTTCCGACGCCTGGCCGGAGCCCGCGTGGCCACCGCTGCCGGCCAACTCGGCACGGCTGCCCTGAGATATGCGCCCGGCCGGCTGTCCACGCTGGCGCACTCACCCGGACAGGTCCTGCAGATCCCCACGACGCACGAGGTGCGCGGGCGGACGTTCCCGTTGGTGACGCCAGGGCTTATTGCGGCGGCGCACCGGTTTGGGCTGCAGGTGCATGTCTGGACCATCGACGACCCCGACGAAATGGTCCGGTTGTTCGACCTGGGTGTCGACGCCATCGTCAGTGACCGGATCGACGTGCTGCGGGACGTGCTCGCCGCCCGAGGGGCGTGGCCGACGTGAACCGCGCCGCCCGCACCGGCACTGCCGTCCTCCCCCGCACGGATCGGGCCATCACGGCTGCCTTGCTGCTGCTGACGACGATGATCGCCTTCGAGAACATGGCCGTCGCCACGGCCATGCCGGTCGTGGCCGCCGAGTTGGGAGCGCTCGGGTCCTACGGCCTGGCCTTCTCGTCGATGATGACCGCGATGCTGTTGGGCATCGTCCTGGCTGGCCCGTGGACCGACCGCGCCGGCCCGCTGCCGCCGGTGTTCGTCGGCCAGGCGCTGTTCGCCATCGGAGCCGTTCTCTGTGGCGCTGCCCCCTCGTTCGGCATCCTGCTGCTCGGGCGGGTCATCACGGGGCTCGGTGCCGGGTTGGTCGTCGTCGTGGAGTTTGTCGTCATCGCACGGTCGTTCGCGCCCGAGCAGCGACCTCGGGTGTTCTCCTGGCTGTCCGCGGCGTGGATCCTTCCGTCGCTCATCGGTGGACCGATCGCCGGCTGGTTGGCGACGGAGTTCAACTGGCGCTGGGTCTTCTGGGTGATCGTCCTTCCCGCGCTGGTGGCAGGGGGGCTGTTGCTCCAACGTCGCGAGACGTTGCGCTCCCCCGGCAGTTACTCGGCCGCCCAGCCGACCGCGAGCGCGAGCGCGAGCGCGAGCGATGCTCGACGACTGGCGGATGCAGCGGTCGCGATGGGCCACGTCGGCGCACTCGACGACGGCGCATTGGACGCCACGGCCGACGCCCCAGTTGCCGACCCAGCCGTCCGCGAAGCCGCCGACCCTGCCGATGACCCTCCCGACGAGCGACGCCAACATCGACGCACGGCCCGTCTGGGCGCCGTCGTGGCCGGCGCGGCCGGCGTGGTGCAGTTGGCGATCCACGAACGGCCCCCTGCCGTGTCGTTCCTGACTGCGGCCGCCGTCCTAGCTCTGATCGCCGTCGCCATCGCTGCGCCCAAGTTGCTGCCTCCCGGGACGTTCCGCAGCGCCCGCGGCCTGCCCTCGGTGGTCCTCACCAGGGCATTGCTCAACGGGTCGTTCCTCGGCGCCTTCGCCTACCTGCCGCTCATGCTCACCCAGGAGAAGGGGCTTGACGCCACCTCGGCCGGGCTCGTTCTTGCGGCCGGCTCGCTCGGCTGGAGTGCCGGGTCCTGGGCGCAGGGTCGCTCACGACGGTCCGGCATCGACGAGCGGACCGGCTTGGTCGTCTTGGGCGCATCCCTGCTTGCGGTCGGGTGGGCCGCGTTCGTCGGCCTGACCCTGGGACACGCACCGGTGTGGACTTTTGCGGCGGCCGTCGCTGTCGGCGGGTTGGGCATGGGCCTGGGGTCAACGACGCTGTCGGGGCTGGTCCTTGAGCTGAGCCCCGACCACGAACACGGGCGGGCGTCGGCCGCGTTGCAACTAGCCGACGTACTCGGGACCGTAGTCGGCATTGCTGCCGCGACGGCGGCGTTCGGGATCTGGCACACGACAGGTGCCCACCGCGGCTTCGTCATCGTGTGGATTGGGCTGGCTGCCTTGGGCGCGCTGGGGATCGTCTCGGCCGCCCGCTGCGCATCGGAGACCTCACGGTCGGGCGACGACGTGCCCCACCGCAGTCTGTAGCCGAACCCAGCGCCCGCTTCGCCATACCCGCACCGTCGCGCTCGGCTCCGGAAGGAACCCGAGCACGTATGCCGCGAATGCCGCCCCTGCGGGGACGCCCTCAAACCCGGTTGGCCGCTGGTCATCGGCACCGTTGACGGGCCCGTCGTCGACCCCTGCGGGGATCGGGACGGCCCGCGCCCAGACCCGGCGGCGCAACTCCTGGACCGCCCGAGACCCGGCGGCGGCACCCGTCTGTCGCGCATCGACGCCTTCGGCGATCTCGGCGATGCCGGCCCGGGCCGCGTCGATGAGTGCCTGCGCGGAGATGGCTCCAATCGACGACCACCCCGCGACCGCCGGGAGGGCGCCGGCCCACGCGGCATACGTGCTGGCCGGAGGGACCGACAGCCTGCTCGCGCCGACACCGTCGTAGGCGAACCGGTCGCTCAGCGCGGCCGAGGCGCAGACGAGGTCGAGCGCGCCGGCCTCTGACGCGGAACCGCCCGCATCCTCATTCGCCAACTCGATGCCCCGGACGCCGACAGCGGCTCCGTCGGCGAGCAGTCCCGTGCCCGGAAGGACCCCCACCCACACCCTGAGGACCGCACCGGTGACCTGCAGGCGGACGGCCGCGTCGGGATCGGCCTGGCGGGCCCGACGCACGAGAGTGGCCAGATCGGCATACCCCTGCTGATCGGGGAAGACGAGATCGGTCATCGCGTGCTCATCTGCGCTTACGCAGCGGCGCGGGGGCACCGAGGTGGGCGGTGAGGCACTCGCGCTCCACGGCAGTCGCCCGGCGCGGTGTGTTGGCGGCGAAGTCGAACAAGGCAAGGGACGTCTCGGCTACGGCGTAGACCGTGCCGGAGCCCACCCCGTCGGGGTCACGGACGACGTAGGCCAGGTCGTAGCCTGCTCCCCCGATGCGGGTCACCCAGAGGTCGATGGCGACCGGCTCCGGGCGGTAGTCCAGTTGCGCGCGGTACTCGATCTCGTGACGAACGACGAGAATGCCCCGTTCGAGCAGCGCCAGGCCCTCCGGGAACCATCGGGGCAGGGCTGCCACGCGGGCGTCTTCGAGCAGCCGGAGGAACTGCGTGTTGTTGACATGGCCGTAGGCGTCCATGTCCGACCACCGCAACGGGACGAGCACCTCGGTCGGATCGGGTGCCACAGTGGCGGCGGCCGGTGTGGCGGCCGGCGCGCTGGCCAACGTGCTGGCCAACGTGCTGGCCAACGTGCTGGCCAAGATGGGGTCGGGCATGGGCGCCATCCTGTCAGTCCCCAGGGATAGCCTCACGCTCATGAGACTGCCCGACTCGGCCGCCGACTCTGTTGCTGACCTGCTCGACGTTCTTGACCTCACCTGCTTGGGCGAGGCACGGATCGTCGTCGAGGGCGCGCCCGGTGACGAGGAGACCGATCTGGGCGAGTCGACCCCGATCGTCTTCGTCGGGCGCAGCCAGAAACAGGCGCATGGGCGGGTGTTCGGAGGCCAGGTGCTGGCTCAGTCCCTCGTCGCGGCGGCCCGGACGGTTGAGCCGGTCGACGGCGTAGCCCGCCCGATCCACTCGCTGCACGCGTATTTCGTGCGCGGCGGCGACGACAACCATCCGATCCGGTTCGTCGTCGAACGAGTGCGGGACGGGGCGTCGTTCTCGACGCGGCGGGTCCAAGCGGTGCAGTACGGCCAGACCATCCTGTCGATGGGGTGCTCGTTCCAAGAGCCGGCGGACGGCATGGACCATCAGGATCCGATGCCGCCCGCGCCTGACCCTGACGACATCCCCACGCTGGCCGAGGCCCTGGGTGAGCACCTCGACCCGTCGGCCGCGCAGTTCTTCGCCGCTCGCCGACCCATCGAGTTGCGGCACGTCGAGGGCAACATCTATGTCAAGCCCGGGCGGCAGCGAGCGGCGCGCCAAAGCGTGTGGCTCAAGGCCCGCGCCGAACTGCCCGACGACCCGGTGATCCACGCAGCGGTGCTCGCCTACGCCTCCGACTACCCCATGCTCGAACCAGTGCTGCGCCGCCATGGGGTCGCCTGGCAGGACCCACGCCTGCGCCCGGCCAGCCTCGATCACGCGATGTGGTTCCACCGCGCGCCCAAGGCCGATGACTGGGTGCTCTACACGATGTCCAGCCCATCGGCCTCTGGTGGTCGGGGTTTGGGAGTCGGGCGGATGTTCAGCGCCGACGGGGCACTCATGGCATCGGTGGCCCAGGAAGGCATGCTCCGTCTCAAGGAGGGGTGAGCAGCCCCGTGCGTAGTGGTGACCCGTGCGCAGTGGTGAGCGGGCGGCATACCCTCGGGGTCGTGACTGACACCCCGGCTGCGTATGCCGTCAGCGACCTCCTCGACATCCTCGACCTTCGCGAGGTGGGCACCGTGCACACGGGGTGGGCGGTCGCCTCCCCGTCCGAGAGTCCCACGGCAGCCGTTACGGCCGACATCGCCACGGCCACGGCCACGGCGACCGCCGCTGTCGCTGACCTCGCCGTCGAGGTGGGCGCCGGGTCGCGGGTGGCGCGGGTGTTCGCGGGACCGAGCCAGAAGCAGCGCTACCAGCGGACGTTCGGCGGGCAGTTGCTCGCCCAGGCGATCATCGCCGCCGGGCGCACGGTCGCCGCCGACCCGGCCGGTGCCGGGCGACCTCTGCACTCGACCCACACGACCTTCCTGGTCTCGGGGGCCGACACCGACGAGGTCCACTACGTTGTCGAGCCGCTCTCGGACGGCCGGTCCTTCTCGACCCGGCGGGTGTCGGCGCTACAGCACGGCACGCTGTTGGCGATCGTGACCGCATCGTTCCAGGAGGCGTCGCCGGGGTTGGACCACGCCGAGCCGATGCCCGCGGCGCCGAGCGCCGAGAGCCTGCCCAACGTTGCCGAGGCTCTGGCCGGTGTCCCCGAGCCGTATGCCGTGGTCTGCATCCTCGACGGCCCCATCGAGCTGCGGCACGTCGAAGGGCACCTTTACGCGGGGGCGCGGCCGGACCACGTCGCGCGACAGGGCGTCTGGCTGCGTTCGCGGCGCCCGATGCCCGACGATCCGATCATCCACGCGGCGTTCCTCGCCTACGCCTCGGACTATTCGATCCTCGAATCGGTGCTGCGCCGCCATGGGACGGCGTGGTCCGATCCGCGACTGCGCCAAGCGAGCCTCGACCACGCCATGTGGTTCCACCGGCCGGGCCGCGCGGACGAATGGGTTCTACATGCGGGCCACTCTCCGTCGGCCTCCGGCGGGCGCGGGCTCGGCCTGGGCCGGATGTATGCCGCGGACGGCACCTTGCTCGCCTCGATCGCCCAGGAAGGGATGCTGCGGCTCAAGGGGTGATGCACCCCACCCTCAGCGAGGCAGAGACGGCCTGCCCGCGGCATACCGTGCCGTCGTAGGCTCGAAGCGACACGCGCCGGCCGTGCGCGCGACCCGTCCACTCGAGGAGTCTCCCGTGAGCACCACCCCCCGCACCGCCATCGTCACCGGAGCAGCCCGCGGAATCGGCGCGGCCACCGCCAAGCGGCTCGCCGCCGACGGACACGCGGTTGCAGTGCTTGACCTTGACGAAGCTGCTTGCGCTGCAACGGTTTCCGAGATCGTCGCCGCAGGCGGTCGCGCTCTGGCAGTGGGCGTCAACGTCGCCGACAGCGCGTCGGTCGCTGCTGGTGTCGAGCGGGTTGCCGCCGAGCTCGGAGGCCCGACGATCCTCGTGAACAACGCGGGGATCACCCGCGACAACCTGCTGTTCAAGATGACCGAGGAAGACTGGGACAGCGTGCTGTCAGTGCACCTGCGCGGCGCGTTCCTCATGTCCAAGGCCTGCCAGAAGTACATGACCGAGGCGACGTTCGGGCGCATCGTCAACTTGTCGTCCACGTCGGCGCAGGGCAACCGGGGGCAGGCCAACTACGCCGCAGCCAAGGCCGGCATGCAGGGCTTCACCAAGACGCTGGCGATCGAGTTGGGCAAGTTCGGCGTGACGTGCAACGCGATCGCCCCGGGGTTCATCCAGACCGAGATGACCAAGGCGACGGCTGACCGCCTCGGGGTGTCGTTCGAGGACTTCATCGCGTTCTCGGCCAAGGAGATCCCGGTCGCCCGCGTCGGTCAGCCCGAGGACATCGCCGCCACCGTCTCGTTCCTCACCAGCGACGAGGCCGGTTTCGTCAACGGCCAGGTCATCTACGTCGCAGGCGGCCCGAAGGACTGACCGGCCTTGACACCCGACTCGGCAGCCGACTGACCGGCGCCGACACAGAGCCAGGGGCGGGGCGGCATACCACCGGGTGTGCCGCCCCGCTCCCGTCACGCAGCGGGAGGATCGGGCCCGGCGGCCTCGCCCGCCTTGCCCCCGTGACCCGGCGCCGCGAGCGCGCGATCGTAGGAACCCAGGCGTCGATCCCAGTCGACTCCATCGGACGTCACCTGCCCGAACAGTCGGTCGCGGTGCACCACCGTGTGATGTCGCCCGCACAGCAGGGCCGCGTTGGACAACTGCGATACGCCGCCGTCGAGCCAGTGGATCAGGTGGTGGGCATCGCACCAATGCGCGGGGATCGAACATTCCGGGAACGAACACACCCGATCGCGCAGCCACAACGCCGCCGTCTGGCCAGCAGTGAAGAGCCTGGTCGCCCGCCCGAGGTCAAGCACTTCGCCCTCGCCGCCGAGCACCACAGGGATCACCCCGGCATCGCAGGCCAGCTTCCGCACCGTCTCGGGCGCAATCAGCTCTCCGGCCTCGCTCGACCCCAGAACCTCCCCCGCTCCCAGTCGGTTGCTCAGGTCGGCGAAGGGCATCGTCACCATCAGCGTCGACTTGACCCCGCTAGGAGGTATGCCGCCCGCAGCCGTCGCGCGGCGGCATACCTCGATGAGGGCCTCGCCGCGACGGCGCTCGGGTGGACGCGGATCGCGGGCTCCGTCTGGCCCAGGCACGGGAGCCGAGAGCGGGCCGATCGCGGCCTCCAACGCCGCCTTGCCCTGGGCGTCGACGACCAGCCGATAGGTGAACGCGCCGAGCACGTCGCCGACCGCGCGGTCCAGTGCGACCAGACGCCCGGCGGCATCCTGCACTTCCTGGAACACTCCTGGGTCGCCGAACTTCGCCAACAGCGCCGGCCGCAGCCGACGGACGCCCCGACGCCCTTGCTCAGCACCCATCTGCACGAGCCCGTCGAGCACGGTGGGTCGCGCCTCGTTGCGCAGCATGGGTCGCAATGCCTGGAACTCGGACACCACGCCGAGCCCCACACCCACCGAAACCGTGCCGCCCTCGACCGCCGCGCGCACAGTCGCCAGCTCCGGAAGACGACACTCCTGCACCAACCGGGCCACTTGACCCGCCCCTTCGGCGGCCAGTGAGGGAGCGTGTCGAGCCACCCACTGAGTGCTCGTCCCCGCCTGGCTGGCCGAAATCTCACCTCTTGAGTCAGCCTCCGCGACCACGGCGACCACCGCCCCCGCAGCCCGGGACGCCAGTGCATCGAGCTCACCGACCAGGAGGCCCAACTCGGCACCGGCGACCTGGCACAGCAGCCCGGTCAACCCGTCGAGGGCCGACCGCGCAGCCACGAAGGCGGCCCGTCGGTCGGCGACCGACGCACCGCCCGACACGGTGGCCGACGTGCTGCTCATGACCTCAAACTAGCCAGGGGGCCTGACCCTCCCCCGCCGCTCAGCCCGCTTATCCACAAGCGTCGAGGTCACAAACAGGTCACAGTTCTCCTAGGGTTTGCACCACGCCGCTCTTCCGAGCGGTGTCAGCGCGCCGCCGACCCTGACGTCGACCTGACACCCGCCACCCGTCCGCAAGGGACCAGACCCGTGATCCTCCCGAAGGTGCGAGACCCTCGCCTCGTGACGATCCGTCGTGGCGGGCTCCTGACCGACCCGGATCATCACCTCCTGGCGTTGTGGGCAGCCGCCTGTGCCGAGCACGTCCTTGACCTGTTCGAGGCCGAATGTCCTAGTGATCTCCGGCCCCGGCACGCGATCGCCGGCGCTCGGGCCTGGGCTGCGGGCGAGCTCGCCATGATGCAGTCCAGGGCAGCCGGTGGGCACGCGATGGGGGCCGCCAGACCGTTGAGCGGGGCAGCCCGTTTCGCGGCGTATGCCGCGGGCCAGGCAGCCTGCATCCCCCATGTCCCCGAACACGACCTCGGCGCAGCCGCCTACGCGATCAAGGCAGCCCAGGCCGCCGCCGCGGCTGGTGACGACGCCGAGGCCGCCGCCCGTCGCGAGTGCCAGTGGCAGCTCGACCAACTGCCTGACCCGATCCGGGCGCTCGTCCTCGACGACCAGGCCCGACGCAACCCCATCTGCTGGTCGGTGTTCACGGAGCCCGGCCCGCTGGCTGCTGGCCCCACCCACCCCTCGGGCGGGCTACAACGGTGAGCGGGCGGCATACCCCAGGGGTATGCCGCCCGCTCCAGTCTGTGCGTGCCCGCGGTCAGTTCTCGGTCGACTCCACGGCAGCCTCCGCCACCGGGGCCTCGATGACCTCGGGCGCCGCCGACTCGACAGCCGCCGACTCGACAACCGGAGCCTCGACGACCGCTGCCGTCACCTCGACCGGACCGGTTGTGGGCGCGGAGGCCTCAGCAGCGGCCTTCTTGCCTGCCGACTTCTTGTCTGCGCCCTTGGCGTCGCCGGCCTTCTTGCCCTTGGCCTTGGCCGCGCCCTTCTTGGGCTCGACGACGAGGATCGGCAGCGTGTGCGCGTGGTCCGGGACGTAGCGGTTGGACTCGCGCGGCGGCCGGTGATAGCCGACGGCAACCGGACGGCCCGGGATCTCGACCGCCTTGGGCTGCTGGTCCTCGTAAGGAATCGTCGAGAGCAGGTGCTGGATGACGTTGATCCGCGAGGTCTTCTTGTCGTCGGACTCGACGGTGTACCACGGCGAGTCGGACAGGTCGGTGAACTGCATCATCGTGTCCTTGGCCCGGCTGTAGTCCTCCCACCGGGTGATCGACTGCATGTCCATCGGCGAGAGCTTCCACCGGCGCATCGGGTCGTTGGCTCGCGAACGGAACCGAGCCTCCTGCTCGACGTCGCTCACCGAGAACCAGTACTTGCGCAGCATGACGCCGTCGTCAATGAGCATCCGCTCGAACGACGGGGCCTGGCGCAGGAACCGGGCATATTCGACGTCGGAGCAGAAGCCCATGACCCGCTCGACGCCGGCCCGGTTGTACCAGGAGCGGTCAAAGAGCACGATCTCGCCGGCGGCCGGAAGGTGCTCGACGTACCGCTGGAAGTACCACTGGGTCTTCTGCCGCTCGGTCGGCGCCGGCAGAGCCGCAACGCGCGCCTGCCGAGGGTTGAGGTACTCCGTAATGCGCTTGATCGACGAGCCCTTGCCTGCCGCGTCGCGCCCCTCAAAAAGGACGACAAGACGGCTGCCAGTGCCGATGACCCATTGCTGCATCGTCACCAACTCGGCTTGGAGTCGGAACAACTCCTTCTCATAGGTCGCGGTGTCCAGCTTGAGGGTCCCGTTTGCGGTTCGCTTCGCCATGGCGCGCATTGTTCCACTCCCGGTGGTCCCCTGTCGCGGGGCGTCTCGTATGCCGTTCATCTCGCGTTCACCCGTGCCTCACCCCTTGGCGACGCGCGGGGGTAGCGCTTACACTCCGGCTCGATCCGGCCCGGAACACGGGCGCGCTCGCCGTGGTTGTCGTGTCAACCACATTCCGACGAGGAGCCTCATGTCCGAGTTCACGCCCGCGCCTGGCACAGTGACGATGTTCACGACAACGTGGTGTGGCTACTGCCGTCGCCTCAAGAGTCAGATGGAACGCGAGGGCATCGGTTTCACCGAGGTCGACATCGAGGTCCGGCCCGAGGCCGCTGACGTCGTCATGTCCGTCAACGGTGGCAACCAGACCGTGCCGACCTTGATCTTTCCGGACGGCAGCGCCGCCACCAACCCGTCGATCGGGCAGGTCAAGGCTCGGCTCGCCTAGGTCGTCGGGCGCCAGCCCTCGATGACCGCGTGCCCCGCCGCCACCTCAAGATCGGCACCGAGCCACCGTTCGATGATTCGCCGGGCGATCGAGATGCTGCCCGGCACCCGGATCGCCCCCGACCGCAGCAGCGCGGCATACTCCGCCCGCGTCACCCAGCGCACCTCGGCCATCTCGGTCGGGTCGTGGGTGAGTTCAGTGGTCACCGCGCGGGCCGTGAAGCCGAGCATCAGTGAGGACGGGAACGGCCACGGCTGGCTGCCAAGGTAGCTCACCTCGGTCACCACGACGCCGGACTCCTCCAGGACCTCCCGCGCCACGGCCGCCTCCAGCGACTCTCCCGGCTCGACGAACCCGGCGAGCACGGAGAACTGGTTCGCCGGCCACGTCGCGCCGCGCCCCAACAGCAATCGCCCGTCATCATCGATGACCGACATGATCACCGAGGGATCGGTGCGCGGGAAGTGCTGGCTGCCGTCGCGCGTGCACCGCCGCACCCAGCCGGCGGAGGCTGGCTCGCTCGGCGCCCCACAGCGCGAGCAGCGGTCGTGACTGCGATGCCAGTTCGCCAGCGCGAGCAGGGTCGCGGCCAGGCTCGCGTCCAGATCGGGCAGCAACGCCCCGGCCGCTCGCAGGGTCTGCCAGCCCGCGTCGCCGTCGCCGTCCGTGGGTGCCTCGACGACTCCCAGGTATGCCGTCCGCTCACCGTCCTCGCCCGGGTGCAGACCGAGGAAGACCGCGAGCAACCCGCCATCGGCTGCAGAGGGTGAGCGAAGCACCAAGCCGAGCGCTCCGGCCACGCCATCGGCCGGCGCCGGCGAGGGGTCAGCCGTTGGGGCCATCGAGTGCGCCGGCACTGGTGCAACGAGCACGCGATCACCACGGACCGCGACCACCCGGGTCCCCGCGTCCGCCAGGAGTCGGTCGAGCAGGTCCGCGTCCTCGCGCAGATGAGCGGCCCGATCCGGTCCGCCATGCGAGAGCAGCAGGCCCCGCAGGCCCGGCGTCTGTTCCATCCGAGCAGTCAAGCACGGGCGAGGCGTCTCGCACCGGCGACATTCACGGCATACCGTGTGAGCGTGAGTCCCGAGAGCCGAAGCCCGGCGTTCCTCGCCGCCCTCGCCAGCGCGGCCGTGCCGGGGCTCGATCCCGTCTCGGCGCGCGCGGTGGCGCCCGGCCCGGCCGGTGAGTTCGACGCAGCGATCGTCATCGATGAGCAGGACCGGCCGTGGTTTGTTCGCTGCCCGCGGACGCCTGCGGCCGGAGCGCGGCTGGAGTCGGCCGCGGCGCTGGCTGCCCTGCTGGCCCGGCGGTTGCCGTTCCAGGTGCCGGTGCCCAAGGGTTTCGCCGCGCTCCCCGACGGACGGGCCGGCGTCTATCCCGTCCTGCCGGGTCGACCGTTGGCGTTCGACGCGCTCCCGGCCGGCCCTGGGCTTGCCGCTGACCTCGGGCGGGCCATCGCGGCGATCCACAACGTCGATCGGGGCGTCTTCGACGAGGCTGGTATGCCGTCCTACGACGCCGACTCGTATCGCACCAGGCACCTGGCCGACCTTGATCGAGCCGCCGCCACGGGGCATGTCCCCACGGCCTTGCTGTCCCGCTGGGAGGGGGCCCTTGACGACGTCACCTTGTGGCGCTTCGCTCCGGCACCGGTCCACGGTGGGTTGACTGGGTCGCAGGTGCTGGCGGGGTTCGACTCCGATGAAGACGCAGCCACGGGGCGGGTTCGGGCCGTCGTCGGTTGGGAGGACGCCAAGGTGGCCGACCCTGCCGACGACTTCGCCGCCATCGTCACTCTGGCTGGGCCGGCTGCCGTCGAGTCGGTGTTGGAGGCCTATGCCAACTCACGGATCGAGCGCCCCGACCCCCATCTGCGCCGACGGGCGCGGCTGGCCGCTGAGTTCGCGCAGCTCACCAACCTGCTCACAGCAGTGACCCTCGGCGATCCCGACCGAGTGCGGGCGATGGCCCGACGCCTTGTCGAGTTGGAGCGGCGGGTCACCGACGCCGACTTGAAGGCGCCGGAGCCGGTCTCCGTGGTCCCCCGGGAGGTCATCGTTCCGAAGACGGTGGCAGCGGCAAGCCCGGCCGCCGCGAACGGGTCCGGCTCGGGTGAAGACACCGTGGCCGTCGACCCGGACACTCTCTTCGATGACACGGCGCCCCTTCATGGCACTGCGGCTCACGATGACTCGGTCACTCTCGATGGCACAGTGACTCTCGATGACGCTGCGGCTCTCGATGACACCGTGGCGATGGACCCGCGGACCCTCTTCGATGCCACCGAGGAGATCCCTACCGCCCACGGCCCTGCTTCGCCGTCAAGGCCTGACGCGCCGGCAACGCCAGACGAGCCGGCCTAGTCGGCGATCGACCCCAACAAGCGGATGAGCTCGGCCTCGTCCGGCAACGTCGGCCGAACCGTCGTCCCCGTCCGCGCGTAGTAGAACGCCGCATCCACCTGATCGGGCAACAATCCACGAAGCCGCGCATAGGCCAGCGCGTACGCACCCACCTGCAACGCCCGATGCGCGGCGTCCGCCCCCGACGGTTGTGGCCCGGTCTTCCAGTCGACGACCGTGACCCCGCCGTCCGCTCGCCCGAACACCGCGTCGATGCGCCCGCGCACAGCGATGCCGTCGATCACCGTCTCGATGGCCACTTCGACATCTATCGGCGTGCGCCACGCCCACTCGCTGGCCAGGAAGGCCTCCTTGAGCTGCGGCAACTCGGCGTCGGAGCCCGGATCGTCGTCGGCGGCACCGGGGAGCTCGGCGGAATCGAGCAAGGTCGCCCGCGCGTAGTGCTGCTCCACCCACGCGTGGAAGGCCGTCCCACGCCGGGCCGCAAGCGCGGGCTCGGCAGGCATCGGTCGGCGGCGCTCGCCAGCAAATCGCTCAGGATCCTCGGCCAGCCGCACGATGTCCGACGCTGACAGGTGCCGTGGCACCTCGACGACCTGGGGGCCCGTCTCGCGGGCCAACGCCCGCTCGGCGAGCAGCAGGTCGACATCCGCGGCATACGGATCGTCCGCGCCGCCACCTCGGGGGGCGAGCAGGGCCGCGCGCGGGTATGCCGCCACCCCCTCCCCAGTCGCCGCACCGAGCGCTCCCGCACCGAGCGCTCCCGCACCGAGCGCTCCCGCACCGATCGCTCCCGCACCGATCGCTCCCGCACCGATGGATCCCCCACCGATCGTCCCCACGTCTGAAGTTCCCGCGTGAGCCGCCCCGGCAGCCGCTCGTTCACGACGGGCCATCGCGACGACCGCCGCGGCCCGCTGGGCGTCGTCGAGGCGACTCTGATCGGGCGGAGTCGGCCACAACACGCGCACCGTCTCGTCAGCGACCGGGTTGGTGCCGACCGCAGCCG
>ERZ795044.1719-NODE-1719-length-19654-cov-6.380223_pt1 | contig 19654 bp, 17 predicted proteins | sample MGYA00375128_ERZ795044 | MGnify/ENA primary metagenome ERZ795044 (study PRJEB30173, sample SAMN05720213) | anaerobic digester metagenome | isolation source: active sludge of municipal wastewater-treating anaerobic digesters | place: USA | collected 2014-12-22 ... | reverse complement strand
TCAAAAGATCCTCTTCGCCCGCTCGCTATTGAGTCTCTTTTCTTTCTCTCTCGTTTTTCCTTCTGCTTTACTTCCTTATTCCCGGTTTTCAAAGAGCCGCCGCCCTCGCCGTTTAATGAGGGTGGCTTAACTAATATATCGCGGCAGGAAGTGCAAGTCAAGCCTTTGAAGGCTTCGTCAGATACCGAAACCCGCTCCCTCTCCGATATATTGATGCAGCATATATACGTAATGGCCGTTCCGGTGGTCCTGCAAAGAAACAGGCCCGGGAAGCGGTCCGGGCCTGTCCTCATCTTCATGGCCGCATCCTCGTATGACGGATTACGGAGGCGCCGGCTTCGCTTTCTCCCCGGGTGCTTTCTCCAAGGCCCTTATCTCGTTCATGTACCATTCGACGGCGTCGGGTATGCCGTCCGCGTCGGAATCGACCGGCACGCCTCCTACCACCGCGTCGTCCAGGCAGAACGCGTTAAGGATCGTCCTTCCAGAGTTCGCCTTGAAGACCGCGCCCGAGTTGGGATCTCCCGGCACAGCCTCGTTGAACGTCGCCACCTTCGATCCCGACATCACGGCGCAGCCCTTGAACGCGTTCACGGCGCCGCCATATGTATCCGTCGCCCCCGTGAAATCGAGGTCCGGGACATCGTTCGGGTCCGTCCACAGGTCAGCTGCCGCATCGATCCTGTACACATTGATCGGGAACAGGCTCGAGTATTGGTGCTGGTAGCCGAACGTGGCCCAGAAGTCCTCATAATCGTCATCGTCAAGATAGCACGTGGACAGCAGTATCTTTCCTCCGGCCTGCTGGTAATAGAACATAAGCGTGGCCACCGCCATGAACATGTCCTCCGGGATGGCTGGATGCCTGTTGTCCAGTATGACGATGTCCCAGGCGTTTGCGACGAAAGACCCTGCGAAATCGGTGAGCGAATATGTCCTCGTGTATGCGAATCCCATCCTGTCCAGGGCCTTTCCCGCGAAGTCGTTGTCTGAATCCGTGAAGTACAGCACTGCCAGGTTCCTCCTGCATCCGGGCAGCACTGTCAACGAGAGAATAAGACCGACGGCCAGGATAATGACGACGACGGTCCTCATACGCACACGAACCTCCCCCTTTGATCCGGAGTAGATCCACCGCTCTTGCCGCTTTGATACGGAATAGTTTGACACGACAATCACAAAGTCCTTCCTGTATTACATATTTGGACTGGCTTAGCAATACATGCCGCCCTGCCTCTTTTCCATAGCGAAAAGAAAAGGCCGGGGCCATCAACTGTCCCCGGCCTTTACTTTCAATATCATGATCTCAAGGACTTGTCGGCCGTTTTCGGTACCTACCTGACCGCCCCGTATACCCTTATCGACTTGACGGCCATCTTCGCCGGGCTTCCCTGCATTATCGGGTTCGCGAAGACGTAGAAGTAGACGGAGGCTCCCTCCTTCAGCCATGTGTAGCTGCCGTCGAAGGACTCGTTCGTGTCCGGGTCCTTAAGCTCCGCCTTGCCCGGCCATACCGTAAGGAGGAGGTAATGCGGCACCGGCCTGCCCTTCTTCTGCGAATTGGTCCTGTAGTCGCCCTCACCTTGTATGCTGCTGATGCCGAAATGCGAGCTGTCCGTGCCGGCGATCCTGTTCCAGAAGACCCACAGGTTGGGAAGCTTCCAGGCATTCGGGTCCTTTACGGCACCCAGGGCCAGGACGATATTGTCGGTCGCGGACTGGTCGAATTCGACCAGTATTCGTACGGGGTCAAACTTCATCGCCTGGCTTACGGTAAACAAAGGCGCGGCGCTCACTATTCCGGTCCTGCCCAGCCCGCTTCCCTGGGGGACGACGATCCTGAGCGCGCCGCCCTCCAGCTTCGCGAATTTCTGGAAGTCACCGCCCGAATACCCGATGCCGGTCCACAAGGAAGAAAGGGCGCCGTCGAACTCATCCTCGATGACTGGGATGCCGGTCAATCCGGGGACGGGGTTCGCCGCATCAGCTGATGCGGCCAGCGACACCAGAATGATGAGCGCTGTGACAATGGCCGCTCTTAGCGCTTTCACCACTGAATGGGAGCCGATCGTTTTGTCCATACCTTCATCCGCCTTCCCTCGTGATATGATGCTCGGTTATGAAAGGGCGCCCCGTTCCTTACGCGAGGCGCCCTGCTTTACTCCGTTGCCTCCGGACAGCGTCTACTTCGTACGGCATCCGCCTTTTTCAGCCGTCCCTTCGTTTTCTTCCCTAGTCAGGCTACTCCTGCTGTTGGTTGAACAAGGTCCCCTCTTCCGAAATCGTCTCCGGGGTTTCCTGCTGCTCGTCCTCCTCTGCGGGTATGAGCGCGGCGGCTATGACAAGATCGTCATCCCTTAGGTTCATGAGCCTTACACCCTGGGTGGCCCTGCCCATGACCGATATGTCCGCCACTCCCATCCTTATCACCTGTCCGCCTTCGGTCATCACGAGAAGGTCGTCCTTCTCGGATACGAACTTGACGCTTGCGATCTTGCCCGTCTTCTTAGTCAGGTTCATGGCCTTCACGCCGCTGCCTCCCCTGGTCTGGCACCTGTACTGGGAGAACTCGGTGCGCTTGCCGTAGCCGTTCTCGGTTATGACCAGGACTTCGTGCTCGTCCTTTGCGATATCGGCGCCGACTACGATGTCACCTTCCTTAAGGCGCATCCCGCGCACTCCGGCCGCGGTGCGTCCCATGGTCCTGACGTCGCTTTCCTTGAACCTTATGCTCAAGCCCCTCTTGCTGACCATTATTATCTCGTCGCTTTCGGTGACCTGCCTCACAACGATCAGCTCGTCGTCATCGCTGAGGTTCAGGGCTATGAGCCCTACTTTCCTGATGTTGGCGAAATGGTCCAGGGAGGTCTTCTTCACCGTGCCGTTCTGGGTCACGAAGAATACCTTGATGTCCTCGGCGAACTCGTTGACGGGAAGCACTGCCGTGACCTTCTCGTTGCTGTCGATCTGTATCAGATTCACGACTGCCGTACCACGCGCCTGCCTGCTCGCCTCCGGGATGTTATAGCCCTTGAGGCTGTAGACCTTCCCCTTGTTGGTGAAGAACAGGATGGTGGAGTGCGTGCTTGTGCATATGACGCTCTCGACCACGTCCTCGTCCTTGAGGGTGGCGCCGGATACTCCCCTGCCGCCCCTCCTCTGGGACTTGTAGGTGGTCGCCGGCATGCGCTTGATGTAGCCGAAGCTGCTCATCGAGATGATTATCTCCTCGACGGGGATCAGGTCCTCGTCTACGATCTCTCCCTCGTCCGGCACCAAGTCGGTGCGCCTGGGATCTGCGAACTTCGCCTTGATGTCGAGCATCTCGTCCTTTATAAGCTGCTTGAGCAGCCCTTCGTCCGCAAGGATGGCCTTTAGCCTATCGATGGTCTCCTTGAGGGTCCTGTACTCCTCCTCGATCTTGCCGCGCTCCAGGCCGGTCAGGCGCTTCAGCCTCATGTCGAGTATCGCCTGCGCCTGCTTCTCCGAGAGGCCGAAGCTTTCCATTAGCCCGGTCCTCGCCTCGTTGTCGTCCTTCGATGCCCTGATGAGGGCGATTACCTCGTCTATGTGGTCGAGGGCCACGAGCAGCCCTTCCAGGATATGGGCGCGCTCTTCGGCCTTGCCCAGCTCGAACCTCGTGCGCCTGGTGACGACTTCCTTCTGGTGCTTGACGTACTCCGTCAGGACCTCGGACAGCGTCAGGACCCTGGGTATGTTGTTCACAAGAGTGAGCATTATGACGCCGAAGTTGGTCTCGAGCGGCGTATGCTTGTACAGCTGGTTCAGGACCACGTTCGGGTTCGCGTCCTTCTTCAGCTCGACCACGACCCTGAGGCCGTTCCTGTCCGACTCGTCCCTCAGGTCGGTTATGCCGTTTATCTTCTTGTCCTTGTGGAGGTCTGCAATCTTCCTCACCATGTCGGCCTTGTTGACCATGTAGGGGATCTCGTCCACGACTATCCTGGTCTTGCCGCCGCTCATGGGCTCGAAGTGCACCTTGGCCCTCGTCTTTATGCTTCCCCGCCCCGTGTTGTAAGCGTCCCTGATGCCCTGGGTGCCAAGTATCTGGGCCCCCGTCGGGAAGTCGGGCCCGAGGATGTACTGGTTCAGCTCGTCTGGCGTAAGGTCGGGGTTGTCGATCAGCGCGACGGTGCCGTCGATCACTTCACCCAGGTTGTGCGGGGGTATGTTCGTAGCCATGCCGACCGCGATACCGGAGGAGCCGTTCACCAGCAGCTGCGGGAAACGCGCAGGCAGAACCTGCGGCTCCTTCAGGGATTCATCGAAGTTGGGCACCATGTCCACGGTTTCTTTGTCTATGTCGGCGAGCATGAAGGCGGAGAGCTTTGCCATCCTCACCTCTGTGTACCTCTGCGCCGCCGGCGGGTCGCCGTCCACGGAGCCGAAGTTGCCGTGGCCGTCTACAAGCATGTTCCTGAACGAGAAATCCTGTGCCATCCTCACCATGGCGTCATATACAGACGATTCTCCGTGGGGATGGTACTTACCTATGACCTCGCCCACCACGGTGGCCGACTTCCTGTACGGCTTGTCTCCCGTAAGCCCCAACGTGTCCATGGCGTACAGGATCCTTCTGTGGATGGGCTTCAGCCCGTCGCGCACGTCGGGAAGCGCCCTTCCCACGATGACGCTCATCGAATATTGCAGGTACGACCACTTCAGCTCTTGCTCGATGTCCCTGTCGTGGTAAGTGGCTCCCTGCAGGAGCTCCATTTCTTCAGACATATGTTCACCTCTTGGGTCGAATTCTTGCCTAGATGTCTATGTTCTTCGCGTATATCGCATGGGTCTCTATGAATTTGCGCCTCGGCTCGACGGCGTCTCCCATGAGTATCGAGAACAGCTCGTCAGCCTTCCTCGCGTCTTCCATGGCGACCCTGAACATCGTCCTGGTTTCAGGGTTCATCGTCGTATCCCAGAGCTGTTCGGCGTTCATCTCTCCTAAGCCCTTGTACCTCTGGATGTTGTAGTTGTCCCGGCCTATCTGGTCCAGGGCCTTCTGCAGCTCCTCGTCGGAGTATACGTACTTCTCGATCTTCCCGGCCTTGATCTTGTAGAGCGGGGGCTGGGCTATGTAGATGTGCCCCTCCCTTATCAGGTCCGGCATGTAGCGGTAGAAGAACGTCAGCAGGAGGGTCCTGATGTGGGCGCCGTCGATGTCGGCGTCCGTCATGATGACCACCTTGTGGTACCTCAGAGAATCGAGGTTGAAGCTCTTCTTGTTGCCGTTTCCGTTATCTTCGTCGTCAGTGGGGACCGCGTTGGGGCCCTCCTCGTCGAAGCCCGCGTCCAGGGCAGTTATGATCGACCTTATCTCGTTGTTCTCCAACACCCTTTTGATGTCGGCCTTGTATACGTTTATGACCTTGCCCCTGAGCGGCATTATCGCCTGGAAGCGGCGGTCCCTGCCCGATTTGGCGCTTCCTCCGGCAGAGTCTCCCTCCACGAGGAATATCTCGCACCTGGCCGGGTCCTTGTCCGAGCAGTCCGCCAGCTTGCCGGGAAGGGCCGAGATCTCAAGCTCGCTCTTCCTGCGTACGAGGTCCTTCGCCTTCTGGGCCGCCTTCCTCGCCCTTGAGGTGGCGAGGCACTTCATGATTATCGCCTTCGCCGTGCGCGGGTTCTCCTCGAGGTATTCGGCCAGAAGCTCGGTGACGGAGCTCTCCACTATCCCTTTTATCTCGCTGTTCCCAAGCTTAGCCTTGGTCTGGCCTTCGAACTGAGGTTCGGGCAGCTTGACGGATATCACGGCGGTGAGGCCCTCGCGGACGTCGTCGCCCATGAAGTTCTCGTCGAATTCCTTGAACTGGTCCTTCCTGTTCCTGGCATAATCGTTGATCGTCTTCGTGAGGGCCGACTTGAGCCCCGACATATGGGTGCCGCCGTCGGCGGTGTTCACGTTGTTCGCGAACGAGTATATGCTCTCCGAATAATTGTCGGTATATTGCATCGCGACTTCTACCTGGACCTTCTCCGGGGTCTCCTTCCTCAGGTAGATGATGTCCTCGTGTATCTTCTCGCGGGCGACGTTCATGTGCTCCACCATCGACTTTATGCCGCCCTCGAAATGGAACGACTCGCGCTGGCCGTCCCTTTCGTCCACGAGCTCGAGCTTGAGCCCCGCGGTCAGGTACGCCACCTCCTCGAAGCGGTGGCTCAGCGTCTCGAAGCAGAAGTCCTGCGTCTCCTTGAAGATGGCAGGATCCGGCTTGAACCGTACCGTCGTGCCGCTCGTGCTGGCGTCTCCTATCACCCGGATCTGCCCGAGGGACTTGCCCTTCGAAAACGCCTGGTAGTACTCCTTGCCGTCCTTCTTCACCCATACTTCCATTATCTCGGACAAAGCGTTGACTACCGAAGCTCCCACTCCGTGCAGTCCCGTCGATATCATGTAGCTGCTCTTCCTGAACTTACCGCCGGCATGGAGCATGGTAAGCACGACCTCGAGGGCCGACTTGCCTACCTTGGGGTGTATGTCGACAGGTATCCCCCTGCCGTTGTCGCAGATCGTGGCCGAGCCGTCCTTGCCCAGGGTCACGGTTATCGTATCGGCGATTCCCGCCAACGCCTCGTCGACGCTGTTGTCGACTATCTCGTACACCAGATGGTGCAGGCCCCTCGTATCCGTGCTGCCTATGTACATAGCGGGGCGTGCCCTGACTCCCTCGAGCCCTTCGAGCACATCTATGTCTGCGGAGCTGTAGTGCTCCTCCGTTATCGCAGCCTTATTCAGTTCTTTCTCCAAAGCGGTCTCCTCCCGGGAAAAGTATTGCCTAATTACACACAGTTTATTATACCACAAAGAGCTTCCCAATTGGCGTTCTATGTGGCTTTATACTCCTGCTTCGACGAAAAAATCATGCCTTCTGGCTGGAAGGCATGAAGCGGATTTCGATGCCTTTTCTACGCCTATTCTACGACCACCGCCGTGCCCGATGCGGTCACCATCAGCATGTTGCCGTGCTCTCCCAGCACCTCATAGTCCACGTCCACGCCCACGACAGCATTGGCTCCCAGTTTCCTGGCTCTTTCCATCATCTCGTGGACGGCGTTCATCCTCGCGTCGATGAGTTCGTTCTCGTATTCTCCCGACCTTCCCCCGAGGATGTTGGTGATGCCGGCCGCGAAATCCTTGATGAAGTTCACCCCCGACACTACTTCCCCGAAGACCAGCCCCTTGTACTCCGTTATCTTCCTGCCCTCCACTCCGGGCGTCGTGGTCACTACCATGCCGAACCCTCCTTTGCGTATCCGTGCCAGATCCTCACATATCCGACAGTCCGAGCTCCTCTAGCACGCTCTCAGGCACATATCGGCCAAGGCCTTGCGACATGACGGCATCGTAGGGTTCCCCCGTCGACGCGCACACGCCCGCCACCAGCAACGACCAGGCCTTCCTGTCGTCTCGCCCTTCGGAGGCGGCCTTTTCCTTGACGGCCTCGTCGGTGAGCCTCTTTCCCGCCGTCCTCCTCACGAAGGCGACTGTCTCCTGCACAAACTCCTCGTCCAGGTCCGAAAGTCCCGAGACCTCGATGATGTCCGCGTCCGAAGCTACGGGGCTTTCCATGAGGAAGGAGATCGCCTGCTCGGTCTTCCTTTTCTCGTCCCTCAACGCGCAGACCTGGCAGTAGCGGCTTTCCGTCGGCAACCAAACGCCGCAGATGGGGCATATCTTCGAATTCTTGAGCCTTGCTATGGCCTCCGTCTTTACGTGCAGCTCCAGTGCCCTGCGAAGTTCCCTGGGAAGCCTTTTTGCCATCCTTTCGAACTTGGCCAGGTCCTCGCCGGACAGCGATACCGCGTCCAGCTCCCTTACTACTGGCCATTCGTCCGTCCTGTTGCGAGTCCTCGACTTCGAGTGTTTCGGACGCCGGGTGCTGCCGAAGCTCATGAACCTTATGTCCTTGACTCCGACGAGGTCGCAATGCTTCCCAAGCTCCTCTAGTATCTCCTTGCCGAGCATGCTCATCTGCTGGGCCCATACGGGCTCGTCCACCGAAACGTGTATGACGCCCTCCCTTATGGAATTGACCGCGCTGCCCGCCGCGAACATGCCCCTCATGTGCTCGTCCCAGGCAGTCGCGATCGAAGCTAGCCCTATGGACCTAGAAAGTCCAGCCCTTCCGCCCCGGGACGCAAGGACGCCGCCGATGCTCTTGAAGCCCTTCTTCATGCGGGTCCCACCTCGCCTTGAGTCACGCGGTACGAAAGACAACCCGGCATGGAGAACGCATACTCCGCGTCAGTCGCCGTTATGACGGTCTGGCACCTGCCCAGGAACCGGCGTATGAGCCTTTGCCTGCGCCCCTCGTCGAGCTCGGACAGGACGTCGTCCAGCAGCACGACCGGAGCTTCTCCCCTCGATGCCGTTATCACTTCCGCCTCGGCCAGCTTCAGTGATATCACAGCCGTGCGCTGCTGGCCCTGGGAGCCGAAGTTCGAGGCCGTCCTTCCCCCTACCGAAAGGCCAAGGTCGTCCCTTTGCGGTCCGACAAGGCACGCTCCCCTTGCTATTTCGGCGGCCCTGTGGGTGGCGAGCTTCCTTGCGAAGGCCTCTCTCACAGATCCGAGGTCAGGCCTATGTCCGACTTCTACAGAGGGGACGTAGGTGACTTCCAGCCCTTCGCCCGAATCCGCTATGTAGGCATAGGTGTCGGCCGCGAGCGGGGCGAAGGCGTCGACGGCGTCGGATCTCATCTTCACTAGCAACGAGCCTTCCTTTACGAGGCCCTCGTTGAATATGTCCAGCAGGCGCGGCGCGTCGGGCATCTCGTGGTAGTTCTTTAGGAGCGCGTTCTTCTGCAGCACGGTCCTCGAATAGACGCTGAGTGTCTGCCTGTATACGGGAGAAAGCTGGGATATCTGGAGGTCGAGGAACTTTCTCCTCGCAGCGGGAGAGCCCTTTACGAGGTCCAGGTCGTCAGGTATGAAGGCCACGGCGTTGAGCCTGTCCGACAGCTCTGAGGGCCTTATCTTCTCCACGTCGTTAAGCCTTGCGGTCTTCCTCCCCGCGGAGCTTACCGAAAGGGAGACCGTGAACTCGGAATATCCGCCTGAGACCCAGCCCTTCGCCCATGCGGCCTCCTCTCCCCAGCCCACCATCTCGGAATCCTTCGCCGCCCTGAAGCTCCTGCCCGCCGAAAGTGCGTATATACCCTCGAGGAGGTTCGTCTTCCCCTGGGCGTTGCTGCCGGAAAAGAGCGTGACCCCCTCCGAAAGGTCCACGTCTAGCACCTTATAGTTCCTGAAACCCCTCAGGGAGAGCCTCCTTAGGACCAACCTTACGACTCCTTGCCTTTCGTTACCGCGACTTCCCGGCCGCCGAACGAGACCGTGTCGCCCTCTCTGAGCTTGCGTCCCCTCCTGGTCTCCGTCTGGCCGTTCACCTTCACGAGCCCATCCGCTATCGCCAACTTGCCCTCTCCCCCCGTCATAACAAGACCAGCCCATTTGAGGAGCTGGTCGAGTGTTATGTATTCGGTGGAGATGTATACCTGCTTTGCGCCCATGAGCGCAACCTCCTTACCCGGCCTAGGCATGCATCATCCCGTAATCGGCATCACCAGGTACAGATAGTCTTCCTTATCCGTCTCCTTGACGCAAACCGGGCTCCTGCCGCTGTTGAATCCGATCTCCACATCATCCGACTCGAGGACTTGCAGCACCTCCTTGAGGTACTTGGCCCTTATCGAGACGACCATCTCCGCATTGCCCTGCAGGGACACCGGAAGGTCCTCCACGGCCTCGCCCAACTCGGGAGTCACGACCTTTATGGTGAGAAAACCGGGGCTGTCCAGCTCGCCGCCCGTATATGACATCTTGATCGCCGACAGGTCGTCCTTGCACATGACGGATACCCTGCCGATCGCCGACAGGAAGCTGTTCGTGTCCGTAGTGATCCTCGTGGACAGGTTCTCTGGGAAAATCTTCCTGTAGTCTGGGAACTGCCCCTCCAGGAGCCTCGTGATGTACCTGGTGTTGCCGAACTTCACGAAGGAGTGCCTGTCGGTTATGCAAATCTCCACTTCCCTCGTACCGTCGGCGGAGAGGTTCCTCTCCACTTCCCTTAGCATCCTGGCCGGCACTATGGACACTATCTTCCCTGTAAGGCCGGTCGAATACTCCACGTTCCTGTACGCAAGCCTGAAGGAATCCGTCGCTACCATCGTGACTCCCTCTTCGTCGGCCTCCACCGAGATGCCCATCAGGTATGACCTGTTGGTGTCGGTCGACGTGGCTATCGCGGTCTTCCTGATCATCTTCCTCAGCTCCGGCTCCGGCATGGACCATGTCTTCCCCGCCACCAGCTCGGGCAGCTCTGGGAAGTTCTTGGCCGGCATCGTCTTGACCGAGAAGTGGGTCCTTCCCGAGATGACGTCCACCGAACCGGCACTTTCGGAATAGTCCAGTATGACTTCCGAATGGGGCAGGTTCCCGGTTATGTCCGCGAACTGCTTGGCGGGGAATACGAAGGACCCTTCCCTTTCCACCTGCACCGGAATGAAAGTCTCTATCCCGAGGTCGAGGTCATAAGCCACGAGACGCAGGCCGTCCGCCGTGGTCTCGACGAGGATGCCGGAGAGAACCAGGTTGGTGGCTTTCTGAGACACCGCCTTGTAAACCGTCCTGACCCCGGAAACAAGAGCAGTCTTGCTGCAAGAAACCTTCACTATGAACAACCTCCCCGCCTATCTTACTTCTATATAATCTAATAATATAAGACGTCCTAGTAGTATGCACTGTGGATTTTGTTGCTAACCCGTTAAGGCTAAGCTAGGCTCACCTTTTAATATGTTGATTACTCTGTTGGGACTAGTTAATTCTGGCCCTCTGTTTCAACAACCGTCTACATCCCTTCTGGGACGAAAAGCTTTTCAACAATCCTTCAACAGCCGAAGGCATCACTTTTCAACCGTTTCATATCCTCTTCAGATCCCTCAGAAGATCCCCGATCTTGTCCTTGGAGGCTATGTCCTTGTCCATGGCATCCCGCACCTTCCTGCACGCGTGAAGGACCGTGGCGTGGTTCCTCCCGCCGAACTCCCTGCCTATGGATTCCAAGGGCATGTTGAGGATCTCCCTGCAGATGAACATCGCGGACTGCCTCGCTTCGGTTATGGCCTTGACCCTTGACGAGCTGTTCATGTCCTCCAGGTTGACGTTGAACTTCTCGGCTACCGCCTTCTGTATGAAAGCGACGGTCACCGTCTGGGGCCTCGAGCCGGGGGATATCTCGTCGAGAAGGTCGTCTATGAAATCTGGTGAAACCTTGTTCTTCCCTATGATGTTCATCCTCGTGATTATGTTGGTGAGGGCGCCTTCCAGCTCTCTAATGCTGTTAGTCACCCTTGAGGCCACCTTCTCGTACACGAAGTTGGGCAGGGCTATCCCGTCGTAGCCCATCCATTTCTGCTGTATACCGATCCTGTCCTCGTAGGTGGTCGCGGATATGGATGCTATCTGCGCCGATTTCACCCTGGAATGTAGCCTGTCGTGGAGGGTCGTAAGCTCCTTGGGGTGCCTGTCCGATGAGATTATAACGAGCTTGCCTTCCTCGGTTATCGTATTGAAGGTGAAGAAGAACTCCTCCTGGGTCTTCTCCTTCCCCGCGAAGAACTGTATGTCATCGACCAACAGGAGGTCCAGTTGCCTGTACTGGTCCCTGAACGCCTGCATGGAGGCCGCGTTAATCGATTTTATGAGCTCGTTCGTGAAATCCTCGCTGGTAAGGTAGCCCACCTTGGCATCGGGCCTTGCCTCCATCATCCTTCGCGCCGTCGCCTGCAGCAGATGGGTCTTGCCCATCCCCACCGAGCTGTAAATGAACAAGGGCGAATGGCTCCTGTTCTCGAGCATGGCGTTTATGAAAGACACAGGGATGTCGTTGTATGCCCCGACGTGGTACCTTTCGAATATGTACCTCTTCTGCAGCTGCCGTCCTATGAGCAGCGGCCCCTTGGGGTGTTTGGGCACCGCCTCGTGCTCTACCTTAAGTTCCGCCTCCTGCTTGGGCTTGGAAGCCCTGTGGCGCGCCTTCACGGCGGGTCCGCCCTGTTCCGATGGTTGGGGGGAATCGCCCACCGTGTACTGCACCTTGCAGTACGATCCCACTATGCCCCTTAGGGCATCCTCGATTTTGTCGGTGTACCTCGCCGCTAGCCATTCCCTGGCGAAATCGTTCTGCACCTTGACGACCGCAGTGTTGCCGTTCAGTTCCTCAAGGCTGCTGTTCTTCAATATCGTGTCGAAGGACAGCCTTTTGACATCGGGCTGTACGATCTTCAGGGTCAATTCCCATATATCGGCGAGATCCATATCAGCTGTGGACATTCCTTTCTCCTCCCCGTTGAGAAAAAGAAGCTACGGGCGCTTCATGGCGAAAGAGATGAATTGCTGACCTCTAGCGGTGATCTCCCTTTTGCCTTCGTTGGATCTGATCAGCTCGAGCCGCTCCAGTAGTTCGAGATCCCTGTATGCGGTCGCTGCGCTGAGCCTTAGTTCCTTTGCGACGGAAGAAGGTCCTGCCGGACCTGCCTCTGCGAGGAGCATAAGGACTTTCTTCTGGCGGGACGAGACTTGCCTTTCTATCTCCTCGTCGCTTTGTATGGTCTTCGAGGGCTCCTGGTTGTGGGAAGCGTCCACCCCTTCGGCGGCGCCTTCCGTCTTCCCCGCGCTTGACGTCGTCTTTTCGTCCGGGCTCCCCTTCAGGGTGATGACAAGTCCGGATGAGAGGTTATCTTCTAGAATAACACATCCGCCCATAAGCTCCAAAGACTCCTTGACTATCGGAAGCCCTGAACCGACGCCTTTTATCATCCGTTTCAGCTCTTTGGTCGCTGTCGTGAAACCCGGCTTGAAAGCTTTCTCCTTATCCGGGATCCCCGGGCCGTGGTCCGATATCCTGATGACGTTACCGTCGGGTTCGACAGTTATTATCACGTCCTTGAAACCGGCGTGGACGAGATTTTCGACGACTTCCCTTATTACTATGTAGGGTATGCGCCCTCCCCGCTCCCTGCCCAGGTTATAGGCTTTCGCGGATATTTCATCGACCACCCTCAGAAAATCGTCCGATCCGATGTCGACGATGAAAGGGCTCGCCGTGAACGAATCATATACGGCAATCCGGGCTGAATAACTGGATACGGTCCCTTCGCCGGGTCCGGGCCCCTGTGCCGCCGGGCGCCGTTCATCCGCTACGGGCTCGGTAGTACGCGGTTCCGATCCGGAAAGGATCCTCGATAGTAGTCCTTTTCTTGCCATGGGCCCGTCCCTTCTTGCATGGTCTTCATCATATATGAATAAGTATTTTCGACATCGCAAATCTTATACAAAAGGCCGTCCTATCAGAAATGATTTCAGGCCTTTCTCTGTCAACAATGCTGTGTTGATAATGTTAACACCAGCAAATTGGCTATTGCAATTACCGGACGCGCATTGGTAGTTTTCCGTGAAATGCACTTGCGCTGCGCCTTAGCCGTCATCTTCGCAGGTTGTCGAAGTAACCGGAGTTTTCAACAGAGATATCAACAAATGGTTGAAATCTTTTCTTCCCCGCCGTGTCTCCATTTCTCAAAGCAGCCAGGTCCGGATCCAGAGCCAAGCACACACCAAAGCGTCATTACAATGGGCAAAGAGGAATCGGCAGGGATTGTGTAGAAATGAAATCCCCAGCTAGAAGCCGCCGTGGGAAAAGAGCAGCCATGCCGTTCCGTTCAACATGATTCTAACAGCGGAAAGGAGACGTTATCAACAATATTATCAACAAGTTGTGAATAACATGCCTCTGGCTGGGTTTGTGCAAGGAGGCGGAAAATACATCAAAAGTACAAGGAACAGCTGTTTGCCTGTAGGTCCGCTGAAGAGCGCCCCTTTTTATTGACAATAGTACAAACAAATCGGTAGAATTTAATTTGCTGTTGACAAACATATTTGCCATAGAAGCGATGGAGGACTTGCGATGAAAAGGACATATCAGCCGAATAAAAGGAAAAAGGCCCGCACAAGCGGCTTCCTAGTGAGGATGAGCACTCCCGGAGGACGTAACGTCCTTAAGAGGAGGCGCGCGAAGGGGCGCGCACGCATATCTCTCTGATTCAGCTTGAAGCGCCACAGGCCGTCTTAGCGACGGCTTCATTTATTATAAGGTGTGGCGATTGTATGGATGGCAGGATATGAGAGGCTCAGAAGGAGCTCTGATTTCACAAGGATCATGAATGAAGGCCGGTTGCTGAAAGGATCAATGCTTCTGATCCGGTTGGCGCCCGGCCTTGAAGGTATTACTAGGATCGGCTATGCGGTAAGCAAAAGGAACGGCAACGCCGTCAGGAGGAACAGGATAAAGAGATTGTTCAGGGCGGCGGCGAGGCTGCAGGAAACCCTGCCCGCCTCGACGGACATGGTGTTGGTACCGCGGACCGGGATGCTCGCCGAAGGCATCAAGGCACAGGACGTGGCCGCCGAACTCGGCAGGCTGCTTTCGGCAAAAGGAAGGGGCGCACGATGAAGAGCGTGCTCATGGCCCTGATAAGGTTCTACAGAAAGGCGATATCGCCTTTTAAGAGGTACCCTACTTGCAGGTTCAGGCCCACTTGTTCAGAATATGCGCTAGAGGCGATCGGCCGCTACGGGGCGGTCAGGGGCTCATACATGGCTATAAGGAGAATCCTAAGATGTCATCCCTGGGGCAAGGGCGGTTACGACCCGGTCCCCTGAATGACCGTGAAAGGACGATTGCAGACGATGACGGGCATTGTACAGACCATACTTCGCTATTTCGCAGAGATGACGGGAAATTATGCATACAGCATAATAATATTCACCGTCCTGCTAAGGCTCGCGATGTCACCGCTTTCCGTCTCCCAGACGAGGACTATGGAGAAGCAGAAGAAGATACAGCCCCTGGTGGACGAGATACAGAAGAAGTACAAAGGCCAGAGCGAGGAGATCAACCGCAGGGTCATGGAAGTGTACAAGCAGAATAACTTCAACATCCTGGCGGGATGCCTCCCGGCGCTTCTCACCCTGCCCATAATGCTCGTATTCTACAAGGGCATGCAGGACATGAACTTCATGAACCTTCTCGCGAGCGAGGGCATCAGCATGAAGTTCCTGTGGATAGCGGACATAATGAAGAAGCCCCTCATCGCCATACCGGCGAACATCGCGGACATAGGCGCATGGCTCGTGCTCATAAGGGAGATGCTGATGCCCATAATCACCGCGGTGACGACGTACATGACGTTCGCCCAGACCGGACAGCCCACAAGCTCAGAATCGGGCAATTCGATGGCGATGTTCAAGTGGCTGTGGCCCTTGATGTTCGGCTACTTCGCAATCGTATCAGCACAGAGCCTGGTGATATACTGGGTAACGTTCAACGTCATAAACCTCATACAGCAGTGGGTCATCATGAAGTTCATAGTAAGGCCCGCAACGAAATAGACAGTTCCAAACGGGGAGGTCATCATGAAATACTCCGGAAAGACCGTCGAAGAGGCGATTGAGAGGGCTCTTAAGCAGCTCAACTGCACGATCGACGACGTCAACGTTGAAGTGGTCCAGGATACCCCCCACCGGACCATCAAGCTATTGGGGGAGAACAAGGTCGTAGTGAATGTGGTGCCCAAGGCGGGCATGGACGACGAATACGACCTCGCCATGTCTGAAGGCGAGGGATCCTACGAGGAGCAGGGCGAACCGGTAGAGCCGAAGGAATTCCTCGAGACGCTCCTTTCCAAGATGGGACTCGAAGCAGAAGTGAAGGTCCTGGAGACCGAGGAAGGCACCAAGCTCGATGTCAAAGGAGAAGAGCTGGCAGCCCTCATAGGACGCCACGGCGAGACGCTCGAGGCGCTGCAGTACATACTGAACATCATCGGGATGAGATACGACAGGCACAGCGGGACCGGCAAGCGTACGCGCTACATACTCGACATCGAAGGGTACAGGCTAAGGCGCGAGGAGCAGCTGAAGGCCCTGGCGGTGAAAGTGGCTGAGAAGGCCGTAAGGGAACAGAAGGAGATGGTCCTGCAGCCGATGCCGGCGTCCGAAAGGCGCATAATCCACATGGTGATCTTAGGCATCGAGGGTGTGACCAGCTACAGCGAGGGCAACGAGCCGAACAGGAAGGTCGTAGTATCGCCCGAATGACGCGGCACCCAGCATGATGTAGAATTTTATATGGCAACGGAGCGTGCCGGAAGGCACGCTCTTTTAACCTGAGGAGGGACAGGCATGGAAAGGACGGACACGATCGCGGCGATATCGACGCCGCAGGGCACCGGCGGCATAGCGATCATAAAGATATCCGGACCGGACGCCTGCCGGATCCTTTCTTCTTGTTTCAGGCCCGCAAAGAGGAACTTCCCCTCCCCGCCGAGGGACCTCTCGTTCGGGAAGGTGCAGTCCGGGGATGGAAGCTTCGTGGACGAGGCCGTCGCGCTCTATTTCGAAGGGCCGAAAAGCTACACCGGAGAGGACGTGGCCGAGATACAGTGCCACGGCGGCACGGCCGCGGCCAGGGCGGTGCTGGCGGAGGTGATATCGGCCGGAGCCAGGCAGGCGAGGGCGGGAGAGTTCACCCGGAGGGCCTTCATTAACGGCAAGATGTCCCTCATAAAGGCCGAAGCGACGCTCGCCATGATAAAGGCCAGGACCGAGAAGGCGAGGCAGATGGTATCGGGCATGCTGGAGGGCTCGTCGCAGAAAAGGGCCCTGGACTTGAAAGTTGGGATAACCGAGCTGCTTGCCGGGATAGAAGCGGGGCTCGACTGGCCGGACGAGACCGCCGACGATCAGGGTGTCGCAGTGCAGGCATCACAGATCCTGAAGCTGGAAGAAGAGCTGGATTCCATGATAGAAGAGGAATCAAAAGGAAGGCTGCTCATAGACGGGATAAAGGTCGCCATCATAGGCAGGCCCAACATGGGCAAGTCGAGCCTTCTGAACAGGATCCTCGGGATGGAAAGGGCGCTCGTGTCTGATATACCGGGCACCACCAGGGATACTGTGGAAGAGACGGCGAACATAGACGGCATGCCGATCAGGTTCGCGGATACGGCCGGCATAGGAGAGACGGAGGACCCTCTCGTCAAGGCGGGTGTACAAAGGGCGAAGAAGGCGGCCCTCGCCTCGGCGGTGGTGGTCTATGTCGCGGATTATCCCGCCGGGATCACAAAAGAAGACGAATCCGAGATATCGAAGCTGTCTGACAAGCCCGTGGTAGTCGTGGTAAACAAGACGGATCTGAAGAAGGCCTCCCCAGCGCGGGTACAGAAGCAAGGGGAAGTTGTATACGGAATCCCGGGATACAGCATAGTGGAAGTCTCCGCCAGGACGGGAGAGGGCATGGAGGCGCTGAAGAGGGCGATCGCGGAGAAGGCCCTTGCGATATCCGAATTCGAAGTCGAGGACGGTTCCTCGTCGAGATGGATCGCCTGCTTTGGCAGCTGCCGCGCCGCGCTCTCCAGGGCAAGGGCGGTGCTGGAGGCGAAATCCTCCGCAGAGCTCGCATGCGTGGAGCTGCGCGATGCGCTATATGCGCTGGGGGAGCTGACTGGAGACGTAATGACGGAGGATGTCATGGACGTCGTGTTCGAGAGATTCTGCGTGGGAAAATGACAAGGAGGGCACCTTGCTAGGATCGTACGATGTAATCGTAGTGGGGCTCGGTCACGCCGGATGCGAAGCGGCGCTGGCGGCGTCGCGCCTCGGCCTTAATGTGCTGGGCCTTACGCTGGATTTCGATTCTATAGCAAGGATGTCATGCAACCCGTCGATAGGCGGGCCCGGGAAGTCGCAACTGGTAAGGGAGCTGGACGCGCTCGGCGGGGAGATGGGTTCGGCCGCGGACGAATGCTTCATCCACGCCAGGATGCTGAACTCCGCGAAAGGCCCGGCTGTGAGGGCCGTAAGGGCGCAGATAGACAAGGACCTCTATTCGAGGAGGATGGCCGCGGCTCTAAGGGGACAAGAAGGGCTCGACATAGCCGAAGCCGAGCTTGAAGGCCTTGAGATCCGCTCAGGCAAGGTAACGGGGGCGGTCGTCTCAGGGGAGAAGGTAGCGTGCAGGGCCTTGGTGCTCGCCTCGGGCACGTACCTGGGAGGGACGGTGTATATAGGGGAGGAAGTACACCGGGAGGGCCCGGAAGGATTCCCCGCCTCGAAGCTTACACCTTCGTTGAGGGACGCGGGCATAAAGCTGATGCGGTTCAAGACGGGGACATCTCCCAGGGTGGACGCGTCCACAATAGATTATGGAAAGATGGAGCTGCAGCCGGGCGAGGACCTGCTGTATTGTTTCTCCAACATAAAGAAGCCCGCTTTGAGGAAGCAGGAGGACTGCTGGATCACCTACACGAATGTCGCAAGCCACAAGATCGTGGAGGACAACATCGAAAGGGCCCCCATATTCTCCGGCCTCATAAAAGGCATCGGGCCCAGGTATTGCCCGTCGATAGAGGCTAAGGTGGTCAGGTTCAAGGGGAAGCAGAGGCACCAGCTGTTCGTGGAGCCGATAACCAGGGGCGGGGCGGAGATGTACTTAGCCGGCCTTGCGACGAGCCTTCCGAAGGACGTCCAGGAGGGCATCCTAAGGACCGTACCGGGCCTGGAGAAGGCCCGCATCACGAAGTACGGGTATGCGATAGAGTACGATTGCATAGAGCCTTCGCAGCTTGACCACAGGCTGGAGTTCAGGAATATAGAGGGCTTCTTCTCGGCAGGGCAGGCAAACGGGTCTTCGGGCTACGAGGAGGCCGCGGTGCAGGGGCTGGTGGCCGGCGCAAATGCCGCCCTTTCCATAAAGGGGGAGCCGCCGCTAGTCGTCGGCAGGGACCAGGCGTACATAGGCGTGCTGATCGACGACCTCGTCATGAAGGGCACGGACGAGCCGTACAGGATGCTTACAGCAAGGGCGGAGTACAGGCTTGCCCTAAGGCAGGAAAACGCGGACTTCAGGCTCACTAGGGAGGCTATAAGGACCGGCCTTGCCGGCGACGGCAGGATCAGGGCCTTCGAGAGGAAAGTCCGGATGAAGGACCTGCTTGCTTCGGGAATGGAGAATGAGGCAAAGGAATTGTCCGCCTCGTTCGATGAGGGGGCCTGGCTGCTTGAATGCGCGAGGGAGAACCTTGCAATGGACAGGGCCTACGGCGGGTACATAGAGAAGGAGCGCAGGATGGCGGCCTCTTTCAGGAAGATGGAAGAGAAAAGGATACCGGCCGACGCCGATTACTCGAGGATGTACAGGCTGTCGACCGAGGCGAAGGATAAGCTTTCCGAGAGGAGGCCCGCAAGCATCGGTGAGGCATCGAGGATACCCGGGATGTCCCCTTCCGATATCGCGGCCCTGATAATTCACCTAAGGCAGGAGGGCAAGCCCGATGGAGACGACATTTAGGCAGATACTGGAAAGAGCCTCGGCCGAACTGGGCATAGAAGTGGACGAACGACGGATGGGACTCATGCAACGCCTGAAAGATCTTCTGGTGCAGGAGAACGAGAAGGTCAACCTGACCGGGATTAAGGACGATCTGGGCATCGCGGTTAAGCACTTTACGGATTCGCTGACCGTGCTTATGGTAGAAGGGGCGAGGGAGTGCGGCTCTTTCGTAGACATCGGAACAGG
>ERZ795044.1718-NODE-1718-length-19657-cov-5.444087_pt1 | contig 19657 bp, 19 predicted proteins | sample MGYA00375128_ERZ795044 | MGnify/ENA primary metagenome ERZ795044 (study PRJEB30173, sample SAMN05720213) | anaerobic digester metagenome | isolation source: active sludge of municipal wastewater-treating anaerobic digesters | place: USA | collected 2014-12-22 ... | reverse complement strand
GAAGGTCGGGACGCGTACCTAGACGAAGATCGTCGAGTAGTCGTCCACCTCGGACAGGATCTCCTCCGCCTCGTCCACGCTCATGCGAAGCGCCTCAGCCGCAACAGCCTGGTGCAGCAAAGTCGTCTCACCCGCGGTGGCGATGCCCGTGACCTCCGGATGACCGTTGAGGACCCAGGAGATCGCTGCGGTGGCGTACCGCTGCTGGTCGAAGGGCTTGTACCAACAGGTGTACCGGTCCTCACCGTCGCCGTAGGGACGCCGGGCCACGGCCTTGATGGTCCGCAGGCCGACATTGCGTTCGGTGATGAGGGTGGCGAGGTCTTCGTATCCTGGGCGGAAGACCGGGTCCCTCCAGAGCTGCAGGTTGAGCGGACACAGCACGGCGTCGAAGTCGAAGCGGCGAAGTGCCTCGGCGTGCACGCTCGGCGCGGCCTCCGTGTGGCCCGTGATGCCCAGGAAGCGGGTCATGCCCTCGTCACGCGCCCTTTCGAACGCCTTGAGGCATCCGTCGGCGAAGACCCTGTCGAGCTCGGCCATGTCGCAGACCGCGTGCACCTGCAGCAGATCGACGTGATCGGTCCCCAGCAGTTCCAGCGAACGGTTGATCTCGGCCCAGGCCTCGTCGTAGGCACGCTCGGTCGTCTTGGTCGCGAGGAAGATGTGATCGCGAACGCCCGGGAGCCAGGGACCCATGCGGGCCTCGGACACGCCATAGGAAGCAGCGGTGTCGAAGTGGTTGATGCCGGCGTGCAGCGCAGCATCGAGTGACTCGGTCGCAACGTCCTGGTCGCAGTCCCACAGGGACGCGGCGCCATAGACGAGGACGGATGAGGAGTGGCCGGTGCGGCCGAAGGTGCGATATTCCATGGAAACCTCCTGAAGCCCAGCCTACCCACGTGGGGACGGTCACCGATCGCGGGACGACGAGGCCCCCGGGGATGTTCACCCGGGGGCCATGTCGATCGGGGGTGCGATCAGCTGATGCGGTGGGTTTCGTCCTGAATGTTGATCGCGACCTGCTTGAGCTTGTCGGAGTGGGCGCGCGCATGGTGCGCGCAGAAGAGGAGTTCGCCGCCAGACGTCAGCGTGACGCGCAGGTAGGCCTGGGCACCGCACCGGTCGCAACGGTCTGACGCATCCAGCGTCTGGTCCTCGATCACCGTGGTACTCACATCTGTCTCCTTCGCGTCCGTTCCTGATCCGCTCAACGCAGCCGGTGGGGGAATTGTTCCCACCGTCTGGACCGCAGTGCACGATCACACTGTCCGGCCCCTCTGCCCCGACACGAATATCCGGGCAGTCCTTCTATTCTACCCGGGCCTTCATGACGATCCGTGCTCTTTCCACGGCGGGGCGGTGGGCCGTCGGTGAACTGTCTGCGCCGCCCAGTAGCCTCATCAGGTGCCGACTCCCAAATCCTCCGCCGCCCAGGGCCGTGACTACGAGGCCAAGCACCTCCTGGTGCTCGAGGGTCTCGAGGCTGTGCGCAAGCGACCCGCCATGTACATCGGCTCCACAGACACCCGCGGGCTCATGCACTGCCTCTGGGAGATCATCGACAACGCCGTCGACGAGGCCCTCGCCGGCTACGGCGACCGCATCGAGGTGTTCCTGAACCGTGACGGGTCGATCACCGTCAACGACGTCGCGCGCGGCATCCCGGTCGACACCGAACCCCGCACGGGGTTGTCGGGTGTCGAGGTGGTGTTCACGAAGCTTCATGCCGGCGGCAAGTTCGGGGCGGGTTCGTACAACGCCACCGGCGGCCTCCACGGCGTCGGAGCGTCCGTGGTGAATGCGCTGTCCTCGCGTCTGGACGTCCAGGTCGACCGCAACTCGGCGACGTGGGGGATGAGTTTCCGGCGGGGCGTGCCCGGCACCTTCGCGGCTCCCGGCCCCGACGCTGCCTTCACTCCCGGCGGTGGTCTGGTCAAGCTCGGGCGCGCGGCCAGGACGGCGTCCGGCACCCGGGTCACCTACTGGCCCGACCGTCAGATCTTCCTGACCGACGCCGAACTCAGCCTCGAACACCTCCTCGACCGGGCGCGCCAGACGTCCTTCCTCGTGCCCGGTCTGGAGCTCAGGGTCACCGACGCCCGGGCGTCCGACCCTGTGGTCGAGGTGTTCAAGCACGACGGTGGGATCGCCGAATTCGCCGACTACCTCGCGCACGACGCGCAGGTCACCGAGATCATCCGGCTCCAGGGACGCGAGCAGTTCACCGAGACAGTCCCGATGCTCGACGAGGACGGGGCGATGACCCCGACCGATGTCGATCGTGATCTCGACGTCGACATCGCCCTGCGCTGGGGCGGGGGGTACGACAGCCTGGTCAAGAGTTTCGTCAACATCATCGCCACCCCGAAGGGTGGTACCCACGTCCAGGGTTTCGAGCGGGGCATGGTGAAGGCGTTCACGGCGGCGCTCAACGGCACGCGACTGCTCAAGAGTGGGGAGGAGGTCATCAAGGACGACATTCTCGAGGGTCTCACGGCCGTCGTGACCGTTCGGCTGGCCGAACCGCAGTTCGAAGGCCAGACGAAGGAGGTCCTCGGTACGCCGCCGGTGCTGCGCCTCGTCACGAAGGTGGTCGACACCGAACTGACGAACTACCTGACGTCGACACGCGCGGCCACCAAGGCCCAGGCGCGACTGGTGATGGAGAAGGTGGTCGCCGCATCACGGACGCGCGTCCAGGCCCGGGCCCACAAGGAGAACCAGCGTCGCAAGAACGCGCTCGAGTCGTCGCACCTGCCGCCCAAACTCAAGGACTGCCGCTCGACCGACGTCGATCGCACCGAATTGTTCATCGTCGAGGGCGACTCGGCGCTGGGCACGGCCAATGTGGCCCGCAATTCCGAGTTCCAGGCCCTCCTCCCGATCCGTGGAAAGATCCTGAACGTCCAGAAGGCGTCGGTCGGCGACATGCTGAAGAACGCGGAGTGTGCGTCCATCATCCAGGTCATCGGGGCAGGCTCGGGACGTACGTTCGACCTTGACTCCGCCCGCTACGGCAAGGTCATCTTCATGGCGGACGCAGACTCCGACGGTGCCCACATCCGCACCCTGCTCGCGACGCTCTTCTTCCGCTACATGCGTCCGCTGGTCGAAGCCGGACGCGTCTACTCCGCCGTTCCTCCGCTGCACAGGTTCGAGCTCATCAACCCCAAACGCGGGCTGGACAAGTACATCTACACCTACTCCGACGGCGAGTACCAGCGAAAGATGGCAGAACTCACGAAGCGGGGACAGTCGTTCAAGGAACCCCAGCGCTACAAGGGGTTGGGCGAGATGGACGCGTCCCAGTTGGCCGAGACGACCATGAACCCACGCCACCGCGCCCTGCGCCGGATCACTGTGGATGACGTCGCCGCCGCAGAGCGGACGTTCGAACTCCTCATGGGCAACGAAGTTGCACCGCGCAAGGAGTTCATCGTCGAGGGCGCCTACCTCCTGGACGCCGAGCAGATCGACGCCTAGTGGCGGGCCGCCCCGCCCCGGCAGCCGGTTTCCCCTCCAAGACAAGGAAGCATGCCCTTTCCGGGCTGGAATCCGCCGGTTTTCTTGCTCGCGCAGGCAAGACGCACTGGCAGGTGCGCCCCTACCTGCCCACACTCGTGGGCTCGTCACGACGGTCCAGCAGGTCGAGCGACTGACGCCGGCGGCCGCGGCCTTGGGTAGTCGGAAGGACGCGTGGCAGGCCAAGGCCCACCACCCGATCGTCGACCCGGTGCGAGTCGGGAGGACCATCCTCGACGAACTGATCGCGGCGGCGCCGGGGAGGGCCTGCCCGGGCAGACCCCCGGCGGGGCGACGGACGATCCGGCTCGAGCCAGCGCGCCAGCCGCCCCGAACGATGGACGGCCGCGATCCGGTGCTGGGCGTCGCGGAGGACGCCGGCGTGCGTCGCGATGACCAGTTGATCACCGACGACGATTCGCAGGGAAAGCTCGCCCGCGACCGCGACCCCCTCGCGCAGCACCATCGACACGATGGCGCCGACGGGCAGCCGCAACTCATCGACATGGGTCCCCGCGAGTCGCGAACCCGGCGGGACGGCGAAGGTGAGCGTCGAAACCGCCGCCTGCTCGAAGGGGGCCGATTCGAAGTCGAGCTGCACACCGGCCCCGGCGTCGGTCACACCGGTCAGCCTGCTGACCAGTGGCAGCAACGGTCCCTGGATCAGGGTGAACACCACCACGAGCAGGAACACGATGTCGAAGATCCGGTGCGCAGACGGCAGCCCGGCGGTCATCGGGATGGTTGCCAGGACGATGGGCACTGCGCCACGCAGACCCGCCCACGAGATGAAGGCCTGCTCACCCAGTCCGACCCTCATGGGCGCCAGGCACACCGCCACCGAGAACGGGCGCGCCACGAACGTCAGGGCAGCGCCGACGACCAGGGCGGGGAGGATGGCGTCCGGCAGTCGCGAGGGTGTCGCCAGGAGGCCGAGCATGATGAACAGTCCCATCTGGGACAGCCAGGCGAGCGATTCCGCGAAGCCCTCCGTCGTGCGCCGGTGGGGCAGCGACGCGTTGCCCAGCCAGAGCCCGGCGACGTAGCAGGCGAGCAGGCCGGAGGCCCCCAGCAGTCCAGCCGAGGCGAAGGCGACCATCCCGACCGCGAGGGTGGCGATCGGGTAGAGGCCGGACGCCGAGAGCGCCACGTGCGTCAGTAACCACTGTCCGACGAGCGCGACAACGAACCCCACGGCGGCGCCCATGGCGAGCTGATAGAGACCGCTGCCCACCATGGCCGCCGCCGACGCCTCGTTCCACAGGTCCGAGGTCACGACCGCGATCAGGATGATCACCGGTGGATCGTTGAACCCGGACTCGGCCTCGAGCGTCGCCCGCGTCCGCGGCTTGATCCGAATGCGTCGCAGGATCGAGAAGGTGGCGGCAGCGTCGGTGGATGACGCAACCGCTCCGAGGATGACGGCCGTGCGGAGGTCGACGTCCAGCATCAGGTACACCAGCCCGGTCGTCACGGCCACGGACGCCAGGACGCCTGCGCTGGCGAGGACGGCGGAGCGTCCCAGCACGGGTCGGAGGTCGTCGAAACGCGTCGTGAACCCGCCCTCCAGAAGGATCATCCCCAGCAGCAGCGTGCCGGCGACCTGGGCGACGACCGCGTCGTCGAACGTCACACCGAGGCCGGACTCGCCGATCCCGAGACCGAGCAGAAGGAACAGGAGAAGGCCGGGCAGCCCACTGCGGTGGGACAGACGCACGGCGGCCACCGCGGCCACGAGCACCGCGGCCACCGCCAGGACGATGAGGTACAGGTCGCCGCTCATGAGTCGCTCCCTCCGCTTCGATCGGCGTTACCTCCATCCTCGTCGTGCGGTCCGCGGCCGACCATCCGTGCCACCACCCATCTTCCGAAGGCCACGCCATCGGCCGGGTAGCCTGCAGAAATGAGCCCACGCGGACTACCCCTGGTCTGGCGGATCAGCCTGCTGACGGCTGCACCCTTCGCCGTCGGGATCGCGGCCCTCGCCCTGTCTCCCGCGACCATTTCGCGGGACCTGCTGGTCACCGAGGCCGTCGTCCTCGGGGTCGCCCTCATCGCGCTGGCAGTGACGACCACCCTCCTCATCCGGGCCGAACTTGCGCCGCTCGACCGCCTGACGACGTTCATTCGGGACGTCGGTGACGCGGGCGACGACCGGCGTCCGGTCGTGGAGGGGCGCGGACAGGTGAAGGAACTGACCTCGGCCTTCGCCGAGATGCTCAATCGCGTCGGCAGGGAACGCCTTGAGGGAAACGTGCGCGCGCTCGAGGCGCAGGAGTCGGAGCGGACGCGGATCGGTCAAGAACTCCATGACGAGGTCGGGCAGAGGCTGACCGCCATCCTGCTCGGTCTGGCGACCCTCCGCCGATTGCTTCCCGACGACGCGGAACTCGCCCTCCTGCAGGACACCACCCGATCGACCATGACAGAGGTGCGCCGCATCGTCGAGCGGCTCCGCCCCGGAATGCTCGACGAGCTGGGGTTGGCCGGCGCACTCAATGCGCTGGCGAGCGACCTTGCGTCCGTGTCGGGGGTGTACGTGCGCCGGGAGCTGAACGGGGTGGGCGGGCTCCGGCTCGCACCCGACCGTGAGCTCGTCGTCTACCGCGTGGCCCAGGAGGCCCTCACCAATGTCGGACGCCATGCCGACGCCCGGAACGTCACGTTGTCGCTGCGGGAGGTGTGCGGGTCGGTCCAGCTGAGGATCGCTGACGACGGTGTCGGCTTCCCACCGGAGGTCGAGGGCACCGGAATCCGGGGGATGAAGGAGCGTGCCTTCCTTGTGGGAGGCGATCTCGTGGTGGCACGCGGGGCTCCTGGCACCGTGCTGACGCTCCTGGTCCCGGTCGGGGAGGATGCCCGGCATGGCTGACCGGACGCGCATCCTCCTCGCCGATGACCATCCCCTCGTGCGTCGAGGGGTCAGGGTCGTTCTCGAGTCCGAGCCCGATCTCACGGTTGTCGCCGAAGCGTCGGACGGCGCAGAAGCACTCGCGGCCCTGCGGACGAACCAGGTCGACCTCGCGATCCTCGACATCTCGATGCCCCGCATGACCGGCCTCCAGGCGGCCAGGGAGGTCGCACGGGACCATCCGGGTGTCGCGGTGCTGCTGCTGTCGATGCACGACAACGAGCAGTACTTCTTCGAGGCGCTCAGGGCGGGCGCGAGTGGTTACGTCCTCAAGGCGAGCGCCGACGACGACCTCGTGGACGCCTGCCGGGCTGTCGTGCGAGGGGGAGCCTTCGTCTGTCCGAATGCGGTCAACACCCTGGTCCGTGACTATCTGGAGCGCCTTCGTCGCGGTGAGCGACTGCCCGAGGCGGTCCTCACGCCCCGGGAGGACGAGGTGGTGAAGCTCGTGGCCGAGGGGCACACCACACGCGAGATCGCCGACCTGCTGTCGATCGCCGTCAAGACGGTGGAGCGGCACCGCGCCAACGTGCTCGACAAGCTTGGGCTGAGCGACCGCACACAACTGGTGCGCTACGCCATCCGCGCCGGCCTCATCGAGGCGTGACCGCCAGGAGTGCGACACCAACGACGCACCGACGAGCCTGCCGAACAACCCCTCGCGTCCGCGAGGCTCGCTGGTCAGGCGCTTCTGGTGGGCTAGATTTCACGCGTGACCACCACGGCCCTGGACCGCAGCACGCAGACGTCGAAGAAGCAGGTCTTCTCGTGGGCCATGTGGGACTGGGGCACCCAGCCCTTCAACACGGTCATCACGACGTTCGTGTTCGCTGTCTACATCACGGGCGAGCGCTTCGGCTCGACCAACTACACCTCGACGGCACTGTCGATCTCGACGACGATCGCAGGGCTGCTCGTCGCCGCGCTCGCTCCCGTTCTCGGCCAGATGTCGGACCGCTCCGGTCGAAAGCTCTTCCACCTGCGGTGGCAGACGTGGCTCGTCGCGCTCATCTCGGCGTCCCTGTTCTTCATCAAGCCGACTCCCTCGTTCCTGTGGCCCGGGCTCGTCCTGCTCGGCGTGGGTTCGGTGGTGTCCGAGATCGCGGGGGTCAACTACAACGCGACGCTCGACGACGTGGCCACCGGACGCAACGTCGGCCGCGTCTCGGGCTTCGGTTGGGGTATGGGCTACCTGGGCGGCATCGTCGTGCTGCTCCTGATCTTCGTCGCGTTCATCCAGCCCGAGGTCGGGCTCTTCGGAGTGGGTGATGCCGATGCGCTCGACATCCGCGTGTCGATGCTGGTCTGTGGCGTCTGGACGCTGCTGTTCACCCTGCCGACGTTCATCAACCTGCGGGATCGCCCCGGGAGCGCCAAGCCCCCGGCGGGGAGCCTCCTGGAGGCTTATCGGGCGGTCTGGCGCTCGATCAAGAGACTGTGGGGCACCTCGCGCCACACAGTGTGGTTCCTGATGGCGTCCGCGCTGTTCCGTGACGGACTCGCCGGCGTTTTCGCCTTCGGCGCCGTCATCGCGGCCGGCACCTTCGGGTTCACCGCTGGCGACGTGATCATTTTCGGCGCGGCCGCGAACATCGCCGCGGGCCTGTCGACGATGGCCTTCGGCCTCCTGGACGACCGCATCGGGCCGAAGAAGGTCATCGTGATCTCCCTCACCGGGCTGACCGTGCTCGGCGTCCTGATCTTCGCCTTCTACGACCGAGGTCCCACAGCGTTCTGGGTCTTCGGAATGTTGATGACGATGTTTGTCGGGCCTGCACAGTCGGCGTCCCGCAGTTTCCTTGCGCGCCTGATTCCCGAGGGACAGTCGGGCGAGATCTTCGGTCTCTACGCCACGACCGGACGCGTCGTGAGCTTCCTCTCACCCGCCCTCTTCGGGCTGGCCATTGCCTTGGGACATGCCGTCACGGGACGCGAGAACACCCAGTACTGGGGAATCCTGGGTATCACGGTCGTCCTGCTGGCCGGGCTGATCGCGATGATCGGGGTCAAGGAACCGGGAGAGCACACGCTCTCCTGAGTCGGGACTTCACTCAGGCCCCGGGGCGCAGGGCCAGGACGGCGAACGTCAGTGATGCGTTCAGTGCACCTGCGAGAGCAGGCCGGTGTCCACGTCGTACATGAAGGCCCCCACGGTGGCCCGACCCTTGATGAGGGGATGGGCGCGGAGGAACCGGACGTCGAAGTCGAGTGTCAGGTCTTGGTCGGGGTTGGCGCCGATCGTCATCCCCCGGACGTCCACCCGGCTCAACTCGAGGATCCGCTCGGCGATCTGCCGATCCGTCCCGGCCGCCACCGCGCATCGCGTGTGCGGGATCACCATGATTCGTTCAACGTGCAGCAGGTGGACGCCCAGGATGCAGCCGACCAGCGCGTCCGGGGTGACGCGCCCACCGGGGGTGCGCAGGATCTTGGCGTCCCCGAGTTTGAGACCGAGCATCGCGAGGGGCTCGATCCGCGAGTCCATGCAGGTGATCACGAGCACACCGGCGTGGGCGATTCCATCGAATCCGCCCTCGTCGAAGGTTGAGGCATAGCGTCGGTTGGCGGTCAGGAGGTCATCGAATTCGCCCATGTCGTCACTCTATTGCCCTGCGACCGGTGCTCCGGCGCTACGCGGTGACGCCCAGGCTGATCACACGGGAAGCAACGGCAGCGATGGGCTGGGGTGAAGGAGTTCCCGAGCCGTCCCGCCGGCCCGTTGCAGGAGGAAGGTCGACCGCCGACCCGGACGCTGCGGCAGCCACGGCCGGACGCGGACCCACCCACGCCAGGAGGAGTGCGTCCTCGCCCTTGAGGAAGCGGTGACACCGGACGCCGCCGGTGGCACGTCCCTTCCCCGGATACTCGTCGAACGACGTCGCCTTCACGCTGCCGGCCTCCGTCCCCGGAAGGGCAGCCGACGACCCCGAGACTGTCACCACGACCGCATCGGACGCACGTGTCACGCCGAACCAGACCACCTGCGCGCCGGGAGCGAGCTTGATGCCCGCAATGCCACCGCCGGAGCGTCCCTGGGGACGCACGGACGCCGCCGGGAAGTGCAGCAGTTGCGCGTCACTCGAGACGAAGACCAGGTCGACGTCGTCGGTCGTGAGGTCGACGGCACCGACGACGCGGTCGCCGTCATCGAGACGGATGACCTCCCACGAGTCCTTGGTGATGACCTCGGGGTTCACGCGCTTGACCACGCCCTGTGCGGTGCCGAGCGCCAGTCCGGGACCGTCCGTCGCGAGTGCCGTCAAGGCGAGGGGGAGCTCGCCGGCGTCGAAGGTGAACAGCTCGTTGGCACGCGACCCGCCCTGGAGGTTGGGCGCGTTGGCGGTGAGTGGCACCGTCGGCAGGTCGATCGCGCGTCCCTTGACCAGGCGCCCGAGACTCGTGAGGACGCCGAACTCCGCGTGCGCCGTCACCCTCACGGCGCTGGTCACCACATCATGCTGGGCACGGGGCCCGCCGGAGGGCAGGTCGTCGGTGGTGTCGATGCGTGCGAGCAGCCCCGCGGACGACAGCAGCACCCAGCACGGCGCATCAGGCACCTCCAACGGGGCGGCCGTTGCCGTTGCCACGGCTCCCGAGGAGGCCAACAGCACCGTGCGTCGCGGGGTCCCGTACTTGCGGGCCACGTCGGCGAGTTCGTCACCCACGAGGCGCAGGAGGACGTCGCGGTTGTCGATGATCTCGCTGAGGCCACGAAGGCGTTCGAGCAGTTCGTCGCGTTCCTTCTCGAGTTCGATGACGCTGAATCGCGTCAGCCGCCGCAGGGGAATGTCGAGAATGTCGTTCGCCTGCACCTCGGTGAGCTCGAAGGCCTCCATCAGGCGCGTCCGTGCCTCGGCGGCATCGTCAGAACTGCGGATGATGGCTATGACGTCGTCGATGTCGACGATCGCGATGAGGCGCCCCTCGACGATGTGAAGGCGCTCGGTGGCCTTCCGGTGCTGGTACCTGGTCCGCCTCAACACCACCTCGATGCGATGGTCGAGGTACACCTGCATCATCGACTTGAGTGACAACGTCCGGGGTTGGCCGTCGACCAGGGCGACGGCGTTGATACCGAACGAGTCCTCGAGCTTGGTCAGCTTGTACAGCTGCTCCAGCAGGGCGTCCGGGTTGATGCCGTTCTTCACCTCGATGACGAGACGCGTCCCGTGGGTGAGGTCGGTCAGGTCCTTGACGTCGGCGATCCCGAGCAGTCGCTTGTTCTGCACGAGCGTCTTGATCTGCTCGATGATGCGCTCGGGGCCCACCATGTACGGCAGTTCGGTGACGACGATGCCGCGCCGCCGGGGGCTCACCTGCTCGATGCGGGCGGTCGCACGGATGCGGAAGACCCCGCGTCCTGTCTGGTACGCGTCCCGAATGCCGTCCAGCCCGATGATCTTGCCGCCGGTCGGCAGGTCGGGCCCGGGGATGAAGCGCATCAATGTCTCGGTGTCGGCGTCCGGGTGGGCAAGCAGGTGCCGGAGCCCCTGCACGACCTCGACCAGATTGTGGGGCGCGATGTTCGTTGCCATGCCGACGGCGATGCCGGTCGCTCCGTTGACGAGAAGGTTGGGGAACGCCGCGGGAAGGACGGTGGGTTCGACCTCCTTGCCGTCGTAGTTGGCCTTGAAGTCGACGGTGTCCTCGTCGAGCCCCTGGGTGAGGGCGAGGGCCGGGGGAGCCATGCGGCACTCGGTGTAACGCATGGCGGCGGGCCCGGCGTCCAGGGAGCCGAAGTTGCCGTGCCCGTCGACGAGGGGGAGGCGCATCGACCACGACTGCGCGGTGCGCACGAGTGCGTCGTAGATGGCCGTGTCACCGTGGGGATGGAGCTTGCCCATGACCTCGCCGACGACGCGCGCGCACTTGACGTGCGACTTGTCGGGCCGGATGCCCATCTCGTCCATCGAGTAGAGGATGCGGCGCTGCACCGGTTTCAGCCCGTCCCGGGCATCTGGCAGGGCGCGCGAGTAGATCACCGAATAGGCGTACTCGAGAAAACTGGTCTCCATCTCGGACGAGACGTCCACATCGATGATGCGCTCGCTGAAATCGTCTTCGACAATCTCGCCCCTGACCATGCACGACCTTCCCGTACGGACGTCCTTCGACCCTCGATTCTCGCCGGTGGACGCTGGTTTGGCCGAATCCCACGCCGCACGTCCGGGACGGGCGTCAGGTCTGCCGGGCCTCGGTCCCGGTCAGGATGCCGCGCAGCAGGGGAGCCAGGACGTCACCGTCGGCGCCCCTCACTTCGGGGGCGGCGTCCGGCGTCCACTGGAGGTCCTGCTCATCTTCGAGGACCATCGGCATGCCGTGGGCGAGCACCTGCTCGGCGAGGGTCAGTTCGCGAATGGCGATGGCACGGACGTGCTCGGGCTGGAGCTCGGCGAACTCCGCGTAGAGGCGGGGGTCATGCTGGCCGTCATCGCCGATGAGGAGCCACGTGATGTCCGGGAAGTCCCGGGCAAGCTCGCGGAGCGCGGTGCGCTTGTGTTCGGGTCCGCTGCGGAACCAGCCGGTGTTCGTCGGGCCCCAGTCGGTGAGAAGGAGTGGTCCTCGCGGAAAGCCATGACGTCCGAGAAAGCGCAGGAGGAAGGGATAGGTGTTCCAGGCACCGGTCGAGACGTAGATGACGGGGCTGCCGGGGTGGTCGGCCAGCAACTGCTGGTACATGCGGGCCATGCCCGGCACCGCCTCGCGCGCCTGCTCGGTCAGCACGAACGTGTTCCACGCCGCGATGAAGAGTCGTGGCAGGAAGGTCGAGATCACGGTGTCGTCGATGTCGCTCACGATTCCGAAGGTTTCGTCCGCGTCCACCACGACCACGGGCGCCGCAACCTGCTCGTTCGACCCGTCGGCGGTGATCGTCACCTCTCCCCAACCCGGCGGGAGGCCCGGTTGCTTCATGCGGACGTCCAGATACCCCGCGCGGTCGGCCCGCATGGCGATCCTGCGTCCCCCGACCTCGACCGAGACCTGGGCTCTGGGGATGGGCGCCAGGAGGAAGTTGCGCCAGCCGCGCCTGGTCAGCACCGCCTCGGCCACGAGCCCCAGGGTGGTGGTCGGCTCAGCGGGACGCAGGACCGCGCGTCCGAGGACGCGGACCTGTTCTGGCGTGCCATAGCCGGTGTAGGGGATGATCGACTCCGTCCAGCCCCGTTTGCGCAGTCGGCGGTTCACGAGGTTCATCACGCCTTCTTCAAGGCGCGCGCCGAGGAACGGACGGGTCGTCATGGGGTAGAGCGTAGCCAAGTTCCGACGGCGTCCACAGGGTCGGCCCACAGGGTCGGGGAACCGGCCTTTGGACGCGCTGGCGCCTCGTGGGAGTATGGCCGGGTGATCCAGGCCAGACGAGGAACCCTGCCCATCGAGTTGCGGCGCGACGTCGAGGCCTGCGGTTACTTCCCCGAATTCGTGCTCGATTCCGTGGCTCTTGCGCTTGGCGACGAGACGGCCGTGCACCACCTGGTGCACCACGAGACGACGTTCAACCTCGATTCGATCCAGCGACACCTGTCGGTTCTGGTCCTGACGCCCACCAGGCTCATCGTCGGACACACCGACGAGAGCCCGAATCCCGAGGACGGGGCGATCCACGCGGTGAGCTCGACCGAGGTCGTCGGCGTCCACCAGCTCAACTCCGTCTCGGTGACGCGTGTCGTGTCGCACCCGGAGTCGTACGGCACGGCGGCGTCCACGCTCGTCGAGACCTGGCTGAGCCTGAGCTGGGGAACGCTCCGTCGCGTCGAGCTGGAGCCGGCCGGGTGCGCAGACCCGTCGTGCGAAGCCGATCACGGCTTCACCGGTTCGATGATCGGCGATGACATCACGATCCGGATGAGTCCGGCCGCCGATGGCGCCGAGAGCGTGAAGAATCTCACGGAGTTCGGAACGCTGCTGCAGCAGCTCACCTCCGGACGCGCATGAGTGATCAACCCGTCCTTCCCGCGTACGGGCGGTCGTCGCTCGCCGAGCTGATGCCGTCGATCGCCGCGCATCTCGGCGTCCGCGGTTTCTCCGATGATCCGATCGGTCTGCCGCCGTCCCGACGTTATGTCGTGTGCATGGTCGACGGACTCGGGTGGCACGTCCTGGCGTCCGCCTTGCGGCACGCCCCCTGCTTCGCCGACCTCTTCGGCGATGCCCGCCGCTTGACGACCGGCGTCCCCTCGACGACCTCGACCTCGCTCAGTTGTCTGGGCACCGGCCTCGTGCCGGGACGCCACGGCATCGTGGGTTACGCGTTCCGGGAGCCCGCGTCCGGTCGCGTGCTCAACGCACTGACGTGGGAGAACGGCCCCGACCCCCTGGTCTTCCAGCCGCGCCCGACGATGTTCGAGACCCTCTCGGACGCCGGTGTCGCGACGTCGAGCGTCTCGCCGGCCCGCTTCGAGGCGTCCGGGCTCACCCTGGCCTCCCAGCGCGGGGCCGACTTCGTCCCCGTGCTCGACGAGGCCGATCTGGACGCTCGCGTCGCCCTGACGGTTGAGGCTTCACGCCGCGGAAGCTCGTCGGTGGTGTACCTCTACGAACGGATGCTCGACCACACCGGGCACGGTCAGGGGTGCGGATCGTCGGCCTGGCTCCAGACGCTGGGGCGGATCGACGGCTTCGTCGAGAAGCTGCTCGACGCGCTGGACCCCGACACCTGCCTGCTCGTGACGGGTGACCACGGGATGGTCGACGTGCCGGAGGCGTCCCGCGTCTACTTCGAGGACCATCCTGTGCTCACCAGCGGCGTCGACCTCCTGGCCGGCGAGGGCCGGCTGCGGCAGCTCTACACCTCGCGTCCGACCGACGTGGCCGCCCGGTGGGCCGACCTGCTCGGCGAGCGGGCCTGGGTCACGACTCGCGACGAGGCGATCGACGCGGGGTGGTTCGGCGCAGTCGGGGACGACGTCCGGGAGCGCATCGGTGACGTGCTCGTGGCGATGCGGGGCGACGGCGCCCTCATGTCTCGCGCACTGGAACGGGAGTTGAGCCTGGTCGGCATGCACGGGTCGCTGACCCCGGCCGAGATGTACGTACCGTTGCTGGCGGAGTTCGGGAGGGGCGATGGCTGAACTGGTGTTCTTCTCGGGTCCGATGGACTGCGGCAAGTCGACGCTCGCCCTGCAGATGGCCCACACCCAGTCGAGCCACGACCGGGAGGGCCAGCTGTTCGGCAGCCAGGACCGCTCGGGGACGGCGGTGATCAGTTCGCGCATCGGGCTGGCGCGACCGGCGATCGAGGTCACGTCTGACTTCAACTTCTGGGACCACGCCATCCTCGAACTGATGAGCCGTCGACATCTCGACTTCCTCATCTGCGACGAGGCCCAGTTCTACGCGCCGGCACAGGTCGAGGACCTGGCACGCATCGTGGACGAGCTCGACATCGACGTGTTCTGCTTCGGCATCCTCGCCGACTTCCGCACCGAGCTCTTCCCCGGGTCGAAGCGGCTCGTCGAGCTCGCCGATCGCATGGAGACCCTGCAGGTGCAGCCACTGTGCTGGTGCGGTCAGCGCGCGACTCACAACGCGCGGGTGGTCGATGGTGTGATGGTCACCGAGGGCGACCAGGTGGTCGTGGGCGACACGGCGTCCGCTCGTCCTTCCGAGGTGCACTATGAGGTCCTGTGCCGTCAACACCACCGGGCCGGTGTCACCGAAGAGGTCGCGATGGCGACCCTCAGCCCCGATCCCCTTCCCTTCGAGGAGTGAGAGTGAACCCCCTGGTCAGCGCGCGAGACCTGTCCGTCGAGCTGGAAGGGGAGCGTCCGCCGGTCGTCCTGGACGTCCGATTCCAGCTGGGACGCCCCGACTGGGGACGCGAACAGTTCGACGCGGGCCACATCGCCGGCGCCCGCTTCGTCGACGTCGACACTGACCTCGCGGTGCACCCGCGCGAGGATCGCGCCGGGGGGCGCCACCCGCTCCCGTCGAGGGAGGTCTTCGCGGCGACCCTGCGCCGGCTTGGGCTCTCGAGCGACTCGTCGGTCGTGGTGCTCGACCAGGCGAGTTCACTGTCCGCGGCGCGGGCGTGGTGGATGCTGCGGGACGCCGGCATCGCAAACGTCCGGGTGCTCGACGGCGGTCTGGCGGCGTGGGACGCGGAGGGGTTGCCCCTGACGTCCGAGCCGACACCCGAACCTGAGGCGGGCGATCTCGCCGTGAACCCGCCCATCCTGCCTGTCGTCGATGCTGACGGGCTCGCCGCACTGCTCGACGCCGGGGGCACCGTCTTCGACGTCCGCGCACCCGAGCGATTTCGCGGTGACGTCGAGCCGATCGATCCGGTGGCCGGCCACATCCCCGGCGCCACGAACCTGCCCGCGTCCACGCTGCAGGACAGCGCAGGACACTATCGTCCCGCGGCCGAGTTGCGGGAGCTGGTCGCAGGCGTGCAACCGGGGGACGCCGTGTCGTGCGGTTCGGGCATCACGGCTTGTCAGGCGCTGCTGGCGTTCGAAGCTGCGGGCCTGTCGGGGGTGCAGCTGTATGCCGGGTCGTGGTCGGACTGGATCAGCGACCCGACCCGACCCATCGCCCGGGGCTGATCAGGACGGCGGTTCCTTCGGTGACGGGCCGCCGAACATGATCTCGTCCCAGCTCGGGACGGACGCGCGCCCCTTCTTCCGCACCGGACGCGGCTTCGCGACCGGAACAGGTGTGTCAACGAGCGGGCTCTGCACGGGGTCGTCATCCACTGGGCCAGGTTCGTCGGGGGAGTCCGGTGACGCGGGGGTGTCCGGTGATGTTGGGGAGACAGGTGATGTTGGGGAGACCGGTGACGCGGGGGAGTCAGCCGAGTCGGGCGAATCAGGCGAATCAGGCGAGTTCGGCGACACCTCCACCGCGTCCTCCCCCTCGGCCATGACCTCGGGATCAGGGCGGCTCAGGCCCGCGTAGACGTTCACGGAGTCCTCGTTGAACGTCGACAACATGTCGTAGAGCACGTCCAGGTCGGTTGGAGGTGCGGGAACGATGTCGTACACCCCGTCGACCTCGCTGAGCTCGGCAGGAGCATATTCAGGCACGCCGAGTTCCTCGTCGTCGTCATCGACTCGGACGATTTCCTCGTCCTCGATCACTGGAGGTGACGGCGGGAAGACCGGGGACGTCGCGGCTTCCCCCGATGTCGCACGGACCAGTGCCATCTCGTCATTCAGGTCGACGGTGGGCTCCGCGTCGGGATCGTGACGCTTGCGTCCCGGCTGCGGGCCGTGCGCCGATGTTGACTCGTTGATCAGCCAGCGGGCGTCGTCGTTCGCTGCGAGGCTGAACCGGCGCGCCGGGTCGTAGGAGAAGTGTGGTTCGTGGGTCGCGGACCCGGAGTGGTACCGGCCCTGGACGGTCCAGCTGCGGTCGGGGTTGCGCCAGGCGTCCCACTCGACGGAGTCGATGTCGATGCCGCGTCCCTGGAGCCTCTCGGCCACCACCACGCGCAAGGATCGGACGGACGAGCCCTCGCCTCGACGTCGGACGGGGCTGCTGAGCGCGCTGCCTGACACGTGTGAGCGTTCGGCCATCACGGGTGCTGCGAAGGGCTCCACCTGTTCCATGGGCACGCCGGCCGCCTTGGCGACCTCCGCCAAGGTTTCACCCGAGCGGATCCGTGCCTGGATCTCTCGAGGCGTGAGGGCGCTGTCCATGTGTATCTCCAGTTGTCCCGAGCGGGGGCGCATGAGTTCGCGGACCTCCCCTGTGTCCTGTATGCGTAACCTACCTTGCCCCCCGACGTTCGACATCACAAGGACGCAAACGCACGGCTCGGGCCCGGTGCAACACCGCGCAGGCGGAGTGTGATACAAAAGGGCCCGACACGGCAAGCGATGGCATTTTCCCCCGCCGGCTCCGCAGATTCATCGATGGAAGGACATGATGGCGACCGACTACGACGCCCCCCGCAAGACCGACGAGGAGATGAGCGAGGACTCGATCGAGGAACTCAAGACTCGCCGCAACGACAAGAACTCCGGCAAGGTCGACGAGGATGAGGTTGAGGCCGCAGAGGCGTTCGAGCTTCCCGGCGCCGACCTCTCCCACGAGGAGTTGACCGTCCGGGTGCTACCGCGCCAGGCCGACGAATTCACCTGCGCCAGCTGCTTCCTCGTCAAGCACCGCAGCCAGGTGGCGGAAACCCGCAACGGACGCGAGTACTGCGTCGACTGCGTCTGATCACGACCAACCCTGACAATGAACGGCCCAACCCCATCGGGGTTGGGCCGTTTCGTCGTTGTGCGGGACCCCGGCTGCGATCAGGCAGTGCCGGGGTGTGTGACCTCTGCGGTCACGGCTGCCTCGTAGCGCTTGGCGGTGAAGCGATTGATGGCGAGTTGCGCAGCCCCGATCCCGATGCCGCTGGACAGTGCCCAGATGGCTGCCTTGGTCGCGGGAACGTTGGGATCTGTGGGCGAGGGGGGCTCGTCACCGGTGGCGATCTTCCACGCGCTCGTGACGAGGCGATGGGCGACCAGCGCCGAAACCGCCCCCAGAACCCCGGAGTAGACCTTCCACATCATCTTGTTGGTCACGTTCATCGAAACCCCTCCTCGTCGACTGGTACTCATCGTAGGCACACGGCCGACGCGCGCAACTCGTCCCGGCAAGACCAGTAGGTTGTGGCCATGCGCTTTCGCGAGAAGCTCCACGTGCCCCTGTGGTACTGGTTCCTGGCGGCATTCCTGGCCAGCACCCTGGTCGTCGCGGTGTGGGCGTACTTCGGTGACGAGTGGGTCCTGCTGACCACGATCGCGTGCGCGGGTGTGGTTGCGCTGCTCCTGTTGGGACTGGGCAACACGCGCATCGAGGTCGACGGGTCGAGGCTCTCGGCTGCCGGCGCGCAGATCGACGGACAGTGGTTGGGTGAGGCCAGGGCCTTGGACGCCGCGTCAACCCGTCGACGCCTGGGGACGGACGCCGACGTCCACGCGTGGCTGGTCGGGAAGCCGTACCTGCCACGCGCGGTGGAAGTGCCCATCGTCGACGCCGCCGATCCGCACCCCTACTGGCTGCTGGCGACCAGGCGTCCGGAGGAACTCGCGGTCGCCATCAACGCCCTTCGTGATGGTGAGGCATGAGGGTCCAGGTCAGACGACTCGATCCCGGCGTCCCCCTGCCCGACTACGCCCGCGCACTGGACGCAGGGGCCGACCTTGCCACGGCGGAGGACGTCGTCCTGCCTCCGGGGGAGAGGCGGTTGGTCGGGACGGGACTCGCCCTGGCCCTTCCGCCCGGCTACGCGGCTTTCGTGCACCCCCGCTCGGGTCTCGCGGCCCGCGAGGGCCTCAGCATGGTCAATGCCCCGGGCACCATCGACGCCGGCTATCGGGGCGAGGTCCGGGTGTGTCTGCTCAACACCGATCTGCATCGCACCATCGTGCTCAAACGTGGCGATCTGGTCGCCCAACTCGTGATCCAGGCCGTGGAGTTCGCGACCTTCGACGAGGTGGACGACCTGCCCGAGTCAGAGCGAGGAACCGGCGGTCACGGGTCGACGGGCGGGGTTGCCGGCTGGCAGCCCGGGTAGAATGGCGGGTGATTCCGTGCCGTCCGGGCACGCTGACGCGCCCGCCGAGGCGCCACCGAGGGGACCGCTGTGATCTTTGGACGCAAGAAGGCCGAGCCGATCGAGCAGGACGACGACATCGTCGAGGCGGCGTTCGATGAGGACGCCGACGCGGACGACGTCGAGACGGACGACGACGTTGAGTTGGAGGACGGAACGGTGCGTCCCGTGGCCGACAACGTGGACGAGTGGGACGCTGTCGATGCCGCCGACTGGCGCGAGGAGGGCCCCTTCGACATCGAGGAGGTCGATCTGGACGCAGACTCGGGCAAGGTCGAGCGCCTCGATCTGGGCACGCTCGTCGTGACCCCCTTCGAGGGCATGCAGGTGCAACTCCAGGTTGACCAGACGACCCAGCAGGTTCAGGCAGCCATCCTGATGGCAGGAACCTCGGCGCTGGAGGTCTCAGTGTTCGCGGCACCCGCCAAGAGTGTGATGATCGGTGAGATCCGGCGCGAGATGCTGCGGTCGACGATCGAGGACCTGCACGGCACCGCCGAGTTCGTGGAGGGTCCGTTCGGCACCGAGGTGCGTCGCGTCATCCCCATGACGACCCCTGATGGCAAGGACGCAGTCCATGTTTCGCGCACCTGGATGGTGCAGGGCCCGCGGTGGCTGCTGAGGGGCGTCCTGATGGGCGAGGCCGCGATGACCGAGGGCAAGATCGG
>ERZ795044.1703-NODE-1703-length-19720-cov-6.419324_pt1 | contig 19720 bp, 12 predicted proteins | sample MGYA00375128_ERZ795044 | MGnify/ENA primary metagenome ERZ795044 (study PRJEB30173, sample SAMN05720213) | anaerobic digester metagenome | isolation source: active sludge of municipal wastewater-treating anaerobic digesters | place: USA | collected 2014-12-22 ... | reverse complement strand
TATGATGCAGCCTCAGACACCCGAAGGAGAAAGTTTTCAGCCAACCTTCGAAATCGTTTCAGCTATCTTGAGCAATAAAGATGGAAAGGATGTTTTTACAAGGTCACTGGTTTCATCCGGATATGCACCCTTAACTGCTGGTTCAAAAGCTGCTGTAGCAGCATTGCTTAATCAGGAAGGAGCAACTTTGCTTTGGAATTCTTTGACAGGCCCTACCTCTGATGTCTCTGTAACCGTTCATGGGTATTATGAAGCGGCAGTTCAGGCGTATAATGCAACAGTTACTGCAGATATGAAAACAGTTTATCAGCACCTTAGTAAATTTCAAAATAACCAAAAAGAGTATACAAGAGAACAAATCAGACAGTCAATGGATTCACTTTATCAAAATGGTGCTATGAAAGTTGAAGTATTTGACCGTTCCTCAACAGTAGGCGGCTCTACAAAACAGTTAGATGCAATCCTGGATATCGTAACAAGTAAACTTACTGAACTGATGTTTGATAATAAAACGGGTTGGGCGCAAGTTCCTAAAAAAGTTGATGCAATGGATGGTGTTGATATTCCCGGGAAACAAAAAAAAGATGAGAAAACTGTAGCAGGACAAGCTGTCGGTGAAATGACAGAAGCAATAACAACAGGTGCTCTTGATATTGCAACAGGTGGTATATTTTCTATTGCAACCGGATTTCTATTCCCTAAAAAAGACAAATACAACAATCCACAATACGTGACAGATAACCAATATATATTGAAAGATATAAAAGATGTTCGCCAGCAAAGTTTTTATTTGAACTTAAGTAAAACAACGACTATAAAAGTACCAGTTCATACATCTGGAAATATCGGGGGGATATATCAAACTACTGGAGTCGATAATAAATATTTCAGAATAGTAGATATGAATGATCCGGCATTTTTGAAAAGAGAAGTGAACTTTCAGATTGACGGTGAGTTTGTTGATGCTTTTGATGACCTTATTAATTTTGTTACTGTTAATTTTAGAAAAAGATATTCAAACAATCAGGCCGATGAGACTCATCAGTTGTTTTTTAATTCTAAGGATATCAAAGATGGGATAATCTATAAAACAATTGTTTATCCTCGACTGGGAATTGAAACTTCAGATTGGCTAGATTATGAATATCAGATAGCATGGAGTTTAAAAGGTGACACAAAAACAGTTTATTTCCCAACAGATGAAAATGTATGGGCTAAATCCAACACTCCAGCTGTGTCTTTGGTATTGCCCTTCAAAAAAATGATATTTGAAATTGATGGAGATAGATCGCTTTTTCTGGAAAAAAATTATGTCACAGCAAGCGTAGTTTTTGCTACAACCCTTGCAGGAAAAAAAACGGTGGTTAGAAAAGCTTTATTGAGAGCAACTGATACAGAGTCGACTTTGAAAACATCATTGTATCACGATCCGCAGAAAGAGGTTGTGTTTCAAACCACATGGCATTCAAATGAAGGTGAAGTTAAAGATGCATTAAAAGTATTTGATTCCGGATACATTAATATTGTACCTCCTGGAAAGTGATGTACAATTGCTGCTCATGTAAGTTAATTATTGACACAAGTAGTTTCCACTAATATTTGAATTGAAGGATTTAAAATATTAGCCCATTAACCTTACTAATTATACTGGATATGCGTAAAGTGATTATTAGATATTTTTATTTAATTCTACCCCTTTTACTTTTATCTATCCGTTCGAGCGGGCAGGGAATACTGATTGATAGAGGCATATATGTAAATGGTTTGTGGTGCTTTCCTCTTATTTCGGATTCCGCAAAGTATCTATTCCTTCCAAGTAATCCGCATCTTGCTCTTGATTCGAAAAAACGGCCTCAATTTTCCTTTGTGCGATATGTAAAGAATGTTCTTTCTATTAAAGATTCCGGGAAATCGATAACAGAAGCCGAAGGTGGAGCTGTCTTGCATTTTGTGATTACTTATGATACTCCACAAGATAAAATTGATGTTGCACAGGAAGAGCTCAGGCAAATTACACGAATTCATAATGTTAGTATTCTAGGACCGGTCATTTTTAAAGAAGGCAGATTTACTTTAATATCATCAATCTTAAGTTCCGAAAAAAAAGGAGCGTTAGTAAGATCTGTTATATCTACAGGTGAAGCACCAGTTCTCGAAGGTGGAAGAATTGCTCTCTCATTTGAAATGGATCCAAGCAGGTCTAAGTTATTACTAGAAAGTTTTAAAATGAATACTCCGGATGTTTCTGTAATTTTCGAAATGACATTTGAAGGTTTATCTGATGCTTATGATGCTAAATTGAAAGTGAATTGGAATGATGTTTATTCATCAGAAATGATCAATCAGAAAACGAATATTCTTTTCGTGAGTAATGATGTGTCAAAAACCTATAATGAATTGAGAAAAAACCAGGCAGTTGAGTTGGTTTCTTCAGGAAGTGATGAACGTATGGAAATAATCGTAGATCACGCATACCGTAAACTTACGGAGATGTTGTTTGCACCCATTGATCCCGAAAAGCTGCCTAAGCAGGAGCAATTGGAAGCTAACGAAAAGGTTAATTCACAAATAGATTTGCTTGGAATAGGAAGTTTAACAAAGGCATTAAGTATAAATTCAAATAAATTGTACCAACTTAAAGAATTTAAATATTCAGGAAACACTGTTCTTAACTTTAACAGCCGTCTTTCAATTGAACGTTACCATACTATGGTATTTAATATGGGAGATTTATTTAAGAAATATGGAGATGATATTAGGTTTTTTCGGGATATCAATATGGATGATCCCACTTTTCAGCAGCGTGAAATACTTATAAATATTGACGGTGATGTAATGCCAGAGTTTGATAAGATAATAGATAATGTTACCGTAATATTGAAAAAAAACCATGAACAATCAATTCCTACAATTCAAGAATTGAACTTAACAAAAAAAATTATCAATGAAAAAGAAAGAATAGAAATTGTTTATGGAAACTCAGGAGATAAAGATCGCGAAAAATGGCTCCAATACGATTATAAAGCGGTTTATGCGTTTAAAGGGGGAAGGGTATATGAAACAGATTGGATAACCCAAAATTCTGCAGTAATCAATTTACATCCTCATTATGAAAGGCGTGTTGTGCAGTTGGATGGAGATATCGAACGATTGAAAAAAAATAAGGTCAGAGCGGTTAGTGTTCAGATTAATTATATATTTATGAACGAAATAGTTAAGACCCAGCAAACAATTAGAATTGGTAAGGGATTTGAAGGAAATCAATTTGAATTAACCCTTCCAAAAAATAATTTTGATTACAACTATAAAATAACATGGATACTGGAGGATGGAAATGAAAGGGAAATTATGAATAAGGGTAGCAGTGGAATTTTATTTGTTGATAATATCCCGATTAATTAAAATCAAGAATATTGGGGATATTATTTTTTTATTTTGTGAATTTCGGAATTCAAAAACAATTATATAATGAAACTAATTCTATTATTTAGTTTAAGTTTTATACTTGGAAATAATTTGAGCTTTGGTAATGTCTATTTGATTACCTACTTTACTTATAGTGGTCATACCGGACATTCAGGTATAGCAATTGACAAATATGATTTTATTATTCGGGATACAATAATTGATGAAAAAGTTACTTCAGTTTTGGATACTGTTCAAAGTGAAGGTATTGTTTATTATGATTTCTGGCCTAAAGTAGACCATTTTGATCTTTATAAGATCACTCATTATATAGATGGAGAAGTGTTTAAAATAAATTCATTCCGAAACAAAGAACTTACTTTAAATGATATTGCTTTCTACGGAATTCCTCATAAAAAAGGACGGCCATGCGATGCTATTGTTTCCATGAAAACAACTTACGAGGACGATATGGCGATTTTAAAGTACCTAGATAGCTTAGTTTCTGCAGTTCCTCAATTTCATGGAATAAAAAACAATTGCTCTGATTTTGTCAGAAATAGTTTTGAAAGGATATTAAATAAAAAGGTAAATGCGTTTGAAAAATTACTGTTCATAAAATTTACAACACCAAATGAATTGTATAGCGTAATTGTAAGACAACAAGAAAATTCACGAATTTTAAAATTTCCCAAAGTCCCTGAGAATGGTAAATTTTTAACTGAGCGAATATTACACAGATACTTAGTTAAATTTAAAATATTAAATCCACACAAAAATCAAATTCTATGAAGAATAACAATCATTTTATTCGAAAATTACTTCTAATCCTTACTTTTTCAACTTTTTTTATTAGTAGTTCAAAGGGACAACCTGTAGAAAACAGAAACAGAATCACAGTTCATTTGACTAATGGAACTACTGTGACATTATTTGGCAGGTACAATTCAATGCAGTCTGCTGCTACAAGTCTAGCGGATAGACCTATGAGCAAAGATTATTATTACTTGCCACCACATCTCAAACTTTCTACAAATCCGGAATCCGGAAACCCGGTATTTTTGTTTTTAAAATATGTAACTGAAGAGAGAGAAGATCAAGGTGGCGTAAGCGGTGCATTGTTACATTTGAATTGTGAATGGGGTTTGACTGAGGCCGAACGGTTGGAACTCGAGCAAAAACTAACTGCTAAAATTCCTGGGGCTAAAGTACTCGGACCTCTTGAATTATTTCCTGTCGCAGATTCATACCGGATTACTTCTGCTGTAATGAGTGATAAGGAACTGACTAAAACAAGTTTAAGTTCCGGACGAGCACCATTAATAGAAAGTGGCAAATTTGCTATAGCTGCCAATTTACAAAAGTATGGCGCTCAACTAATGGCAGCAACATTTGAAAAAGCAAGCGGAGCTTCCGATTTATCTATAGACTTTTATTATAAATATCAAACAATGGTTACAGGTTGTAAGGGTAGTATAGTATTGGATTATACGAAATTTGCTTCTGCTTTTAACAGCTTAAATATTAACGGGAAGCAAACTTATTATAATAATGATGACAAAGATGATAAAACCACAAATGAAACCCTTTCCTATAGTCAAATGCAACAAGCTTACAGTGCACTAATCTCAAGTGGTGCTATCGTGTTTCATATGGAATGTATGTATGATGATGGCAACAATAGTAAAATTAAAGAATTATTTTTTCAATATTTTGTTGAAAAATTCAGTTTACCTGAAGATGATACGAAGGCTGAGGAAAATAAAGATCCGGATACCTCCGGTATGCCAAAAATGAATACCGGAATTGAAAATTCAGATGAAGATGATAGAAGAGTGGATCGCACATATTCGGTAAATCTTACAAAAATAAAAGCAGAATATGTTCACAAAACTAGTGTAATAACTTTTAGTGAAGATTTTCCAATTGTTTGGGAAGGAGCTGTCTCGGGAAATCTAGGTGCTTGGTATAATGGATTAAAAAACAATAAAACATGCGTATCGTCTGTCAATCTAAATGATCCTTTTTATAAGCACATGGATATTCGATTTGTTTTAGATTTGGAAGCTAAGGAGATGTTTGAAAAAGAAGTAAATTTCGTTACAGTAAATGTAAGAAAGAAAAGATCTTCCGGTAATCCATTTATAAGTAGAGTAACATTTGATCAGAAATTTATTGCTGAAAAAGGAATAACGGCAGCTATGACTTATGCTGGAGGTGAAGATAAAAATCCCGAAATGTATGAATATGCATCGCAGTGGAGTTTAAGAGGTGGGAATGTATTTCCCGAAAACCCTGCTTGGCAAAAGGGAAAAATGGAAGCAGTAACTTTGATTCCCCCAATTATGCCTCGTACAATAACGTTTGAAGCGGATCCTACTGATATGAAGTTAGCAAATTTAGTCAGAGCAACACTTCAAGTACGATATATGAAATTTGGGAAGGAACTCGAAGCTAATTTGCCAATTTCCATAGCAAAAGGAGAACCAGAAGCAACTCAAATGATTTTCATGGATAGAAATACTTCTGGATATGCTTATAGAATCATTTACAATCATAAAGAAGAAGGAAAACTTGCCACAGATTGGGATGCAAAAATTAATGATGATTATGTTTATGCCACAATTCCGGAACAATTTAGAGATAAGTCATCCAGTGCATTTCAAAAAGCAAAGGAAGCGGCTAAAACAATTATTTCTCCTTCTCCTGATGGAACAGTTACTTCTGATAAAGTATTAGATGGGTTTCAGGAATTATTTGGTGTTGTAAAGGATGTAATGAAAAAATAAAAGTAAGATGAAAAAATATACAATACGTCTATTCGCGTTTACACTTCTGCTTTTATTATTGATTATTGATTTGGAGAGAGGAAGCGCACAAGATAAAGGAAAAGAGTTTTCCCAAAGAATCTTACTTGATAAACCTGTAGATGCAGGTGATCTGAAATTATTCCGTTCTTTTTCTATTAAAGGAGAGTCAAATGAATACTATTATCTGCCAAACAAAATAAGTATTGCTTTAGATCCTGAAGGTAAACCAAGGTTTTCATTTCTTCGATTTGTAGAAAACAAACTCAGTGAAACGAATCAGAACAAATCAGAAATTCAAGCTGATGGTGGAGGTATAGTTCACTTTCTGGTTGGCCTTCATGTAAGTGATGCTGAAAAACGAAAGGCGGAAAGTGTTGCAAAGCGTTTAAATCCGGAAGCAAAAATTATGGGACCGGTAATTTATCGCAGTGGTACGGTAAGTCTGGTTTCTTTCATGCCTGAAGAACAGCAGAAAGTAAATGTCTTAGGTGTAGGAAAAGCTCCAATACTTGAAGGCGACAATATTGCTGTTTCAATGATCCTTGATAAAAAGAATGCAAAAATTTTATGGGAGATGATGAAGATGCCAACTCCGCCTGTTTCAATTACTCTGGACATGATAATTGCCGGTTATCAAAGTCCGGTTGAATTCTCAATTGAAATGGATTTTTCAAAGATATATAATCACGAAACATTTCAAGGTGCTTTTGGAATGCCAATATTTTCTGCTGAGATCAATAAGACAACTCAAGAATTGAAAGAATCGGGAGCAATCAGAGTGACGATGATCGGCGAGGATCAGGCAATGGAAAAGGTTATGTCTACAATTGAAAACAAATTAATTGATATGTGCTTTACATCCTTTGGTAGTGAGCAAGGAGCAAAATGGGATGCACTCTCAAAGCCGTCTTATGCAGGTGGAAAAAGTATGCTGGATGATGTGAATAAGAATAGCAATGCACTTTTTGACTATGCTTCTAAGAGTTTATCAGATAAACCTGAACCATCAAGAGCGTCTACTCCTGCTCGAGAAGAACGCAATAGTGGTGCGCAGAATTCAGGCGGGAATCAACCCGCTTCTGTTTCAAAACCAAAGGATATCCCTAAGCCTTCAGGAGGTGCATTACCGCCCTCTTCTTCTCAGCCTGTTAAAAAGGAAAATGTTTCTGAAAAAAATAGTACATCAACTACATCAAATTCGTTACCTGCTAAAGAGGGAAATAGCGCTCAGCAGGGAACTGCAAATTCCCCCATTTCAAAATTAGCTTCAGATCCTTCAAAAAGTTCTACGACGATTACAAAAGAAAGAGATCGTCCACAAGACCCTTGGCCAGACTCTTCTGCTCCTGCTTCTACATCTTCCTCAGATAAACCCGATCCGCAAAATACTACTCCTTCTGCGACATCGTCATCATCAAATACACAAGAGTCAGCAGGTAAACCGGATCCTCTAAATCCGCGTTCCGTATCTCCATCATCTACATCACCTGGTACGCAAACTTCACCTGAAAAACCTGATCCGCAAAATCCGCCACCTGTTCTGCAGCCAGCGTCATCAAATTCTCAAAGTTCGACTTCACAAAATTCTGCTCAGTCGGGAACGACACAAACTGCTTCCTCGTCTTCTTCCGGAGCAACTCAAACGCAGCCACGTAACAGCTCGCAGAATTCCAATTCATCAGGCAATTCTACTGCACAAGTTGCCGGAGAAACTGCCGGAGCTGTAACATCAGCTGTATTAGGAGCAGCTACAACAGCGGCAACTAGTATGACTCCCGTAGGGTTGGGACTAAATTTATTAAAATCAATAAAAGTTTCTGCGGTCTACCAGACAAAAAGTATTAAGCACCAAGGTAAATATACTGCAAGTGCAAAACATTATTTTACAACCTCTCTTCCGGAAGTTTTTTCCGGAAATATTGGTAAGATAGACTGTGCTGAATGTTTCCGTGAAATTAATTTATGGGACCCATTATATGTTCAGCGTGAAATCACAACTTTTGTGGATGGCGATACTAAAGATTTCGAGCAGTATATTAATTATGTAACACTTGCAATCCGGAAGAAACATCCCAAAGGAGATATTACTACTGACGATATAAGAGTTGACAGAGTGAACTTTAATACAATGGGAAATAATTTCCGTGTTATGTACGGCTGGATGCCGGGTGATGCAGACCGTAAAAAATGGCTTGATTATGAATATAAGATTCAATGGAGCTTTTTTGGTGGGGGTACAATAGATAGTGCATGGACACCTACTACTCAAGCAGCAATTACGCTTACTCCGCCTTTAATTCGCAGATCAGTTAAAATTGAAGCGGATTCTGCACGACTTGCTGAACAGGATGTCAGAGTGATTGATGTCAGAATTTTTTATAGTCTTGGAGGGCAGGAGCAGGTGAAACAAGTTACTTTGGTACCTTCCAAAGATATGCTTGCTACTGAAATTGACTTTGCACAACTCAAGAATAGTCCGGCTTACGAATACGAAATAAACTGGTTGTTGAATGATAATTCTAATATAGAAAGCGGTCGAAAGGCTGCTAAAGGAAATCTTCTATATGTAGATGCTCTTCCAAGAAAGTGATTTATTTGGTTTTTAACAACATTAAACAGGTATTTTAATAGATTTGGAATTAAATTAATAATATTAATTATTATAATTTATTAATATTATTAATTTAATTAATAAATTGCATTTTATGATCACTCTTAAACAATAACACACAAAAAACCACACTATGAAAAAAGTTCTATTTTTACTCGGCTTTATTTTAATTAATAATCACGTCAATTCTCAGAATATAGATATTGATTATGAAGTTTATCTCACCCCTCAGATTGATAATAATACTTGTTGGGCTGCATCATCAGCTATGGTTTTAAGTTACAGTACTAAAACATCTGTAACGGTAGAATCCATTAAGAAAGATGTTAGCGAAGCATTGCCTAAAGTGGATATTTCATCTGGCCTTTATCCTAAGGACACAAAAGATGTAGGAGAGTTGCTTGGTTTGTCGTTTGATTATCCTCAATGTTACGGAGTACAAGGTTTCGCTGATCTATTAACCAGTGTTGGCGGTCCTGTGGTTTTTATAATGGAGAATGGTGGTGGCGGTGCACATGCAATTTTAGTAAAAGGAATGAAAGGTGATGGAACTGCAGATGGAACAATTGTACACTATCTTGATCCTTGGCCACCTGAGAAGGGAGTTTCGGGCTCTATGACATTTACTGATCTTATGGCTGCAATGGAAAAATTAGGATTTATGGATCAGACTTTATGGAAAGCTAAAGATGGTGAGAATGATAGATTATATGTTTTATATAAGCAAAATTAGTCAAATGAAATTTGGCCTAACTTTTTTGCTTATAATATCTTCTACAATAACTCGGTCGCAGGACATAGTAAATAACTATAGCGAATCAAGTGGGGTTTCGAAATACGCAACTTACATCAGTGATGCTTCTCGAACACGCGATCTTTCATATACTCAGGTGGTAGATGTAGTAAACTATTTAGCAGGATTCGAGAATCCTCCATTTGTTGTAGGCGATTTTATTGATAATTCCGCAAATCTTTCTGTAAAAAATGGCAAGTCTGTTTATAAAACAATCAACTTAGCTGATAATATTATTAACGGAATTCCGATTAAACTTATTAAAATGAGTGTTGCCCATCATTATGGCAATGATTATTTTAATATTCATGATGCAACTGATATTGCTGCATTTCAAAACGAACTTTCTGCATCAGCTATACATAATGTTGATGCAAGGATGCTGTTGTTCTTGTATAAATTTACTTCTTGGCTACAAGTAACTTGGGGTCCAGCTAACAATTGTGAAATCGTAGAACTTCATACTGCCGGTATAGGTCAAGGTGGAACGAATCCTTTAGATTGCCACAATACAGGGAGGGCATTTGATTTTTCCGGAATTGTTGTAAAAGATCAGAATGGAGAGAGAGTAATTCGAGTGTACAATGACTGGGGAAATAAACATCCTGAAAAATTTGTTGATGGACAAATTACATACAGACTTGAAGAGTCTGATGGTTTGCCCTATTACTTTTTCAGAGATGCATATAACTGGTCTTTATTTCAATGTTCTATTTTGCCAGGACACCAGGACAATGAATTGAGTGATGAAGAAATTGCAGCTAGGTATATGGATTCCGGTGTTCCATTAAAAGGTGGAATGGTGTTACATCCTGATACTCCTGAAGGTGGCGTTAGAGCTGCTCATGTTAATCACTTTCATTTTCAATTTGGACCTACAGGATATGAAGCACCAGGCAATTAATTAATACAAGGATTTCTTCAATAATCATTGTTAGGAATAAACAAGAAAACAACACTCTAATAAATTAAACTCCTTCAGACTAACTAATGAACTTTAGATATACTTCAGCGAACAAAATTATATTTATTATCACATTAATCGTGCTGATAAATTCTTCATGTAAAAAAGACGAGGATGATACTGATTGTCCTAATTGTCCTAAGATTTCAAAAATTTTACCCGAGGAAGGATATCATCAAGATTGGATTTCAATTCAAGGGTCAAATCTCCAAAAAACAGATGAAGGACCAATTACAGTTTCATTTAATGGTGTTGTAGTAGATTCTGATAGCATAGAAGTCGTTTCGGATACAGAGGTAAGAGCACGTGTTCCTAAAGCATGTGGCACAGGAGTGGTGAAAGTTTTTTATGACAGTGAACTTTTTTCATCTGAAAATATAATTTTTAAATACTTGAAAAGAGTTACAATTTCATTATTTGCTGGTTCTCCTACCGCTACAGTTTCACAAGATAACCCTGTTCAGTTTTCCAATACTCGTGAACTTGTAATTGATCAAAGTACAAATGTACTCTATACTTGTGAAGATAATAAAATCCGGAAAATAAACCCTGATGGATTGACAGCATCTACATTTGAAGTTCCTTTGGGATTCACATTAAATAATCTGGGAATCAATGCAGGAGGCGAATTATTTACATGTTGGCAACATGCAATTTTTAAGTTACCAATTGCTCTTCAAAGTATTTCTCCAATACTAGTAGCAGGTGACGTTTCATCTTCTGGGCATGTAGATGGTTTATCAAATTCTGCAAAGTTCTATGCGCCGCTTGGAATTATATCTGACCAGGAAAATAATTTGTATGTATGTGATCCGGATGGATCTTCTAACGCGTTCATTCGTAAAATTACACCACAAGGAATGGTTTCAACAATTGCGGGGCAGGCAGCTGTAGGTTATTTGGATGGTCTTGCTGATCTTGCTCTATTTCAATATCCATCTAAACTTGCGATGGATGAAACTAAAAATATTTATATATCAGATATTTATTATATCAGAAAACTATTAAATAGTGGCACAGTTGGAACTGTAGTTGGAAACGGGGTATCGGGAAGTGTAAACAGTCCATTCCCTGTTCAAGTTTCCATTCCCGACCAACTTGTATATGGCGACGGTTACCTTTATTTCATAGATGCATTTAAACATTCAATTAGACAAATCGATATTTCTACCGGAAAAACAATTAATTTCATGGGTTCAAGCGATGATCCTGGGTATGTGGAAAGTCAGGATCCGCAACAGGTTAGATTCAATAACCCGTTAGGTTTAGCATATGATAATAATAGAAATATTTTATTTGTTTTAGATTCAGGTAATCATTGTATCAGAAAGATTCAATTCGAATAAATAGTAAAATTCATAGAGAGATTTGATGGAAAAATTTCATTAATAATTGAAAGAAAGGGATAACACGTTATTAAGTATATGAGTGCTGTATTGCAAAAATTATAAAATGAAGTTTAAAATATTAATAAAATTTATATGAAATTAAAATTTACTAAACTTAACTTGTCCGTTTTAATAGTATTGTTTTATAGTATTGTTTTAGTTTCTTGTGATAAAAAGGACAATGCTGATGATTGCCCTAATTGCCCATCTGTAACCGGCATTTTTCCTAATCATGCAAAAGGACTGGATACAATAAAAATTGTCGGTAGTAATTTCGCTGATGACTTTCATTCAAATATTGTTAAAATAAATGGAATAGTAATTCACCGGGATTCTATTTTAAGTGGAAGCAAAACGGAGTTGTTTGTAAAAATTCCCAGACTATGTGGCAGTGGTCCGGTATCAGTTGACCTTGATGCGGAACTTACTCATTATGGAACTGCTCCTCAATTTATTTATGATTATTTTTATTCAGTCATTGACATTGGAGGCTCAGGCGTAAATGTTCAGCCATGTGGTAATACTCCTGTCTGTAATTCGACTGGGTACTCATATCCATTTGGTATAGGAATGGACCAGTCAGGAAATGTTTTTTTCTCGGACGAGTTTTGTATTTATAAGCTCGATGCAGGAAATAATTATAGCCCATGTATGTTTGCCGGGTGTGCTGATACACAAGGTCGGATATATTCGAATGGTACATCAAGTCGGTTTAATAGGCCGTACTTTTTTACTTTAGATATTAATAATACATTGTATGTTCCTGAAGCAACTGATAGTATTCGAAGTGTAAGTCCAAATGGTCAATCTAGCCGTTGGTGTACAAATCCCAGTTTTCAAACACTGACTGCATTTACATTTGATAAAAGTAATCCTGATATATCATATGCTAGTGATCTTCTAAGTCGCGGGATTTGGAAAATACTTAAAGTTGGAAATAATTTTGATATTACATTTTTTGCAGGCTCATATGGAAACATAGGTCATGCGAACGGTCAAGGTAACTCTGCAAGTTTTTACCAACCGGAAGGTCTTGTAACAGATCGTTCAGGAAATATTTATGTTGCAGATGCTGCCAATAATACCATTAGAAAGATAACCTCAGCCGGAATGGTGACAACCTTGGCAGGATCAACTGTTGCGGGATTCGCTAATGGCACTGGAGATGAAGCAGCATTTAATTTTCCTCGAGGATTATTTATAGATGAGAATGAAGATATTTTCGTTGCAGACAGGATTAACAGTGCAATCAGAAAAGTGACAACTACAGGTATTGTAACGACGGTGTATCAGTTTACAGGTACTTTGTCAGATGTAAAACCGACCGGAGTAATAAAAGATAAACAAGGAAATTTTTATGTTACTTATAAATCGAATAGTAATGCCGGAGTTAAAAAAATAATTCTGAATTAGTATAAAATCTAAAATAAAAATGAGACTATTAAGAGCAGATTCTAAATTTTTTTTATTATTATTAGTTATTGCAGGAATATTTTTAAATTCTTGCAAAAAAAAGGACACAGATGACGAATGTCCTAATTGTCCAACAGTAACGGCGATCAGTCCTACGAGTGCTCACGGTTTTGATCAATTGACTATTACAGGAAATAATTTTTCTTCGGATCCACAATCTAATATTGTAAAAATTAACGGTGTTCAGATTGACCCTGATTCAATATTGAGCGGAAGCACTTCGGAATTGATTGTGAAAGTGCCTAGACTCTGTGGAAGCGGAAAAGTTACAGTCGACGTGGATGCAGAACTCACAAATTTTGGAACTCCGCCTGAGTTTACTTATTTGTATACCTATTCTGTTATTGACATAGGCGGAACAGGAAACAACATTCTTCCTTGCGGTGCAGGGTCTGCATGTGTGGTGGGAATTTATCTATATCCAAATGGCATTGGACTTGATCAATCGGAGAATGTTTATTTTTCGGATACTTACGCAAATTGCATTTACAAGCTTGATGCAAGTGATAATTATAATCCATGTATGTTTGCCGGCTGTGGAGGTACTCAAGGACATGCAAATGGAAATGGAACCTCAGCTTCATTTGAGAGTCCGTACTTTTTTACAATAGATAACAATAATAATTTATTTGCTTCTGAATACGGGAATACTATACGGTCCATTTCTCCAAATGGTACAGTAGGAAATTTTGTAATGAACAATTCTTTATCGGGATTAAGAGGTCTCGCATTTGACAGATATAATCCAAATATACTTTATGCTTGCAAAACAGGATTCCCTAAAATAATGAAAATTAGTCGAATAGGTAATACTTATGTCGTTGTTCCATTTGCAGGCACTGGTGACCCAGGAAATAGTGACGGACCCGATAGTTTGTCAACCTTTGGTACACCAACAGGAATGGTTGTGGATCGTGTGGGAAATATTTATGTGTCCGATATGATTAATAATACAATAAGAAAAATTACTCCAGGAGGTTATGTCACAACAATTGCAGGAAGATTTAACAGCGGTTTTATTAACGGACAAGGTGCCGCAGCAGCATTTAACGGTCCTTGCGGTTTATTTATAAATGAACAAGATGAAATATTTGTAGCTGACAAAACTAACGGGGCCATCAGAAAAGTAACTACTTCAGGTATGGTAACCACAGTCTATCAATTTTCGAATTCTATGTCTGATGTTAAACCAAATAGTGTGGTGCAAGACAGGCAAGGAAATTTTTATCTGACCTATACTTCTGATTCTTTAAATGGCGTAAAAAAAATTATATTGAATTAAATCACGAAAATGAAAGCAACGAGAGCAAAATATACACTAGTACTTTTGTATTCATTAGCGTTATTGGTTTTTCTAAATTCCTGTAAGAAAAAGGAAACGGATGAAGAATGTCCAAATTGTCCTTCAGTTATTTCGATTAGCCCGACCCAAGCTTACGGTTATGACATACTGACAATTACAGGAACAAATTTTTCTTCCGATCTGCAATCAAATATTGTAAAGATCAATGGTGTTCAGGTTAACCCTGATTCTATTTTAAGTGGAAGTGAAACGCAATTGATAGTGAAAGTTCCAAAACGTTGTGGCAGCGGAAGTGTAACAGTAGATTTAGATGCAGAACTTACAAATTTTGGATCTCCACCTCAGTTTAATTATCTATTCAGATATACTGCAATTGATATTGGAGGAACAGGATTAAGTGTTATGCCCTGCGCTTCAGGATCCAGTAGTTGTCCGTCAAGTGGATTTCAAAGATCAATGGGAATTGTTCTTGACCAAAATGAGAATGTGTTTTTTTCAGATGCCGGATTACATCAAATCTTTCAACTGGAGAAGAACAGTAGTTATGATCCTTGCCTGGTAGCAGGTTGTGGACAGGGAAGCACTAACGGTTCGGGAACCCAAGCGTCTATGGACTCACCTTCATTCATAGCAATAAACAGTGATGGGACAATGTTTGTTCCGGAAAATGGGACGGCCATCAGGACAGTAACATCTTTTGGCACGGTAGCACCTTGGTATAGTAATAATGATTTAAATATGGCAGGAGGGGCAATTGCTTTTCTTCAGAATAATTCAGAAATTGCTTATGTTACAAATCCTTCATCACATTCTATTTGGAAGATAAATCATTCTGGCGGTATCTTTTCACATACCCAATTCGCCGGTTCATTAAATGATTCCGGTTATGCCGATGGACCTGATACTACTGCAAGTTTTTATAGCCCGACAGGAATTGTGGTCGACAACATAGGAAATGTATTTGTATCTGACACAAAAAACAATCTGATAAGAAAAATCAGCCCCGCAGGTGTTGTCAGCACATTGGCAGGAAGTACTTTGCCGGGTTCTTCAAATGGACAAGGTAATCTCGCTTCTTTTAACAGGCCGTTAGGATTGTTCATCGATCGAAATAATAATATTTATGTCGCAGATCATGAAAATAGTTCGATCCGAAAATTAACTCCTTCAGGATTTGTTTCAACGGTTTATCAATTTACCTTAGGAATGAATAGTCCAAAGCCAAATGGAATTACGCAGGATAGTGAGGGAAATTTTTATGTAACATTCACATCCGGTAACAGCGGGGTGAAAAAAATTATAGTTGAATAAATAAATTATACTCTCAAAATTTAGATAGATTAACAAATTATAAATCGAATACAATATTAATAAACAAGTTTGAAATGAAACGAAATAAGATAAGGGATGGGTTTATATTATTTGCATGTATGTTTTTTATAGTTATCAGCTCATGCAAGAAAGATGATTCTGATTCTGATGATTGTCCTAATTGTCCATCCGTAACTGCAATTAGTCCGGCACAGGCGCATGCATATGAAAATCTGACGATAACTGGAATTAATTTTTCTTCCGATCCACAGTCAAACATTATAAAAATAAATGGAGTTCTCGTTGACGCAGATTCAATCGTCAGTGGAAACCAAAATCAGATAATTGTGAAAGTCCCTAAGGGATGTGGTAGTGGAGCAGTTACTGTTGATCTTGATGCGGAGCTAACACACTTCGGAACTTCACCACTGTTTACATATATATATCGATATACTGTAGTTGAAATCGGTGATGTTCATTCCGTACCTCCCTGTGGAAGTACTCCTGACTGTTTTACCATGAATTATATAGAACCAAGAGGCATTGCCCTTGATGCGTCTGAAAATGTTTATTTTAGCGATTTTGGTTTGAATTGTATTTTCAAACTAGATAAGAATGATGGTTATTCACCATGTATGCTTGCAGGTTGCGCATTTTCACCGGGAAATTCAAATGGAACAGGAACTAATGCAAGTTTTAACGATCCTTCCTTTATTTATGTTGATAATAGCAATTCTATTTTTGTTGCTGAAAATGGTTCTGCAATAAGAACTATAAATCCTGTCGGAAATGTTTCCAATTGGTTTTCAAGTAATGACCTTAATCCGGTAAATGGTGGTATAGCATTTACCAGAGACAATAGCGGAACTGCTTACGTAACAAATCCTGGATTATATAACATATCCAAAATAATACGAATCGGATCGGGATTTGCTATTTCACATTTTGCCGGAGCCACAGGTGTTCCCGGCAACGCTGATGGACAAGATAGTTCAGCAACTTTCTTAAGTCCAAATGGTATCGCTACGGACGCATCAGGAAATGTTTACATAACGGATTCTGAAAATAATTTGATCAGAAAAATAACCCCTTCCGGAGTAGTTACAACTTTTGCAGGTAGTCTTACACCGGGTTTTACTAATGGTCAAGGAACATCTTCAGCATTTAATGATCCACAGGGAATATTTATAGATAGCAAATCGGATATTTATATTGCCGATAAAAATAATGGGGCAATCAGGAAGATCACACCTGCTGGATTAGTTTCTACAGCCTACCAGTTTACAATCGGAACGTTAGAACCACACGGAGTAACTAAGGATAGTCAAGGTAATTTTTACGTCACTTATAGATCATTTGCCGGAAATGGAATTAAGAAAATAATTGTAGAATAGATTGTATTATTCATTTATTTATTAATTTCCCTCAGTCTTATTAAGAAGAATCTATAAATGAAATAAAGTTATTTATCGAGTCTGTAGGTCTTGATTTATCCTTCTCCATTCAAAAAATTGTTGAGTTTAAAATGTAAATAATGCAAAAAGTATGAAATCATTTCAATTAATTATTGCAACATGTTTATTCTATTTGAATATGAATGGCCAGTCAGTAGATACAACCTCGGCTACTGAACCGAAACCGCCTGCAGCATTCAGTCAGTTTAGCTTGGGAACAGGACTCGGTAGCGCATCAGCAACCCCGAAAGTAACATTAAACTCATATAGATTTTCTGCGCTGATTGGAAAAGGCTTTTGGGATTTTTATTTATTTAATTCTGTTCCTGCAGTTGCAAATGCTGAAGCTGACAGTGAACAATATTTGAGAGGAGATTTAATACGTCAATTGGGCGGTCTGATTAATTTTTCGATGTCCAAAGTCGGATATTTTGCCAATAATGGAGACATTGAAAACCGCGAAGTTCGGGGAGCACAACTTGATTTCCGATTTGGGGCAAAAGCAATTGATATCGCAAACCGTAGGAAAGGAACTAGTTTTCTTGTGCCTATTCTTCAGTCATCACTCGATTTAAGATATCTAATACCTCTAGTTGGCCATAATTCAAATTACAAATCCGGAGATAAATTGGATTTAAAGAAAAATATGGTAGGAAATCTGTCGTTCCGTTTTCTAGGTTCTATACTTCAAGTGCTGGATAAAAGTATATATGGAACATATTATTCAACCAGGAAAGGAGTGCCAGCCAGCCCAACTATTTTTACAGGAACAATGGAAATGTATTTTTACATTACCGACCAAATCTATATAAATGCCGGTTATAGTTTTACAAATCAGCCATTGATAGAAGACATTCCATTCTTGTCTATCAGTTACGGAACTAACAAGTAATGAATATTACTTTTGATTCAGGCTCGAAGTATCTGCGCTAATTCACTCAAGTTTATATAAATTTTCTTTTTAGTAAAAAAATAGACGTTCAAACTAATTTGATATTATTGTCTGGTACTTTTTTGTGTGATTAAATTGAAAGCAGATCAAGCCCACGGATCAAGAATCACTTTCACACAACCTTCTTCTTTGTTCTTGAAAATACTGTAAGCATGTTCGACCTTTGATAGAGGAAGTCTGTGAGTTATGATATCGTCTAACTTCACCTTTCCTTCAATCACATAATTCATTAATTTATCTATGTGCTTATGTGCAGGAGCCTGACCGCCTTTAAGGATAATTCCCTTATCAAAAAACTGACCGATTGGAAAATTGTCGTATGTTGTCGGATAAACTCCAAGAACCGATACAACTCCACCGCGACGAACAGCACTCATACAAGCTTCAAGGACTTTTACAGAACCTTTCTCAAGATTGATAGTAGATTTGACCCGGTCAATTACATTTCTGTCCGGTTCAAAACCTACTGCTTCAATACAAACATCTGCACCACGATTACCGGTAATTGATCTTATAAAATCAATTACATTTTTTCCACTTCCTTCCCATAAAATAGTTTCTGAATTTGCAGCAGCTTTTGCTTTATTAAGACGATACTGTACAGTGTCAACATTTATAACTCTCCCTGCTCCCCGAAGCCATGCACTTTTAGCAGCCATGATCCCAACAGGACCTGCACCGTAAATCAAAACAGTTTCTCCTCCTTTAACTTCAGCCCAATCTACACCACTATAACCTGTGGGGAATATATCAGTCAAGAATAGCACTTGTTCGTCTGTTAAGTTTTCCGGAACTAACCGGGGACCAAAATCTGCATATGGCACTCTTACATATTGTGCTTGTCCACCATCGTAACCTCCATATAAATCCGTATAGCCGAATAGTGCGCCGCCTTTCTGAGTTAGCAGTCCACCTTCAGGACCGTAGTGTTCGGGATTACTATTTTCACAATGTCCCGGCAACTGATGGTCACAAAAGAAACACTGTCCACATGCGATCGGAAATGGAACTATCACCCGATCACCTTTTTTCAGTTTTGTAACTATACTTCCGGTTTCCTCTACTATTCCCATAAATTCATGTCCCATTACTAATGGCCGTGCCTGAGGAAGGGCACCACTGTATATATGGAGGTCACTTCCACAGATTGCTGTAGAAGTTACTTTTAGAATTATGTCACTTTGTTTTTCTATAATCGGGTCTTTAACTGTTTCAAATTGAATTTTACCACCCGGGTGAACAACTGCTGCTTTCAT
>ERZ795044.1701-NODE-1701-length-19725-cov-5.431774_pt1 | contig 19725 bp, 15 predicted proteins | sample MGYA00375128_ERZ795044 | MGnify/ENA primary metagenome ERZ795044 (study PRJEB30173, sample SAMN05720213) | anaerobic digester metagenome | isolation source: active sludge of municipal wastewater-treating anaerobic digesters | place: USA | collected 2014-12-22 ... | reverse complement strand
GACGTCAAAATCCCTCGTCTCTCTATCAGGGGATCGCTCAGTTGAAAGGAATACGGATGGGCGGCCACACGGCGTTAATACGTGTCGTACCTACAGGATCGGCTTGCACTCGCCGTCGTGCTCGATCGGCATGTCGGCCATGTACGCGAAGCAGTTGTTGTCGAACGTGGTGCCGTCGCAGCCGCAGACCGGGGCCCACAGGCGCGGGCAGTCTTCCGGCTTGACCTGGCAGAAACCGCCCGTGCCCTTGCAGTTGCCGACTTCCTTCAGGCAGAAACCGGACTTGCCGCAATCGTCCGGACCGTCACAGGCGACGCAGTCCTGGGCACAGGTCTGGATCGTCTCGCCAATGGCGATGTCGCACTTCCCGTCGCCGCAGAACTCCTTGTCACACACCGGGAAGCACATATTCTTCTGGCAGGTCCAGTACCCATAGCAGTCGGCCAGCCACTCCAGCCACATGCAGTCATAGACGGTTTCGCACCCGCCGACGGACACCTTCTCGCAATCGCATCCGGTGGTCAGGCTGTGCCTGCATTCACCATCAAAACCCTCGGACGTGGTGCACGCAACCTGCTCACAGGTCGGGTTGTACTTGTCCAGGCAGGGCTCGCGAACGATCGTCCCCGCGCATCCACAGGCATCCGCAGATACGCATTTGTCGTCAATCGTCCACTTCAGGCCGTCGTCACAAAGAACCGGCTTACAGGACGGATTCAACGCCAGACCGCAAGGATCGTTCGAAACGCCCTCGCAGACGCAACCGGAAATCAGGTCGCCGACACACAGGTCATTGATCGTGCCGGAGTCGCCATCATCGCAGCGGACCGGCTCGCAGCGCGGATTCAACACGTCACTGCACGGATCTGTAATTTCGGTTCCCATGCAGGTACATACCTCGCCCTTCAGCACGCATGAGTCGTTTTCAGTCAAATCGTCGCCGTCATCACACAGGCTGGGCTTGCACTCGGGGTTCAGAACGTCGCTGCAGGGATCGGTTATCTCGTCGCCGACGCAGATGCATCCTTCCTTCGTGAACTGGCAACGGTCGTTCGTCGTGTAAACCGACCTGTCGTCACACAGCACCTGCCTGCACTCCGGATTCAGTTCCTTGCCGCACGGATCGGTAATCGGGCTGCCGACGCAGTTGCAGTCGCGCGTACCATCGTTCGCGCACTTGTCGCGCCTGGTCGTCGGATCGCCGTCGTCACAGGCGACTGCCTCACAGGTCGGATTCAGGATTTCGGAACAGGGCGAAAGAACCGGCGTTCCCCTGCATTGGCACAGGGTGATTTCCCCGACCGTGACCAGCACGCATTTGTCGTTGATCGTCTGCGCGCTGCCGTCATCACACAGCACGGCGCTGCATTTCGGGTTGATTTCATCATCGCACGCGGACGTAATCGGTGTGCCGACACACAGACAATCGTCCTCGCTGGTAACGCAACGATCGCTGATGGTGTCGGGGTTGCCGTCGTCACAAAGATACGGCTTGCAGGAAGGATTGACGCCGTCCCAGCACGGATTGGTGACCGGGGTGCCGACGCACGAGCAGTTTCCGTCTTCATCCTCGGCACACAGGTCGTTGGTGGTCCACGCGTCGCCATCGTCACACTTGACCACCTTGCATTCCGGATTCAGGACGTCACCGCACGGATCGGTCACCGCGATCCCCTGACAGGTGCACGTCTCACCGACGAGCACGCACATGTCGTTGACTGTCAGGGCACTGCCGTCGTCGCACTTCTTATCCACACACTCGGGATTCAATACGCTGCTGCAGGGATCCTCGATTGCCGAACCCATGCACAGACAGATGTCGCCGAAAGTGACGCACTTGTCATCCATCGTCAGCACGCTGCCGTCGTCGCACGGATCGGGGTTGCATTCCGGATTCAAGCCGAAATCACACACATCCATAATCGGATCGCCACCGCACTCGCAGGTCATCGCCGCGTTCTGCATGCAACGATCGTTGGTTGTCAACGGATTGCCGTCGTCGCAGGTCACGGCCTCGCACGACGGGTTCAGATCCTTCTGGCAGGGATCCAGGTTCTGGATGCCGACGCAATCGCAGAACAGCCCGCCGGCGGCGTTCTCAACCCAGGCGCACTTGTCGTCAAAGGTTCCGTCGTTGTTGTCGTCGCAATCGTTGGCGACACACTCGGGATTCAAATCCTTGTGGCAGGGATCCTGTTCCTGAATCTCCTGACCGCAGACACAACCGGCCACCGGGTCCGGATCACAGACACCGTACGATCCGTCAGGCAGCCTGCACTTGTCCGGGTTGCATTCGGGATTCAAGGCCGGGCCGCACGGATTCTTTTCCTGGGGCGGGGCGGGCAGGCAGATGCAATCGGAACCGGCGGAAGGTGCCCCGCAGGCGCCGGCGTCTCCCTCGCCGGTAAGGCAGGCTGTGTACTCACATTCCGGGTTTATCAGATCGATGCAAGGGTCGGCCACGATTTCCCTGCCCTTGCAGACGCAGGATTCGACACCGTCGTTGACCACCAGCCGGCAGGCATCCATCAGGGTGGCCCCGTCACCGTCGTCACATGCGCTTTCAACACACTGCGTATTGGCGGCGGTCGAACACGGATCCCAGGGAAGACACGAACAGTTCCCGTCGGGATCAACCTGGCAGGCACCCTGGCCGCCACCGAGGATTTCACACGCCTTTTCACTGCAATTCGGGTTCAGTACGGTCCCGCACGGGTCATCGACCACTTCCTGGTCGGCGTCGGGAACGACGTCCGGGGCAGTGTCCGAAGGAACCGTATCGGGCAGCGCATCGACCGGAACGTCCGCCGGGACATCGGGCGGAATCACGCCGTCCTCGATCCGATCAATCAAGGGAGTGTCCGGCACGATGACGTCCGGATTGATGACGTCCTGATCGGCCGTATCAACTAAACCGGTGTCGGGACCAAGATCCATCGTGGGAACGTTGTCCACCGGACCGCAACCGGCTGCCAGCAGAAGGGCCACCGACAACAACACAAACTTCGTGGCGCGCATGGGAAACCTCCGGAAAAATTTACGACGGGTTCAAGTTTACATTACAAAGTCTTCAGGTTCCAGATGTAAGGCGTCAGGCAGAAGGATGCAGGCGGGTTTGGACGATGGCTGGTGCGCATGGGTGTGGGCTGCTGCGGACGTGTGGGGACGTGTGCTGAAGTGTGCTGACGTGTCCGGACTATTGATCAGCGACCGTACTTCGCGCAGTCGCCCAGGGACTCTTCGATACGCAGAAGTTCGTTGTACTTCGCGATACGTTCCGAACGCGACATCGAGCCGGTCTTGATGAAGCCGGTGTTCATGGCAACGGCCAGGTGGGCAATCGTCACGTCCTCGGTTTCGCCCGAGCGGTGCGACACGATGGCCTTCATCTTGTTGGTGTGGGCCATGTTGATCGCGTCCAGGGTCTCGGTCAGGCTGCCGATCTGGTTCAGCTTTATAAGGATGCTGTTGGAGGCGCCCAGTTCGATGCCCTTGGCCAGCAGCCTCGGGTTGGTGACGTAAAGGTCGTCGCCGACGGTCATGACGCGGTCGCCGATACGATCGGTCAGCAGCTTGAAGCCTTCCCAGTCGAATTCGGCCAGGCCGTCCTCGATGGACGTGATCGGGAACTTCTTCGTCAACCCGACCAAGTAATCGACCATCTCGGGGGTGGTCAGCTTCGTGCCGTCCGCGCCCAGGGTGTAAAGCTTCGTCTCTTCGCTGTAGAACGTGCTGGATGCGACGTCCAGGCAGATGCTGATTTCTTCACCGGGCTTGTAGCCGGCCTGCTCGATCGCCTGCACCAGGATGGCCAGGCCTTCTTCGTTGCTGCCCAGGTTCGGGGCGAAGCCGCCCTCGTCGCCGACGGCCGTGTTCAGGCCCTTGCCCTTCAGGATCTTCTTCAGTGTGTGGAACGTCTCGGAGGCCCAGCGCAGGCCTTCGCGGAAGTTCGGGGCGCCCTTCGGCAGGATCATGAATTCCTGGATGTCCAGATTGTTGTCGGCGTGCTGACCGCCGTTGATGACGTTAAGCATCGGCACCGGCAGGGTGCGGGCCGACATACCGCCGATGTAGCGGTACAGGTACTGGCCGTTGGCATCGGCTGCCGCGTGGGCGGCGGCGACGGACACGCCGAGGATGGCGTTGCCGCCAAGCTTCGTCTTGTCGGGGGTTCCATCCAGTTCCAGCATGAACATGTCCAGTTCGCGCTGATCCTCGGCGTCCATGCCGACAACTTCCGGGGCGATGATGTCGTTGACGTTCTCAACGGCCTTCAGCGTACCCTTGCCCATGTAACGGGCCTTGTCGCCGTCACGCAGTTCCAGGGCCTCGCCGGCACCGGTGGACGCGCCGGACGGGACGATGGCGCGGCCGTGGGCGCCGCATTCAAGTTCGACTTCGACTTCGACGGTCGGAAAACCACGCGAATCCAGAACTTCACGAGCAAAGACATCAATAATCGTGGTCATTGGGTAACTCCTTGATTTCTGTAAAAATAACAAGCATGGCGGTGGTTTGACCCGCCCTGAAACCGCCGGAATCATAAACCCGTGGGCCCGGTGGCGCAAGACCGAGCCGGGTTACACCGTGAATATTTTCACAAACGTAGGCCATTCAGGCGCGAATTACGCAACCATCAACTATTCTGCTAGGATTTGAAACGATGTCGCGTCCGAGCAGCCCGGCCCGTCCGAGCCGGCTCAACACGGGGTTCCCGATGAAGCAGACGGTCCTTCTGATCGCGCCAAGCCTTGGATTCGAAAGCATCTTCCCGCTTGGGCTTTCGACCATCGCATCGGCCCTGATGGCTGACGGGAAAGTCTGCATCGGGCTTGATGAACGTGCACGCCCCGGCTGCCTTGAAACCGCGCTTGCGGGAGTCGACCCGGACAGCCGGCCGATGGCCGCCGTCATCGAGGCATCCCCCCGCAACGTGAACCAGGCCCTTGACGCCGCGGCCAGGTGCGCCGCCGCCGACATTCCTGCAATTTTCGTCGGGCCGGCCGCCGCAACCGACGCGCGTGCCATGATGGATTCCAGTTGCGCGTTCGCGTCGGTCACCGGCGACCCCGAAACGGTCCTGTTACGGCTGCTTGATGAACTGGCAAACCCTGTTGGCGCCGAAATTCCGGGGGCGCGATTCCGGATCGCGGGGGGTGTCCTGACCGATTCACCCCCGGTCTTTGACATGGATCCCGCCGGGCTTGTCTATGACCGAACCGTTTTTCCGGTCTCCGATTACTGCGACCACCCCAGGCACCCGGAGTTCAGACAGGCCGCCATAGAAACGTCCCGGGGATGCACGCTCGACTGCACCTTCTGTCCCGTTCCGTGCAGATACGAACGAAAGTGGCGGGGCCGTCCGATCGCGGCGATCGTGCAGGAAATGTCGGGATTGCATCGGGATTACGGAATCACCGACTTCGTGATCGAGGACGACCAGCCGCTTGCCGACATCGAACGCTTCCAGACCCTGATGAAGGCAATCCGGACGGCCCTTCCCGGCATCAGCATGGCCTTTTCCAACGGCCTGCGGCCAGAAATGCTGAACATTTCGACCCTTCAACTGATGGCCGCTGCCGGAACCCGCGACATCTCGCTTGGGATTGAGTCGGGAAGCAGCAAGGTTCGGGCGTCGCTGAACCGCCCGATCTCGACGGACCAGGTGCAGGGTATCATCACCGAAGCCCACAGGCTGAAGATGGTCGTGACCGGATACTTCATGCTTGGCCTGCCCGGCGAGACCGTCCCGCAGATGCTTGAAACGATAATGATGGCGAACCGTTTCCGGTTTGATTACGTGCACTTCATGGTTTATCACCCGTGGCACGTGACGACCGGACCGGCAAGCCTTGCGTTCAATCACGTAAGAACGGCCGCATACCTTGGCTCGTACTGCAACCCGATGCGCCTTGCCGGACTGGCCCGTTCAGGCCACATCAGCCCGGGCCGGGCCCGCGCCGACGCATCACGCCTGATCGAATGGATCATGGCCGGTCGAACAGGCGGCGGCACGTGGTAGGAATCGGTTCAGGGGTGCGGCACGCCAAGCCATTTAAGGGCGACATCGGCGGAAAAGAAGGACATTCCACCGGGAAACAGCAAGTCGGCATCCAGGTATGGCGGCGCCAGATCGTCTTCCGGGAAGCCGGGTATGGCGCAGGTGCGCATTCCGGCGGCCAGGCCGGCGCGGACGCCAAGGACGGCATCCTCGAAAACTGCGGCGTCCGCCGGTTCAACGCCCAGGCGGCGGGCCGCTTCCAGAAAGATGTCCGGAAAGGGCTTCGACCGGAGGACTTCGGATGCGGACACGACGGCGGAGAAATATGGCCGCAACCCGGTTTCAACCATCAAAGTGTCAAGAACCATCGGGGTCGAGCCGCTTGCGACCGCCATGGGGATCCCGGCCGCATGCAGGGCACGCACCAGGCGCAGCATCTGGGGATAAACGACGGTATTTCCAACGGCCTGCCGCAGATAAAATTCATCCTTGATGCGCACCAGTTCGGAAACCGGGGCAGCAATGCCGAACCTTTGCCGAAGCACCTGCATCATCTGCACGGCGCCAACCCCGATGAATTCCCGCTTCAGTTCTTCCGTCAGATCGATTCCGTATGAAAGCATCATGGCGCGGTCGGAAACGTAATAATTGGGCTCGCTGTCAACCAGCGTGCCGTCGAAATCAAAAATCACCGCCTTGACGGGACGGGGCGGGGTTTCCGGGGATTTCCTGATAAAGCTCGCGTTTCGACTTTCTGCATTCATCTGATGGCATCCATCGTGCTGGCAAAAGACCGACGGCCCGCATCGGGCGGAACCGACGCAATGATACAGCCATTGCGCCCGATTCCGCGCACCCGGCTGCGGAACCACATAAAAACCCCTTGATTTGACGCGATATTCAATCGGTTCTAACATAGTTGAATCGGTTCATTTGGGAACACGACACTTCGACAGGAGGTGTGCCATGAACGTGTTTCTTCGTCTTGTCCCGATTGCGGCGGTTGCGGCGATCTGGATTACTCCATCCATGGTGGACGCCGAGCCCGACGAGGGCGGCCTGGCAGAGGCACCCGCCTGGGTCGGCGACTGCACCGGCGAGCTTAAGAACCGCGGCGAAACGGGCCTGTGCGGAACCGGGGTCACGAACAGCACGCCCGACAGTTTCTTCTGCGAGTCGGACGCAAAGCAGCGCGCAAGGGATGATCTGGCAACAAAGGTCGGATCGCTGGTCTTCAAGGCGATCGAGAAATCGAAATGCTGGGCCGGCGAACTGGCGCCCGCGGTTGCTGTTATCAAGGTTTCCGAATCCGCGGTAAGCCTTGTCGGCCAGTGGAAGTCGAAGAACCAGCGATGCGCGGCAATGCTGAAGATGGATCTTGGCGGCTTCCAGAAGACGGTCTTCAAGACTTGCGGGATGCCGGACGGAAAGGACGGCGAAATCTATCAGGTTGCCAGGGAAGTCTGGGAATCCCACTTCGCGGCCGGACGGTGATAGTATCGGCCCGGTACCCCCAAATGGAGATTGACACGAATGAAGCGGAAATTGATGTATTCGACGTTTGTTGCGGCCGCATTGCTTATTGCCACAACGGCCGGGACGGCTCTTGCGCAGGGTTCGATGAAAAAGGCGCTGGATCGCGCAATCGAAAAGTCACCGTCAAAGACCACGGCGACACCGGCGGCCCCGGAATCGCAGTCGCCCGCAAAGACTGATGCCGAGCCGGAGGCAAAAACCGAAGGCCAGCCGGAAAGCGCCACGGCCCCGGCGCCGGCAGCGACACCGGCGAAAGCCGCGGCCCGCCCGAAGCCGGCGTGGGTCGATGGTGGCTGCGATGATTTCCTGGCATACACCGGGCTGGACATCATGTGCGCCTCGGGAATGTCCCGGACGACTTCCAATCTGAACCTGTGCCGGGTTTCGGCAATGTCCGAGGCGCGATCCCTGCTTTCCAGGACTGTCGTCGGTCACGTCCAGACGGCCATGAACAATGCGGGCTGCGCCGCGAATAAGGATGTCGTTGACGAAACGACATCGGTCACGAAGTCGGACGGGACGAAAGTCACCGAATCAAAGGTGAAGCTCTCTCTCAGCGGCCTGACCGTAGGTGCGTCATGGGTTTCAACCGATGAAGGCTGTCACACAATCGTAATCATGGATCGCTGGTCATTCGTGAATACCGTCTTTGCCGCCTGCGGGTCGGTCGCTAAGGACAAGAAGAAAATCGAAGAGATCGCCGGCGAAGTCTGGAACGCTGCCATCATGAAAAAGTAACCGACGGTTCTTGACAAGAAACCCCTTCCCCGCCATAATTTTGCGGCTTTCGGGCGTCATCCGCCCGATGTTCCTTGAGCGGTAACGGTGGCGAGTGTTCTGGGGCAGTCCCCGATCTATATCCGGATATGCGCCTGTAGCTCAGTCAGGATAGAGCAGCGGACTTCTAATCCGCGGGTCGGGGGTTCGATTCCCTCCAGGCGCGCTGCATCGCCGGTTCCGTTACTTTTTTCTGTGGTGCGTGTAGCGCAGCGGTAGCGCACCGGGTTGTGGCCCCGGTGGTCGTCGGTTCGAATCCGTCCACGCACCCTTTCACCGGGACGGCCGACGAGTCGGCCATTTTTCCCGGTGACTTGCGCCCCTTCGGGGGCGATTTCAAGCCGGGCCGTTGAAATCCGCGAGATTTCCGACCCGGCTTTATATTTTCGACGTGCCGCGACCGACAGCGTCGCGGATGTATTTGATATTACGATCCTTTTCCCTGCGCCTGTGGCTCAATGGATAGAGCATCGGACTTCGGATCCGACGGTTGGGGGTTCGAGTCCCTCCAGGCGCGCCACGCGATCCACAGATTCCTTAATGAATACGGGCAGTATTCCCCGATTGACATCCAAGCCCGTTTCGACTCGTTAACGGTCTTTTCACCTCGTTTCGATTTCTTCGGGTTACCAGCCGTATTCCCAAAAATGTGATTCAGGGCCGAAAATATTGTCATCGTCCGCTCCATGACCAGGTACCGGGACTCCATTTCGCTTCAAGATCGCCTGCGAGCACAGGATCAAGGAAGGACTGCACCGCCCTCGTGACGTCGGCGAGCGTGGCCCAGGCCAGCTGATCCTCTTGCGCCATCGCCGCGTACGGGGTTTCCCACGCCGGTGGGGGCGCGGGCACCAACGACGGCAACGGGTGGGTATTGCGGAACGTGAAGGTCTGCTCGAGTGCGTCACGCAGAAGCTTGGCATCGATATCTTGTGCCGTCGCGAGCAGAGCCAGATCGGGGAGATCCTTTACCCGTGAGTTCGGACGCGAGCGGGGCATCGTGTACGCATGCAGTTTCTCGGCGATGTGGGTCGCGACCGGGTACAGCCGCAGCGTGGGCGGGACGATTCCGGCGAACGCCAGCACATCGTCTGCAACCGCTATCTCGGGCTCTCCGAGGATCGGATCGCCGAACGCAACATCGACTCCGAAGGGCTGACCGTAAACCTTTCCGGCGAGTCTGCACTCGGCTCGGAATCGGAGCCCGTCATACAGCATCCCGTCGTTCTGGATCTCGGGGTGATCGTCATCGGGGCCAACCTCGAAGGTCATGAAGTCGCCAAGGTTACGCCGTCCGGCATCCTGGAGCTTGGCAAGGATATCGTCGGGCGGGCCCATCAACCTCAGGTCGATGTCCTTCGTGGTGCGCGCCCGCTCGAGGCGAAGCTCCAGCACGAGGCCGCCTTTGAGCGTGGCGGCGTCGCCGAGCACGGCAACGATACGCGCAAGAAAACGATCGAAAACCAGAAGTTGCCGCCTGCGTGCGAATTCGCTGCCAGTCTCCGTCGCCGAGCGGAGGCGCTGCTCGAGCGCCTGTTTGAAGGCCTCGGGGGAGGAGTAAGTGCGAGCCGTCATACGCCAATTCCTCCGAAGGGGCGCAGGGCCTCGTCCGCGTCACGGAGTTCGGCCTTCACGACGAGTCCCCGGCGGACAGCCTGCTGCACAGCCTGCCGCAGCAAATCGGGAGCCATGCCTTCCCGGGCGCAGTCGTTCAGTGTGCGCCGGGGATTGGTGGTCGGAGCCGCGCCGAACCAGGCACGATCATCTGGCGGCACGTCCGCGTAATGGAGTGCGACCCCGGCCGGGACTCTGAACCGGCGACATCGCCAGGCTTGCGGCAGGGTCAGATGCACATTCGCCGGGAGCACATCCGAAAGTCCATAAAGAGCCAGCGCGGTCTGGTGCGAAATAACGCCGGCCCGCTCCGACCAGAGCCATGCGATGATCAGCTCTTCGTGCTCACCCGCGGGGAAGTGGACGAGACGGTAGATGCCTCGGCGGGTCCGCGCAACCCGCCCGGCTCGAATGTGTTTGAGCAGAAGCTGGGTCGAGTAGCCGACCTCTGCCGCTTGCCCGGTGGTGAAGTAGCCTTCCTGGGCGCTGGCTGTCTCGAACAGCAGGTCCCAGTCGGGCTTGTGGGGTCGATCGTTCATGCACGAATAGTAACCCAGGGTTACGTTTTGTGCAAACTACCCAAGGTCGGGCAGAATCACCACCTTTCGATCTTCTTCTGGTTACCAAACGGGTTACCAACCGGAAGGCACCGCAGCCTTGTCCATCGCCGTTTTCCCTGATATTTCTGTCCAGGAATTTCTGACTGGATTACCAATGGAATCCGCTGGGTCATCTCCTTGTCCGCTGCGTCGGCCTGATATACTCTGGCGCCGCCGCGTGGGCTGCGGCGTTGAAGCAGAGCGGACTGTCGGCAGAAGGCCAGCCAGGCCAGGCCAATCGGCCCCAATGGGAGGCGAACCATGTGGTGCTCGGTGAACGGATTGAAGGCAGTTGTTCCAATTCTCGTCTTCGTTACCGCGTGCGGCGTAAGCGATGACAACGCTGACACCGCCCCGGATTCGGACTCTGGGCCAGAGATCCTCGAAGACGCCGAACACGTCAGGATGATGACCTTCAACCTGCGCACGCCTTTCGCCGACGAGGGAGACCGTCTGTGGGAAAACCGGAAGGAGGCCGTGGTCGCTCAGATCGAGGACTACTCCCCGGACATCATGGTCGTCCAGGAGGCCCTGCTCGTCCCACAGTTGGAAGACCTCAAGAAGTCGATTCCGAGACTCGACTGGGTCGGCATGGACAACTCGGGAACCGTGTACTTCGACGAATATACGGCCATCTTTTTCGACCATTCGAAGTTCGTGGTACTGGACTGGAAGACCTTCGCGTTGAGCGAGACGCCGGACGTCCTGCCGAGCCAGATCAGCGACGAACAGAAGTTTCCCCGCGCCGCGACCTGGGGGCGCTTCCAGCGCATCGCCGACGGGTTCGAGTTCGACATTATCTCGACACACTGGGACCACGCGGAGGTCGATGGTATCCGTGAGGAAATGGCGCGCATCACCCTCCAGCAGATGGATATCCTGACGGAAGGAAGGCCTGCCCTGATCGGCGCGGACTTCAACTGCCCTTACGACTCGGTCCCCTACAACATCATGGTTGGGAAGGCTGAATGGAATGGCGTTTCCGGAGACCTCACCGACGTCTGGGTGGAACTCGGCTTGGAAGAAGAAGGCACCTATCATTCCTGGGATGGAGTGGCCAAACAGACCAGCAGGATCGACTGGCTGCTCCGCAACGATGGGTTCGTCGGTGTTTCCGCGGACGTCCTGACCTCCACGTACCTTGGCCTGATGACGTCGGACCATTTCCCGGTCGTGGCTGAATTCGCCATCCCGACGCCTTGACCATGTCAGCGCGTCGCGCTCGCGAATCGCGTGATGTTGACGCCCTATCCTGCGGCAGCAGGCGAGTAGATGCTCACATCGTCAACCCGTTCCCGGGAGGAAGACCGATGGAATCGACGACGGCTGTCCCGCATCGCTGCCCGTGGCGGATCCAGTGGGTCCTGGCCAGCCCGATCCGGGCGCTGAACGATGGCTAAGGGGTTCACCCGCGGTGTGTACTTCGCAAAGTCATCCCTGAACGAACGCCCCAGTTCGGCGTGCACCGCAAATGCATCCACCATCTTTCCGGTTTTACGATAACTGGCAACCGCTTCCGGCATGCCACCAACAAAGCTGTGCCGCCAGACTTCGCGCAAAAGACGTGGTTTTAGAAAATCAAGGTTCTTTTGACTATCTGCCATTAGAAAATCAGGGTTCTTTTGAAATACCGGTTTTATGGAAGGGGGTACCTCGCAAGCGCTCTTCACCGGCGACTTCACCTGCGAGCGGAAATGATCGGGTGACGGGCTGGGCCTTTCAAATTGGGCGTTGCCGCGGCTGGTTCGGTACAGCAGACAACGCGCTGTTTGCCAGAAAAACGGAATCAGTCGCCATCGTCACGGCGTTCGTGGTCTTCGTCCCGGTCCTGGTCACGACTGTCGTCGTCGCCATGATCGTCATCGTCGTCCGGGGAATCGTCGCCCTGATCATCATCGTCGTCGTCGCCATGATCGTCATCGTCGTCCGGGGAATCGTCGCCCTGATCATCATCGTCGTCGTCCGCACCGCCTGGAGGGTCGGACGAGACGTCGCCAGGGCATGTCCTGAAATCATCGACAAGCGGGTCGTAGGTTCCGTCGGCCCAGACCTGGCGGCAGACGACAGGCAGAGTCCTTTCCGGTTCGCAGCCGTCCTTATCAAGCATTCCATCCGTTTCGATCTGCAGGCAGTCGGGCGCCTGACACGAACGCCAGCCGAAACCGTATGAGGAGTGGTTGTACCTGACGGTCAGTCCTTTCAAGCGCAGCAGTATCCAGTCGTTATGATGGTGGCCGCCCCAGTTGTAGCTGGCCTCGACCGGCCGGACAAGCCCGCCATCGGATATCCAGGCACCAATCGTCTGGAACTGGCACAGGCCGGTGGCACTGCACTTGAACGGTGTCGTCTGGATGTAGAAGTATGCGTCGATTTCCCCGTAAACCAGGGTGCATACGTAATCGACGTCTTCGACGGTCAAGCCCGGGTCGATCTGGCGAGGCAAGGGCTTCCTGATTTCGAAACCGGTAAGGGGGTCCGCCTTGACGACGGCATCAACGCCGGCTGATTCATCGGCCTGGACGATGTCAGCGGTGGCAACTTCACCCGCATTTCCGTCGTTACAAACAGCATCGGTGCCGATTTCCGCGTCGTTATCGATGGCATCGGAACATGAAGATCCGCATTCCGTGCAGTCGTTTTCCGAAAACACGTCGCAAGTTCCGGGCCCACCGATGTTGCCGATCACGTCAAAAAGTTCACAGCCTGTGAACCCGATCGCAACCAGGGTGATCAAAACGACCCGCAACATATCGCCGCCACCTTAAAAACAACCGGCCCGAATTCCGTCAAGGAACTCGCCGATTGAATACTGTATGAAAAAACCGCCCGAAACGGGCGATTTTCAACGAAAATCCTTTACGCACCGAACGTTGAACTTCTGACTGCGGGATCCTTGAACCGGGTTTTCATGCACGTGTCCGGAAAAGAAATGAACCGCATATGCGGAAACCGGATCGGTCAGGCGCGGATTCGGGGTCGATGTCCAGAAGTACAACTGCTGGCTGCAGAACCGTCCCAGCGCATCGTCCCACTTGGCACAGGGGTCACCGGTTTCCGAATACGCCTTGCCGATGTGCATCGTCATGTCGATGATGGATACCAGTTCGTCGGATGTCGGCAGGCGCCATCCGGTTCCAAGACGCTGGCATGCCCGCAACCCCTCGGCCCATTCCATCGGCTGGAATGAAGAAACGTTCTGCCAGCCCAGCCCGGTCGCGCGGTCGAGCACGACCTGCTCAAAGGCCAGGTAACGGTCGGGCACGGGATCCGGTGGCGGCAAATCCCCACGGACGCAACGAACCCGGTTCAAACCGTCCAGCTCGCAGGCCTCGATATTGCCGCGGGGATGCAGCGTGCAGACGTTGGCCGTCATATACGCCTGGGTGGAAGACCAGAACATGCGATCCCCGGAACAACTATCGCCAAAAACGGGATCCCACATGCAGGTCGTCTGGCCGAAATCGATCAGCGAGAAAAGCTCCCTGATGGTTGGCAGCCGCCAACCGTCGCCGGGCAGATCGAAGTGATAAAAACAATGTTCAATCGCCAGTTCCATGCTTAACGGCGTGAAGGCATCCCTTTCCCATTCCAGGCCGGTTACCTGGTCGGTGACCGTTCCATCGCCGTTATCGACAAAAGACCGCGCGCCGGAAACAAGTTGAGCGTCCTGCCCCGACCAGGGGTATCCAGGCCGCAGTTCTTCGCAATCGACGAATCCACCTTCGGAAAGGCAGAGCCTGGAACCGGAAGAAGGAACGACGCACCGGCACGCCGACGCGGGGCCAAGTCCAGCCGGGCATGGCCCTTCCCAGCAGTCCGAACTGCACGAACCGCCTGAACAATACCCGTCTTCACAAGGGGTTCCGTCGGGCGCGGAATCCGTGACGCATTCCATTTTCACCGGATCCCAGAAGGAAACCAGGCATTCCCCGACGGGGGCCGCACAGACCGGATCGGGAATCACGACGACATCGGGCACATCGGACGCCGTATCTTCTTCCGAATCGACAACCGCCAGGTCGTCCGGCAGGTCGCCAGCCGTATCATCGGGCGGCGCGACTTCGTCCGAAACATCGCCGTCGTGCCCATTGTCACGCTCGCCACCGGCATCTTCTTCCGAATCGATGAACGAATCGGACACGACGACTTCACCATGGACATCGGGATGGTCAAGGTCGGTCATCCACGGTGGAAGCCGCGGATCCTGGCAACCTGCCACAACAAGGGGAATCAGCGCCGTAATCCATTCAATCCGCATAATTCAATTCCACATATCGCAAGATTACCGCGGCAGCACGAAGAACCACGAACAGATCGGAAGACCCGGGAGGCCTCCGTACCGAAGGATTGTATGGAAGAGACCTTGATCAAGGCAACAGAAATCTTTGAAATGCATTGTAAATCTGGTCTGATGCGCGCCATCGTGCCGGCATGGGCGATGCGCGGGAACCGCCCTGGGCTCGACCCCGAATTCAGACCGTATGGATCCGACACCTGTTTCCGTGTGATAATGCCCCTGACTTCCAGGCTTGTCGGGGGAAATCAAATGCGCAGAAGCTGGTTGCTGGGGACAGGATGCGTTGTGGCTGTGATGTTGACAGGCCTTGGTCAGGGGTGCGACGGGTGCGGGTGCCGCAAACCTGCCGAAGTCGCCGTCGCGACTCCGGAAAAGGCACCGGAGCATATTCCGGGCCTTCCGGTTCCGGATCCCGAACCTGTCCAGGTCGGCCCCGATTCGCCCGACGCGGATCTTGCCACGCATTTTGGAATCAGCGCGGACAAGATTGCGGAACTCAAGAAGGCACACGCGGCACTGCCAGGGATCAGCCGACCGGCCGGTCTTGTGGTCACGCCGGCCAAGCTTAAGCCGGTTCCGACCGATCAGGAGCGGGCAAAGGAAGAGGCGATCCCGGCCGAAGCTGAACCGGTTCTTTCGGGCCCGGAACGCGTCACAGGCTTGCCGGCGCTGAAGGTGATCCTGGGCCACGAATTCAAGGCGGCAAAAACAATCGATCCCGCCGAACTGGCAGCGGAATCGGTCAGATTGCGCAGACTTTTGTTCAACAGGAAGCTCCCGATCTTTGCCGATCCGATCCTGTTCATCGATTCGACCCTGGAAAGCGCCCAGTCGGAAGTCAATGTGACCATCGGCATACCGGTTCCGGAAGGGGTCGATGTTCCGCCCGGAATCAAGGTTCGCGAAGTCCGGGCTGGAAAGTGCCTTTTCGCAAGCAACATGAGGATCGATGAAGTTGCCCTGACCGAGGAATCGTGGAAGGCCATGACCTCGCCATCCATGCTTTCGCTGATTGGGTCACCGTGCAAACTGGCGGTTCTTGTCGATCTTGCCGGTTGGCCGAAACCCGGGGAACGATCCCGCGGCGAAGGCTATTTCTTCTGCATGTAGAAGGTGTTTCCATGAAGCGGGCCTTCCATCTGCTGCTGGCAACGATGGCCGTTGCCTGCGGCGCGGCATCCTGCGCCGAAGATGACAGCCGACCGGACTTCGGCCCATGCGAGCCCGTTTCGTGCGCCGACCGCGGACACGTATGCGGAACGATTGAGGATGGCTGCGGCGGCCTTGTTTCATGCGGGACATGCCCGGACGGACAGGTCTGCAACCACGGCATGTGCATCGAACCCTGCGTGCCGTCATGCGGAGACCAGTGTTCCGGGGAAAGCAACTGCCCGGGGGTGATGTGCGCCGACGACTGTCATCTGACCGGTCGCACGTGCGTCGTCGCCGACGGGGTCGGGACATGTTCCGGCGAATGCGTTCCCAGGACGTGCAAATCAATCGGGTACGATTGCGGTAAGGTCAACGACTGGTGCGGCAGCACGATTGACTGCGGCGATTGCCTTCCCGGGTCTGAATGCACGCTTGGGAAGTGTTCGGCTGTCGATGCCGTGGGTCTTGGGGTGAACTGCGAATACGATCAGGGTGCCTGCGGCGAAGTCTTCCCATCGTGCTTGAAACTTGCCGGACCCCCGGCCTTCTGCACGCGCGAATGCACCGGTGACGGTCAGTGCGGAAAGGACAACTGCTGCGCGGTCCTGAAGGACGGGAAACATTTCTGCGTTCCATGGGGATCCGAATACATATGCGCCAATCCGGTCGGGAACCGGGAATGCGCGATCGGCGAAACCTGCCTGCCGTCCCCGGTTGGAGGCTGCCTGTTCTGCTTCGAAGAAGGAAGCCTGAAGAACGGCCAGGAATGCGCGACGTTTGACGATTGCATCGCAGGATACGCGTGCGTCAGGCTTCCAGGGGCGCAGAAGCCGGCGTGCCACGAAATATGCGATCCAGCCGTCATCGACAGTTGCCTGGACGACGGCTCGATCAGGCATTGCGTGCAACAGGATGCGATGGGCGGTTTCGGGGTATGTGTCGATGGGCCGGCCCGGTGCAGCCCTGACAAGGTTGGGACGGACTGCCCGACGGGATTCAACTGCATTCCGGAAGATGCATCCTGCACGGCGTTCAAGTGTGCCGCGGCCGGTTCGAAACCGGTCGGGGACACGTGTTCGAAGCATGCGGACTGCCTGAAAGGCGGTTACTGCGCCGATGGACGATGCCGATCCCTGTGCGCGGCCGCGGCGCCGTGCGGGGAATTCCTGGGATGCGTCCAGGGCTGCTCGACGAAGATCAGGTTCTGCGACCCGGTCGGCGGCCAGGCCTGCACGCCCGGCGGCACGGCAGATCAGTGTCCCGAGGAAATGACGTGCCTTCCGAAAAGCATGACTACCTGTGTCCAGGGTGAATGCGTCAAGCATGGAAGCACCGGGGCGGGCGGAACATGCGTGACACATCGCGACTGCATTGCGGGGACTTTGTGTCTTGACGGGAACTGCCTGGTTACATGCAGCCTGCAAAAGCCTTGTACACTGCCTTCAGCCTGCGTGTGGCCATGTTCCGGACTGGATCTTGGCGTCTGCCTGGGGGGCTAGGCGGCTTCCTTCATCGTCTTCTTCATTGACCAGACAAGAAGACCCATCGTCATGGCTGTGGATGTGGTGTCTGCCAGCGGCGCCGTCCACCAGACACCGTCAAGACCGAAGAACTCGGGAAGCAGAAGCAGCCCGGGAGTAAAGAAAATCAACTGGCGGGAAAGGCTTAAGAAAAGCGAAAGCCCGCCCTTGCCGACCGCCTGGAAGTACCTTGCGCCAATCGCCTGCATGCCGAAAAGGGGCGCCGTCATGAAAACAATCCTGACCGCCCTGACGGTCATTTCGGTGAATTCGGCATCGGTCGAGAACATCGAAACCGCCGGGCCGGGAAAGAGCTCGACGACTATCGTCCCGATGAACGCGGCAACGGTTGCCCACAGAAGGGAAAGGCGCACGGCCTGTCGCACGCGATCAAGTTTCCGCGCACCGAAGTTATACCCGACAATCGGCTGCATCCCGTCCGCAATGCCGAATACCGGCAGGGAAACGACCGACGAAAGCGCGAACGTGACGCCGGTTATTCCAACGGCAATTTCGCCGCCAAAGCGCGCCACCTGGTAGTTCAGGATGGAAAACTGGACGCTGCCGATTATCTGGGCCGCGAAAGGTGCAAGCCCCAGGAATCCGATGCTTCCCCACAGCTTCAGGTCCGGCCCCATAAGTCCGCGGGAAAGTGAAGGTGTGGAACGGTGCGTGGCAAGCCAGACGATGCCGGCAATCATCGACAGTGTTTCGGAAATCACGGTCGCGATGGCCGCACCCTGGACACCCATGCCAAGAGGTCCGATGAAGATGGGATCCAGGATGGCGTTCATGCCGGATCCGATAATGATCAGGATCATGGCGGCCCGCGGATGACCGGCCGCCCGCACGTGATAATGAAGGATGAAGCTGCCGGTCAGCGGCAGCGTGCCGACAAGGATGGTTGAAAGGTACTGCCGGGCCAGTGGCAGGGTCGCCGGACCGGCTCCAGAAAGGTGAAGAATCGGATCAAGAAGGAACAGGCCGGCGAACGGCATCAGAATCGAAAGCAACGCCGACATCCAGACGGCGTTTGCAAACACCTTCCTGGCACCGTCGGTGTCGCCCTGGCCCAGCTTGATCGAAACGATGGCTGCCTCGCCGACGGCAATCAACAGGGTAAAGGCGAACTGGGCCATCATGGCCGGGAAGCATGCGGCGGCGGCGGCAAGCCCGTCAGGGCCGACCATCTGGCCGATGAAGATCCGGTCGATGATGTTGTAACCGGCGTGAACCATCAGGGCCACGATGGACGGGATTGCGAATCGGAACAGGAGTCCCGATATCGGTGCGTTGCCAAGATCGCGCTTCGGATCCAAAGGAATGCCGCCTTGATATTCGCCAGGGAACGGATCGGGGTACGGCCCCGGTCTGGACGGGCGGAAGTGTAGCCAACATGAATTCAATAATCAAAGGCGGCATGACATGAATGCCGGCGTCTGGCATGATCCGTGCGCACTGTGGCGTCGGGAATGCGGCGGGAAGAACCATGATCCGAAAGCTTCACGAAATCGTCGATCGGCACTTCGCGCATGCGGTCGAATCGGCACCGGATCAGTTTGCGTGCCGCCCGGGGTGCAGCGACTGCTGCCTGGTCGATCTTTCGGTCTTTCCGGTCGAGGCGGCCCTTGTCCGACAGGCGTTTGCCGAACTGCCCGACGCGACCAGAAAGGCCGCAGCCGAACGGGCTTCCCTTGCCCGGCACTGCTGCATGCTGGATCCGGCCGACGGACGTTGCATCGTGTATCACGCCCGCCCGGTCATATGCCGAAGCCACGGGCTGACGGTCTTAATTGACGGAAACCTTGACCACTGCCCGAAAAACTACGGCGACAGGCCGGCCGCGCGTGACTGCATCCTGGATCTGGAAAAGCTGAACACGGCACTGGTATCGGTGAATATGGCATCCGGCGGCGACGCGAACCGGGTGCGCATGGCCGACATCGCCCTGGAAAGCAAATAGTCACCGAAGGGACAGGCCGGAACCAGCGGCGCGATTAAAGGCACCGTACTGAACCGCAGCGGGCGGATGTAATCCGCCCGTACAAGGACAGATCCGAACAGCGCCCGTGCGAACGGTGGGAACGTTATGGCAACAAATCGCTTGACAAATGAACCTTGTGCAACGACAATAGTTCCGCTTTTGCGCTGGGCCCATAGCTCAATTGGTAGAGCAGCGGACTCTTAATCCGGAGGTTGAAGGTTCGATTCCTTCTGGGCTCACCAGTG
>ERZ795044.1700-NODE-1700-length-19725-cov-6.009253_pt1 | contig 19725 bp, 19 predicted proteins | sample MGYA00375128_ERZ795044 | MGnify/ENA primary metagenome ERZ795044 (study PRJEB30173, sample SAMN05720213) | anaerobic digester metagenome | isolation source: active sludge of municipal wastewater-treating anaerobic digesters | place: USA | collected 2014-12-22 ... | reverse complement strand
AAGGGGCGGGCAGATACGTGCTATCTACGCTCTTCGCGCTATCTGCCGCATCCGCCGTCGTATCCTGGTCTTCGCTGATGATGTCCGGTTCGCCGTTTTCGTTCCTCTCGGCGGTGTTCGTCGCCGTCCTTCTGTTTTTCATGCAGGAGAAGGAGGACAGGGGGAAGGCGGCTGCGGTAATCTTCTCCTCGCTAGCCGTGGCCCTGGCGGTGGCGCTGTTCCTCGCCGGGACGGGGGACATTCGGGAAAGCAGGATGGAAGGCGCGTTCATCTTCCCGAGGTTCGGAGAAAGGCTCGCCGAGGAGCTTTCCTACAGGGCCCGCCAATGGACGCTCGCGATACGCCTGGGACTGAAAAGCCCCGTATTCGGGTTCGGGGCAGGGACTTTCAAGGACGCCATGCCCCTGGTCTACAGTCCCGGCCAGCGCCCTGTGAGCGGGGATCCGATGGGGCTGCTCACAAGCTCATTCGCCGAGCTCGGCCTCGCCGGCCTGGCGCTGGCGGCGGGCTTTGCCGGGACGGTGGCGGCACTTGCGTCAAGGGGCCCGCTTTCTGGGAAAAGGATGACGCCAGCCCTTCTGGGACCGCTCATGGCCGCGACGGTCGGCGTCATCACAGGCTCTATGATACCTTCCATAATGCTGCTGTATTCCATCCTCGCAGGATGCGTATCGGCGGAGGCGTCGAAGGGATATGAGGGAAGCGGAAGGCGGCACGGCCGCATTCCGGCGGTCGCCGTGGTCATCTTAACGGTGCTTGCCGTCGCGGCAAGCTCATGGTACGTGGCGGTGCTCCCCGTGAAGGAGGAGGTGCTCCACCACTTGGAGCACGCGGGAGCCGAAGGCGGCGATACGCTCGAGGACGCCCTGGTGGACCTGAAACGGGCTCATTCGCTCGACCCGCTCGACAAGGAGCTGTTTTATGAGATGGCGCGGACGGAGTTCATGTCGGAATCGCTAAAGGATGCTCCCGATTACGAGCCCGCCTTGGAGAAGACGGGGGATTTGATTGCCCTGTATCCCCATTACCGGGAGGCCTATGAGCTGAGAGGGACCATAGAGAAGGCGATGGGGCTGCCGTGGGCCGACGACCTGAAGGAAGCGGCGCTTTATTCGGCGGGCAACATCGGGCCGCACATCGCCCTGATAAGCAAGGGCCTAAACGAAAAAGACTACAAGCTGGCGAAGGAATACGCCGAAAAGGCGCTTGCGGAAAGGGACCAGCTCCTATATAGAGCAAAGGCCGCGGACCTTGAAGGCGTGGTGGCCCTGTCCTACCTCGTGGACCTTGAGGCGAGGGCGTACGTGCTCTACGCGAGGCTTGGCGACGAGGCGGCTGCCGCCGCGGAAGCGGGGCGGCTGAGGGACCTCTTTGGGTTGAACACAGCCGTGGAGGGGCATGTGCGCGCGGTATTGGAAAGATACGGCGCCAAGGCCATCGATTAGGTCGATGTAATCCTGAATAAGCAAAGCGGCCGCCCAGTGTCAGGGGGCGGCCGCCGCACACATCCTACCGGGATCTTGGCCGAGGTGCATAGAAGGAGCGCTCCGGGCCATCGGGCATAGTCCGGCCGCGCCGCGTGCAAGGACGGCCCACATGAGCCGAGTCGGGCATCAATACTCCAGCTTGTAGACTATCTCCCCGTCGATGACCCTTCCGTCAGGGATAAAACCGAGGCTTTCGTACAATGCCTTGCCCCATGCGTTCTCCGGTTCGGAGCTCAAGTAGACGGCATGCCCGCAAGCGTCCTTCCTTATTATCCCAAGGACCAGCTCCATCGCCTTGCGGCCGTAGCCGCGGGACTGGAACTTCTCGTCCACCATGAGCCTCATGATCCAGTACTGGCCGTCTTCCGGGTCCAGCCCGTACATGCAAAAGCCCACCAACGTGTCATCGTCGTACACCGCCAACGGCATGCAGTGCGGCATGTAATGCGCTTGCGCCAGGGAGAAGCTGTTGAGCGCCACGAAGCCCTTCTGCGAGTCGGCGAACTTCAATTTGGCGACCTGGTACCAGTTATCCGCGGTCACTTCCGCAAGGCGGACCATCCGTAACACCTCCGTGAAATAAGGGCGGGCCCGGTGTATAGAACCATCGACGTGGATGCGGACCGGCTGACTCGATAATACCGTAAATACAAGGTCCACTGCACATGGAATGCGGGCATGCCTGCTACCGTACGTAATATAAGACGGCCGGCCCTGAGAGGCTAACCTGGATACAATGTAGAACTATCACCTGTGAAAGGATGGGTGGCCGAAGCATGGGAACAACGGAATTCATAGGCAGGTCGGCTCTCCTCTTCCTGGCCGGGTCGCTTCCGTTCGCATTCATCGCAGCAAAGGTCTTCGGCGGGAAGGATATCCGCGAAGTAGCGGACGGCAATCCGGGCGCGGTCAACGCCTTCAGGACCGCCGGTCCTGTCGTAGGCTCTGCCGTGCTGCTGCTTGATTTCCTGAAGGGTGTGGTTCCGCTCCTCTTGTGGCTTGACGGCGCTTCATCATGGCAGAAACCCGTGTTGGCGATGATGCCAGTGCTGGGGCATGCGTTCATGCCATGGCTCGGCTTCAAAGGAGGAAAGGCGATAACTACATCCTTCGGCGTATGGACTGCGCTCACCATGTGGGAGGGCCCGGTTGCCATGGGCGCGGGAGCAGTGCTTTCCCTGCTGCTGGCGGGAAGAAAATCCGAGTATGTAAAAGCGGCTACGATAATGGCATCCCTGGGGGCATACCTTGCGATAACCGGAAAAGGGGCCGGCCTATGGGCGGTATTCGCGGCGGATGCCATCATAATGGGGTTCAAGCAGTGGCAGTATGAGAGCAGTACGAGGAAGGGGGCGAGACGGTGGTCCTAGGTGCCATGTCGCTGGTGATGGCATCACAAGCGCAAGCGATCGTCTTTTTCCTATCCGCAATACTCCTCATCCTGCTCACGAACATCGTCTTCATGGGGCGGCTGAAAATGCCACCGGGGAAAGTAGGCGGAAAAGTATCGATCCTTGTTCCGGCCAGGAACGAGGAGGCGAACATAAGAAGGTGCGTAGAATCCCTTGTAGCGCAGGCAGGGGTCGACCATGAGGTGATCGTACTGGACGATGGCTCAACCGACAGGACGGCTGCGATACTCGCCGAATTGGCCTTGCGGCATTCAAAGCTCAGGGTCGTCAAGGGCAAGGAGCTGCCTGCCGGGTGGACCGGGAAGAACCATGCATGCTGGCTTCTGGCCGAAGAAAGCTCAGGGGATGTCCTGTTCTTCACCGACGCGGACACGTACCATTCGCCAAACAGCGCCGCTGCCGCCTCCTATGCGCTAAGGAGCAGGAAGGCCGGGCTCGTTTCGGGGATCGTGCGCCAGGAATACGGAAGCTTCGGGGAGATGCTGACGGTGCCCGTGATGAACTGGGCGCTCTTGTGCTTCATGCCGGTGATGCTGTCGAATTTGCTGCCTCATCCTCTCTTCAGTTCCGCTTGTGGGCAGTTCATGGTCTTTGACAGAGGAGCATATCTTGCCTGCGGTGGGCATAAGGCCGTAAAAGGGCAGGTACTTGAGGACATGGAGCTGGCCAGGCTGGTGAAGAAGTCAGGCTCCAAAGCGCTTCTTCTCGACGCCACGGAATTGGTGAGTTGCAGGATGTACGCGGGCTTTGCGGATGCGGTAGGCGGGTTCACCAAGAACTTGTTCGCGGTCTTCAGGAACAGCATACTGACGAACACCTTCGTCTGGACATGGCTAAGCATGGTCACGGTGTGCCCCGTGCTTTACCTGCTCCTTCCTTCTTATGTTAAGTCGGGGGCGACTGCATACCGGTCTTTGGCCTCGGTGGCATTATGCCTTCTGATATGGGTGGTCGGTTATTATAAATCCAAGACTCCCTTGGCGCTTGCCGTCATATATCCATTCTCCGTGATTCTGTGGTCGGCCCTTGCCCTCCGGTCGATGGTGGCTACCATCACAGGCAGGAGCACATGGAAGGAGCGCCGCCTACCGAAAGCTAAGGTGAGGCTGGTTTAGGGACGGACCGTGTCAGGTGCTTATGGTGAGGCTTCCTTTCGCAGGATCCCGATGCTCCGGCGCGGAAAGGATAGCAATAATTCAACGGGCTTCGTAACGCATATAGGAAGCGGGTTTAGGGCGGCGAATAACACAGGCGGGGGATACGATGATTCCGTGATGGGCATCGACCGGGCAGGTACGGGAAGGTGGTCAGGTTGAGCAAGGCTCTGGTGGTCAACGGAAGCCCGTCGCTAGACAAGGGGAACACGGCCCATGTACTCTCATTTTTCATCGACGGCCTAAGGGAGGGCGGATGCGAGCCTGAAGTGGTGTATCCGAGCGGCATGGACCTTGAACCGTGTTCGTGCGCGATCATGCACTGCTGGTACACGAAGCCGGGGGAATGCTGCATAGACGACGGGATGTCTGCCGTGTATCCGAAACTAAGGGAAGCAGATACCCTCGTGCTCGCAACCCCGGTCTACACGCCCCTTCCTGGGAGGATGCAGGATTTCATGAACAGGATGACGCCGATGATGAGGCCGCGGCTCAGGTCGAAAGACGGACGGACCAGGGCGACGTTCAGGAAAGAGGTGGGCATAAGGAGGATCGCGCTTCTGGCCGTGAGCGGATGGTGGGAGAAGGCGAATATGGACACCCTGGTGAGGATAACGAGGGAGTACGCCGAGGATTGCGGTGTGAAATTCGCCGGCGCCGTCCTGAGGCCGCATGCGTTCCTGATGAGCTCGTACAGGCCCGTGGCGGACGAGGCCAAGCACATACGCGAGCTGTTAAAGAAGGCGGGCACCGAACTGGCCGTCCTTGGCAGGATGAAGGAGGATACACTCGATGCCATCAGCGTACCTCTGATATCGGAGCAGAAGCTGAGGGAAAGGTTCAACAGGCTGTGTCCCGACGAACGGTGAGCGTAGGAACGTATTCCGGCGGCCATAGGATCCGGGCTAAGGCATGCCATGGGAGATACCATTATGAGCCGGGAGGCGGATATGATGGACGACAAGGAGACGAACGCAGGCAAGGAAGGCGAGAGCAAGAAGTTCACAAAAGACCTGCTGATGGCGATACTGGCTACCGCCGTGGGTTTCGTGCTGCTAAACCTCACGTTCATTTTCTACGCGGGTGTCCACAACCTGGTACGGATGGCCATATGGGGCATCATCGGCAAAGAGCCGCAGATGGAAGGATGGATACCGTATACCCTCCACGGAATAAGCACCCTTGCGGTGTTCCTCGTCTCCTGGCTCGCTTCGAAGCTGAAGCTCCACGTGGTCCTGAAGGCGGCCATCCTGATGGTGCCTTTGGCTACGCTGCTCGTGGTGATGGGCATCTTCTTCTATGAAGCCCCCGTACTGGCCTATACCCTGGGGGCCGTCATCTGCCTTTCTCTTCTGGGCTGGCTCTACCTGAAGAAGAGCAACTGGCTGTACATGTACGCCGTAGTGGTAGTGGGCGTCGCCATACTGCTCATGAACCTTTTCGGTGTGGAGATCTAGAGTCGGCGAGGCGCCGGGCAAGGACCTGGATGGAAGCCGCATCGGACGAGCTAGAGTTCGGGCGCCACGAAAGAGCCCCACTCGGTGCCAAGTACGTTGGCCAGGTAATCCGAGGGTCCTGCGGTTTCGCCGCCTGAGCGGTTTGATGTGAAGCTCGGCTCGTTGGCGACAAGGGCGCACCTTAGGTCGTATTCCGTGTACCGGTCCTGCAACACGATGGTCGAAAGTACGGAGCGCTCGGCACGCGAATCGTTGGGGAATACGATATGAGCCATCTCGTGCAGGAGAGTGGCTTCCACCATGAACTTGCCCTCTAGGCGTGTGCTAAGGCCGATGCATGCCGCCAGCGTGTTGAAGTCGCCGTCATAGGCCCACGAGCAGAGTCCGAGCAGGGGAAGCTCAGCGTCTGGTACTATGAAGACCATGCCGGGGCCTAGCTCGGGCGTCTGCCCTCCGGTTACGACATCCACGTCCAACAGGTCCTTCCCCAGCAGGCGGGCGATCTTGTACTCGGGATCCAGAAGCGCTTTGATGATTGTGCCTAGCGCGGCTGGATCGAAGCGGCTGCCGTTGAACGGGTTCTTCGCGAATACCATCACCACGGCCGGACGTCCCGGCGCGAAGCGGCTCAGCCTAGGAGCCCGGTCCATGCCGTGCGCCATATCATAGGCGAAACTGTTGAAATCCACCAGGTCGTCCGCCACGACCTTCATGTCCGCGATGGCGCCGTCTGCGGCATCCACGAATACCGTCCTGATGAAATATCCCGATCCTCCTGCTTGCACGGCAAGCATCCCCGCGTCCGGTGGTACGGACAAGGAAGAGGACCAGCTGCCGTCCTCAAGCGAGTATGCGCTTTCGAGCAGCTCCCCTCCCATGCCGTACACTCTCACGCCTACCGAAGCCGGCCTGCCGCTTTCGAAGTCATATACCCTGCCGGAGATTCTGAGAACAGAAGAGCCGCCGCAGGGCGAGCAATTGCCCCGGACGGCCCCTCCTGTCGCCATGAGGACGGCGCATATGATCGCCATGATCGCCAAAACCGCCCGCCCGCCCATCGACCGCACCTCGCTAAACCGCATAGTAAGGCATCCAGACGGGCTTTCTCCGTCAGGCCCCCCGTTTCCTCCCCAGGAGGTAGGCCACCAGGAACAATGCCCCTATAAGTACGATCGGGACCGACAGGAACAAGAACGTCGAGGGATAATCGTAGGTCCTGAACGTCACCGTGAACAAAACCGCCAGCAAGAAGAACGATATCGCGCCATAATCGGGCCTCTTCCAGGAGATCGTCAAAAGCAGCGCTATGGCTACCGTCGGAAGCGAGTGCATGGCGAAGCCGAGGAGCTTATCCCAGAAGCTTCCGCCTCCCTCGAAGACGTCGAAGGAGAAAAGCAGAAGGAAAACCGCATAGGCAATGGCGAGTATCCTGGCTGCCCAGACGAAGCGCATGGCATTATCGGCCTTGTCCATCCAATCACCGCCTTTCATCCGTTACCGTCACGATAGATCATTGCATGAGCTTGTCCGGTCACGGTTCCGGCAGGCCCACAAGCTTGCCCGAGAGGCTGTATTTCCCTGGGGATTCCGCTACCGCTCTAAGCTGCGCGACGCCGCCCCTCATGGATATGACTACCTCCTTGGACGCAGAAGCCACGAACCTGGCCGGACCGACTATGGATATCAGCACGGTGAAGTCCTTGTTGAGGTATTCGCCCGCAAGCCCGGTGATCTGGACGGTCACGTAGAACTCCTGTCCTACCTTCGTGGAGCCGGGGACGATGATATCGAAGGAGACGATATCCAGCCATACAGGCCCCGCAAGGCCGCCGCCGTTCGCCACGAGCAGGTCCGCAGCACCCCTGGGCGCGTCATCTTCGAGCCTGAAGGCGATCTCCCTGTCCGAATAGAGCAAAGGTTCGGCGACGATGACGCCCCCTTCGCCGTATACCGTCACGAGAGGGCGCATGTGACCGTCGTCATCCGAAAGCCCGTACCCTTCGAGCAACACCTCGGAATCGGTGAAACACAGGGCGCTGTACTGGGTAATGGATGCGAGCTTGTCATCCTTATCCTCCGGAAGCACCTGCATGATCGCCATGGGGCCCCTGCTGCCGTCGGCCATGAGCGCGTATATGAACCAGTAGCCGGGCGACAAGGCATCCTCGGGCAGGCTCCAGCGCCCCCAGATGTCGAGCTCCGCCGTTACCGAGCCCCCCTTGGCGGCTTCGGCGATTATCCCTACAGCACCCGATGCTTTGACGGAACCGTTCTTGACCGTCCCGCCGATTGCGTGTCCTTTTGTCGCCAGGGACGGGGCCGATACGGTGGACGGTTCTATGCCGAAGCTGCTGACGCTGCCTTGCGCTTCCCAGTCCCCGGCCTTCACATCCCAGGACCTCTCCTCCGATTCCACGTGCCCGTCGCTGAAATAGGAATAGGACAGCTTCTTTAGGGGCCGTCCCCCGCCGTCCCTTACGACAGAGGCCTCCTTCTTGACCTCCTTGTCCTCCTTGACCGGATCATATACTATGAGCTCGCCCTCGTATTCGAACTTCCCGTCGTACAGGCCCTCCCAGACGGTCCTCCTCCCGCCGGGGAACTCCTTGGTCGTGCCCCTTTTCGCGTACCTGGCCACCTTGCCGTCCGAGTCCGTCCGCTCCCTCGTATAGGTCTTTATCTTAGTCCCGTCCGGCTTCTCCTCGGAGGTGTACGTCTCCGTCTGCGTGTACACCGCCTTGCCGTATGAAGTCATCGTGGTGACGGTCCTGGTCTCGGTGACCTTCGTCCCGTCCTCGGCGGTATATTCCCTATTCTCCTTCTGGACGGTCCAGCGCTTCTCCTCGGTTCCGGCGACCGACGCGGGACCGTCGGGCTGCCAGGGCGGTTGCAGCGCCATCGCCGACCCTGCGGCGAAAAGCAGGGTCGTCAGCAGCAAGATCGAAATGAGAGCCTTCGACCTAATCCTTGCGATCGCCCAGGTAAGCATGCAAATTACCTCCATATCCGAATGCCTGTTCCGCCATACCCAGGGCCCTTGCCGCCGTTTCAAGGTAATGCCTGTTAATTGCATATAATTCTATAAATGAAATATATATCCTTCACGGGCGCGGGTACGGCCGACAATATTATAACGAAAGCCGGGCCCCGGAAGTCCTGGGGAGCGAGCTTTTTCCCGAAGCCATGCGGCCGGACCGGCGCCTTTTGCTTTTTGGGCCGGACGGTTGTAGATTCGACCTAGGCATCCGCATCCTGGGCCCTTATGCGTAGGGAGACCTTGCGGAAGACGGCCCTGGCGGACAAAGTTGAAAACAGGAGGACGTCCGATGGAATTAGGCAGGGTGGTCAAGCTAAGAGGCGCGATGGAAGAGAAGGGCGTGGAGATTGCTCTGATATCCCCGGGACCGAACCTGAGATACCTTGCTGGCCTTGACATCGATCCCCACGAAAGGACCTTCCTCATGGCGGTATCGGAAGGTGGGCTCGCCTTCGTCCTTCCCAAGCTGGAAGAGGAGAAGGTGCTGAACAAGACCGCGGGTACCGGGGCTCAGGTCTTCGCCTACAAGGACGAGGACGGTCCAATGGGAGCGCTCGAGGATGCCTTCGCCGCAATAGGGGCCGCCGCGCCTTGCCCTGGAGCTGTCATCGGGACCGAGTACCTGCATATGAGGGTCAAGGAATATGAGATGGTAAGGGCCCTCACAAGCGGCTTCGCGTCCAGGGACGCAGACGGGCTGATGATGGGCCTCAGGATCATAAAAGACGAGCATGAAGCACAGATGCTCAGGAAGGCCGCCGGCATAGTCGACATAGGCATAGAAGCGGCGAGGGACGCGATAAGGCCGGGCGTAACTGAAAGGTACGTGGCTGCGGCGATAGAAAGGGCCATGATGGACGCGGGCGCGGATTCGGTGCCCTTCAATTCGGTGCTGTCAGGTCCGAAGGCGGCCCTTCCGCACGGGAGCACCGGCGACAGGGTGATCGAGGACAAGGAGTTCGTCCTTTGCGACATCGGCGCGTGCTGCGGAGGCTACTACGGGGACATAACCAGGACGATCGCGGCGGGTAGGCCGGGCGGTGAGATGTCGGCGGTGTATGACGCCGTAGCGGAGGCGAACGAGGCAGGCAGGAAAGAGGCAAGGCCCGGAATCACCGGTGAGGAGCTGGACCGCGTATGCAGGGACGTGATCGCAAAGAGGGGGCTTGCCGACCTTTTCATCCACAGGACGGGGCACGGGCTGGGCGTGGAGATCCACGAGGAGCCGTACATAGTGAAGGGGTCGGACACGACCCTGCTTCCCGGGATGGCATTCACGATAGAACCCGGCGCCTACATACCCGGCGTAGGCGGCGTAAGGATAGAGGACGACGTGGTCATCACGCCGTACGGCGCGGAGGTGCTCACGAAATCCCACAGGAGGCCGTAAGGGGATGCAGGTGGGATGATTAAGCGGAGGGCACACCGGTCAGTAACCTGTGCCGCCCTCCGCTTCGTACGTATCGCCTATGACTACCTCTTGTTGCACTCGGGACAACAACGGGCGCACCCGTCCACCTGGGCGTAGATCTTCTTGGCGGCTTTCAGTGCGTCCTTGCAGTTGTCGAAACTGCCTACCAACAACCTGTTGCTTACGTTCGGCATGCTGGCGCAAAGCCAGGTATGCACCTCGTGTTCGCCCGTCTTCTGGGCATTGACGCTCACGTAATAAAGCTCCATGGCTACACCCCTTTCAAGTATTCCCGGTACGTCTTGGGCGCTCAGGACAAGCGTAGCGGTCCTGGTCAACAGTACCGGTCTGCCGATAGGATAACTATTCCACCTAAAGCATGGTAAATCCTTCAGAGCGCCCCGCTCGGCTCGACCGTGAGGAGCGCAGCTTAGGAAGGTATCGCCTCAGCGCCTCCTGGCGACGGCGCCTCTGATGTTTTCCAGAGCCTTCTCGAGGATGAACCTGGGGCAGGCGAAGTTCAGCCTGGCGAAACCCGAGCCGGACTCGCCAAAGATATAGCCCTGGTTTAAGGCTAGCCTCGCATCATCAACGAGCATGCCCCTTAGTCCGGCGTCGCCCAGCCCCATGCTCCTGAAATCGAGCCATGCGAGGTAGGTGCCGTCCGGCCTCCTATATGTTATCTCCGGGATTTCTCTTCCCAAGAAATCGGCCATCAAGTCCCTGTTCTTCTCCATGTAGGACAGCGCCTCGTCGAGCCATCCGCCTCCTTCGGTATAGGCCGCCACGGCAGCGGCGAGCCCGAACGGATTCGGCTCGGATATCCCGCACGTCTCCAGCCTCTCCTTGAGCCTCTCCCTGAGCTTTCCGTTCACTGCGATCAGGTTGGAGATCTGAAGGCCGGCCAGGTTGAAGGTCTTGCTGATGGCAGTACACGTTATCGAGCCCATTGCGAAGCTCTCCTTTATGCTCGCGAACGGGACGTGCCGGCGCTCCCTGAAGACGAGGTCGCAGTGTATCTCGTCCGCCACGACCAAAACGCCGTTGGCAAGGCAGATATCACCCAGCCTTTCGAGCTCTGCCCTGCTCCAGACCTTGCCCACGGGATTATGGGGGCTGCACAGAAGAAGGAGCTTCGCCTTCGGGTCGGAAGCCCTCCGCTCGAGGTCCTCGAAGTCCATCGCATAGTCTCCGCCTCCGAGTTCGAGCAGCCTGTTGTCCGAGACGATGCGCCCGTTGCCGTTTACGAGGCCGAAGAACGGATGGTAGACCGGGGATTGGAGTATGATCTTGTCACCCGGGCGGGTGAACTGCTGGATGATGGCATTTATGCCAGCGACCACCCCCGGGGAGAAGACGAGCCAATCCTTGTCGACGTCCCAGCCGTGCCTTATGGAGAACCAGCCGGATGTCGCCTCCATGTATTCCCCGGTCCTGCAGCTGTAGCCGAAGGTCCCGGAGGAGGCTACTTCGGCCAGGGCCTCCTTTATGGGTCCGGCGCAGTCGAAATCCATGTCCGCGACCCAAAGAGGAAGCAGGTCGCCCCTGCCGTTGATCTCCTCCATAACCGCCTTTGACCATTTCACCGAAGCTGAGCCCTGCTTCGGAACCAACCTGTCGAAATCATAACCCAATCAGATCCCCCCGATACTACGATGTTTAACTCCATAGGCCTTGGTGTCGCCGAGGGCGCACGGTTTTCCCGGCGGCCCAGCCAGGCGATATCAGAAAGACAAGTTCCGCACCGGATACGACGCGCCGTGTCCTTTCGGACGCGAGGGATTACCTTCCAATGGTTCCCGAGTAATACTATCATTGATTGTGACCGATGATAAAGCCGGGCGCGTGAGGATGACGTCCGATACGGCATGCCGGCACACGAAGGGTGGAACAAGGACAGTGGAAGATCTTGGGGGTTTCCTGGACCGGGGGATAAGGGAGCTCGGGAAGGACGCGCTGAGGATGGTGGCGAGGAGGCCGGCCCTTATACTCGGCATGAAGAGGCTGGCGGACGGGCTTGCGGCTGCCGAGGCGAAAAGGAACCGGGCGAAAGGTTCGGGGCTTGACGTGCCGCCTTTCATGATCGCCAGCATAACAAAGATATGCAATCTGGGCTGCGCGGGATGCTATGACGCCGCGAACAGCGCATCAAGGTGCACCGAGGACCTGCCCGCCGTTACGTGGGGAAGGGTCTTCGCCGAGGCGGCCGGGCTGGGGGTGGCCTTCATGCTGCTTGCGGGGGGCGAGCCGCTGGAAAGGCAGGATGTGCTGGATGAGGCGGCGAGAAGGAGCGGCATCGTCTTCCCGGTATTCACGAACGGCCTGCTCATAGACGGCAAAGCCGCGCGCTTCTTTGCGAGGAACAGGAATATGATCCCGATCGTCAGCCTGGAAGGAGGAAGGCAGGCGACGGACGCAAGGCGCGGGCCGGGGGTGTTCGACAAGGTCATGGAGGCCATGGAGCTTCTTTCCAGGGAAGGGGTGTTCTTCGGCACTAGCCTTACGATGACGAGGGCCAACATCGAAGAAGCCGCATCGCAAGGCTTCATCGGTATGCTCAGGTCCAAAGGCGTCGGCGCATTCATATACGTGGAGTACGTGCCGGTCGACGGCAAAGGCGAGGACCTGGCCTTCGGAAAGGAAGAGAGGAAGACGCTCGCCTCGGCGCTTGACGGGCTGAGGGAAGGCGTCGGTGGAATACACATCTCTTTCCCGGGAGACGAGGAGGCCATGGGAGGATGCCTTGCGGCGGGAAGGGGATTCGTCCATATCAATCATTCGGGAGGACTGGAGCCCTGCCCGTTCTCACCCGTATCCGACGTCTCGCTGAAGGATATGTCGCTGAAAGAGGCCCTGGGCTCGCCGTTCCTTAAAAGGCTCAGGGAAAGCGGCCTGATGGGAATGGAGCACCTTGGAGGCTGTTCGCTCTGGAACGGCAGAGAACGGGTCCGTGAGCTGCTCAGGCGGCAGGAGGAATGAGAATTCGGCGAAGGAGGCATGAATATGGCGAAAGAAGGCCTTCTCGGGCCTTCTTTCGTCTCAGGCATGAGGGCAGGTCATGCCCTTGCTTTCTTCACCTCGTCTATGAACCTGGCGGCGTGTTCGGAAAGCTCGTCCCACTTGCGCCCCTCGACCATCCTCCTGTCGGTAAGCGAAGTCCCGGCCCCCGCGAAGCACGCCCCAGCTTTAATATAGGCCCCTATGTTGTCAAGGCCGATGCCGCCCGTCGGTGTAAGCCTTATCTGGGGGAACGGGCCGCTCATGTCCTTGAAGAACTCGGGTCCAAGCTTGGTGGCGGGGAAAACCTTGACGGCGTCGGCTCCTGCCTCCCAGGCCGCGAGGATCTCCGTGGGCGTGAAGGCCCCAGGTATGCAGATCTTGGAATACTGCTTGCAGACGGTCATGATCTCCTGCTTGAAGACGGGGGAGACTATGAAATCCGCCCCGGCGAGGACGGACAGCCTGGCGGTTATGGCGTCTATTATGGTCCCGGCCCCGATGAGGACCTTGTCTCCCAGCTTGTTCCTTACTTCTTTCATCACGTCCAGGGCCCCGGGCACGGTCATCGTTATCTCGATCGCCTTGACGCCCCCGCGCTCTATCGCGGAGATGACATCAACGAGCTCTGACGGGTCTTTCGACCTTATCACAGCCACGACGCCGGTATCCTGGATCAGCCTGAAATCATCCTCTTTCTTCATCGTATGCATAGATGCACCTCCAAGGTGTATTAATCGGCCTAAATTCACCGGGCCGGGGATATGTAGTATCATTAACATTGCCTATCAATCATTATATGTGCATCTGAGGCCATTTTTAAAGGAGGTACCAATGCTCGACTGCACCCGATACAGCGTAGAAGGACTCCAGGTCAGGATATTCCCGGACAGGGGGCTTATGGGCCAGGACGCGGCGGCCGAGGCCGCCTCCCGCATCAAGTCGGCGATAAAGGAGAAAGGATCTGCGAACGTAGTGTTCGCCGCGGCGCCATCACAGCTGGACATGCTAGATCGGCTATCAAGGGAGCCCGGGCTGGACTGGGGCCGTGTCAACGCGTTCCATCTGGACGACTATCATCTTCTGCCTAAAGGGGCCCCGCAGCGCTTCGATACCTTCCTGCACAGGAATTTCTGGGACAAGGTCCGCCCGGGCAGGATCTTCGAGATAGCCCCCGAGGACGGGATGGCGATGAAGGATATAAAGGCGCGATACGAGAGACTGCTAAGGGAATATGGACCCGACCTTTCGCTGGTGGGCATCGGTGAGAACGGCCACCTGGCCTTCGTGGATCCACCCGTGGCCGATTTCGGAACCGGAGAATCGCTGATAGAAGTCGAACTCGATCCGGTATGCAGGATGCAGCAGGTGCATGACGGGGCGTTCGCGACCTACGACGATGTGCCGAAGACGGCCGCGACCATGACCATACCGGCCATACTGTCGGCGAAGTCCGTAATCTGCGTGGTGCCGACCGAAAGGAAGGCCGAGGCGGTAAGAAGGATGTTGAATGGGCCCGTGGAGACCGCGTTGCCCGCATCGGTCCTAAGAAGGCATACCGACGCGATCCTGTTCCTGGACAAGGAGGCCGCAAGCTTGCTGTAGAGGAGCTCGTGCCCCGTACGGCGGAGGCGAGCGAAGATAGAAGGTTCATGGGGGCGATATCATGGGAAACCTGCGGGTCGTGACTCTGCTTGTGTCATTGCTCCTGTTCCCGGTCACCTTGAACTACATGTCCCCGGTGATATCCGTCATGGGGGCGTTCGAAGGCGTAATCGCCGGGAGCGTGCTGCTTTTCGCGGCGCTCTTCGCATCCTCGGTCTTCCTAGGAAGGCTGTGGTGCGGATGGCTCTGCCCGGGCGGCGCGTTGCAGGACCTGGTCTGTCCTCTGAACGGGAGGAGGCCCGGAAGGCGGGCCGATTCGGTGAAGTATTTCATCTGGGCCGTCTGGTTCGGCAGCATGATCTTCATCCTGCTGGAGTCGTGGGGAAACCTGAGGCTCCGGCCCCTTTTTATGACCGAGGGGTTCGTCTCGGTGGACGAGCCGTCCAAGTTCCTGATCTATTATATCGTGGTGCTGGTCCTTCTCGCCGCCGCCGTCACCGTGGGCATGAGGGGGGCGTGCCACAGCATATGCTGGATGGCACCGTTCATGGTCTACGGGATGGCGCTCGGATCCGTTGCCAGGGTGCCAGCGCTGCACATATCACTGGATCCTAAGCCCTGCGTAAACTGCGGGCTCTGTGCCCGGGCCTGCCCGATGGGCCTCGATCCCGTGGCTTCGGTGGGTTCTTCAGACGTGCCGTATGAGTGCGTCAACTGCGGGGAGTGCGTTCGCGCGTGCGGCAAGAAGGCGCTCAGGTTCGGGTTCGGCCCGAGGAGTCGTTCCTGAAGGGCGCGCCCTGCCCGGTTAAGCCGCAACGTCATCAACCGGGACGCTAGATCATCCCGAGCTCCTTCATCTTGTCCTTGAGCTGGTCGATCTGCATCAGGCCCTGTGTGATGCCCAGCTTCCGGCCGGAAGCGTCGAAGTAGATCAGGGTGGGTATGTATATGATGCGGTGCTCCGCCGCCAGCTTGGGGTACTTGTAGACATCAATCGACATGAAATCCACATCCCCCTTCAGCTCGGCCGCCAGCTCGGCAAGGATGGGCTCCAGCAGCTCACAGGCTTCGCAGTTCTCCCCCGTCATCTTCACGACGAAAGGCCTGCCCGACGAGGCGGCCTTCTCCAGGTCCTCGGGCGCGGCTTCCAGGATCGACTTCAGCGTGGCCTTGGGCCTGGACAGGATCACGGCCCCTACGACCACGGCCGCGGCCACAAGGAGCACCAGTACGGTTATCAACGTCTTCGTTTTCTTCATATCCCTAATCCCCTTACAAGTGGCTTGAGGTGCCCGGCGCCGGTTGCGCGGGCATCGCGCCTCAATGAGATTATATGCCAGGCAAGGCCGGCGCACGAGGGATGCATTGTGTATAAAAATAAACATCTGAAGAAAAAGGAACGACGGGAAACGATATGGAAATACCATATCGCTCATCCGAGGTATGGAAGGGAACTATGAACATGGGGAAAAGAGCCGTACATCTGTTTTTGGCGACGGTGGCCGTATTGGCCGTCGCAAGCTCCGCTTTCGCGGCCGACTGGAAGCTCACCCAGGCATCCGCCGCCGAGTATTCCAAACTGACCGTACCTGAGAAGGAAATAGCGGAGAAATGGCTGGCCACCCTGCCTGACAAGGCTTACAGGGAAAGTTTCAGGCAGCTGGTGATGGGGCTGGTCCTGTGGTCCTACAAAGAACCGATCAGCTTTCTGGATTACGAGTTCGTGAAACTGTTCGAGACCAAGGGGGTGAAAGTGGACATTTACACCTTCACGGCGGGGGACGCGAAGATGGCCCTGGAGATATATTCGCCTCCGGTAATCCCGGGCGACCTGTGAGCGTGCAACTTCTATGATTGGTGGGTCGCCAATCTTACGTACCCGGGTGCGAAGCCTCTCAGATACTGGTTCATTGCCGACCTCGAAGCGGAAGCCGCCAGAAGGGAAAAACTGGTAAAGAAATGACGACGGAGGACTAGAAGGGAGGAATAGACGTGAGTAGGAAAGCTATCCTGTGCATTCTCGCCGCAACCGTAATGGTCATGGCATTCACGTTCGGATCCATGGCATGCACTAGCATAATAGTCGGCAAGAACGCGTCCGTGACCGGGGAGGTGCTCCTAGGGCACAACGAGGACAACGGGGGAAGGCTCGTTATGCCGGTCTACCTCGTGGACCACCAGACGAATGCCAAGGGCGAACTGCTGCAGCTGGAGAACAACACGGCAAGGATCCCCCAGGCTGCGGAGACCGCGCGCTATTTCTGGACCGAGACCAGGGCGCCTCTTCCGGGCGCGTCCTTCAGTGATTTCATGTACAACGAGTACGGGGTGGCGGTGGCTTCGGACAGCTGCGCGTCATCCAAGGTCGACACATCCATAGCCGAACTCGTCGACAACGGCATGGGGTATGCGATAAGGAAGATCATCGGCGAGCGCGCAAAGACCGCCCGCGAAGGCGTGGAACTGGCCGCATGGCTGGTCGAGACCTACGGCTACTTCGCGTCCGGCCGCTCCTACCAGATCTGCGACAAGAACGAAGGATGGGTGTTCCAGGTCGTCATGGGCAAGACTTTCTGCGCACAGAGGGTGCCGGACGACGAAGTCATGGTGATACCCAACCATTACGTCACGAGGAAGGTGGATTTCAAGGACGCCAAGAACTTCGTCACCTCTAAGAACCTGATAACCTACGCGGTGGAGAAGGGCTGGTACAAGCCCGCCAAGGAGGGCGACTACAGCGACTTCGACTTCGCCAAGACCTATCAGAAGGAGACGAGCTTCAGGGCCGCCAGCAACACGTTCAGGCACAGATACGCCCACAAGATACTGCACGGGCTGGACATCCCCGCCGACGCCGAGCTGCCGTTCTCTGTAAAGCCTCTTAAGAAGGTCGGACTTCAGGACATCATGAACGCCCTGAGCTACCACTACGAGGGCACGCCTGACGACCTGACCAACGGCTACAAGGACGGCTACCTGCACTTCACGACGATGAGGGTGCTGTGCGCGTCGAGCACGCAGGAGAGCTACGCCATACAGCTCAGGAATGACCCCAACTTCACGGTGCTGTGGAGATCGAGCGGACATCCCTGCACGAGCCCCTATACCCCGTGGTACGGCGGCATAACGTCCGTACCCGAGGAATATGCGTTCATAGACCCCGCGCTGGGCAAGGCCACGCACTTCGCCGCGCTCTCGGACAACTACAGCTACGACCCGTCCCGCGCGTGGTGGGCCTTCATAGACCTCCAGACGCTGGTCAACTTCAACTACGCCACCGACGGCATGAAGGTAAGGGAATGGAAGGCCGCGCTCCAGAAGGAGTGGTTCGCCAACCAGAAGGCGTTCGAGTCGGCGGTCATGGGAGTGTACAAGGCCGACAAGGCCAAGGCCCTCGCTATGCTGACCGAGTATTCGAGCAAGAACGCCCTGAGGGCGATGAACGAGGCCAGGGAGCTCTACAACGAGATCCTCAGGCTTGACGTCGAGATACTGAGCGCGGAGATAGACCTCGCCAAGGCCGAGGAGCCGGTGAAGGCGGTCCTCTTTGGTTCGGCCGATGTCGACGTCTCCAAGGTGGACCTGCAGACGCTGGCGATAGGCGCCGACTACAGCAACCCGTCCTCCTGGGCCAGGGCCAGGGAGACCGCGGTGTCCGACGTGAACCTGGACGGTTTCGCCGACATCACGTTCACCGTCCTCACCAAGGACATAAGGTCGCTGACACCCTGCTACATGAACCTGTGGGTGAGCGCCAAGTACGCTGGCGGACCGACGCTTGCGGCACAGGATACCGTGAGCGTAGTCAAGTCGTTCTAGGCCTAAGTCCGGGTAATGCCGGACGGGCCGCATAAAAAGTAACACAGCGATTAATGCGCTCTCCTAAGGCGCCGGCCGGCGGACCGGCTGCCTTTCGGGGAGCGCATCCTTTTTCACGAAGGCAGAGCGTTACGGACACATACGAAGCACATCCGCACGACCGGCTGCGCGTTTTTTGAAAACCCGGGCCAGGTGATGACCCTTTCTTCCCGGACCGTCATAATCGAGAAGGCCGTGACCTGCGGCAGTCATCATGCACCGATTTTCGAACAATGGGCCCTTGCTTCGGACAAATTCCTGCAAGGCGGCGTTTCCTCTTTAACCAGCCTGTTAAATAGCCATAAAAAGGCAATTAGGGCATGTATAATGGGCATATCGGGCCCTATGAGAGAGGGGTCCGGTCAATAATGCAACGGGGTGTTAAGATGAGGACTAGAAGGTATCTGGCTGCAGCAATGGCGCTTGCTATCGCACTTGGCCTCGCAGGTTGCGGTTCTGTCGCAAGCAGGACGTGGACTGCCACGTTCGTCGAGAACTACGACGAGATCGAGTATTGGGGGAAACTGGAAACCGGAGATCCCGGGACGGGCGAATGGCTCATGGACGACAACGGACTTTATATGAGCGAGATGGTCTTCTTCGGCCCCAACGGCTACACGGGGGACGTGACCATGAAAGTCGTCTTCAGGGTCGCGGCGGGTGAGACGGACCCTGTCAGGAGTGTCGATATCGGATTATCGGACGGCTCCGGCATCCCGTGTCCCAACGCACTGATCGCCACTTTTGAGAACCTAGGGAACCCTGGGGAGGATCAATGCAGGGTCCTTGATTTCGGCGGCGGCAAGGGGTCCGAGCTGACCGTCGTGCATGACCTGCCTCCGGGCAACGGCCTCGTAAACGAGCTGATAATGACCAAAAAGGGAGACAAGGTGAAGTTCCAGCTCAACGGCGTGTGTCTGTATGACGGTAGTTTCGCTTGTTACGGTTCGGAAGTGTTCGTGCCTTCTATCTGCATAATGCAGGACAAGGCGCAGGGTGCGATCTTCGAGAGCGTAACGGTGGACTACTTCGGTAATGCCATCGACATGGGATATATCTGATCGGACCGGCCATAGATACCAAAGGGTCCTTCCGTCGTGCGGGAGGACCCTTCCCATCTGATCCCAAGGGGCTCAGAAGCCCATGTAGGCCGCCCTTATCTCGTCGCTCGCCAGCAGCTCGGCCCCGGTACCGCTCATGACGATCCTGCCGGTCTGCATGACGTATGCCCTGTCTGCCAGGCGGAGGGCCTTCTCGACCTTCTGTTCCACGGCCAGTACCGTTATGCCCATCGAGCAAGATCGGAA
>ERZ795044.1674-NODE-1674-length-19900-cov-10.993248_pt1 | contig 19900 bp, 14 predicted proteins | sample MGYA00375128_ERZ795044 | MGnify/ENA primary metagenome ERZ795044 (study PRJEB30173, sample SAMN05720213) | anaerobic digester metagenome | isolation source: active sludge of municipal wastewater-treating anaerobic digesters | place: USA | collected 2014-12-22 ... | reverse complement strand
TTTTACTAGGATTTACTATTTACCTTTGCTTCAGGAATTACAAACTGAATCAACAACTCAGTATGTTACCTGATAAAGAGATCATTCAACATACTGATACAATTTATTTGAGGAAAGATTTCCTGCCAATTTCCTACGATAATTTACTTAACCCAAGTAGAATCCTTCTTTACAATTATCAGAATTGGGATAAGCCTATTCATACCGCTAATAATCCTGATTCTATAATCTCAGAGAAGGATTCTCTTGTTCAATTAGTAATCGATAAGAATCAACTTACATTGAGTTTCCTTAATCAAAACTCAGGAATTTATTCTAGTAGGTTATTCAATATCGACCCTAATAACTACAAGTATTCTTGGTATAACGGAAAACTTACCACACAAGAAATTAAATCTAGAATAAGATTAGTTCCTTATGTTTATGGTAAGTACCGACCCTTTAACAATCTATGGGATTTGGGAACAGGAATTTCAATCGAGACTAAGAGATTTAATTACAAACTGGGGATAAACAGTTTTTATTACCCAAGATATTTCTCAGGTATCAAAACTGATTTAGAACTGGTAGTAACTTATAAATTTTAGATTTTATGGCAAAGAAGATACAGGAAACACCCACTAACCTTACAAGAGAAGAATTATCTAATCTATCTAGGGTTACAACGGATGTTTTCTTTTTCAGTCTTTTTTGTTATGTGATACATCCAGTGAGAGGAAAGGTTCGATTTGAATTATATCCGTATCAAAAAGCCGTACTATACCAATTTATACTCCAGAGATTCAATATCTTGTTAAAGTTCAGGCAAGCGGGTATTACAGAACTTATATCTATGTACTGCTTATGGCTGGCATCATATCATCCTAATAAGAAGATAAACATTATCTCCATTAAGGATACAACAGCTAAGAAGGTACTTAAGAAGATTAAGTTCATGTATAAGAATCTTCCATGGTATATGCAAACCCCGATCATTAACGGAAGAACTGGGGAATTTGGTTCTGCCTCTATGATTGAATTCGATAATGGTTCATTCATAGAATCCATCCCAACATCTTCCGAAGCCGGTCGTTCAGAATCTCTTTCTCTCCTGGTAATTGATGAGGCTGCAATCGTTCGGTGGGCTTCAGCTATTTGGGCAGCTGCCTTCCCTACGCTTTCCACCGGAGGTTCAGCCATCATCAATTCTACTCCATACGGTATGGGTAATTTTTACCATTCAACATGGGTAGATGCTATAGCTGGAGGTAATCCTTTCAATGCTATTCGATTATATTGGCAGATGCACCCAGAACGGGATCAATCTTGGTATGACCAGATGGCTTCTGCATTGGGTCCAAAAAGAACTGCACAAGAAATCGATGGAGACTTTCTTTCTTCAGGTAATACAGTATTTGATATGGCAGATATCAAGGCTATCGAAGATTGCTTAAGTGATTATCCAGTTTTAAAATATCGTTTCAATCGTCAGTATAGACAATTCAACGAACCAGATCCAAATAAACAGTACTTTATCGGTGCAGACGTTGCAACAGGTAGAGGCTCAGACTATTCTTCTTTCACTTGTATGGACAAGCTGGGAGAAGAACAAGTTGTGTATAAGGGAAGAATGGCAGTAGATAAATATGCTAGGTTACTGGGAGATACTGGGCAATTATTTAATTTTGCTGTTGTAGCTCCAGAATCTAACGACGTTGGGTTAGCAGTAACTTCTGCTCTTCAGTCAGAAGGTTACCCTAATCTATACTACTATCAAAAGCTTCTGAAAAAGAAAGGTAAGTCCAGACCCGAGGTTGATAAATCTCCAGGTTGGTTAACTACCCAAAAGAATCGTTCAGTAATTATAGAGGGTCTAGAACAAGATATTCGAGAAGAGAATATCATTGTGAAGGATCCTTTCTTTGTTCAAGAAGCTCCTACCTTTATATATGATGGTTTGGGTAGACCCGTAGCCATGGGTAAACACCGAAATAATACTTCTGCTGTAGATGTGGATTTGGAAGGAGATGTTTATTCTGATGATGATATATTTGGTAAAGCAATTTGTAATCACATACGAAAAGGAAAAACTAATGTAATAATACAACCGAAATGAAAATTCTTAAGTTTTTTGGATTCGATAGAAGGAATCGATCTCCAATACAAGAAAACAAGGCTAATCCTCCAAGTAAAAAAGAGGAGGTACCTATTTCACCCGGTAGAGTATCGGAACCGGATGATGACCCAGGTAACTTCATTCATACATTGAAAGGCTTAACTCAGATGGTTACGCCTTCTTTTCGTGTTGAAGTGATTCAGCTTTTAAGGGATTTATATAAAGTGAATCCAGATGTTAACATAGCTTTACAGGATATGTTTAAGCTTGCTAATACTGGTCACAACATAACCTTCCCTAATAATACCGATAAAGAGGCTGATAAGATGAGAGATCATCTTTCTAAGGTATCCTCTAAATGGTCTAACTATACTGCTGGTATGGATGGTTTGGTAAACAAGATGATAGTTCAATTGATGATTAGTGGAGCTATCTCAGTAGAAGCTGTACCAAATGAAAAGTTAGAGGGTCTAGCTACTGTATTATTCCTCAAACCAGATAGGATAGTATTCAAAAGAGAGAATAATGGTGTATACAGTCCATATCAGAGGAACACTCTTTGGAATGGCTCGAATAAGCAAGATTATATCAAACTTAATACAGAGACCTACTGTTATGTTGGTATGTATAATGATACTGATGAACCTTACGGAATACCTCCTTTTATGGCATCTTTGGATTCATTAAAGGGTCAGCATGATATGAAAACTAACTTTAAACATATCATGGAAATCTGTGGTATGGTTGGTTTTCTAGAGGCTTTGATGGAAAAACCACAACAGAAACCTAATGAAAATGTAGAAGCTTACACTAGAAGATTAAATAGGGAGCTAATACGTTTGAAACAGAATGTAAGGGAAGGTATGAAGGATGGAGTAGTAACTGGTTACATTGATGACCACCAGTTTAAACTTAACTCTACTTCAAAAGAGATGAGCAATATTGATAAACCCTGGAATATGAACCAGCAATCAGTTGCTAATGGTTTGGGAGTAAATGGCAACCTAATTGGAGTACAAGCTTCCATTGGAGAAGGAGCAACTGGTATTATGCTTTCTAAGCTTATAAGTCAGCTGAAGAATATCCAAATGATAGTTTCTTATGTTCTTAAGTTTATTTATGAACTAGAACTACGTCTGGCTGGCTTTGATTGTAAGGGAATATCCATTACTTGGGGATCATCCACTATCTCTGATGAGGTTAAAATCCAACAGGGTAGACAGTATAAGATTCAGAACCTTGACTTACTTTACAAGGCAGGTATCATTTCTCAATATCAATATGCTTGGGAAATGGGTTATGATTCTCCTTCAGAAGAAGAACCAAGAGTTTCATTGGAAGACCAATTTGCTAAGGGAGGTAATTCAGACCCACAAGAGGGTACTAAGAAGAAACAGAGACAGGACGATAAGAATCAATCCGCTCGTAGATCAAGAGATAAAAATAACCCGGCTCCTTCACGAGGAGATCAAAATACTAAATCAAGATGAGTAAACCGATTACTAAAAAGAACAGAGAACATTTAGATTCTTTAGTGATAGGTAGTGGTCATACTATAATGGCTGGGTATATCCCAACATCCATAGAACCACAAACCTTCTCGGAGAATTTTTATAAATGGGCTCAAACTTCTAAGGAGTCAGTCAGTCAATTTGGTTTTTGGGGAGGAGAAATAGATTATAATACCTATTATCCTGACTTGAAGCCAGAAGAACTTACTCCTAAAGATGAGGAGTTTATTGAACCAATGTTCAGATTATTATCTGCAACTATTGTGTCTAAGAACTGGAACCCTACCGATTTTGGTCAAAATGGAGTATTAAAAGCTTCTATGAGAATGCTCTTAGGACAAACAGTAAACTGTGACCATGAGACTAATATTGGTAATGCTATTGGAGCTGTATCACAAGTTATCTGGCAAGATGAATACAAGGATGGTTCTTTTGTTATTCCTGCAGGTATTAATGGTATATTAAAGATTGATGGTAAAGCAAATCCGAGAATTGCTAGAGGCATTCTTATGGATCCCCCATCTATCCATTCTAATTCAGTAACAGTACAGTTTAAGTGGGATAAGTCTCACCCAAATATGGAAGATAACGAATTCTACCAGAAACTGGGTACCTATGATTCTAAGGGAGTTATGGTACGAAGAATAGTTACTGAAGTAGTAAGATACTTAGAAACCTCTTTGGTATCTCATGGAGCTGATGCTTTTGCTCAGAAGATTGGGGATGATGGTAAAATCATTAATCCCAATTTTGCCAAGAGAACTTGGGCTTCATACGAAGAATATAGGGATGATAAGTCTAAACAGTATTTCTTCTATGATACGAAAACTGATCTAGCTTTGTTCAGTGAAAATAACGATACTTCCCAATCTTATGATGATAACCAAGGAAATCAAAATCCTAATAATAAAGATATGAATGAACTACAAAAATTTTTAGAAAGAATCTTTGGTAAAGATTGCCTTACTCTTGCCGAAGGTACAGAGATGAACGAGGAAACTGCATTTGCAGCCATTCAGGAATTGGTTAATTCTCGTAACACTCTTCAGACTACTGTGGATAACTTAACTACAGAAAAAACTTCTCTTACAGAACAGGTTACTAATCTGAATGCAGAAGTTGCAAATCTGAAAGAAATGGCTCAGGTAGGTAAAAACCACATTGCATCTCTCCGTGAAAATGCTGTTGCAACCTATAAAAAACTTATGGGTGACAAAGCTGATGAAACTATCGTTACAATGTTGAATGCCGAAACTACCGGCATGGTAACTTTGATCTCTCTTACTAAAGATTACCAAGCTCGATTGGAAGAAAAATTCCCAATGACCTGTGCTAAATGCGGTTCTCACGATGTAAGCCGTGCTTCTTCTGCAACTGAGGCAGAGGATAAATCCGATAACAAAGCTACTGCTCAGAATTCCGAAAAGAGTACTGAAGAGATTCTGAAAGGTATCTATTCAAACAAATTAAAATAATCTCTAAAATAAGAAGAATATGAATACACATCCTACTACTAAGCTGGTAAATCAGGATCAACCGATGACTCTGTTTGGTGAAAAAACTCCCAGAGCGGTGATCTATAAGAGCGAATCTCACAAGTTGCATCAGGCTTTCTGTGTAAAAGAAAACAAAGTTATTCATCAGGGTATGCCGGTAGCTTTGGATACCGATGGTAATATCGAACCTTATATCCCGGGTGGAGATGGCAGCCAGGTTTATCTGGGTATAGCTGTAACTGACAACATTAACCCTGCTTATCAGGCTCAAAGAAATTTCCCCGTAGAAGTAACTGTAGCTGTAGAAGCTTTCATGGTTGTAAACTGGGTAGCTAAAGAGGCTATGGAATGTGGTTATGTAAAACCCACAGATACCCTGTTGATTGACCGTTTCATCACTGCTGAAACTTCAGCCGATGAAACAAAATTCATTAGCATCGTACCGGCTGATGAAGCTAATGATATTATTCAAGTATTGGTACGCTAATCATTAACTGAACATTAAAAGAACAATGAATACAGAATTTGCACAATTGAAAATGGAAGACCTTAGAAAGGAACTTCCAGAAATGGTAAGAAGTTTGGAAGCATACCGTCAGGGTTCCAACAACACATTGCCTATTGAAGTTACTCTGGAAGAACTGGTACAGGGTAAATATGGTGTATCACAGGATGCCTTCTTTGAAAAGTTGGGCATTAATCCGAAGATTGATACAATGCAGAACATCTTCACTATGCCGCAACAGAATATCCGTTGGATTGTACCGGAAATCATCCGTGCTGCTATTACAACTGGTATGCGTCAGGCACCTTTCTACCCGAACATCATTGCTTCAGACCAATCAATTAATGGTTTGCAGGTAACTATGCCGATGGTAAATATGTCGGATGCTGCTCCCGCTAAGGTAAATGAAGCAGAAACAATTCCTTTGGGAGATGTAAGCTTCGGACAGAAATCAGTTTCTCTGTTCAAAATCGGTAAAGGATTTAAACTTACTGACGAAGTTAAAAACTACGTTTCAATCGATGTATTGGGAATCTATCTCCGTGACTTTGGTATTCAGTTGGGTTATGCTATGGATACTTTGGCAATGGATGTTTTGATGAACGGTAACAAAGCTGATGGTTCTGAATCTGCTCCGGTTATTGGTGTATATGAAACAACCAACGGTATTACTTATAAAGACTTGTTGCATATCTGGGTTCGTGCTGCTCGTATGGGCCGTAACTTTACTACTATGATTGGTGGTGAAGACCAGGCTATCGAGATGTTGAACTTGCCTGAATTTAAAGAACGTCACTCAGGAACTACAGAAGCTACACTGAATATCAAGTCTCCGGTTCCCAACAAGGCTGACTTCTATATTCACCCGGGAACTCCCGATCAGCAGTTGTTGATGGTAGATACCAGTGCTGCCTTGATTAAGCTTACTGCTAAACAGTTGATGCTTGAATCAGAAAGAATCGTATCTAATCAGACTGAAGCTGTATATGCTTCTCTGACTACAGGTTTCTCTAAGATGTACCAGGATGCTGTTCTTCTGTTGGCAGCTAACAAGAAATTCTCTGAAGCTGGATTCCCGAGCTTCATGAACATTGACCCATACCTATTGGTTAACTTAGAATAATATCCGGGATTTCTTCATTGTATTTTTGTCTAATTTCTCCCCGAACAGTTTCAATCCATTCTGTTCGGGGTTTTATATTATAACCTAAAATAAAAGATTATGGCTACTACTTACATTGTAACAGTTGGAACTAATGCCTACAGTTTTAACGACCAGGTAACAGGTATTTCAATTGCAAAAGGCGAAGAGAGAGAACTTACTGCCCGTCAGTACAGAACAAAACGTATTCAGAAAGCTTTAGTTTCTGGCCACTTGGTTTTAGTTCCGGATAAGAACAAAACTGCCAAGTATACTGCTGAGGATATCGAAAAGCTTGACAAGAAGCTAGCTGCTCAGTTTGCAAAGGGTATGGAAATCAGTAAGATTGCCAAAGCTTATTCACTTGAAGAAGCTAAGCTGATTGCTAAGAAACATGAAATCGAAGCTGATCCGAAAGATACCGTAAAAGATATCCTTGAAGTTTTACTTGAAGATTTCGAAGAAAACAAAGAATAAACAAATCCGAATATAAATGAAAAAGAATCTAGACTTCACATATGTAACATCAGGTCTGGAAGTTTCATTTAGAGTATTAACCAAAGTCCCGGCCAAATCTATTTTTGACTGGGACTTTGGCGATGATAAGGGAGAGGTTTTCAATGGTGGAAGACATCAATCTTACTCTTATGAGAAGTCTGGATTTTATGATGTAACCTTACATGTCACTAATTCTGATGGATTAGATTTGACTTGTACTCGAACCGTAGTTGTATGTAATTATGGGCATACTACTCTTCAGGATACCATCTACAATTTAATAGATAGGTATATTCCCAAAGAATTGCATGAGAGTATGACCATAGAAGATAAAACTGCATACATAACTAAATGGCAATTATATATCTTCCCACTAGTAAATCATACTATACCACCAGATAAATATAATGATGAATTATGGTATGAGGGACTAGAAAACCAATTAATTATGGAATTGGCAGTATGGGATTATCTCAATATACAAATACAAAATATACTGTTGGTTGCAGGAAATAGTTTTAGAGAAATTATCTCCACTGAATCTCATGGACCAGACCAAGATGGTGATTCACCTGGAGAACATGCTAGAGGAGATAGGATAAAACAAATTACTACGGGTCCTACTGAGGTACAGTATTATGATAAGATATCCGAAAGTATATCTAGCTTATGGAGTACTTATTCAAAGATGATTCAACCTGGAGGGTATATGGATGAACTAAGAAAGAATCTATGTATGCTGGCATCTAGGTTAGAGATATACTTACCATTCTGTGATCAAATTGAACGGTTAGTAGTACCAAAAGTAGTAAATCATCGAAAACCAACTCCTTTGGGAGGACCTAATCCAACAGCCCCTCTCAATAAAGCAAGTAAACCTTCGTTAACCATAATAGATAAGAAATCATGACAAAAGAACCTTGGAGAATGGTTAAGAACCATTCTTGGAATAGGTATAAAAAGATTATCACTGATTTCTTAGACTGGGATGCTGGAAGACAAACAATTACTTGGGCTAAACATGTTAATCAATATCTAAATCATGCTGAGGATGATAGCCCAAGATATTATAATATTCCCATAGAAGCTTTATGCTACTACAATGCTTTTAGGAACTGGCCAATAAATAAAGCCACAGTTTCTGGAGAATTAGATGATGAGAACCTTTCTATACTTATTTCAAAGAATTACATAGAACAAATCGGATATCTCAATCAGGAAGGTTATTGGAACTTTAACTGGTCCGAGGATAGATTTGTTATCAATGGGATAGTGTATAAGCCTTCTGGAGATACTCAAGTATCTCAGGCTAAAGATGAAGCTTTGGTATTCTTGGTAATCCTCAAAAGGGATAGAGATACTAAAATCAAATTCGTAGAACAAAATCCATAAAGATATGAAAATGTTAATGTTACGTTTCACCAAGCTTAACAATGTAGAAGGCGATTGGTGGGACAGTAATCTTATAATCTTGAATGGACCTTCTGGAGTTCACATAGAAATGCCTGGTACTGGTAATTCGGCTACTACCATGCAATCTATGACTGGTATGAAGTTCGTATCAAATTACCAAGATTACTTTGGAGAGGTATGGGATAAAGATATACCTCATATAGGCTTTGGCCAAGTTATTAAGTTCAGAGTTAGGAAATTACCTGATTATGCCGTAGTAGTTGGGGATATAGAGGATGGAGGAGATGTTGACCCAGATAATCCAGATGATATCCCAAATGCTTTTGCTGGTAAAGAAAAAGAATACTTCCGTGGTAATAACTCAGAACTGTTATTGGGAAAGAATAAAGTAACACCTTAAAATATATACATATGTACGTTAGTAAATACTACACTTGCGAAGAGATTGACCAACGGCTATTACAGGGTTATTATGATGACTCTTTGGCTCATGGTTTTGTTGGAACTCTTAAAGAGTTCTGGGCATTCTTCTTATCAATTGCAAACAAGGTAGATAAGAAAGAAGGTTGGGATTTGTCAGAAAATAACTTCTCTGATGAATTGCTAGAAAAACTGAATGGAATTGAGGAACATGCTAACTACGTTACTAAAGTTTCTCAACTAGAAAACGATTTGAAATATCAGACTCAAGAACAAGTTGAGAAATATATACATGACTTAGTAGATGGTGCTGATGATGCTTTGGATACATTAAAGGAATTGGCTGAAGCATTAAACAATGACCCGAACTTTGCTACCAATATCACTAACCGATTAACTGAATTACGTACTCAATTAGAAGCTGAGGTAACTAGAGCTAAGAACCGTGAAAACGAATTAGCTTCTCAGATTAAGATTGTGAACGATAACTTGGTTAACTCGGTTAATACGTTGAATGCAACTATCCTTAAAGTAGTACAAGATATTACTAGGATGATAGAAGCAATCAATGCTCGTATTCAAAAGGTAGAAGACCGGGTTGGTGATTTGGAAGTAGAAACTGACAATAACTTAACTGAAGCTAAAGAATATGCTAAGGAATTGGTAGATAAGGAAGCTGCTGAACGTAGAGCTGCTGATGAGAAACTGACCGAGGCTGTTCATCAAGTACAGTTAGACCATACTAGGGATATTGCCGACTTAAATAATAAGATTCTAACCGAGGCTTCAGAAAGAGCAAATGCAGATGTAGCATTAGAATCTAAACTGAACACCGAAATCAGTGATCGTAAAACTGCAGACCAAGAACTTGAATCCAAGATTAATGCTGAAGCTGCAGCTCGTACTGCTCAGGATGAAGTATTACACCAACAGATTGTAAAGGAAACTTCTGACCGTCAGAATGCAGATAATGGTTTACAGCAGAACATTACTCAAGAAGCTCAGAACCGTCAGAATGCAGATACTGTACTTCAGAACAATATTGATAACGAGAAAGAAACTCGAATTGCTCAAGATGAAATCCTTGACCATAAGATTGAGGATTTGAAAACTCAGGCCGGTACAGATAAAACCGAATTGCTTGAAAAACTAGAGCAAGAAAAACAAGAACGTATTGCTGCCGATAAAGACTTAGATAATCGTAAGGTAGATAAAAGAGAAGGCTATTCTCTTACTAAAAACGACTTTACCGATATTCTCAAGGCTAAATTGGATGGCATTGAAGAACATGCTAATTATATCACAAAAGTATCTCAGCTTATCAATGATGCTGGTTATCAAACTGAAGCAGATCTTCAGGCAGCTATTGAAAAGATTATTGGGGAAGCTCCAGAGGTTCTTGATACTTTGAAGGAGATTGCAGATGCTTTGGGTAATGACCCAAACTTTGCAACTACAATTACCAAGAAATTGGCTGCTATTACCGAACAGTTGAATCAAGAAATTACTAATCGTACAGAAGCTGATGCCCAGGTACAGGCTAATGTAGATAAGGAAGTTTCTGACCGTAAGGAAGCTGATACTGCTCTTGAGGCTAAGTTGAAAGAATACGTTGATAACGAAGTAGATAAAATTACTGGTAACACTGACGGTATTCAAGCTAGTCTGAATAAGGAAATCCAAGATAGAAAAGATGCCGATGCTGCATTACAAGCTGCTATCACTAAGGAAGAAACGGATCGTAAGGCTGCTGATGCTGCATTAGATACTCGAGTAACTGCTAATGCTACCAAGATACAAGAATTGGCTTTATCTATTCAGGATGCGGTAAATACCGTTAAAAATGAACTTCAGGCTAAGATAGATGCTTTGCAAACAGAAGTAAATGCTAACAAGGCAAATATCCAACGTAATACTGACAGATTAAATGACCAGATTACTAAGGAAGCTGAAGATTATGCTGAATTAAAAGGCATGGTTAATGCAGAAGCTGAAGCAAGAGCCAATGCTGATACTAATCTTAAGTCTCAGGTAGATAAGGTAAATATCGACTTGAACACTGAGGTTTCAAAGAGAGAAGCTGGTGATACTGTTTTACAGCAGAATATCGATAAGGAGATCTCTGATAGAACTTCAGCAGATACTTTATTAGATAATAAGTTCACTGGCTTGATAAATACTGAATCTACTGCCCGGGCAAATGAAGATGAGAAAATCAATGCTCGAATCGACCAGGAGATTAAAGATCGTAAGGCAGGTGATGATGCTTTAAGCACCAGAATAGATAGCCTCAATAGTGGAGTAACCGGTTCTTTAGATGAGCTCAGGGAGAAAGTAACTAATAACACTACTGCTATTCAAACCGAAGTAGAAAGAGCTAAGGCTGCTGAACAAGCTCTTAAGGATTCTCTGACTACAGCTATGGAAAATCACAAAGATGATTTGGTAGCTATATCTAAAGATATCAATGATGAGGCTCAAAGTAGACTACAAGAAGATACCAAGCTTCAGAATAATATTGATACCGAAACCCTTAATCGTACTCAGGCAGACACTCTGTTAGAGAATAAGATTACTCAGGAAGTATCAGATAGAGTTCAGGCTGTTGAAAACTTGAATGACCGAAAGGTTGATAAAGTAGATGGCAAAGAGCTTTCTTCAAATGACTTTACCGACTTATTAAAAGCTAAGTTAGATAATATCCAGGAATTTGCTAACTACATTACTAAGGTATCTCAGTTGGAAAACGATTCTAACTATCAGAATGCCGAACAAGTAGAAGCTGCAATCCAAAAGGTTATTGGTTCTGCTCCTGGAGTATTAGATACACTAGAAGAGATTGCAAAAGCATTGGGAGATGATCCTAACTTTGCAACTACAATTACTAATAAGCTGACTGAACTTAAAGGTATTATAGATAAGGAAATCTCCGATAGAACTGCAGCTGATGAACAAGTTACTCAGAAGTTTACTGAATTAAGTACTACTCTTAATGCTACAGTAAGTGAACTGAGAACTTTCGTAACAGAAACTCGTTCTGAATTATTAACAAAGGCTCAGGCTCAGGATGAATTAATTGCTAAGAATACTGCTAATATTCAACGTAACCTAGAATTAATTCAGGGATTACAAAGTAATCAGAATACTGGTTATCTTGAAATCAAGGAACTGTTGAATACAGAGATTGAGGCTAGAAAGGCTGAGGATATTCGTATTGAAGCTAAAGTAGATAAGAATACTCAGGACCTTACTACAGAACGTAATGAGCGTATTGCTGCCGATAAAGTTCTCCAGGATAATATTGATGCTGAAGAGGCTGCAAGAATTGCTGCTGATAATGCTCTGGGTAAACGTATAGATAAAGAAATCGAGGATAGAAAAGCAGCTGATACCGCACTTGAGAATAAATTTAATGGTATCACTAACGGCTTAGATGAACGTCTTCAGAAAGAAGAAGCTACTTCAAATGCTTTACCCTTAACTATGGTTACGGAAATTGATCCGAACTTGGTTATCAATGGTACTTCTGCTGAAGTAAACTTTAAGAGTTCTGTAAAAGGAGAAGGTAATCTCTATGGAGAACCTATGCCTCGTAAGTTTGCTATCCCTGCTTCTACAGATGCTAAAGCAGGTCTTCAGTCGGCAGCCGATAAGAAGAGATGGAATTCTATGCCTAATGATTATATCACTGGAGCTAGTTATACACCTAAGGCTGGTGTGGTTACTACTAACATAAGTAGAAGTACATATAACTCCGATGAAGGTATACAGAAATCTAATGATTTCACTGTAGATATCCCCGCTTCTACTGCTGAGAAAGCCGGTGTACAAACTGCAGCAGATAAGAAGTTATTTAACTCTATTCCTCAGACTGTAGTAGTTGGAGAAGGAGCAACTTCAGATGCTAATAAAGTTACAGTATCAGTAAACCGAAAAACTGTAAACGAAGGTATATATAAAGATGATAATACCACTTTTAATTTACCAGTAGCCTCAACTACTAAAGCTGGTACTATGACTGCTGCTGATAAGGTTAAGTTGGATGAAACTTTACCCCAGCAGATTGCTAAGGAAATCCAAGATAGAAAAGATGCCATTGAAGCCTTGAAGAATTCTTCCGAAGCTTCCCTTGCTCAAGAAATCAAGGATAGAAAAGCAGCTGACCAGGCATTAGACACCAAATTTACTCAGGCTATCAAAGAAGAGGCAGATGCTCGTGCTGAATACGACCAGGTTCAGATGCAAAAGATTCAGGAAGAAGAAGAAGCCAGAGCTGCTGCAGATACTGCTCTTGAGAATAAGTTACAAACTAATATCAATAACTTAGAAAAGAAGCATGATGATTTCGTAGCAACTAAGGGTAAGGCTAATGGATTTGCTTCTTTGGATGGTAATGGCTTAGTACCTTCTAGTCAATTGCCTTCTTATGTTGATGATGTTATCGAAGTTTATGCTACTTATGATGTCAGTGAAACTGGAAAGCTGAGCAATATTAAATTATATTCTGACCCAGATCATGCTAATCCTATTACTGGAGAATCAGGTAAGATATATTTGAATATTACCCAGGATGAACCCTCTTATCAATTCCGTTGGTCAGGTACTCAGTTTGTAGATAGTAATACTTCTTCACTGATACTTGGAGAAGTTACTGGTACTGCTTATGATGGAGGTAAGGGTAAAGCTTTAGCTGATTGGAGAAAATCTCTGAATGATAATCTAAAGTTTTATTCTCATATTAATGATGACGGAGCTTGGACTAGAAATGCTACCGAAGTTAGATTAAATTTCGATTGTTCAGATTTTGGTAATACTGCAAGTGTAAATACTTATAATCAACCTATCCCAGCTGCTACCAAAGACTTAGCAGGTGTACAAACTGCAGCAGATAAGAAACTGTTTGATTCTATCCCGGGTACTATTATAATTTCTGGTAAAGGAGTAGTTCAGAATACGGATAAAGTTTGGGTACAGATTAGTAAATCTACTAAAGCTGATGGAGTATATGGTGAAGCTACTACACAGACATTAGAAATTTTAGCTGCTAATGCTAATCGAGCTGGAGTATTGACTCGGGAGATGTTCAATAAACTTAACTCTGGTCTGAATGGAGATATTACCAATGCTTTGAATGAAGCTAAGGCTTATACTGATGCTGCTAAAACTGCATTAGAGAAATTAATCCAGGATTCTGACAAAGTAATCAAGGAAAGCTTAGATGCTCATATTGGCAATAAGAGTAACCCTCACAATGTAACCAAAGCTCAAGTAGGTTTAGGTAATGTACAGAACTTAGCTCCAGCAGATATGCCAGTATCTACTGCTCAAGCTACTGCTATTGCAGATGCTAAGGCCGCAGGTACAAAAGCTCAGACCGACTTAAATACCCATGCAAACAGAAGAGATAATCCTCATAATGTAACTAGAGCTCAATTAGGATTGGCTACTACAGACCAAGTAGTATTTGCTAAAACTACTGCAGCTTCTGGTTTCTGGAAGGAATCAGATGGTAGATTAAAATCTCAAGTAGAGAATTTGAACCATACTCTGGACCAAATCTGTAATATACCTACAGTTCACTTCAAGATGAATGGTAAATACCAAGTGGGAACTATTGCTCAGAGCTTAGAGGAAATTGAACCTCTGTTGGTATCAGAGAATACTATACCTGCTTCTCAAGTACCTAACCAATCTAGATTCGAAACTTTCGTCGGAGAAGATGGTCAGGAATATGTAAAAGTAAAAGTAGTAGAATATGAAATGCTCAGTGTCATGGCTCTCGAAGGAGTTAAGTTATTGAGAAAAGAATTCGAAGACTTTAAGAAACAATTAAACAATAAGTAATATGGCAGAAATAGCAACTTGGAGTGCTATTCTGAATAAGACCGGCCTTGGTAAGACCTCTAATGAGTGCCCTACCAAGGCTGAGTTGTTAGCACTCAATAATGGTAAGGACTCCAATGTTGACAAGGTTATTGTAATTAGTAATGCTGCTAGCTACGGTAACAATGAATGTGTCAAGTTAGAGGATATCAATGCCGAGCAATGGATTTATACATTCCAGTGGGATCCGAATGGTAATCCTTCTTTTAATGCTCCAGCTACTGGAGGTACATACCCCTTTGGTTCATATGCTTCTAATCGAGTTAAGCAAGTAAACGGTGTTAATACTACTATCTCTCAAAGTTTGGCGAATGATGTCACTAAAACTTCGGAAGGTTCTTGGTATACTACAGATTACGACGGTAATAAAGGTAGAATAGTACCCAACAATACATCTACTAATAGTAAATCAATCACTGTAACTTGGACTCAGAAGTATTCGGGTAAAACTATACAGGCAACTTTTACCCAGGCAGCAGGTAGAAAAGTTTATTCTTCATGGAGTTATAACTGTAGAGTAGATAAAACTTCTTTCAGTTACAGTGGAGGTCAATCTAATGTAACTGCTAAGAGTGCAAGTAGAACTTATACTTGGAATGGTCAAGGTAGTAGTTATACAGAATCAGAAACTGCTACCGTAAGAGTTTCTAGTCCGGCTTCTATTAGTGGTAATAGTATTTCTATCCCAAGTAATAGTGGTTCTGCTAGAAATTTTACGGTTACTTTCGATTTCCCAACTGCTACAGACCAGACTATCTCAATTTCTCAGGAAGGAGGTCAAGTAACCTATGTAGATCACCTATCTATAGACCCAACTACTAAAAATGTACCTGGAACTGGTTCAGGATTTAGGTTGACAGTAAATGCCAATTATGATAAATATATAAATGGAACTTATGTAGAAAACATTAGAACTACTTATACTTCAGCTGAAGTAGTTGAGGGAACTTCATCTGATATTACCATCTCTGGTAAAACTTCTAGTGGATGTAGTATTAGTGTAGCACCAAACCCTAACTCATCACCTAGAACTTTTAAGATTAAGTTTACTTATGATACGGCAACTCCTGTATATTTAACCATTACACAGAATTCGGCTGAGGTAACTTATCCTAGTAGCGGTATAGTATTTGAACATAGTACTCAACAGAATAGTGGTTATAAAACTAGTACTTTATCCATTGGTACTGTTGAAGGTAAAGGAGGTAATATTTCTTTTTATATAAAAAGTTATAGGTCTAGATATGTTAACGGTTCTTTAAGTTCTACCGAAGCTATTAAACCTACTCTTATTTTGCCATCCGGAGTAACCGAAACTATTACTAATGTGAGTGGTTATTACTTTAAAGTAACTATTACCATACCTGAGCATTCAAAGCCTGCAAGCAGAACTCTTACAATCAGAGCTAATCAACCTAATGGCTTAGATAGAGAGTTAGTACAAACTGTACAACAGAGTGCTTCAACTTATGAGTTTGGTATTAGGGAAAACTCGGGGGATTCTTTGAGTACTTCTCTTACTTATTCTGGTTGGCCAAGTTCAGATTCATCATACAATAGACCTGTAAGAGTATATTCTAGGAAGAATGGTAATCAATTCCTTAATTGGGCTTTATCTTCTAATGTGGATTGGATTACTATATCTGGTTCAGGTGCTGGGGCTACATATAAGGTAGCCACTAATAACAGTAGTTCATCTAGAACAGGAATTATTACCTTTACTCAAGGGGAATCTGGTAAAACTTGTACTCTGACAATAGTTCAAGAAGCAGGAGATGTCTATGAGTTTTATATTACTGACTCAGATGGTAATGGGCATTACACCGATTTCACATTCTCAGCTCCCTCAAATGGATTGGTAAATAAACATGTATTGAATCTTATCTCTACTCACAATGGTAGCCCCTTATCTGCAGACGATATAGAGGGAGTCCATTCGGAGATAACAGAGAAATTAATCGGCTTGGTACTGACACAAGATACTCAATCCCCCTTCAGGTTTATGGCAAATATAACTGAAAATGGATATACCGAAAGAACTGGAGCAGATACTTATAGACAGAAGGCATCTGGAAAAACAGTAATTTTCAGAGTTCTTCAAGAAGCTAAAAATAATAATTTCAGATTGGAATTAAGTTTAAATATTTCAAATGGTAATGATCAAGATACGTGGGGATTATTTGATACGGCTAATATGCCTCATACTTCTGACTTTATGTATGATATGAGCTTAATACGTGAGGGTATTATAGTGGACTCAGTAGAAGGTAAAATAACTGTGAATTCTCTTCAAAGTACTACTAAGGATAGAGGGATTGGAGATAATGTTTATGTATGGGCCTATAATTCTGTAAGAGGTTTATGGTTATCAATTGGTAACTTTAGGATTGAAGAGGGGAATAATACCCATCATTGGGATGTTTCTTGGCCCACCTAGACAATTTAATCCTAAACACAACACTAGTACATTTATTGATAGATAAATTTAATTATTAACTTTAAAACTAAATCATTATGGAAGTTAAATCTGGTGAAGGTACTGTAGTGGTTGCGGATCGTAATCGTTATAGTGATGAATGTTGTAATAATCGAGGATGGGGCTCCGGTTGGGGTGCTGTCGGTGGAGCTTTAGTAGGTGGTGGTTTTGGTGCTGCTGCAGTTTCTGTGTGGGACAAAATCAATGACACAAAAGCTGATATCCAAAAAGTGGAATCTACTGTTCAGGAAGCAAAAGCTGGTATTTACAAAGACATATCTGATGCTGCTCGTGGAGTTACTTCTGAAGTTGCAGGAGTTTCTAGACAAGTAGAGGGTGTAGGTAAAGAAGTACTTAACAATCGCTTTGCTACTGAACGTGGCCTTTGTGATCTTGGTTATAAGACTAATTCTGATATCCGGGATTCTCGTGATCAAATGGGAGCAGGGTTCAATCGGGTTATGGATCGTCTTTGCCAGATGGAACATCAACAGTCAAATTGCTGCTGTGAAATTAAGAGCTTAGTTAGAGAATCCGAAAACAGATTAGCTCTTCAGGCAGAACGTAATCATTGCGAGGTAATGAAAGGCCAGCAAGAGATTAAGTGTCTGATTGAGAACACTGCAAAAGACCAAGAAATTGCTAGACTGAATCGAGTAGTTGATGCTCAAAGAGATCAGAACATTATTAACTCGGTAGTACAGGCTTTAGGTAATAAAACTGCATAATTTCTATTAAAGTTGATTAGGGAAAAGGGAGGTACCTGTAGTGGGTATTTCCCTTTTTTCGTTTTAATCTAGTAAGAAACATGGAAGAAGATAATAAACTACAAACCTTTACTCTCCAAATGCAACTACCGGCTCCTAATTTAGAGGTAGCAAAGAGAGTAGCCGATGAAGCACAAAGACTGATAGATATCTATGGATACTATAATTTCTTGAACCTAGTAGAATTTATGAAACAGAATCCCAGTATGGTTCAAATGGGATTAAGTCTAATCAATAAAAATAATGCAGTATGGAAGAAATGAAATTTAAATCATTACAAAGAGGAGATTCAGTCTTTACTCTAGAAAGAGACAGAAGATCAATGTACCCAATCTTTGACCGAGCTAAAGTAGTAAAGGTAGGAGAAAGTAAACCCAGAGCTAATGAAAATGGTGATGGCTTTTCTAATCTTATAGAAATTGTTCTTCAAGATTCCATTGGTACAGTAACAGTATATTTACCTTCGGATGGGGATGAGGGTATTTATAACAATGTGTACTACACTCTAATTGGAAATAATATTGTAAACGAAGTATCATTGCAAAGGTCACAGGCTCTTGGTATTATTAATAATGTAGGTAAATACGAGAACATAATAAAGGAATGCGATAATATCCTTGCTATGTTTGAAAACAAGGAGCCCACTAATGGTAGTCAATTCAATGAAGAATTCGCTTCATTCAGGAAAGATGTAGTATCAGTATTACAATCACAACAGCAAGCCATAAACCTTATGATGGATTCACTTGGCTTGAATAAACCGAAGGAAAATCCAGATGGCAAGTAAGTCAGTAAACATAACTATAAGTACTCCCTTGGGAGACTTACAGATATATACTGACCCAAAAGAACAGGCTAGAGCTGAGAGGTTAATTGCAGAAACTCCTTCTATCATGAGGAATGCTTATGATAGAGCTACTGAGAAATTCGGCAATCAACTTCTCAGACTTGTGAAAAAATGCCTAAGAACGGGTACTCCTCCAAGAGGAACTCATTGGGATCCTCACTCGGCTAATACCATTAAACGATACGGAGAGCATACCCTTTTGAATTATACGGGTCAGTATTTGAGATCAGTACAAATAGTAAAACAGAAGAATCGAACTTACGTAGGTATACCTACTAACCTTAAGAAAACCAGAAAGGGTGATAGGACTAGTAAAAGAACATTGAACCAAGTAGCTATCATGTTAGAGTATGGTTCTAGAGGTGGTAATTTACCTCCAAGACCTCTATGGGCACCAGCTTTCGAACAAGTTGGTGGTAAGAAGGTTCTGAAGGAAACTATAGTAAGAGAACTTCGTAAAGAAATAAGGAAATATAGAAGATAATGGGATTTACAATAAGTAAAAATCAAGGTTCAGGTAGGACTGTTATAACGGTAACACCAGAAGAAAAGAATGCTACGGACAAAGATATAGTTCAGATCTTAACAGTAGAAGCTGTAGATGGGTCAACTAAAGAAGTAAAGCTTATCCACAAGAAAGGGGAAGGCAATTATGAATACACTTTCAGAGTTTCACCCACTGAATTATACTTTGAGCCTACAGGAGAAAGTAAAGAGGTTACTATTGTATCTACTAAACAAATGGTAATCAATGGAAAGAAAGTTGGTGATCCAGTTAATGTAAATTATACTAGGGAAAACTCGGGAGATGTATCTGGCTCTGGTACTACTCTTATCATGAGCTTAAA
>ERZ795044.1670-NODE-1670-length-19931-cov-6.159791_pt1 | contig 19931 bp, 7 predicted proteins | sample MGYA00375128_ERZ795044 | MGnify/ENA primary metagenome ERZ795044 (study PRJEB30173, sample SAMN05720213) | anaerobic digester metagenome | isolation source: active sludge of municipal wastewater-treating anaerobic digesters | place: USA | collected 2014-12-22 ... | reverse complement strand
CCCGCAAAATGGCAAGCGGATTATAAGTGGGGTTCCGGCCACTGTCAATAGCCGTCGCCCGGGGCCTATTGCGCTTATTGTTTCCCTTTGTGCAGAACCCGGCAGAAAAGGCAGGTAATCCCGGCAATCAGGTACGCGCAAAGCGCGTAAACGTTGCTGTATTGAATGCCGCGATTATAGGAATTCACAAATGAGTTGATTTCAACGGTCGCCGCTTTAACGGCCGATATGGCCTGCTGAACAATAATCACATTTTTCAGATCCGTCAGCATTTCTTTCCCCTGAGGCATAAAAACCGTCTCAGGGAGATTGACTTCAAGAGAGGCTGTTGCTAAAAGAAAAAGGTGAAATCCGGCCAGACCAAAGAAGAAAAGAGAAAGGGCGATCCAGACAAACTCGATCAGACGGTCACGCGCCATACCCCATCAGGCCTCACTGGCGGCCTGGAACACATAAGCGGGTTTCATCAGCGGCTTGTAATGATACGGGATGGGGATGGGGAACGTTGCCACGTCATAAACTCCCGTCAGCAATCGCCCGCACATATAATAGATCCCTAGGAAGAATCCCTCGAAAAATCCTGTCGCAGTCCCTTTCACATCCGCGGATTTCTGGATATTGGTCGGAATTTCAACAATTGAAAACACGGTATTCGTAAAACCCCGCCCCAGTTTTATCAGCGGATTATCCGCGTAGGCACAGTTCGCAGACAGCGTAAGACACAAAATTAAGGCAATAATGATTTTTTTACGCATAGACCTTCCCTCCTTAATAGTCCTTTTCATTCCAGTCACATCGGAAGGCAAAGCTTCCTATATATAAGAACGGCCGCTAATTCCCCGGCTGAAGAAAATTTATCATTCGTTTTAAAATACTTTATGCCCTCATCAACCCTTTGTCAATGAAATGCCCTCCCCCTCCGGTGACTGGTCAAGGATTTGCTTTTCTGTTATACTTCCCGCATGTTTGGGGAATTTTTGAAAAAAACCGAGAAATACGCAATCACAATATTTGTCTGGATTTATGTTTCCCTGCTCACGGTTCTCACCAACTTCACTATTCTTTTAAGCTTTCTGCCGTTCAGCATTTTTGATCCGCAACGGAGAATCGCACATACAATCATTACTCTGTTATGGGGAAAAGTGCTCGGAAAATTCAATCCATTCTGGAAGCTCCGCCTAAAACCATCAAGCTCCACGGATCCCAAACAAACCTACGTCATTGTCTGCAATCATACGAGCCTCGCCGACATTATCTGCATTTACAATTTAAATCTTCAATTCAAATGGATCGCTAAGGAAAGTCTTTTCAAAGTCCCTTTCCTCGGCTGGTGCATGAGCCTCGCAAAGTACATCCCCCTTGAAAGAGGGAAAACCAGCAGTATCCGGACCAGTTACGAAAAATCAAAATGGTGGCTCAATCAGGGAATGTCTGTTCTAATCTTCCCGGAAGGTACCCGAAGCAAAGACGGCTCGCTCGGCGATTTCAAGAACGGAGCGTTCAAGCTGGCTATCGAATGCCAAAGACCCATTCTGCCGGTTGTCTTGAAAGGAAATGAAAAAGTTATCGCCAAAGGCAAATCAACCGTTGCGGGAAGAACGGAAACGCTTATCAAAGTGCTTCCGCCCGTTGAAACGCGCGGATTCGGACTGGGAGATTTTCAGGCATTGAAGAAAAAAATTCACGATCTTTACAAATCGGAAGTTTCTTTTCGCTAAAAACCGGCCGCCCCGGAAGCGGGATTTCTAAATGGAACAAAGTCTTTCCCCAAACAACGCTTTCCGCTACGACGCATTCCAACAGAAAGCGATCGATATCATCAATCGCGAAAAATCCCTGATCGTCTCGGCGCCGACGGGCGCCGGGAAAACGCTGATCGCGGAATATGCCATTGAACAGGCCCTTGCCAAGCGCGAAAAAGCGATTTACACCGCTCCGATCAAAGCGTTGAGCAATCAAAAATTCCGGGATTTCCATCAGCGATACGGAGACGAGATCGGCATCCTGACCGGCGACGTTTCCATCAACCCCCATGCGCCGATCCTCATCATGACGACCGAAATTTACCGGAACACCTTATTTGAAAATCCGGAACGCCTCAAAAAAACGGCCTGGGTCATTTTCGACGAAGTCCATTATCTGGACGACTGGGAACGCGGCACCGTCTGGGAGGAGGCTATCATGTTCTCGCCCCTGGAGATCCAACTCCTCTGCCTGAGTGCCACCGTTCCGAATCTCGAAGAATTCGCACGCTGGATTCAGACTGTGCACAAGCGCGAAATCGAAATAGTCTCGGAAACCCATCGCCCCGTTCCGCTCCGGAATTTTTACCAATGCCAGGGAGGGCTTTTTCCCGATCCTCACGCATTGAAAAAAGAAGGCTATCTGGGACGGGAAAACTGGACCGCCTCAGGCCGGGAACGCCGCCAGAGACTTTACTGGCGGGCCCGCCCGAATCGCCTCGAACCGCTGATCCGGACCCTTTCCCGGGAAGAAAAACTCCCCGCAATCTATTTTACCTTCGGGAGGCGCCGGACCGAAACGCTTGCGTGGGAATTGTCGGATTTCGATTTTTTGAATCCGCAGGAAAAATCGGCGGTAACCGAGCTAACGCAAGACCTCTATGACCGCTACAACTTAACCCGGGAACGCTCGGCCAATGAGATGCTTTCCCTCATCGAACGCGGCATCGCTTTCCACCATGCCGGCATGCTTCCCACGCTGAAAGAAGTGATCGAAAGACTTTTTACAAGCCGCCTCATCAAACTGATCTTCACCACCGAAACATTCGCGCTGGGAATCAATATGCCGGCCCGGAGCGTTATTTTTGATGAACTCAGAAAATTTTACGGGACCCATTTCGCGAATCTCCGGACGCGGGATTTTTATCAGATGGCGGGACGGGCGGGACGGCGAGGCATGGACAGGGAAGGATTCGTTTATGTCCGGGTCAATCCTCACGACATTCCCTACCCGGAAGTGATGCGGATTATTTACGGCAAACACGAGCCGGTCATCAGCCAATTCAACGCGACTTACGCCACTGTTCTTAATCTTTTCCGCCGGTTCGGAACCAATCTCCCGGACATTTATCCGCGATCGTTTCATTATTATCAATCCACGCAAAAAGGCAGGCGCCGCGGCCTTGATCTGCTAAAGCAAAAATTGGAACTGCTAAAGGAATTGAAATATCTCGAAGGCGAAACCCTCACTCCCAAAGGCGAATTCGCCTCGTGGCTTTACGGCTACGAGCTTATGCTCTCCGAATTGCACGCAACGGGATTTCTGGACCATTTGAGTGAGGCGGATCTTTCCATGCTCCTTGCCGCACTGGTTTACGAGCCTCGCAAAGGCACAACCCCAATCCGGATCAAAGCACCGATTCACCGCCTCCGGGAAACGTGCGAAAACACCCTTCATGCCCTTCATTACCGGGAGGAAAAATTCCGTATTTACCCGCGAACCAAGCTTACTCATTTTCATCTTTCGGACGCCCTTCAGGCCTGGTGTCGCGGCGCTAAATTTCACCAGCTAACGGAACTTCTCGCCGTCGATGAAGGAGAGATTGTCCGCTACTTCAGAATGGTGATTCAGCTTCTGAGGCAACTTCAATTCGCGCCGCACAGTTCGGCGGGCTTGCGAGAGAAAGCCTCCCGCGCGGTTTCATTAATCAATCGGGACGTTATCGACGCGGAAAAACAACTTCGAACCTAAAGGGGTCTCACCCCTTTTTCAAAAACAAAATGCAAAAAAATGCGGACACAAAGGGGGCACACCCCTTTTCCAATAAAAACAAATGTAAAAAAGGGGGTATGCCCCCGATTATTCATATCGATATGGACGCTTTCTACGCCGCCGTCGAGCAACGGGACAATCCGGAACTCCGCGGCAAGCCGGTAATTGTCGGCGGAAGCCCGACCGGTCGCGGCGTCGTCAGTACTGCATCCTATGAGGCGCGAAAATTCGGCGTTCATTCCGCCATGCCCGCAGGCCAGGCAAAAAAACTCTGCCCCCAGGGAATTTTCCTTAAGCCCAATTTCGAAAAATACGAAACCGCGTCCCGGCAAATCCATTCCATCTTCAGGCAATACACGGATATCGTCGAACCCGTCAGCCTGGATGAAGCCTATCTGGACGTCTCAAAGAACAAACTCAATCTCGACGACCCCGTCATGATCGCCCGCCTCATCAAACAAAGTATCCGGGCCGTAACCCGCCTCACCGCCTCAGCGGGCGTGGCCCCGAACAAATTCCTGGCCAAAATCGCCTCCGACATGAAAAAGCCGGACGGGCTTTTCGTCGTCACCCCCGATGAGGTTGAAAATTTTCTAGAGCCGCTTCCGGTACGGAAAATCCCGGGGGTCGGTCCCGTCACCGAAAAAAAACTGACGCGGCTCGGGATCGAAACCTGCGGCACGCTGCTCTCCAAAAGCAAAGAGGAGCTCAGAAAACATTTCGGGAAATTCGGAATCGACCTTTGGGAAATGGCGCGCGGGATCGACGCAAGTCCCGTCATCGTCGGATGGAAAGCGAAACAAATCGGCTGCGAAGAGACCTTTGAGAAAGATCTTCTGTCTCTTGAAGACTTAAAGCGTGAGCTCAAGCTTCTCGCGGCAGAAACTCTCAGCAGGGCGCGGGAAGACAAGAAATCCGGCAGGACTCTCACGCTCAAAGTCAAATACGCCGACTTCACTGTGATCACGCGAAGCGAAACCGTGACGCATCCTCTCGAAGACACGGAAGAAATCGCCGCGCGGGCGTTTTCGCTGCTCAGGAAAAAGACCGAGGCCGGCCGCCGGAAAATCCGTTTATTGGGGATCAGTCTTTCGGGTTTTGCGGGAGAAAAAAAGAGGGGGAATTTTCAGCCCGAATTATTCTCCTTTTGACTCGGAGTGCTCCTTGTGTTCGTAATCCAGATGCGGATGGTCTTCGGAAGGGCCGAAAACGAGCCCGAATCTTTCCCCAAACCGTTTTCCGACCAGCAAAAGAAACAATACCACGAATCCGAGGCACAATATCCCTTCCACAATTAAAATATTCCGGAAAACGGAAAAATCATTGAACGCGGCCTGCGCTTTTACGGTCAACCGGACCACCTGCAAAAGAATTCCGACCAAAGAAAGAAGGATGAGCCCGTTCTTCGCCCATTTTCTGAAAAGGAAAACTCCGAAACCGCAGAAAGCAACCCAAAAAGCAAAAAGCGCGTGCAGCATCCCGTAAAGAGCAATCCCCGAAATAGGCCATCGTGACAAAAGAGTCCCTTCGGCACCCATCGGAGTATCGTTGTAATAATCGAGCAGCCCCACATTCACAACTCTAAGCAAAATAGATAGCGACAGGAGGAAACTTAAAATCAGAACAGTCGACCGAAGCACCCAGAATCGCTCCCGCCCGACGATATAATGCCCGATGAAATCCGAATCTGCGGAGCTGATCTTAACAAGGCGGGTCCCTAGAAAATAAGGATAAGATTTTTTCAGACTTCCGGATTGAGTGCTTCGAACCACTTGAATATCGGCTTTGACTTTCCGGAAACGCCCCGGCAGGCGGAATTCCACCGATAAGATCTCGCCTTCCGGGATCATTTCGGCCGTATTGAGCCCGAACCCCGAGGGGCTGATGTCCCGGCCCTGTGCCCTCACAAAATTCGCGCTATCCTTACGCTTAAAACGGAGGGGAAAAGTGATCCGCAAGCGATAACAAATCCGCTCCCCTTCCCGTTTTGCCGCCGCTACCATAATTCCTTCATATACCGGGTGTAGAAATTGTAATCAATCTTGTCAACGTCCTCCCGGTTGATATCCCGGATCTTTTCCCCGGTCTGCACGCGAAGCGCCCCGGCCGTTTCCGACACAATACGCCCCCGCAAAACCTGGCCGTCCTTCAGATACAGCATGTCCGTATCGAGCAGCCCCCCGATCCGGACCACCGCCTGCTGTTTCCAGTAATCCTGCTGAGTCGCGACGATCCCGATCCCGCCCGCGAAAACCACCCCGAAAAGGAACCCCGAGAAAAAACCGATGACCGCAAAAGTGCTTGATCGTTTCATGGTGAGATTATAAGGGGTCACACCTACTTATTGCAAGCAAAGGCGAAGAGGAGCAATAAAAATAGGTGTGACCCCGGGGTTTATGCCGCGGCCTCCACGAATTTTTTCGCGGCTTCGGCCGCAGCTAATGTGTTTACGATTCCGGCGATACGATTCCAGGCGCCCTCGCTCAGGAAAGGCAGATTCCCCGCTCCCCCCTGCTCCAGCATTTTCATGAGCTCAGGGGACAGCCGGAGAAATTCCGCCAGTCCCAGCAAAGCGCGGAAATTCGCGATCTTGGACGCTTGAACCAGCGCCAAATCCACGCGAAATCCTTCTTTCCCGGAATCTTTCTTCAAATTAAATTGATCCGCGGGAGAACCGACCAACAGCGCGCTCCCGGCTCTGAGATCCTTATCCGTAATTTCCTTCCCCTCCCGGCGCACGACAAGGTTCAATCCCGTTATGCCCCGCAACACTGCGGGGACCTTCCCTCTATCCATAAAAACGCTGACCTTCCCCACGCGAACCATTCGCTCGAGAAGCTGAGACGTTTCCAAATCTGCCCCGTAAAGATTAATTAACTCTGACGCCACTCCATAATTCTGCGGCTGAAGATCTTTGGCAGAGTCATATCCAAGCTGCGCCTTCTGATCTGCCGACAATCCTTCGAAAAGTGCCTTTACTTGCTCAGAATTTGCTGTGGCTAGACTTTCAAGAAGCGCAAATCCTTCCGCGCTAAATCCTTCAACCCCTTCACCGGTCACAGCCTCCCGGACCCCGAATAAAAGCGCAACATCAAGGCCGATTGTCAACAAAGCACGGGAATCCGAATCGAGAAATTCAAAATGTTCATCCACCAATCCCGGAAGTCTCTGGAAGATTTCTTCCGCAGAAAGCGCGTCAACCGCCCCAATCAACGCCGTGCTGTGTGTACTCCAATCCGCTTCCGTCCCCTTAAATCCTTCCCGGGCCGCGTTTTCCCAATTCGCTACCGCGCTATCGACAACAGCCCCGATCTTCGCTTCATCTTCCGCCCCTAAGCTGTTCGCAGCAGCCTCCTGAAGGCTCGGCGTTGTCATCACATCATCTGTCCTCAAATTTTCAATCCCCAAAAATCCCTTCACCGCCTTTTCATCGAACGCCGCTTCCGTCCCCAGCGAAGAGGCGGCATCTATGTTACGGCCCCGTTGAAGAAGAAGGGCTAAGAGGGCCCCTTGCGGAATTTGCGGCTTATTCAGCGCTCGTTCCAATAACGCATCCCCCTTGCCTTCCTGCGCTGCCATCCATCCGCGAACTACTTCAAAAACGGCCCTCTCACCTCTCCCGGTCTCTCCGGCCACAGCCTGCAGTATCTTCATAAAACGATAAGCCGGCGTCCCAAACGGAATGATATTCATGTCTTCAAAATAATCTTTTCCGAATCGATCCAGTTCATCCAAGCTTAACGCAATTCCTGCTTCGCCCATGTCCCCAAAAACCCTCTCGGCTATTTGTCTCGCTTCATCCACCCCTACCGCCCCCAACGATGCGCCATTAATTTGAGGGATGGATAGGATGACACCATTAACAGCCGCATCTATATCAAGAAAACTCCGAAGAGATTCAATAGTCCTCCCCCTGCTGTCATCACCCAAATCTCTTGAAGCGTCTACGATATCGCTGAGAATAGAGTTCCACAGAACGCTATAAGGATGTTCCGGCATATTTGCCACCAAATCTTTTCGGCGTCCGGCGTCAGCTCTCTCCTTTCCTCCCGCAAATTGCCGTATCTTTCCTAAATCAACGGCAGTTAAAGTACCGGCCTCGATTTTCTGCCGCAAAGCCGCGGCAGATTTCTGTCTTACCGCATCCATAATCGTCACAGCTCGGTTAACCTGTTCAGGGCTCAAAAGGTTAACGACAATCCCTCTGTTTTCCGCCTCATCCAAAATATCTTCCTGTTGGTCCTTTTCAAGCTCGGGCGCAATGGCACGGCTCAAAGTTCCTTTCGCGTAGTCTTCGAATTCATTTGGCATAAAAAAGCTATAGTGCGAGACGCCATTCTCGGTTACAAGACCAACGTACCAAACCCCACCTGAATCAGGGGTGCGGATTATCAGGGTTCGTATTTGCCCATCAGGGCTTATAAAAACATCTCCTGCCTGTATCGGTTCGTCCGACACATTTTCTTCTCCAGGCCTCCCCCCCAGCGATGCACCCCACGCACCGGTATTAGCACCCCCATCGGGCGGAGTTGCGATTCTTTCGTCCAAAGTAGATTTCACAAGTTCGCAGATCTGTCTCGCCAGATCTTGCCGCCCGTCTTTCAGTTCTTCTTCCGTAAGCTCACGCACTGCCCCGCTCAAAGGAGAAGCCAGCACATTCACCAGCGAATTCATATTATCCGGATTCTTGTCGAATCCCGAATCAATACGCCGGCCACTGCCCAGATAGGTCCCGACAAATTCGGTCATTAACCTGCGAAACTCCGGATTCTGGACCAGGGCTCTCACAACCTCAAGTTTCAGAGAATCCTCCGTTCTGCCCGGATTTAAACGCTCTATTTCCCCATCCCATTCTTCCCGAATCCCCCTGGCTTTTCCGGTCAAAACCGCAGGATCAGTCACCAAATCCGGAAATAGAATCCCGACAAATTCAGCAAGATTGTCCGAACCGTAATTATTCATGCCTAATTCATAAGTGAACATGGACAGAACATGTCCTGCCAAACTGTCTTTTTCCCTTTCGATCCACTGCGCCTGAGCAATCTCTCGCACCAATCCTCGAATACGGGCCGCCTTTTCAGGATCCAAACGCTCTTCGGGCTTGGAAAGATATTCTTCGATGGCGTTCTTTGCCGCAGTATGTTCCGGTTTATTCAGCTCGATCAGGAAAGTCCGGGCCAGTTCCGACACCGGCTCTTTCGCAAAGTCTTCTATCGAACGGCTTGAGCTTCCGGAAAGCTGCATAAAAACGTTGTCTGCCCGACCCGCGAGCTTATCGGCCATTTCCTTATAGGTCAGCCTTTCATCCACAGCGGCTATTATTTGGCCCGCCCTATCGGCTTGCGTCGGCAATTGAGCGGCATCGAAAGAAGAAGAGAAATCAATTTCGAGAATGTCGACAGATGCAACCCCGCGCGACAAATCTTCTTGTTTCTTTGCGGCAACGGCAGCCTTAGCTGCTTGGACCGATTCCGCAAACTGGGCCGTGGCCAAGTACTCGGTCAGAATTTCTCTAAATTGCGCCCTTTCCGTCTCGGTCATGGCATTCAAAACCACTCCCGCCCGATACCGGGCATAATCAGAAGCGCTTCCCCCTCGGGGAGAATTCATTCCGAGTGCCATAAACGCTTGAAACATATAGTCAAGCGCACCTTGAATCTCTTCGACAGAACTACTTGCCGCATTGACGGCACAAATATGAATGATCGTATCAAAAGCCTTCTGTGCCTGAGTTCCGTTATCGTACACCAGATAACTCGCAAGCCGTATCGGCTGACTCGCGACTCTTTCAAGCATCTCCGCCCGTTCCGCCTTGATTTGCCCCAACAATTTCCTGGTCTTTTCTTCGGCGGCAGAAACAATCTCCGGAGCCAGTTCGCCTTCCAGACTCGCCTCCAGAAGATTCGCCGTCATCTCCGCCATAGCCTGAACGACTACCGCAAGATTCTTACTCACCGGATAATTGCCGGCAGCTTGACTGAAGACCACCTCATCCAAAAACCGGCATTCCGTAATCAGACCATCTCCATCTGCTTGCTCAACAATCACTTGTTCCACCATTATGTGCCGGATACTTTCCAAAAGCCCCTCAATATCCGGGTCATAAATCTTCCCCGCAAAAAAGGATCCGATAACATCTTTGATAGAACTGACCGCATTCGGTCCATATCCGTTCTGAGCCCGATTCTCAATCAACCGAGTGACATCCTTTACCTCGCCTTGAGCCAAAGCCTCGGAATTGGCAATGCGCCTCAACTCACTTGCAATTCCTTTTATTTTTGCTTCGGACGCCATCTGATCATCCCCCAGCGATTGGGCGGCAATTTGCTCCGCCCGTTCCCGCGCTTCTTCAATTGTTTTATACAAATCAACTATATCCACATCCCCCCAATCCATAACTCCATACATGCCTAAGGATGGCTCATTAGCAAGCCCCAGGGCGAGAATCCTCTGTTTCAGAGTATCTTCATCCAAATTATCGACCTTCCTGAAAACCGTTTGCGCGCCAAGCTGATAAGCCTTAAATCCAAGCATTTCGAGACCAACCGGCGGCTGACGCCCTTCGGAACCGGAAACCATCAATAAAGAATCCTCCGGAAAGCGATTCAGGAATCTGGAAAGTAACGGCTGCCAGGCCCAATTCTTGGGATCAATCCAAAAATTCTGCGGGAGTACAATTACAGAAGCTCTGGGCAACTCATCGAAATTTAAATTAACCCTCATTGCAGTTCTTGTCGCCCCATTTGAGATCGTGCTATGAAAGTCCCCCAAAACTACGCCCCGGTCCCTCGGAAACTCGGAAACATAAAAACGGCTCTCATCCGGAGAAAGATCCCAGCTCGGCATTTTTGACCGCGCAGCTTGCAATCCGGTCCGCCACTGACGTTCCAACAAACTCACAAACGCCTGCCGGTATGCTTCATCCTCCAGACTTCCTCTGAGGCCAGCAAGCGAATCCAGTAACGCTGCCCCGGGCTCTCCCGCCTTGATTCGCATTTCCCAGGGTCTGACCGTCAAAAACAAAACCCCCATTGCCTGATCCATCCAATCATTCTCGGCCCATATACTTTCCTCCTCCCGCGCGCCTTCTTCCGTCCGGCTCAGATAATCAATAATCGAATAACTCTCCCGCATGAGCCGCACTCTGTCTTCCATGGACGAAAAGCCGAAAAAGTCACTAAACATCACCCCGTTTCGCAAATTCTGATTGAGGGGAGAAAGCAGCATCTCCGAGATAAAATAACGAACTGTCTCGGGCGTTGACAGATCCAGGCGCGCCAACACCTCACCGCTAACAGGCCCCAGGATTCCTTGTATCTCTCGAATATCATCTGCCGTAATCTTGGGCCCCAGGCCGATTCCGGCCGCAACCTTCCCCGCAACAGACGTCGCCGGATTTAATTTTTCACCCAAAAGATTTACTAACGCTTCCATTCTTGAGAACATCAGGCTCCTATCTTCACCCCATTGCGCCCATAATTGAGCCGTCATCTCCTCTATTAATTCTTCCTGCTCCGGATTGATTCCTCTTCCCAGCGATGCACCCGACGCAGCCATGCTCGCCCGAACTGCGGCCGGGACCAATCCCTGAATCACTTCCATTGCTTCCTCATAAGCCGCCTTACACTTCTCGTCTCGTCTTATCCCCTCCGTCACCTGCTTGAGAAATTCTTCTTTAATCTGAAAATCTCGCGGCCCAACCATCCTCAGATAACTGTTGATCCGGCTATCAACGTTACTTTCAAAAGTCCCGGCGGCAATATTATTGTAAAGCTCCGCCAAATCCCCTCTCTGAACCGCCGCAAACTCCATCGCATCTCTTGCCAAATCAATCGGCCCAAAAACATGCCCCCCCACAAACGGCTTCCCCCAATTCCTTGTCTCATAATTTCGCAATGCCTCATCCAATTTCGACAACGCATCCCGAATACTTATCTTCATGCTCTCAACCGACTCACCCCCAAGCGAAGCACCTTCATCCGCTTGCGCAATTTTTGTCCCCGTAACTTTCCCCCATGCCGGATCGACGAAAATACCTGTCCCATAACTCGAACCCTTCCCTTCCGACCCCACATCGTCAACCAAAATAGTTCCGTCTGCCTGATAGGTAACCCGGGCATGGTTTCTCGAAACCGCTGTGGCAGCTATTTGGATATCATCGCTAACCCTTCTTCCAAGAGTAACCGATTCGCCGGGCTTCAAAGTTTTCGCCTGACCTCCTTCTCCGACACGGAGGGAACCTTCCTCCTGCGTAACCGGCATGATCGCACCACCATTGTCAATAGGTCCAAGTTCAAGGTACATCGTTCCCTCTAAATTCAACGGTCCACTCGACAAATCCCCGCTCTTAGACCGCCACACTTCCTGCACCTCACCCAGCGATGCGCCGGTATCAGCCATGCGGGCCAAAGCCTGACGAATCACGCCGGCGACTTCTTCGTTAGTCGCGTCAGCAAGACCGCTTTCTCTTCCCACCAAGTCCCGCACGGGACGAAACGCAAGACACGAATCCGACGTCCCGCCACTATCCAGATTTCTCAACTGTCTCTCAAACTCACTTATCCTCCCAGCTTCTTTTCCCATCGCTTCATCACTTACCAAAAAACCAAGAGTCCGGATAACACTTCCTTCGCTTCCAAACCGGCCGAAATTTTCCCGCATTAAAGCTGAAGAGATTTCCCCGCCTGCTTTTATCGCGTCCATTACCTGCGGAACGGTTCGGTCAAGCGCATCCTTCCGCGCCGCCGACTGATCCGCTTGCACTTCATTTAAAATCTGCCTTGCTTCAGGTAATGCCGCCCGGATTACATTCGCAATTTCCGCCTGGGACGCATCAGGAACTGCCGAAACAACAATTCCGCGAACCAAACGAAACGCCTGGCATGAATTATTGCCGCCTCCGGAGTCCAAGCCCCTAAGCTGATCTTCAAATAAACGCTCTCCCGCTTTATTCACCAAAAAATCAAGTTGTCCGATTAAATCAAACCCCAAATCCTGCGAAGGCCGAACCAATCCGTCTCTCACTTGCGCCACCACTCCATTCAACGCCGCCTTTCGCGCCGCCGCCTGATCGGTCGCAATCCGCGTCGCTTCAACTTGGATCGCTGCTTGCGCGGCTTGAACCTCGGGAAGTGCTTCACGAATTAATGTTGCCACTTCGGTAATGCTGACCCCCGCCCGAATCTGCCCGCTCACCGCTTTCTGCCCGATCTGATAAATCGCCCCCCATGCCTGCTCCAATGGGCCACCCTGCCGTGACCGCTCCCCGTAAATTTGCGTTTCGGACGGAATCGCCCCCCCCAAGTTCACTAAATCACTGATCTGGGAAAGAAGTCCGGGAGCCATTTTTCCCAACGCCTCTTTTACGGCCGGAACCGCATTTGACAACGCCTCCGTCCTAAGCGATTCTCTTCGACTCATCTCGGCAGGCAACGCTAATCTAATCAATACCGCAGCCATCTCTTTAGCTTTCTCGTTTTCATTCCCCATATCCGGAATATTTGTCCGCACTAAATCTCTGATCGGCCGGAACCCAAGACATGAATTATTGCCGCCTCCGGCATCCAAATTCGCAAGCTGACGATTAAAGTCATTCGATCCGGCACGATTGACCAACCAATCAAGATTCATGACAATGTGCGCAGGCATCTCCCGCAATGCGTCCTGTGTCGCAATCAAAGCTTCGATTTTCCCAATCAATTCATCCTGCGCCCGCCTGAGATTTCCATCCTCCCGGATTACCCCAAATATTCCCAATTTCCCGGCCACCGACGCCAATTTCTCAAAAGCCTGCTGTCTTAAATACGGAGCTTGCGCGGCTTCGCGCCCCAACCTTTCAAGATCCGCTTTTTCATCATCGGACACAATAGCTCCCGTTCGCTTTTTGTAATCCAGCGTGGCTTTTATAGATTCCAATCTCTGCGCCGACACGGCAGCATCTGCAACAAGCCTGCGGTAATCCTGAAGAGCTGCCCTGAGATCCTCAATCGTCACCTCCCCAAGCGACTGGGCGGAAACCCCGGCGTCCAAATCATAGACTTTCGCCTCCCCCGTCAACCGAAGGCTTCCGGCAGCCGTCAAGCTCTCGGGTCCCGTCGCATCCGGAAGAATCGCGGCCGCGTTAGTTAAAACCAATTCTCCGCCGCGGGATTCAAACTGAGGAGATACGCTGCCGGAATAAGTCACCGTCGTCACATCTCCCGCTTGAATTGTAAGGACCCCCGCCTCCACAAGCCGCGGCAACGCACTCAGCGGAAGCGAAAGAGTTTGGCTTGAGCCGTTTCCGGTCCAAGTCGCCGGGACAGATTCCATCCCCGTATTCAGTCTGGTCTCCCTGGCAAGCCTTGTAATCGCAACCGCTTCTCTCCCGATCCTATCCAATGAATTCAAAATTTCCTGTCTCTGCCGGTCAGGGCTTACTTTTGACGGTTGCTTCACGTAAAAACCCGTTGCCGGATTCCGCTGAAAACCAACCGCACTCAAAATATCCCCGGCCCCTCTTGTCTGTCCAAACCCTCCGATCACCAGAATGCTCCCCGCCGGAAGTCCCGCAAGAAAATCGGCGACATATCCGCCAAGAGCACCCCGTTGCAACAGTCGTCTGTCAGCGCCCAGCAAACAGCCCAAACCTTTTTCGACATCATCGCCGGCATAAACAAAGGAAGGCGCATTCAAAGAAATGGTTCCGCTTTGATTCCATGGGCTGAATCTAAATTCGGTTTGAGGGCTCCATCCTTCGCCGGCCCTAAAAACATTCGCGTCCATTATCCCGTTTTTCCTTTCCGCGCGGCGTTCAGCTTCATTCAAATACAAATTTCTGACAATAACGGCCTGCTGAATCCTTCCCGCATCAAACCCTTCCAGAACGGCCTGCCGTAATTCTTCGGGCAATCTCGCGACCATGTTTCGCAGAGCTTCCGGCGCAGGCTGAGCCGCAACCGGCTTTAAAGCAAGGTCTCTCGTCGCCAGATATTGTTTCAGCTCCGTTTCAACTCTTTTGCGACCAAATTCTCGAGTCAACACTCCCACCCAAACCTCTCTTAAAAATGACTGCCCCACCCCATAGGTTCCGTCTCCGGTCAACGCCTGCGGAGTACTAAACCGCTGTAAAACCGCAGCCAATCTCGCCGCAACATTTCCGGCTTGGGCCGCATCCAATTGGGGGAAAGTTTGCCGAACAACCTGCTGCGCGATTAACCCGGCTTCTTCGCTCGTAATTTTCGAGTCTTTCCTTTCCGCGACAACCCCGTATTTTCTGCCAAGATTCACCCAACGGTTCCCCGTACGCCCCGTGTTATAATCTTCCACGGTTTTCCGCATCGCGCGCCCGGCATTAATCAGAAGATTGACGAGACTTGCGATATCCTGATCCTGGCCGTTTAATGCCCTAAATAATTGATCCGCCAGATAATAATCCTGAGCAATCCTAGTCCCCCCCGCATCAGTCATTGTCCCCATCGACTGGGCGGAAACAGGCGCTTGAGCCGCCAAAAAAGTGTATACCACTTTACGTTTCTCAGTCATATTGGTTGCCGCACGAACCGCCCTCTCAATTCCAGCAAATTCATCCAGTTTACCCATCGGATAATCCACACGAGCCTGATCACTTATGCTCATTTGCTTAATCATCTCTTCCATTCCCGAAACAATTTGTCGCGCCGTAATCCCCTCCAAACGACCAAAATCATCCACAAGAGCAGACATATCATCCGGTGACTTAATTGAAGGAAGGCATTCTTCCAAAACAAATCTCATCGGTAAATTTCCCAGCAAATTTATCAGAGCTTCTCGCCGCGCGTTGAAAACTTCTTCCGGCGCTCTTTCACGCCTTGGGGCTACTGCCGGAGCTGAAGCCGGAGCCTGCACCGGAGGAAGAGCTTCTTCTTTTTCGCGCCCCCTAAAAAGCCCTCCGAATAATCCAAGCGATTGGCCGGTGGCTCCTTCCTTTTCCCGGATCTTTGAATCCCAATACGCCGCACCTAACGTTTTGCCATCTAAAAATTTGTCAACGACAGCATCACAGATTGCCTCATTCAACGGTGTTCCAATATTAAAGTCAGCTTTCGTTAGGCCAAGATCCGTCATTACGTCACCAATTTTCACATAATCCGAATTTCGTTCACCTTCAGGTTTCTGGGTATTTGCATCAATTTGATCTAAAATCTCAATGACTGTCGCCGCGATATCCGTCTTCTCCACGGAAGGAGTGTACGTCCCCACAAAATTGACAAGCGAATCCATCAGTCCGGATATTAACACGCGTTGCGCTGCTTCACTCAACTGCCCCAGCGATTGGCCGGTGGCTCCTTCCTTTTCCCGGATCTTTGAATCCCAATACGCCGCACCTAACGTTTTGCCATCTAAAAATTTGTCAACGACAGCATCACAGATTGCCTCATTCAACGGTGTTCCAATATTAAAGTCAGCTTTCGTTAGGCCAAGATCCGTCATTACGTCACCAATTTTCACATAATCCGAATTTCGTTCACCTTCAGGTTTCTGGGTATTTGCATCAATTTGATCTAAAATCTCAATGACTGTCGCCGCGATATCCGTCTTCTCCACGGAAGGAGTGTACGTCCCCACAAAATTGACAAGCGAATCCATCAGTCCGGATATTAACACGCGTTGCGCTGCTTCACTCAACTGCCCCATCGATTGGCCGGTGGCAGGAACAATTCCGAGGCTGATGGCAACATCTTTCAAGTTATTTCCAAACACGTTCATTCGTGCCATTTCATCGGGGTCTGCCGCATTTGCCTGAGCCACTTTATCCACATAATCCATTGCCATAGCAAGCAAGGCCAGAAAACGCATTTCATTCAAGCTCTCGGCATGACGTATTTGATCTAAACGCCCGTGATCAAGCAATGTTCTTCCGGGAAGTTCTCTTAACATTCCTTTCCTGCTCAAATCTTCCAATCTTTTTGCGCCTTCGGGGAAAAATACGTTCCCGGCTTTTTCCCTCGTTGTTAAAAGTTTCTCGCGGATTTCCTGTGTTTTTTTGCGCGCTTCGACACCTTCCGTCTCCGTCATTTCGCTTAAAACCGCAAGACTGCTTGCCAAAGTATTCATAATACCGGCAATCTGCCTGGCTTTTTCAGTTTCATCCAACCCATCAACTTTATATCTTAATTCCCTAATCACACCCCCAACAGTTCCGAGTTCAGTGCTCGACGGGCGATATTTCAATCCGTTAAAACGATCTTCCCGAGGAGCGAGTGCCCGCGCCTGCTGCGTGATAAAATCCGTTCCCATTGACTGGCCGGCTTGGTTTTTCCCGCCAAGCAATCCTTTTATCCTGTCCGCCAAAGTCATAGGCGGCGCCGGAGTTTCTGCTTCGCGCTGTGCGCGCCCTGCACGCACACGGTCCCTAAGAGCCGCTGTTGCTGTCTCTAAGTCGGCTTTCGCCGCAGCTTCGGCCGCAATTTCTTCGGGAGTTTTCTCAACTACCGGCTTCTCTTCAGGTGCAATCTTAGCCGTAACATTCACGTTCGGATGTCCGTAGATCTGAACCATTCCATCAGCCGTGATTCTGATCCCCACGGGATAAAGCCACGCGCCCCATCCGCCTTTTTCACCGGGCTGTGTATCCAACTGGAAGTCATTCCCGGCATTCTTCCCGCCAATCCAGACCGGATTTTCAATTGACGGATCCGTGATTCTTAAAGGGAAAGAAGTAGTACGTCCCTCCTTTACATAATCCACAATGTAGTTTTCTCCGTCTTTTCGAAGCATGAAATTCCAAGAAAGCCCTTTTTCTGCGTAAAAAGTGTCGGGGGTGGCTTCGGAATGAATCCCAACCGGTTGGCTATACAAACCTTCATCGATCAGCACGAGTTGAGTCGGAAACGCACTTTCCCCCATCGACGCGCCTGTGTCTGAAAAACCCCGTATCCCGGCTGTCATAGGCGCAGCCTCGACCTGCAACCCTTCCGGACTCATTTCTTTAACGCCCCGCACTGGGGCCGTTGCACTTGCGGCCTCCGCTTCATACCCTGCCGTCTCCATCGCCTGTTGAGCGGATCGGACCAATTCCTGCGCCCCCTCGGTGCCGGCTAGATGCTCCAACGCCGCCTTTGCCTGTGCCTGATCCATCCCACGATTCCGCAGATCACCCACCAGCGCCGGTAATCCTTCCACTCCGGGCGCAATATTCTCGGCTCCAGTCAACGCCCCCTCTGCCCCTCTTGCCGCCGCCGCCACATCCGCCGCCAACGGTGTCTGAGCCGCAGGCCCTTCATACCCCCGCGCGATCAAAGCCAACGCCGCCGCATAATCTCCCGTCCTCGCCGCAGGCAACCCTTCAGAAATCGTCCCAAGATCAACCGTCCCCTCTACCGCTCCCCGGAGAAGAGCAAGATCTGCCGCCGACATGCCGGGAATCGCATTCACCACCACCTTCCCATCCTGCAACGCCGCCGGATTCGTCTTCTTCACCTCATCCAGCAACGCCTGCACATTCTCCTCCGTGAACTCCTTCCTCACGATCAGCCCCTTCAGGCCCTCTCCCAGCATCTCAAACTGCTTCTCGATCCCCTTCCACATCCGCCCCAGATATTCCGCCCCGAACCTTCCAAGCTCTCCCTCGATAACTTTTATAATTTCTTCCTTGCTCTTCTTCCCGACATTCTCCGTCCCGAATTTCTCCACATACACCTTAACCAGCAAGTCCACATACTTCGTGTATTCTCCCGCCTCCGCGATACGCCCCTCCTCCGCCAACCTCCGGATCACTCCGTCCCTCCACACCTTGATCACCCGCCGAAAATCAGGCTCATTCAATCCAGCCACCAGCTTCACGCCCGATGACCTCATGAACGCGTCATAAAACGTCGTCTTCAGATATTCCTTGTACGAAAGCGCCCCCTCCATCACCGAATCGTAATTCTCCGCCCCCGCAAGCCCGTTAATCCTCGGCGTGACCGTGCAAAACGATATCCCCTTCTCCCGAAGCCGCTTCTCGAAGCCGCTACGGTGAAAACCTCCCAGCACCACAATCGCCGATTCCTTCTTCTCCTTCTCCATCAACGCCTCAAGATTCTTCTGCAGCGCCTCATCACGCGCCACCGCGTATCCGTAAAAATCAAAATGAGGCTTCATCAGCGCGGGATCCGGCAACAATGCCAAATACCCCTTCGCGTCCGCCTCGACCTTCTCCAACTTCTCACGGTTCAACTCAAGCTTCGCCATATCCCGCAACACCAAAATCTTCCCGTACTTTTCCGCAAGAGCCTTCTCCTCCGGACTTGCGGAAAGCTTCTCCTCCTCCTCCCCGATCAGCCCCTCCAGCTCCTCAAACACCTTCGTCCCCTTGATCGAACACAATAACTCCTCATGCCCCAGAAGACTTCTCATCGACGCGCTCAACTCAAGCTCCACCCCGAGCTCTCCGGATAAACCAACCAGATATTTCAGACATTCCGCCGCATTTCCCCTCCCCGTCGCGAATTCCTGGCATTTCCCGTTAAACTCCCTCAACTGTTCCTTCGATAGCTTCTTCCCGTTCTCCTTCCGGAATTGATCGAACAAATCACGCACTTCACGGTCCAGAATCTCATAATCAATCGCGGAATCACGCTCGATCGAATCCATCAACGCCTTCAGATGCGGATATTTCGTCTCATCCACCGCCGATTGGGCCTTCAGGTATTTCAGAAAATCAAGCAGCTGGAGCTTCTCCGCCCGAAAGGCCGACACCTTCCCGTGAAATTCATTGTGCGCGGGCGAATAAACCTTCTCCCGCTCCCCGTCCAGTTCCTTCTCCTTCCCGGCCAATGCCTCAAGCACCGCAGGCTCATTCTTCATCGCCCTCAGATACGCGATGTAATGCGCCTCATACAGCGGCCAGTCCTCAATCCCGAAATACGACGCCTCGAACGGATTCAATATCGACGCCATCACCGCCCCGGCGAGTTCCCCCTGATCCAGATACTCTTCCATCACCTTCTGCTTGATCTTCTCGTCCGGGAACGCCCTCAAAATCGTCGAATCCAGTTTCCCTTTCCCGCCTTCCAGTGCGACAAGCCCCACCCCGTATTTCTCCGTAAAATAACGGATGAGATTCTGAATATTGGTTTGCGCGTCGACGATTGCGTGAGCGTCCTGGATGAATACGACAAAGGATTTCCCGTCCGGATTGTGAAACTCTTCCTGAATGGACCCCAATTCCTGCGGAATGACTACCTTTTCGGGGA
>ERZ795044.1665-NODE-1665-length-19952-cov-8.035231_pt1 | contig 19952 bp, 18 predicted proteins | sample MGYA00375128_ERZ795044 | MGnify/ENA primary metagenome ERZ795044 (study PRJEB30173, sample SAMN05720213) | anaerobic digester metagenome | isolation source: active sludge of municipal wastewater-treating anaerobic digesters | place: USA | collected 2014-12-22 ... | reverse complement strand
CAATTTATGCCGAAGGCCAGCGCAGATACATGGAAAGCTTTTCGGCCTATGCCCGAAGCTTTATCGGAAACCTGGAAAGGCCCGATGTAGATAAAATCAATGGCCTGAGTCCGGTGATTTCCATAGAACAAAAAACCACCTCGCGTAATCCACGGTCAACGGTTGGCACGGTAACCGAGATTTACGACTTTATGCGCTTGTTATTTGCGCGTGCGGGAGAGGCATTCTCTTACCTGTCTGGTGATAAAATGGTGCGTCAATCCGAAGATCAGATTCTGGATGCTATCATTAACAACTTCAGCGGTAAGAAATTAACATTGCTTGCGCCTGTAGTAAAAGGCCGTAAGGGGCACTACCGCGAATTGTTTGTACAGATTCGCAAGCAAGGGTATTCTAAAGTGCGCGTGGATGGCGAAGTGCTCGAGATCACTTCCAAAATGCAGGTGGACCGTTTCAAAATTCATGACATCGAAATAGTAATCGACCGCCTCGTGCCCACTGAAAAAGACCGCCATCGTATTGGTCAGTCTATTGCTACTGCTATGAAAGAGGGCAAGGGAGTGATTATGATGATTGACGAAGGAGGCAAAGTCCATCACTTCTCTAAATTTTTGATGGATCCTAAAACCGGACTGTCGTATGATGAACCGGCTCCCAATAACTTTTCTTTTAACTCACCCTATGGGGCATGCTCAACGTGTACAGGCCTGGGAATTATAGAGGAGATTACAGAAGATTCGATAATTCCGGATAAAAAATTAAGCATTAGCCGAGGCGGAATCTTGCCACTAGGTGAGTATCGTGACATCTGGATTTTTAAGAAGATTGAAGCGATCCTCAAACGATTCAAGCTTACGCTTACAACGCCAATTAAGGATATCCCGAAGGAGGCGTTGAAAGTATTGTTGTATGGTGATGATGTGCCGGTGGCCGTAGCCTCAGTAAAATATCCGGGTACTGAATGGAACACCAGGTTTGAAGGCATCATCAACTTCCTGCAAAAGCAAAAAGAAGAAGGTTCGGAAGCAATTAGGAAATGGGTCGATGATTTCACGATCACAAAAATATGTCCTGAGTGCGAGGGCGCACGATTAAAAAAAGAATCGCTTCATTTTAAAATTGATACTAAGAATATTGCTGAGTTGGCTGAATTGAACATCACTGCATTGCAAAAATGGTTTGATGGTTTAGAAAACCGGCTCAATGATAAGCAACGCTTGATTGCCGTAGAGGTATTGAAAGAAATTCGCAAGCGCATAGGTTTTTTACTTGATGTTGGGTTGGATTACCTGCACCTGAACCGTCCCTTAAGAACATTAAGTGGTGGAGAAGCTCAACGTATCCGATTGGCAACTCAGATTGGAACACAACTGGTAGGGGTGCTTTACATTCTCGATGAACCGAGTATTGGTTTGCATGCCCGCGACAATGCAAAACTGATTAAGGCATTGAAAGACTTGCGGGATCTGGGCAATTCCGTGATTGTTGTTGAACATGACAAGGAGATGATGCTGGAGTCGGATTACATTATTGATATTGGTCCGGGGGCGGGGCGTCATGGCGGAAGTGTAGTGGCCGAAGGCGATCCGGAAACTTTTTTGAAGAGCAATAGCACAACGGCCAAATATCTGAATGGCCAACTGGGCATTGAATATCTCAAAGATCGAAGAAAGGGAAGTGGTGAGTTGATTCATTTGACAGGAGCTACAGGTAACAATTTGAAAAATGTTGACCTGGAAATTCCACTGGGTACATTTATGTCTATTACTGGTGTTTCAGGTAGCGGTAAGTCAACCCTGATTCATGATACACTTTTCCCGATTTTAAACCAGCACTTTTTCAATTCGCGCACCGAGCCTTTGCCCTATAAAAAAATTGAGGGCCTTAAATTGGTTGATAAAGTAATTGAAGTAGATCAGTCACCGATTGGGCGCACACCGCGCTCGAATCCGGCTACCTATACCGGAGTGTTCACCGACATCCGTGATTTATTTACCCAGATGCCGGAAGCAAAAATCCGGGGCTACAAAACCGGTCGTTTTTCATTTAATGTAAAGGGCGGCCGGTGCGAAACCTGTGAAGGAGCAGGTTTGCGATTGATCGAAATGGAATTTTTACCGGATGTGTATGTGCCTTGCGAAACGTGTAAAGGCAAACGTTATAATCGCGAAACGCTGGAAGTGCGCTTCAAAGGAAAATCTATTTCGGACGTGTTGGACATGACCGTTGAAGAAGCTGTCGCGTTTTTTGAAAATCAACCCCGGATTCTAAGGAAAATTCAAACTCTCAGCGAAGTTGGACTGGGTTATATTTCATTAGGCCAACATGCCACCACCTTGTCGGGCGGAGAGGCACAGCGAGTGAAACTGGCTACCGAACTTTCGAAACGCGATACGGGCAAGACCCTTTATATTTTGGATGAACCCACCACAGGCTTACACTTTCAGGACATAAGCCATTTGCTGGATGTTTTGCAAAAGCTGGTTGATAAAGGAAATACCGTACTTGTTATTGAGCATAACATGGACGTTATAAAATCAGCCGATTACGTAGTTGATCTGGGGCCGGAAGGTGGGGCTGGTGGAGGCCGCATTATTGCAAAAGGAACTCCGGAAGAGGTCGCTAAAAATCCTGCCAGCTATACGGGAAGATTTTTAAAGCCTGAACTTAAGTAATTAACTTTCTTAGCGTATCCTTCCGTTCATGTAACAGAAAAACGTTCCGGTTTTTGATTTACTAACTTTGCGGCATTGTATGGTTAATAAGTCGCGGTTATATTGGTCGTTGCAGGTGGGAGGCTGGGTATTATATGCCGCAGTTCAGATCGGGGCAGCAATCGCTTCGGTAGGTACCATCAGTACACAACGTGTAATTTTTCTTACGTACGAAGCCTTCTTTTGTTTTTTACTAACCCATGGCTTTCGCACCTACATGAACAACAACCGATGGCTTGCGATGATTATGCCACGGCTGATTCCTCGTGTAATTGCAAGCGTTTTGATGCTTGGAGGAATTATGTATTTTCTTCGCATCCCGGTGTCTGTTCCCCTCGGCTTGTTTAACTGGAATGTAGTTCTTGATCCTTCGAATATTCTGGGGCAGTCATTGTACTATGCCATTCTCTTTTTTCTCTGGTCGGTGTTTTACTTCATGTACAATTACTTTGAACGCTACAACAAATCATTAAAGTTGGAGGCATCCATAAAGGAGATTGAATTGAGTAACCTGAAATCACAACTGAACCCGCACTTTATTTTTAACGCACTCAATAGCATACGGGCTTTAGTTGATGAAAATCCTGAAAAATCAAAGCAAGCAATAAATCAGCTCTCCAATATTCTTAGAAATTCGTTGGTCACTGAAAAAAAAGGCTTGACCAAATTTGGAGATGAATTGAAAGTGGTACGCGATTACCTCGGCTTGGAAAGTATCCGGTTTGAAGAGCGATTGAGAACAGAATTTGATATTGATCCGAATTCCAAAAATTTTTTAGTTCCACCGTTGATGATTCAAACCCTGGTTGAGAATGGGGTGAAGCATGGGATCTCTAAATTGACTGAGGGCGGATTGATTCAGGTGAAAACCAAAGTGGAGAAGGGAAAGCTTAACATCTCGATTCGCAACAGTGGCCATTATCATGTTAATGGGCATAAAAGAAGAGGCGGCCTGGGGTTGGTAAACACCTCACAACGGTTGAAATTATTGTATGGCAATGAAGCACGCTTCGCAATTAGTAACGAAAGCGATAATTTTGTATTAACTGAAATAATTATTCCACATTTACACAACACATGAGAGCATTAATCATTGATGATGAGCGCCTGGCGCGCAAGGAGCTGGCGAAGTTACTGGAAGAGCATCCTTCCATTGAAATTGTTGGGGAGGCAGTAAATGCCGATGAAGCTGAGCAGATGATTAATGATCTTAATCCGGATCTACTTTTTCTCGACATTCAAATGCCGGGTCGCACGGGCTTTCAATTGCTGGAATCGTTAGAGTCTGTTCCTTTGGTAGTCTTTACCACAGCGTATGATGAGTTCGCCTTAAAAGCATTTGAGGTAAATGCACTCGATTATCTTCTTAAGCCAATTCAGGCAGAGCGCCTCAGCGAGGCTATCCAAAAGATAATGGAGAAAGAACGTGCTAAAGCGGGTAGAGGTGCCGGTAAGAAGTTGGGCCTGGAAGATCAGGTCTTTGTGAAAGATGGTGAACGCTGTTGGTTTGTTAGCCTGGCTAACATCCGATTCTTTGAGTCCGATGGCAACTACATTAAAGTATATTTCGAGACCAATCGCCCAATGATTCACAAGTCTCTTAATGCGTTGGACGACCGGCTTGATGAACGGGCATTTTTTAGAGCAAGCCGCAAACACATTATCAACTTGAGTTGGGTTGAAAGCATTGAGCCCTGGTTTAACGGGGGCCTGATGGTGAAATTAAAAGGAGGCGATAAAGTGGAGGTTAGCCGCAGACAGGCGGCCAAATTTAAGGATATGATGTCCTTGTAGGATTATTTGAGTACCAACTCAATCAATTCTTTCTCCACATTCCAGTCGCGGGCAAGTTTAAGCATGGCCGTAGCTTCCATTTCGGTTACGTACCCCTTCACGTTGTTGGATTGCCAAACCATGTTAATAAGGTCGATGCGTTTGTTTTTGGGATAATCACCTATGATTTGATTCAAAAACTCCCGGGCCCGATCAAAGGCTGTAATGTAATCCTGGGAAACGAAATCAAGCGCCCAGGCAAGTTCATCTTTAGCTTCTAACTCTGTAGAAACCTGGTCCAGGTCTTTTTTCTCAGACTCATCCAGGCCGTGGTAATGATAAATCACGGACTTCAATAACAAGTGAACTCTTTTCTCTTCTATAGTCATTCGTTGTTAACCCCGGAATTGTGATTAGAAAAGCACATATGTGGCAATTCGTTGACGAATACAGACGTTACCGTCCGTATTGTCAAGGTTAACCCCGACATTGAAAATGAAGAAACGCTTACTTTATTATGCATAATGCAACTCCTTCATTTTCATTTGTCGGCACGCAGTGCAAAAAAGTTGATAGACTTTTTTGGGTTAAAATAGCAAATTCCTGATAATTCATTTCAAATTGGTTTACTCTGTAGCAAAAAGATCGGATGCTATCCGGTCGGCTACAAGTTTTCCACTTCGGGTAAGGACCAGTGTATCATGTGTTATCTCAATAAGTTTTCCCTTTAAAAGTTGATCAAGGTAAGGTTCATTCTTTTTCATCAGATCATACTCTAACTGGGTAGACAAATAAGACAAACTGCAACCACGATCCGTTCGAAGCGAAGTAAACAGGTATTCATTGATTTTATTTTCACGCGTCAGCACTTCCCGTTCAAACGGGATCCGATTTTCATGGAGTGCCTTTATATAGAGTGGATTGTTACTGATATTAAACTGCCGCGAGTCGCCATCAAAGGAATGAGCGCTGGGTCCTACGCCAAGGTATTTCTTCTGTTGCCAGTAGCTGGTGTTGTGTTTTGATTCGTACCCCGGAATACAAAAATTAGAAATTTCGTAGTGATGATATCCGTGTTGGATTAATGTATCCATCACTATTTCAAATTGCGCTGCGGAAAGATTTTCTTCCATAGCTGTGAGTTTACCATGACTGGCCCAGCGTCCAAATACTGTCTTTTCCTCCAACGTAAGTGAGTATGCCGATAGGTGTGTCGGTTTTAATTTGATTGCCATCTCCAGATTTTTGCCTAACAACTCATCATCCTGACCAGGAATGGAATAAATTAAATCAATACTTAAGTTTGAGATACCGGCCATCCGGGCAAGATCTAAACAAAGGAATGCCTCCTGCGCAGTATGAGCCCGGTTCAAAAACCTAAGGACAGCCTCATCAAAGGATTGAATACCAATACTTAGTCGATTAATGCCAGCAGATTGAATCTCTTCCAACTTTGTTAACGACAGATCATCAGGGTTGGCTTCCAGTGTAATTTCCGGATTCTCCACGACTTGGTAATTTTTGTGGATAGCAGTGAAAAGTGTGTCTAACTCTTTTACTGTGAGCAGAGACGGAGTGCCACCACCAAAATAGATGGTTTCAATGGGTTCACCTTGTAAGTAATCTCTTTGCAAAAATAACTCATGTGCTATTTGTTCTACTAATTCTGTTTTTTGACTTTGGTTGGTAGAGAAATGAAAATCGCAGTAATAGCAGGCTTGTTTACAAAATGGAATATGAAGGTATAGGCCAGCCATGAATCTCAAAGATAATAGATGGAATAAGAGCGAGCCTGGTTTCCTTTCCCGCACTAATCTGATATTTTTGTGATTGCAAGTTAAATGAAACAGTTTCTTTTCCTCCTTACCGGCCTGCTTCTATCTCTTTCAGGAGCCAGCCAATCGATACCAGCAACCTACAATCTACGCACAGACTGGAAAGTGCAAGAGAAAGAAACGTTTATTAAATATGATGGACAAAAAAGGAATACAATTTACTTTGTGGTGGATAAAAAATCGGTGGGAAGCAAATTGCTGATCTATGACCGGTCAGAGTTTTCGGTTTTTATTAATGGTAAACTAATTGCAAGAAAGCGTGACAGTCTTCAACTTCCTGTAGATAGTTTGTGGGCCCGATACCAGGGAAACCTTTTCGTAAGCATTTACCAGAAGCAACCAGTTTATTCCTTGCAAACCATACTTATATTACCAGTCAATAAATCGGAGTTAGATAACCCTGTTCGCGAAGGAATTTTTTTCAAGGACTTTGTTATTCTTGCTTCATTTATACTGATGGCATTTATGGTTGTTTTGTTTCGGGTAAATCCGAGGCTCACGTTTGATTACCTGAATGTGGTCAAAGTGTTTTCCGTTCAAGAACGTGATGATGCCATAGTGGCCGGTCGAATCGGATCGAGTGTTAACTTATTCTTTTTTGCTCTCGTTAGTTTTCTATTTAGTCTTCTTTTGATGATTATCTTCTATGTCGCACCTGACCAGGTTAGATTGGCTGGCGATTTCGTTTTTCAGTCTACCCCACAAGCTTTTTTTATTTGGCTTTTGTTGTCTTTTATTGTCTTCCTCATATTGATTGCCAAATTGGTTTTGATTGCCAGTTTTTCGCTTTTGTTTAATCTAAAGTCTACTGTACGTTTTCAGTTTTTCAATTTTATTCGATTGTTATTTGTTACCACGTTGGTAATGGGATTGGTGGCCATCATTTATTTTATTTTCCATTCGCAAAACCCGGCCTTATTTTATAACCTGCTTATTCTGGGAAGCTTTTTCATAATTACGGGTACTATTTTTCTATTTCTGAAATTATTGACCCGAACGGCCTTCCCGGTTTTTCATTTATTTTCCTACCTTTGCGCAACTGAAATCATCCCGCTAATGGTTTTAGGGAAAGTGATATTATTTTAAGCCGAACCCGATACGTGTTGATATGACAGAAACTGTTACGGACAGAATGCGAAAGGTTAAAAGCATTTTAGTCACTCAGGAGGCTCCCACAGATGTAAACTCACCTTACCTCAAGCTTGCAGAGAAATACAATCTTAAGATTGACTTTCGTCCCTTTATTCAGGTGGAGGCAGTTCCCATCAAGGAATTCAGAAAGCAGAAAGTAGAAATCCTTCAACACACCGCAGTTATTTTTACAAGCAGGCATGCTGTAGATCATTTTTTCCAGATTTGCCTTGAGTTAAAATTGGAGATGCCACCGGAGATGAAATACTTCTGCATCTCAGATCAGACCTCTAACTATCTTCAGAAGTACATCGTAATCCGTAAGAGGAAAATTTTTGCAGGATTAAAAGATACCAAGGATCTGTTGGAGATCATTAAAAAACATAAGAACGAGAAGTTTCTTTTCCCTTGCTCAGATATCCGTAAAAATGATATTCCCGAGTTTCTTACCGAGAATGGGTTTCATTTCACAGAAGCCATTATGTATCACACCGTGGCAGCTAATCTGAGCGATCTTAAAAATGTATATTATGATATCCTGGCCTTCTTCAGCCCATCGGGTATCAACTCGCTTTATATCAACTTTCCGGAATTTAAGCAAAACAACACCCGGATTGCCGCCTTTGGCCCAACCACCGCTAAGGCAGTGAAAGACGCAAGTTTGATTCTGGACATTGAGGCCCCGCTACCAAATGCCCCATCGATGACCGGTGCTTTGGAGCTTTATATTAAAGCCGCTAACGGAATCAAATAACTAATTAACCCTTACGTTTTTATCAGGACTCTTATTTTATTACACTTTAATTACATTTGATTGAAAGTGTAAGGAGAATTAATTTATCTTTAAGTCCTGTTCAATTAGAAACTGTGAAGAAAGTCTATTTTTTACTTTTACTGACCGGAATATTTTTTAGTGATTCGTTTGGCCAGCAAGACCCCCAGTTTACACATTACATGTTTAATACCATGTATTACAATCCGGGCTATGCAGGTGTTGAAGGAGTTACCAAACTAACAGCTATTCATAGAAGTCAGTGGTTAGGTTACCAGCCTACTTATGGTGGAGGCGGAGCCCCAACTACCCAGATTGTAAGTCTTTCGGCTCCTATAAATAAAATCAAAAGTGGGTTCGGTGCTTACATCGTAAATGATCGGTTGGGGCCACAAAATAATCTTCAGGCACAGGCTTCTTATGCCTATCACCTTGCTTTGAAGGACACCAAACTGAGCTTTGGAATATCAACCGGCCTATATTCTCAAACAATAAATTTTGATCAGTACAGACCGATCGACCCCAATGATCCCTTATTAAAGAGTTCAGGCAAAGAATCACAGGTTCGTCCGGATCTTGGTGCTGGCGTTTTTATGCAGCGCGAAAAATATTATGCAGGGGTTAGCTTTAGTCACCTGATAAAATCAACTTTTGATTTTGGAATGAGCCAGCGAAACGCATTGGAGACTCATATGTATATAACAGGAGGTTACTATTACCAGCTCAACTTTGATCTAAGGTTCCAGTTCTCAACCTTGATTAAATCGGATTTCACCAAAACGACTGTTGACCTGGGTGGATTAGCCTACTATAAAGATACGATGTGGGGAGGTTTAGCGTTTAGGCAATCAGAAGCGGCTATACTTATGCTGGGTTATAGTATTCTAAAAGATAAATCATTGAAGTTGGGATATGGATTGGATTATGTGATCAAGGATCAGGATGCGAAACAACCAACATCGCATGAATTTTTGCTTACATATGAATTACCCGTTAACCCCGCTATCGGTAAAAAGGTGGTAAGAACACCCCGTTACAGGCACTAATCGATTATTTATTTGGGTTTTTTCAATATTTTATTGAATTTGGTATCTCTGTAATTTAAAAAAAAGGCGAAAAAGAATAACTTTCGGGTCTGTATCGTTGGCTTTAGCAAACCGAAAGACTTGATCTAATAAAAAAAGTATGAAGAAAATAGTTTCTCCAAAGGTTCTGTACTATGCTTTAATTCTGGGTGCCGGAGCGATGCTTGGTGGTTGCGGCTTACTGGGCGGTGGCAAAAAAGGTGGCGATGCCCAGGGTGAGGTAGTGGGTCAATCCACACTCGAAAGAAGAGAAGGATGGTCTATGGTCATTCCATACGGAATGGTTCCAATTCCTGCAGGTACCTTTCATATGGGTCAGGCCGATGAGGATCCAGCTTCAACTCAGATTAACTTCAATAAGCAGATTACGATTGGTCCTCTTTTCATGGATGAAACTGAGATCACTAACGATGAATATCTTCAGTTCACTACCTTCTTTTTAGATCCTAATGGAGCAGAAGGTCTTACCAATTTTGCACAGATTGGTCAGCAGGAGTTCATGGAGAAGTATTATCCAGACACAACCGTGTGGATGAAGGACTTCTCGCACCACATGGGCGATCCCCTGGTTGATTATTACTGGCAACACCCAGGCTACCAGGATTATCCTGTTGTAGGAGTAAGTTGGGAGGCTGCCAATTTCTTCGGAAAATGGAGATCAGCATTCTTAAATGAGTGGAGACAAGTTAATGGGGGTCAACCTCCAATGCCTGCGTTCCGCCTGCCCTCAGAGGCAGAGTGGGAATACTCGGCCCGTGGTGGTCGTGATATGGCCAAGTATCCCTGGGGAAATCCTTATATCCGTAACTCAAAAGGGTGTATGTTGGCTAACTTCAAGCCGGGCCGCGGAAATTTCTATGATGATGGCTTTGCCTACACAGCTCCGGTTGGTATTTATTTCCCTAATGATTATGGTTTAGTAGATATGTCAGGGAATGTTGCTGAGTGGTGCTTGGATGATTTCAACCCGGCATCCGTGCCAACGGTATGGGATCTTAACCCTCAGTATATTGATAAGAATGCCTACGATCGCGAGGGTAATTCTAAAGAAAGATACAATGCAAGAAAGGTTGTGCGTGGTGGTTCGTGGAAGGATGTTGCCTACTATCTTGAGACAGGAACCAGAACTTACGAATACAAAGATTCAACCCGTGCCTACATCGGTTTCCGATGTGCTATGACTAACCTTGGAAGGTCATCCGGGGCTGAATTTCAATAATTAAAAACTCTGGTTATATTTATAAAAAATCGGACTAAACTTAAATTCTAAAGAACCATGGCAAAGAAAAAAGGCGGATTTGTCTCGTTATTCTTCACAACCATCATGCCCAAAGTGTACGGTATTGGTGCAGCGGTTGTAATTATCGGAGCACTTTTCAAAATCTTACACTTAGAAGGAGCTAATGCAATGTTGATGATCGGTTTGAGCGTGGAAGCAGGTATCTTCTTCCTGAGTGCTTTTGAACCTAAACACGAAGAACCAGATTGGTCAAAAGTATATCCTGAACTTGCTGAAGATTATGAAGGACCGGTAAATCCTACCGCCACACGTATAAGCAATCGCCCAGGCGGTGGAGATTCTCCGCTTCTTAAGATTGATGAAATGTTGAAGACGGCCAAGGTAGACCAGAATCTGTTGGACAACCTGGGTAAAGGCCTTACCAATCTTGCCACTTCGGCTTCTCAAATGAATAATCTCTCCAACGCGGCTGTTGCTACGAACGAATACGCTAAAAACGTTCAATCGGCTTCTTCTGCACTGATGGAAATGAATAAATCGTATGGCACTGCAATGAAAGCTGTAACAGCGATGGCAGATGCTTCAAAAGATACTAGTGAGTATCATGCTCAGGTGCAAAAAGTTACTAAAAACCTGGCTGCCCTAAATACTATTTATGAAATGGAATTGAAGGATGCAGATTCGCATGTGAAAAATATGAATAAGTTCTATGAAAGCCTCACGGGCGCAATGCAGGGTCTTTCTAAGGTGGGTGAAAACACAACTAAGTTTACATCAGAATTGGGTACTCTAACAGCTAATGTAACTGCCTTAAATAAGGTATACGGTGGAATGCTAACAGCCATGAAGGGCTCTGGCAATTAATCGTGAATTGTTTTAACAAATTTTTATTCCGATTTCTAACCAACTAAATATAAGAAACCATGGCAGGTGGTAAGGAAACACCCAGGCAAAAGATGATTGGTATGATGTACCTGGTACTTACTGCGCTTCTTGCGCTAAACGTAAGTAACGCGGTACTTGAGAAGTTTGCCATCATCGACAATACACTGGTTAATATGATCAAGGAAAATAATACTACCAACGAAAACAAGTTGACAGGTATTCTTGGATCAACCAGTCAGGACGCGAAAGTTGTTGCTGCTAAGGAGAAGGCAAAACAGGTTAGAGAGCTCTCGAAATCTACGATTGCCTACTTAGATGAGCTAAAGGAGAAAATGAAAAAAGAGCCCGATGGCGCTGCGATTGAGGGTGAGGAACTGGTTACTAATACAAACCGTGCCGAGGAACTTATGCTCGATGAACAGAAGCCAGAGGAAGGAGTACAGTTTGAGAAGAAATTAACTTCTTACGTGACGGAACTCAATAAAATCATGGGTTTAAAAAAGCCCTTTGCGCCTCTTACTAAAAAGGCTCAGGATTATGAAGAATTCAAGAATAACACAAATCAGCTTGATAAGAACTTTCTTCAGTTCACTTTTGAAGGAACTCCTACCATGGCAGCTATTGCTACGGTAAGTCAAATGCAAACAGAAGTTATGGAGTACGAGGCGGTAGCATTGGATTCTCTTTTTGCAATTGCAGAAGGTCAGGTATTTAAGGCTGACGTAGTGTTCCCGATGGTTCGGGCGGAATCCAATACGCTGATAGCGGGGGCTGAATATTCTGCCGATTTATTTATAGCAGCAGGTTCGGATGTGCCTTCTGAGATGTTTAAAGATGGAACTCAGTTGAAGGTTGAAAAAGATCCGGCTACAGGATTACAAATGGGTAAGATTAAATTCAGAACCAGTGGTGGTGCCTATGATAAAAATGGTCTCGCAGAAGCTTCATACAAGGTTAAGATTAACATAAAAGGTAAGCCTTATGAAGAAGTAATCAGATACAAAGTGGCCAGACCAGTAGCCAAGTTTGAATCAGAAAGCGCGAGTACTCTTTATTTGGATTGCGGAAACGAAATGTCAGTAAGCGTGCAAGGCCTTGCAGAATCCTCTGGGATCTCTTTAAGTGTTCCGGCTGATCAGGGCAAAGTGGTACAACAAGGCTCTGGTAAGTTCGTTCTGATTCCTACCCGTCCTCAAATGGATGTGCGTGTATCAGTAAATGGATCGCAGATTGAGGTTAAGCAATTTAAAGCGAAGCCGGTACCTAGTCCGGTTGCTAAGTTACAAGTAGGCAATGCTGAGTATGATGTAAAGAGGGGTATTCCACCCGGAACTTCAATTGTTCGCCTTGTTCCTGATATTTTAGATGAAAATTTTAAGCGTCAAAATCAGAAAGATGCGGGCTACCGCGTTGTAAGTATGACCTTGCAGATTACCGGAAAAACTCCGATTACATTAAATTCTGGTACCATCGAAATAAACAAATATGGTCTTAGACCTGGCGATAGTTTCTCTGTCTTCAACGTGCAGGTTGTGCGCTCCACCTGGGATCCAGGCGATGCGGATAATAAGCCTGTAAATGCGAAGTTGGAAGGCGTATACGTTATGGGTAAATAAAAATAAAAATGAAATTTGTAAGTATTTTTCTTCTGTCTGTTGGCTTGGCTGGCGTTGTTTCGGCTCAGCAGGATACGGTATACAACCCGAATTCTACTGAACGTATTCCATACTATGAGCAACTATACCGTTTTAGGGTTGAGCGAATTGTGGATTTGAATGAAAAGCAGAATGCCGGATTCAAATCAGCCCAATCTGATATAGCGGCTTTTTTGATCAAAAGCATTCAGACTGGGACAATGACAGCCTATGATGATTCAATTAAAAACGTAAGAAAAGCTGAAGATATCCTCGTAAGCAATCAAGCTATCGTTGAGCCACCTTATGACGCTAAAAAGTCTTATTTCTCTAGCGAGACGGCTAGTTTCAATGGAAAGAATTATCAGTCAACACGCAATGACAACAAAGGGAATCTTCCAACGGACACTCAATGGTGGGAATTAGCTGGAAGCCAGACAGAATACTTTACGAAGGATCAAATTGTTGCTATCACGATAATTGAGGATGTAATATTTGATAAGAGAAGATCACGATTGTATTATGATATTCAAGCTATCGGTTTGCAGGCTCAAAAATCTGGTTCAACAGATATTAACCCAATAGCTTATGTCCAATACAAGGATTTCTTCAATTTGGTAGAAAAGACTTCGCACAGTAAAGACTGGAAGGAACGTGAAAAGGTGTTGTGGAGAAATCGGTATAATCCATCAGAGAACAGAACATTCACTGATGCTTTTAAATTAAGATTGTTCCATGGTGTAATTGTTAAAGTAGAAAATCCTAATGACCGGACAATTCAGCAAATTTATGAAGCGAATGGCCGTAGTTATGGAGAGTCTGTATTTGCACGCTGGGAAGAGGAGATGCGGATGATGGAGAAGGAACACAACCTTTGGGAGTATTAATCAGGTTAAGTTTTTATAGAAGCCCCGCAAGGGGCTTTTTTATTTATCGTATATGGTGACAATTAGACAAGGAAAAAAGGATGATCTGCCAAAAGTGCTGGAGTTAATTAAGGAGCTGGCGGAATATGAACGAGCTGCTCATGAGGTCTCTAATACGCTGGCGATGATGGAGACGGATGGCTTCGGCACCAACCCGATTTATGGATTTTTTGTTGCGGAAGAAGGAGCAATCATTCAGGGCTTGTCACTTTACTATTATCGTTATTCCACCTGGAAAGGAAAGCGACTTTATCTGGAGGATATTATTGTAACGCAATCTCAACGGGGCAAAGGCATCGGCAAGGACTTGTTTGAAGTAACCATGAAAAAAGCATTGGACGAGAACTGTACCGGAATGATGTGGCAGGTACTTGAGTGGAACACACCCGCCATTGAGTTTTATAAAAAATATAACTCCAGACTAGATCCAGAATGGATTAACTGTCACCTGGAAGCAGCCCAGATTGGGGAAATCTTAAAGGTCAATTAGATTTCGTCCAGTAGGGTATTAAAAGCCACGTGCTGGTCTTTGAAGCGGAGCCTGTGCGCTTCCACCAATGCCGGAGCAAACTCATTCAGATATTTTAACACTTGCTCAATACTACCTGAAAAGCATTGGACACTGTATGAGACTGAGGTTTCGTCATCGTGTGTCAGAACTTTGTACATCTTGTATTCAAAAAATAAACCGGTTTCCATCATGGCCGGAATGTAATTCGACTTCATCCAGTCGATCCATTCCGCTTCTATCTGTTTATCAATTCCGAACGTTACATTATATAGTAGCATGGCAAGCGTGATTATGATTTACTCCGATGCAGAAACGTAGTCCTGTAGGTAATGGAATTCTTCAGTCAGGGCTCCTTTCTCAGCGACTGTTCCACGTTTAATAATGCCATCAACATCTCCAACCAACAGGGGTTTTAAAATCCTATCAATTAAATCCCGACCAAATTCTTCTGAGGCACTTCGGGGCAATTCGCACGGAAGATTGTCTACAGCCATGGTAGTGATGTAGCGTTCATTGCTTAAGGCGGGCAGCACAGAGTCTGTCACAGGATCATAATCATAAAGTGGATCAGGAATGGTACTGGCTCTCTTCGTGCTGGGCACCGAGCCGTTGATGTCGCAGGTAATGTCAGCAATTACTTTCATCTTGAAATCCGGGTCGAGCATGTCTTCTCGTTTAAAAAGCACAGGTGCTTTGGGATTCCAATAAGCACCGGCCAGAAGGAGTTGAGCCACCTTCGTATATTTCGGGAAGAGTGAACTATATCGTTCCGGATTGCGATGAAATTCTTCACGATTAAAATGTCCACCCTCTTTACGTTCATGATAATCGGCACTGCTCAGCTGTGCGTATACCGGCTCATCAAACTCTTTGCTTAAAAAATCTGCTGCGTTCACTTTCCGGATTCCTGCGGTGTCTAATGTTTCCATAGCTCCTTTGCCTACACGACCCGCGCCCGTTAAGATTATTTTAATAGGTGGCAGCTTTACTTTTCTTAACTCAAGTTTTAAATCGTTGATATCATAGCATTCAAAGGCTCTTCGTAGAGAAAAGAGATTGTAGCGCTTTCCGTAAGTCATTAATCCATTGTAGGCCCCAACAATTCCGGCAAACCGTCCAAATGCTACCAGGCGATTCCCCTGCGTGTCTTTGAGGGCTTCGTAATCAATCAGGCGGATATTTTTTTTAAGTATGGTCTGCAACAACTTCCGGTTATAGGGTTGCTTTTTTATAGTATGGGAAAAGAACAAATACGTTTTGTTTGCAATCAGGTTATCAATCGGAACTTCCTTAATCCCCATCAGGATGTCGCAGTCTCCAATATCTTTTACTACTTCAATGTCCAATTCTCTGAATTCATCATCTTTAAAACTTCGAAACGAGCTTTCCTGGCAAACGACCTTAACGTGCGTAAAGCGCTGTTGAATTTCTTCAACCTGTAAGGGGGTGAATGGCACCCGCAAATCTGGTGGCACTTTCCCTTCCCGAATTAACCCTATTATCAATTGAGGCATTGAGAACCTGTTTGGTTCCAAGGTACTCAGGTTTTGCGTTTTTATTATGATTACTTAACCACTTTTGAGTACAGGATTCTACCTTTAGGTATGGAAGGCTACGGATTTTTGACATTGGGTTGGATAATTTATTTTGCCTTCCACAGTGTGTTGGCGGCCGATAAGGTGAAGAACTTTTTTAAGAGACTCCTTCGAGGTGGATTTCGGTTTTATCGGATTTTTTATTCGCTAATTTCTACAGTTGGTTTGATGGGGTTACTCGTATTAAATGCAGTGATTGGTGGAGAATTTTTGTTGAACCCGCACGGAGTAGTCCGGTATCTGAGTTTGATGCTGGCTACGTTTGGAGTGATAATAGTTAGCCGGGCATTTAAGGAACATGATGCGCTTTCTTTTGTAGGATTCAGGCAGGAAGAAATGAAATTCAGTCGTACGGGTATTCTGAATTATATACGACATCCGATTTACAGTGGCACGATCCTGATTGTAATTGGATTCTTTCTCTTCACCCCTAAAACAGCTACGCTGGTAAGCACTCTATGTATTTTAGGATATCTACCAATTGGTATTTACCTGGAGGAAAAGAAACTTATTCAGCAGTATGGAGAAAAGTACATTCAGTATAAAAAGGAAGTACCGTCTCTTATTCCAAAACTTTTTAAGCAATCTTAGCTTTCCAGGAGTCCGCCCAGCAATGAACTTGATTCTTTCCGAGAGTTTCTTCCGTAAGGAGATAAGGCCTGAACCAGTTTTCGAATTGGCATGGATTGCAGCCATACTTTACCACTGCCGCGAAGCGTGGCAAGAAAGATTCCTTCCCCGCCAAACACCATTGACTTTAAGCTACCAGTAGATTCAACATCAAAATCTATATGCGATTCGAATGCAACCACACAGCCTGTATCTACTCGCAGTGTTTCATTATTAAGAGTTCGTTCAATCACCGTTCCGCCAGCATGAACAAAGGCCTTGCCATCACCTGAAAGCTTTTGAAGGATAAAGCCTTCGCCACCCACAAGGCCAGCACCGATTTTTCTATTAAAGACGATGGATAGCCTGGTGCCATAAGCAGCACACAAAAACCCATCTTTTTGAACAACCAATTCATGATTGGGACTGGTGGCTAAATCAACAGGAATAATGGTACCCGGATAAGGTGCTGAGAATCCCACTTTTGCTTTTCTGTTTCCGCGATTGGTAAAGTGCGTCATGAAAAGCGATTCACCTGTAAGCATCCGGCTACCGGCAGAAAGCAGTTTATCAAATAGTCCCTGGCTTGGATTTGATCCATCACCCATTTTTGTCTCAAACATTATTCCTTCTTCCATAAACAGCATAGCGCCAGCTTCTGCGATTACGGTTTCCATGGGATCTAACTCTACTTCAACAATTTGAATGCTTTCTCCTTTTATCTGATAATCGATAACATGTGAACTGGGCATATAGATTGAATTTTATTTGATGTACTTAAAAACGGGATACTCGAGCAATTGGTTTTCTGTTTTATTCTTTTCGATGTATTCATCCAGGAAATTCCAGGTAAGAAGGCCGTCATCAGATTGAGGTTCGAGTAAATAAAAAATCAGATTGGAAAGGGGTTGAGCTGTGTTTATAAAGAAATCACCTTTTTTGAATTTACGCGTAGCTGCAACAAATTTTCCATCTACCTGGGCCATAGCATGACCTTGAAATGCTTGTTTGGCCTTTTCAAACTTTGCAATCTGAAAGACTTCGCCCTTAAAGGATTGCGATTTGGTTAGTGTATCTACTTTCACTCCATGCTGAATGAGGTTTGCAGCCAATTTTGAAAACGCAGCGGGAATGATGTAGCCATTAGGGACGGTGCTTTCAGCAGTAGGTTCGAAACGCGCATGGTAGGTAACGTCATTAAACCTGGAAATTTTTCCGGTTCGGATAAATTCTTTAGTGCCATCGGCTTTACTGTTTTGAATGTAATCGTAGGAAATAAAGTTGGGCAGTTTTTCCAATGGAACCATTTTAAAGTGCACTCCTTTTTTTACTTTTCCAGCACCTACCGATGCGGCTTGAATGGTTTCGACTTCAGCGCGTTTATTTGTTTCTAGAATTTCTTGTGAGTGGGAATTTGTATAAGCCAAAATTTCTGAAACAAATGAATACGTAGAATGAATGCGCTGATAAAATCGTTCGTGTGCAAAAGCCTCACTTAAAATCGACATGCGGTTACGCAAGCCAAACTGATTGACGAGGTAGCGCGGGTGATGATTGTAGGTGTAGAAGTTTTTTGGTGGCCATCCTTCCCGCAAATAATAATCTCCAAATGGTCCGAAGTCAAGATTGTAAGAATCTTTTGCAACACGGGTTATCTCAGGCAGCATTTTATTGTTTACAAATTCATAGGTAGCGGGATGTCCATTACTAAGGTACCCTGGAGCCCAAGTAAGAGAATAGGCGTGCCATGTTCCATTGGTTGTGTGTAAATCCATAAATACCTGCGGGTCCCATGGTAACAACACGTTTGAAAACAGCGCTTGGGTCTCCAGCGCTTCCATCTTCATGCCATCACGGTTTAGATCCAGGCCCTGACTGTTTTCACGAAGGCCAACTTCCAGCGGACTATCTTCCTGCGAAGGTCTACGCCCCTTTTCCATTTTATCGTTACTGTCTGTGTTGTAGATGGGAACGAATAGAATAATCTGATTCTCCAGCAAGTGAGTTTTATCACCTAGCAAAATGTCACGCATCAGCATCATCACAACTTCTTTCCCTTCTACTTCACCAGCATGAATATTTCCCTGAATATAGATCACAAGTTTTCCGGTAGCATGCGCTTGAGCAGCAGTTGATATTTTTTCATTGGAAAGGATGGCTACCGGGATGTCTTTTCCTTCCTTACTTTTCCCCATGGAAAATACATGCAGCTTATCTGTTTTTTTCTCAAGGGCATAGAGAAAATTCATTACCTCATTATAAGTAGAGGTTTTTATAAAGTTAGATTTCTCTGGCGTGATGATTAGGTCCTCGTTCCAGGATTGCTGAGCGAGCATTGAATTTGAAAAAGAAATCAGGGTAATAACAAAAAGAAGATTTCTCATGCACAGAATGTTAAAGATTGAATTTTTGAAATGACGAAAGTGAAGGATCGCAGAGGATTATTTCTTTTTCTTTTTATCCTTCTTCTCTTTTATTTCCTCGTAATCATCGCGCTCAGCGAGTTTTTTATCATCCACATTTTTATCCAAAAACTCATTCAGTTTTTCAATGGCGAGGTTGGATTTCAATTCCCCAAACTGATCGATGGATACCTCAAAGCCACTAAGATCTTTGTGTACGCGGGGTTTGCCTTGCTTTTTGCTTGGTTTGTCGGTTTTCTTTGTCATAGGTCAGGCGGGTTTTTTAATTGTGTCCAGGGCATGCTCAAGGCGCTTTACTACTTCCTCTTTACCAAGAATTTCCATTGTCATCATGAGGTCGGGACCAGAGGCTCCCCCGGTAATGGAAAAACGAAGGGCTTGTAAAATTTTACCAGTACCAATACCTAAACTGGCAGTTACACTTTCGAGTGTTGATTTGGCAAGCTCGGCCGTAAGTGTTGTGGTGCTGGCAATTTCTTTACCATATGAAGTCAATACCTTTATGGCTTCGTCATTCCATTTCTTTGCAATCACTTGTGCATCATAAGAAATTGGGGCTTCGAAGAAAAATTTCCCCTGCAGCCAGAAATCATGGGTAAACGTAACGCGCTCTTTCATCACGGCACAAATCTTCAATGCCTTTTCTTTAGTGCAAGCAATGTTTTCTTTGGCCAGTGAATCTAATAAGTAAGATGAAAGTTCTTCGTCAGTTTTTACTTTCAGGTATTGCTGGTTGAACCATTGCGCTTTCTGGATGTCGAATCTTGCTCCCGCTTTTCCGATTCGCTCTATGGAAAATGCCTGCACCAATTCTTCCAT
>ERZ795044.1663-NODE-1663-length-19965-cov-8.572426_pt1 | contig 19965 bp, 13 predicted proteins | sample MGYA00375128_ERZ795044 | MGnify/ENA primary metagenome ERZ795044 (study PRJEB30173, sample SAMN05720213) | anaerobic digester metagenome | isolation source: active sludge of municipal wastewater-treating anaerobic digesters | place: USA | collected 2014-12-22 ... | reverse complement strand
CAGCACACCTATGGCGAGTTCGTGTGGGGCGAGGACTCGGCGTCGATCTACTGGGTGGCGCGCGACGAGAATGCGCGGCCAGTGGCGGTGTTCTGCCGGGCGCTGGGGCTGGGTACGGATGCGCTGGTGTATCGCGAGGCCGATCCGGGCTTCTTCATCGGCATCCAGAAAAGCCAGTCGCGGAAGTTCATCTTCATCACGGCGAACGATCACACCACAACCGAGTGGCGCTATCTGCGCGCCGACGACGCCAGCCACAAACTGAAGCTGATTGCGGAGCGCGAACGCGGCGTCGACTACTCGGTGGTCGATTTCGACGACCGGCTCTGGATAAGGTCGAACCGCAATGGGGCGGTAGATTTTGCGCTGGTGTCGGCGCCACACGATAGCCCGGCTGAAGAAAACTGGCGTGTCGAGATTCCGCATCGCGCGGGCGTGCTGTTGCTGGATGTGGAGCCGTTTGCAGACTTCATCGTGCGGATGGAGCGCGAGAACGGCCTGCCCCGCATCGTCGTGCGTGAGCGTGGCACCGGCGCGGAACATGCAATCGAGTTCGCAGAGCAGGCCTACGCGCTTGGCATGTCGAACGGGTATCTGTGGGACTCGCCGTGGTTGCGGTTCGAGTATTCCTCGCCATCAACGCCTGCGCAGGTGTTCGACTACAACATGCGCACGCGCGAGCGGGTGTTGCGCAAGACGCAGACCGTGCCGTCGGGCCATGTTCCGTCCGACTATATTGTCGAGCGCATCGATGCGCCTGCCAGCGATGGCGCGCAGATTCCGGTGACGATGGTTCGGCACAAGGATACGCCGGTCGACGGGACTGCGCCTGTGCTGCTCTATGGCTATGGCGCCTATGGCATCACCATCGAGGCGGAGTTCCGCACGGGGCGACTGAGCCTGGTTGATCGCGGCTTTATCTACGCGATCGCGGATGTGCGCGGGTCGATGGCGAAGGGATACCAGTGGTATCTCGACGGGAAGCTCGAGAAGAAGATCAACACCTTCACCGACTTCGTCGCTGCGGGCGAGCATCTGGTGAAGATCGGCTACACGCGCCGCGGCCGCATCGTGGCGATGGGCGGATCGGCAGGCGGCATGTTGATGGGCGTGGCGGTGAACCTTGATCCGTCGCTGTTCGGCGGCGTGATCGCGGCGGTGCCATTTGTCGATGTGCTCAACACCATGTCGGATGAGACCCTTCCGCTTACGCCGCCCGAATGGCCTGAGTGGGGGAACCCGCTCAACGATGCGCTGGCTTACGACCGCATCCTTGCCTACTCGCCCTACGATCAGGTGGGGCCGAAGCCCTACCCGCCGATGTTGATAACGGGCGGTCTCACCGATCCGCGCGTGACGTATTGGGAGCCCGCCAAGTGGGCGGCGCGGCTTCGGCATGAAGCGCCGGAGAGCGGACCTTATTTCCTCAAGATCAACATGGATGCTGGTCATGGCGGCGTTTCAGGACGTTTTGCCAGCATGCGAGAGACCGCGCTGGAATATGCATTCGCCATCCAGTGCGTTGGTTCCATGCCCCCGGCATGGACCGTCGCCTGAGGGAACTCGCCCGCCTCCAAAACTTGTGGCGCGTGCTGGACCCGTTATAGTTACCCTAGGGTAGACTTACGGGGACACAACCAGCGCCATGGCAAAACCTGACGAACGGACCAATGACGCTGGGCCGCAACCGGGCACGCGCGCAAAGCCGCGCGTGGACAAGGAAGCCAGGAAAGCCGAGTACCTTCGCGCTGCCGCGAAAGCCTTCCTCGCCAAGGGCGCGTCTGCGTCCATGCAGGATGTGGCGGATGCGGCTGGCGCGCCGAAGCCTGTTTTCTACCGCATCTTTCCATCGCGCGCGGACCTGATCGAAAGCTTTTTTCACTATGTCTACGGCGTCGTCGTGCAGACGCAGCAGGGCAAGTGGGATGGTTATGGCTGGGCGTTGCGCGTCATCTATCTCGAAGCGAAGAAAGAGCCGGAAATCTTTCTCGTCGCGTTGAAAACGTTTCGCGGCGACCCCGCGCTGGAGCCGCTGCGTGAGAAATTGCTGGCGCTGGTCCATGCGCAGGCGACCGGCTTCTTCCAGCCATCGGAGGGCGCGCCGTTCGGCGCCGCTGACCGCATCACCAAGGCATCGAAAACGATCAGCTCGCTCGCTTTCGACACGCTGGTCGCGTGGCTGGAGGACAGTGACGGGCTGTCGGATGAGAAGCGCTTTGTCTGGTACGGGCGCATCATCCGCGAGTGGCGCAAGGCGACGCGGGAGGCTTACGAGCTCGATCCGCCGGAGAAGATCGAAAAGAAGAGCTGAGCTGGCGGCATCGCCCAACCTGATGCTTTGCGTTCAGATTCGATCAGGTAGTCTCCAGCATATTGCATTGCAGACGCCACAGGCTGGCTTTTCAGCCGGGCCGCATGATTGTGCGCCTGCACCAAAAGGGGACGCGAAGATGAAACGCCTGATCGCGTGTATCGCCCTGCTCGCACTTGCCGCGTGCTCAGCCGCCGCGCAGCAAGGTCAGAGGCCCGGAAAGCTCACTGACGAAACCCTGAAGCATGATGGCCTGACACGTCGCTATCTCGTCCACGATTTTTCCGCTGGCAAACCTGCACCTGTTGTCATCGTGCTGCATGGCGGCGGTGGCCATCCCGAGAATGCGGTGAACATGAGCCAGATGGACGTGGTCGCGGCGCGCGAACATTTCATCGCGGTCTATCCCGGCGGCACGGGCGCCATGCCGGGCGGCAAGCTGCTGACATGGAATGCCGGGCATTGCTGCGCGTATGCGCGCGAAAAGAAGATCGATGATGTCGGGTTTATCGCCAAGGTGATCGATACGCTGGTTGCCTCCGGTCGTGCAGATCCAAAACGCATCTATGTGACTGGCATGTCGAACGGCGCGATGATGACCCATGTGCTCGCGCGACAGCTGCCTGATCGCATTGCGGCGATTGCACCGATCGTCGGCGCCGTGTTTGGCGATGAGCCGCCGCCGAAGGCGCCGGTCGCTGCGGTCATCTTTGTCGGAGCGACGGACCAGAACGTGCCAGCCGCCGGCGGACCTCTCGGCGGGCCTGAGCGGCGAGGCTTCGCGGCCAACCTTGCACGCCGACCGGAAGATCATGATCTGGCGCCAGATATTGCCCAGGCCGACTACTGGGCCAAGGCCAATGGCTGCTCCGCGCCGGTCGAGATATCGGACAACAAGCAACGTGCGGTTGAGGTTCGGTGGGACGCCTGCACAACGGGCAAGCCTGTTCATTTCTATCGTGTCGCCGACAACGGCCACGCCTGGCCGGGCGGCAAGGCAGGACGGGCCGAGGCAGACCAGCCAACGCAGGCCTTCAACGCCAGCGAAGTGATGTGGCGTTTCTTCGCGGCCAATCCCAAGAAATGAAGCGCCGCGTGAACCCGCGCTAAGCCGGGCGGCCACCTTTCCGCCACACCAGTGCAGTCGGAGTTGCGCCCAAGGCCCGCTCTCAGGGGGGATTCCGGGTCCAACCGCATGTCCGGGGTTTCCTATGGACGCGCGGCAGGCTAGGCAGGCGGTCGGCCGGGCGGGGCGCCTGGGCCGTCCGGCGCCCGCAGCGCGGGACGTACGACAGTAAGTATCCGGACTGTTCAGGAGTTGACGGCTCTCATGACCTTCAAAGTGCGCTTGCTGCTTGGAGCCGCGGCTCCGTTCGTGTTCGCCCTGCCCGCCGCCGCGCAGGTGTCAATAACGACCGCGACCACGACGCCGGTGCAGACAGCGACAGCCAACTCCGGCGCGGCCTCCGATGTCACCGTTACAAGCGCGGGCTCCGTCACGCTGACAAACGCGGCTGCGAATTCCACGGCCGTCACGGTCAACAGCAACAATTCGCTGACCAACGCCGGCACCATCAGCACCGTGAATTCCAACAACACGGTCGGCGTTCGCATTGCGCCCAATGTGACCGGCAACTTCACCAGCACCGGCGGGCTCAGCCTGCTCGAAGACTACACCCCGACCGACACCGACAGCGATGGCGACCTCGATGGACCGCTGGCGCAGGGAACCAATCGCATTGGCCTGCTGGTCGAATCCGGCGGCACGCTGAACGGCAACATCACCCTGAATGGCCCGACCACGGTCGAAGGGAATAACTCGTTCGGCGTTTCAGTGAACTCCGCGCTCAACGGCAACTACACGCAGGGCGGTTCCGTATCGCTGGTCGGCTCGAACGGCGTCGCAGTCAGCCTTGCTGAAAACGTGACGGGCGACGTGCGCATCACCGGCGCCGCAATCGCGCAGGGTGAAGGCTCGGTTGGCGTGCGCGTTCTCGGCGATGTCGCCGGCGAATTCATGATCGGAAGCACGGTTGCAGCCACAGGCTTCACATCTGCACCGGGTTTCTCGACGGTCGTTACGACAAACTACGTCGACCCCGATGAACTGAAAACCGGCGACCCGACGATCGCGCAACGCCGCGACGCGGAAGACCTGCTGGTTGGCGGGGGTGGCCTCGAAATTCGCGGCGACCTTGCGCGCGGCTTCCTTGTCAACGGCAACGCCGTTGGCGGCGTGGACCCGACCGACGACGTCAAGGACGTGGTTCAGGACTATAACGAAAACCGTTCGGCAGGCGCGATCAGCTCATACGGCTCGGCGCCGGCGGCGCTCATCCAGTCGCTGGACGGCGCTGCGGGTGACGCCATCCTGCTCTCGCGTGTCCGCGAGAGTGTTCAGGATACGCTAGACGACGACAAGGACGGCAACATCACCGAGGTTATCGGCACCTTCAATTACGACTACGGCCTGATCAACCGCGGCTCGATCTCCGCTTCAGGCCTGAATGTCGGCTTTGCGGCGACGGGCCTGAAGATTGCGGGCTCGGCGGATGGCACGCATTCGACCACGATCGAGGGCGGCATCTTCAATGGCGGCGCGATAACGGCGCAGGCGTTTGAAGGCAACGCGACCGCTCTGCTTCTGGGATCGGGCGCAACGACGCCGCAGCTGGTCAACATCGGCACCATCAGCACCGGCGTTGCGACCGAGACAAACCACGACGCGACGACAGTTCTGATCGAGGCTGGCGCCAACCTGCCGACCGTCGTCAACAACGGGGTCATCGCCGCCCAGGTGCGCGGCTACGATGGCGACTCCACCGCCTTCCGCGATCTTTCGGGAACGGTCACGAGCTTCACCAACACCTCGCGCGTCACCGCGGGCTATGTCGACAACAACACAACCGACGCGATCACCAGCGGGCTTGGACGCGCAGTTGCGCTCGACCTGTCGCACAGCGGCTCGGGCGTGACGCTTACGCAGAACGACACCATCGACAACGCGCGCATCTTTGGCGATGTGCTGTTCGGCGCGGGCAATGACCAGTTCAACCTGCTTTCGGGCGAAGTGACTGGCGACGTGAGCTTCGGGACCGGCGCAGACACGCTGGTCGCCACCAGCGCCAAGCTGACCGGCGACGCCACGTTTGGCGGATCGAGCGCCAACGTCACGTTGAACGCCGCAGAGATGACGGGCGCGCTTTCGCTTGGCTCGGCCAGCGGATCGCTGAGCTTCCTGAACGGATCGATCTACAACGGCGACATCGCGGGCGCCGGCGCGATGACGCTCTCGGTCAACAATTCGACCGTCAACAATTCGGGCGACGGCACGCTGAACCTGTCGTCCATGTCGCTTACCAACGCGGCCAAGATTGGCTTCGTTGTCGACAACTCGCGGATCACCGGCAACACGCCTATCTATAACGTGACAGGCACGGCTAACGTTGCAGCGAACACCCTGTTCACGCCCATCTTCGACCAGTTCACCAACCAGCCCTTCTCTCTGCGCGTCCTCAATGCGGGCACGCTGAACCTGGGTGGGTCGCTGAGCGCGATGCTGAATGCGAACTCGCCCTACATTTACGACATCAGCCTGGTGCAACCGAACCCGAACGCGATCGACATGGTGCTCGACGTCAAGACGGCGTCGGAGCTGGGACTGAATACGCGCCAGGCCAGTGCATACGATGCCGTGCTCGACCTTCTCGGCGAAGATGACGATATCGGCTCGGCTGTGACGGCGATCCCGGGCGCGGATGCGTTCCAGCGTGGGTGGGCCGACCTCCTGCCCGGCTCGGACGCGGCAGTCATGAAGGTGCTCGCATCCAACGCCACGGCGGCGTTCGGCGCGACGGCGCACCGCCTCGACCTCGTCTCAAACAAGCCTGACGCCCCCGGCGGCGCATGGGTGGAAGAGTTTGGCGTGTTCCACAAATCGGACGCGAGCAGCGCGTCGACAGGCGTCGAAGGCGGCGGCTTCGGCGTGGCGGCGGGTATCGACGTGCTGTCGACCGGCACGGCGCTGTTCGGCGTCTATGGTTCGCTTGAGTCCGCCGAGCTTGAGGAAGAGACGCGCACGTCTGCACCGCTCAACGTTTCGCAGACGGCTTTCGGCCTCTATGGCGGCTGGATCAACGGCAACCTCGCCATCAACGGCGCGGCATCATTCGGCAACATCGATTTCACCTCTGATCGCAAGATCGAGATCGGCGGCCTTTCGGATCGCATGCGTGGCGACTGGAGCGGCCAGAGCTACACGGCTGGCGCCCGCGCGACCTACACGCTGCCGATGGGCTGGCTGGATGTGAAGCCGTTCGTTGCGGCCGATTACATCGGCTTCAACCAGGATGGCTATGAGGAAACGGCCGCGACCAACGAGAACCTCGCGATCACTGCTGGCGACAGCGACGCTTCGCTGGCGACGGCAGCCTACGGTGTCTCGTTCGTCGGCAATCTGGGCGGCGACGACGCCTTCACGATGAAGCCGACACTGTCGGTCGGTTACCGGAATGTGCTGAGCTGGAAGAACAACGCGGCATCCCTGCGCTTTGGCGGGAATACGGCGGGCACATCGTTCGAGCTCGATCCGGGTGTCGAGCCGGAAGACGCGCTGGTGGCGGGCCTTGGCCTCAACGTCACAAGCCAGTTCCTCAATGTGAAGCTCGGCTATGACGCGGAAGTGGGCGATACGTCGATCACCCATTACGGCTCGGTCACGCTTCGTTTTGCGTTCTGGTAGAAAGCGCGCCGGAACTTTCGCCGGGATCGTTTCAGCGGCGCGATAACAAGCCTGTCGGCTTGTCGCGACGCGCCCGCATAGCTATCTGCAGGCTAAGCTGCGGAGCAATACGCGTATGAACCTGTGTCAGCGCATTGGCCTGTTCGGAAGCCTCGCACTCGCGGGCTGCGCGACGGCGCCGCGACTGGACACGCCGCCGGCCTCTCCCGCTGACGCTTCCCCGCCGGGGTTTGCGGAGCGGATTCGCACCGATGTGCTGGATCGCAATTTCTTCATCGAACAACTTCCGAGGACCGCGCTCGCCGTCAAGGCGGTGAGCGACGGGTCGATCGATGTGCTGGCTTTGTCGGGCGGCGGGGCAGGCGGAGCTTATGGCGCGGGCATCCTGGTCGGGCTGACGAATGCCGACAAGCGCCCCACATTCGAGATCGTCACCGGCGTTTCCACGGGCGCGCTGATCGCGCCGTTTGCGTTCCTGGGACCAGACTGGGACGGCAAGCTGACCGAGGCCTATCGTGGCGAAGCGACCGACAAGCTGCTGGTGTCGCGCGGTTTCGGCATGCTGTTCGGCTCCAGCGTGTTCGAGGGCGGGCCGCTGCAGGAGCTGGTCGAGCGGTTTGTCACGGACGAGCTGATCGACGCGGTGGCGAAAGAGGCGAAGACCGGGCGTATCCTGCTGGTGGCGACGACAAACCTCGATCGTGAGGAAACCGTCGTCTGGGATATGGGCGCGATCGCGCAGGAAGGCGGCGACCGCGCACGGGAGGTGTTCCGTGATGTTCTGGTCGCATCCGCAAGCGTGCCCGGTGTGTTTCCACCCGTCATGATCGACGTGGAGAAGGACGGGCGCAAATACCAGGAAATGCATGTGGATGGCGGCGCATCGACGCCATTCTTTATCGCGCCTGACATGGCGCTGATCCTTGGCGAACCGCCCGAAGCCCTTCGCGGCGCGAATATCTATGTCATCGTCAACGGCCCCGCCTCGTCTGCAGCGCGCACGACCCTGAACAACCCGGTGGACGTCGCCTCGCGCAGCTTCACTGCGGTGATGAACCACATGACGCGGACAGCGCTGGTGCAGACCAATGTCTTTGCCGAGCGTGGCGGCATGACGTTCGCCTTCACCACGATCCCGTCCGAGGTCGCTTATGCGGGACCGCTTGCTTTCGATCAGCTGAGCATGCGCGAAACATTCGACTACGGAATGCGCTGCGCAACGCGAAACCGCGTGTGGGTGAACACCCGGCAGGCGATCGCCCATGCCGAGGCGGCCGGCTCCGAGATGACGCCGCTGGCGACCGCGAGTTGCCCGCTTCTGGAAACCCCGCAATAGGCGGGTCGCCTTCCGACTTGTCGTCGCGACGCCTTAGGCCGATATGTTGACCACGAACTCGAGAATCTCGAGCGGGCAATGCGCGTGGAGACTTGAAGATGGCGGATGGCGCGACAGGCGAACTCGGCCGCATCGGCTTGAAGCGGCCAGACCTCTTTCGGGAGCATTGCTATATCGATGGCGAGTGGGTCGGCGAGGCAACGCATCCCGTTCACAACCCGGCCACGGGCGGCCTGATCGGGCGCATCCCGAATCTTGGCAAGTCGGAGACGGAAAGCGCGGTGGCCGCGGCCGAGGCGGCTTTGCCAGGCTGGCGCGCCCAGACCGCCAAGGCGCGCGCCGAGATCCTACGCAAATGGAATGACCTGATGGTGAAGCATCAGGAAGATCTCGCTCGCCTCATGACTGCCGAGCAGGGCAAGCCGCTGACCGAGGCGCGGGGCGAAGTGGTTTATGCGGGCTCGTTCCTGGAATGGTTCGGCGAGGAAGCGAAGCGGGCCTACGGCGATCTGATACCGGGACCGGCAGCCGACCGTCGCATCCTGGTGATGAAACAGCCTGTGGGCGTGGTCGGCGCGATCACGCCGTGGAACTTTCCCGCAGCGATGATCACGCGCAAGGTTGGCCCGGCAATCGCAGCAGGCTGCACGGCTGTGCTGAAACCATCCGAGCTGACGCCCTACTCTGCGCTGGCGATTGCCGTGCTTGGCGAGGAAGCCGGCCTGCCGCCGGGCGCGTTCAACATCGTCACGGGGGACGCCGAGCCGATTGGCCGCGTGCTGACGGAAGATCCCCGCATCGCCAAGTTCACATTCACCGGCTCAACGCCGGTCGGCAAGAAACTCGCCGCGCAGTGTGCGTCCACGGTGAAGCGCGTGTCGCTGGAGCTTGGCGGCAATGCGCCCTTCCTCGTGTTCGATGACGCCGATCTGGAAGCCGCCGTCGCGGGCGCGATTATCTCGAAATTCCGCAACACCGGGCAGACCTGCGTGTGCGCCAATCGATTCTTCGTGCAGGATGGCATCTACGACGCATTCGCCAAGCGGCTGGCCGAAAAGGTTGGCGAGCTGGTGGTCGGCGATGGCCTCGCGGGCGTGACGCAGCAAGGCCCGCTGATAAACGAGAAGGCTCTGCAGAAGGTCGAGGCGCATGTTGCCGATGCGCTGGGGCATGGCGCGAAGGTGCTGGCCGGCGCCGGACGAGACGCACACGGCGGCACGTTCTATCAACCGACCGTGTTGCGCGATGTGGCCCCTGACGCCCTGCTCTGCCGTGAAGAAACGTTCGGGCCGGTGGCCGGACTTGTGCGCTTCAAGGACGAGGCCGAAGCGCTCCGCATGGCCAACAACAGCCGCGCCGGGCTCGCTGCCTATGCCTACACGCGCGATCTCTCGCGGTCGTGGCGCGTGGCTGAAGGGCTTGAGTACGGCATGGTGGGAATGAACACCGGGCTGATTTCGAGCGAGACCCTGCCGTTTGGCGGCGTGAAAGAGTCCGGCATCGGACGCGAAGGCTCCAAGTACGGCATCGAGGAATTTCTCGAGGTCAAATCGATCGTCCTGCAACTCTAGCCGGGTGTTGCAAAATCCCCGAAGTCGGGTGCTGATAGTCTGACAGGCGCCTGAACGGGGCTTCAGGGGAGATCAGTTTGGAACACGGAACGACGGACGCGTTGCCGGGCGCGCCGAAACTCGCAAAATCGCTGCGGGCGCGGCACGTCGCGATGATCTCCATCGGCGGCATTGTCGGCGCTGGATTGTTCGTCAACTCCGCCAACGCCATCGCCGCGATCGGGCCGGCGGTGATTGTCAGCTATGTTCTGACCGGCCTGATCGTGCTGTTCGTCATGCGCATGCTCGGCGAAATGGCGATGGCGCACCCTGAAACGGGGGCATTCACCGAGTTCTCGCGCATCGCGATGGGCGGGCTCGCGGGTTTCACGTCCGGTTGGCTCTACTGGTATTTCTGGGTGATCGTGGTGGCGTTCGAGGCCATTGCGGGCGCGAAGATCGTGGCGCTGTGGCTGCCCGATATTCCGATCTGGCTGTCCGGCCTTGCGCTGACGGTTGTCCTCACGGGGTCGAACCTTCTTTCGACGCGCAGCTATGGCGAGTTCGAGTTCTGGTTCTCGTCCATCAAGGTCGCCGCGATCATCGCCTTCATCGTGATCGCCGCCAGCTATGCGCTTGGCATGAACCCAACCGGCCAGAGCACATTCGTCAACTGGGTCAGCGATGGCGGCTTCGCGCCAAACGGATGGCTGCCGGTTCTGAGCGGTGTGACCGCGCTGATTTTCACGCTGGTCGGGGCAGAGATCGCGACCGTGGCTGCGGCCGAGGCCAAGGAAAGCGAGAAGGTGATCGCCAACCTGACGACCGTGCTGATCTTCCGCATCCTGTTCTTCTATGTGGGCGCCATCGCCCTGATCGTGGCCGTCGTCCCGTGGCGGGAAATCGCCACGCAGGCGCAGATCCAGCTGATGTCGCCCTTCACCATGACGCTCGACAAGATCGGTATTCCAGGCGCGGGCGTGGTGATGGATGTCATCGTTCTGGTGGCTGTGCTGTCGTGCCTCAACTCGGGGATCTATGTCGCATCGCGCGTGCTGTTCACGCTGGCGGCAAAAAAGGATGCGCCGATGTGGATCGTGCAGATCGACAAACGCGGCGTGCCATCGCGGGCTATCCTGGTGGGCGCAGCTATCGCATGTGCGGCAGTCGCGCTTGAAGCGTTCTTTCCGAAGGAAATCTTCGGCTTCCTGATCAACGCGTCAGGCGCATTGATGATCTTCGTCTACATGCTGGTGGTGATTTCCCACCTCATGCTGCGGCCGAAAATCCCGAAGGAGAACCTGCATCTTGCGACATGGTTCTATCCGTTCAGCGGCTGGATCGCGCTTGCGGCAATGTCTGCGGTGCTGTTCGCAATGGCGGCGACGCCGGGACGGGATGCTGAACTGTTTGCGTCGGTTACCTGCCTCGTTGTGATCGTGGCGGCCTACTTCGTCTTTCGTCGCGGACGATCGACGTAGCGTAAAAGGGTAATGCGGGGCGCTAGCATCTGCGCAGGAACGGCGCCAATCTGCGTCAGCGCCGCAAGAAGCGCTGCATACGCTTGAGGGAATGAGTCATGCAAAATCTCGGCGAAGGTTCGCGTGAAGCGCGGACGTTTGACGCCATCGTGGTCGGCAGCGGCATCAGCGGCGGATGGGCTGCGAAAGAGTTGAGCGAGAAAGGCCTCAAGACGCTGGTGCTCGAACGCGGGCGGCAGGTGAAGCACGTCGAGGACTACAAGACGTTCAACATGAACCCGTGGGATTTCCGCTATGCTGGCGGGCGCACGCCGCAGGACGAGATCGACAAGCATTATCCCAAGCAGTCGCGCACCGGCTACACGATCAACGACCAGTGGAAGCATTTCTTCGTCAAGGATGACGAGCATCCCTATACCGAAGTGAACCGCTTCGACTGGATGCGCGGCTATCAGGTCGGCGGGCGGTCGCTCACCTGGGCGCGCCAGAGCTATCGCCACAGCGATCTCGACTTTGAAGCCAATGCCAAGGAAGGCGTCGGCGTGGACTGGCCGATCCGGTATGCGGACCTTGCGCCCTGGTACAGCTATGTCGAGAAATGGATCGGCGTCAGCGGCCAGACCGAAGGCCTGCCCCAGCTTCCCGATGGCGATTTCCAGCCTCCGATGGAAATGAACGTCGTCGAGAAGGACCTCAAGGCAAAGGTCGAAAGCAAGTTCTCCGAGAGGCGCGTCACCATCGGCCGCGCGGCGCACCTCACCAAGCCGACGGCTGAGCAGATGAAGATCGGCCGCGGCCAGTGCCAGAGCCGCAACCTCTGCATGCGCGGCTGCTCTTTCGGCGCTTACTTCTCGTCCAATGGCGTGACGCTGGTTGCGGCGGCGCAATCCGGCAACATGACCCTGCAGCCGGACTCGGTCGTGACCGCGATCCTGTTCGACAAGGCCGCAAACAAGGCGACCGGCGTTCGCGTTATGAATACCGAGACTAAAGCCGAAACAGAATACTACGCGAAGGTCATTTTCCTTTGCGCATCCGCGCTCAACACGACGTGGATCATGATGCACTCCAAGAGCGACCGCTTCCCGACCGGGTTCGGAAACGACTCGGACGAGCTTGGCCGCAATGTTATGGATCACCACTTCCTCGTCGGTGCGCAGGCCGACGTTGATGGCTATGAAGACCGCTACTACGCCGGCAGGCGGCCGAACGGCATATACATCCCGCGCTTCCGCAATCTCGGCGATTCCGCCACCAAGAAGAATTTCACGCGCGGTTATGGCTATCAGGGCGGCGCAAGCCGCACAGGATGGCAGAGGCTCGTTGGCGAAATGGGCTTCGGCAAGGAGCTGAAGGACGAGATCGAACAACCCGGCGACTGGACGATGGGGATCACGGCCTTTGGCGAGATCCTTCCCTACCGCGATAACCGGGTGACGCTGAACAACGATGTGAGGGATATTCACGGCCTGCCGACGCTGACCATGGACGTCACCATCCGCGAGAACGAGTTGAACATGCGGAAGGACATGCAGGTCGCTGCCGTCGAAATGTTGGAGGCCGCAGGCTTCAAGAATGTTAAGGGCTTCGATCGCACCTACGCGCCGGGCCTTGGCATTCACGAGATGGGCACGGCACGGATGGGGCGCGACCCCAAGACGTCTGTGCTCAATGCCCACAACCAGGTGCATGCCTGCACCAACGTCTATGTGACGGACGGCGCGGCGATGACGTCTGCATCGTGCGTGAACCCGTCGCTCACCTACATGGCGCTGACAGCGCGAGCGGCGGATCACGCCGTGAACGCGCTGAAGCGCGGCGAACTCTAGAGAAGCGGAGACAGGAACATGATGGACCGTCGCGAACTGCTTCACCGGGCTGCCATGATGCTGGGCGGCGCCATTTCCGCCAGCACGGCGGCCGGCGTTCTTGCCGGCTGTGTCGCAACGCCAGACCCAACAGCTTCGGGAGATATGGCCAAGTCCGGCTTCCTCAAACCCGGCGAGCTGGCGATCATCACGGCGATGGCGGACCAGATCATTCCGCGCACCGATACGCCCGGCGCGCTGGATGCAAACGTTCCCGCCTACATCGATCGCATGGCGAGTGGATTTTATAGCGACATCGACCGCGGCGTTCTGCGCGCCGGGCTGACCCAGGTCGCCACGGACACGATGGAGTTCCGCGGCAAGACGTTCAGCGAACTGTCGAGCGAAGATCAGATCACGCTGATGAAAAAATACGATCAGGCGCAGTATCAGCAGACGCGACAGAATACAGGCGCGCCGCCGCACTTCTTCCGGATGATCAAGGAACTGACCATCATCGGCTTCTGCGTTTCCGAACCGGGCGCGACGAAGGTAATGAAATACGCGCAGACACCGGGCGGGATGTATCGCGGCGACGTGCCGTATTCCGAAATCGGCAAGGCGTGGGCGACCTAGTTCAGTTCCAGTATCTCGATCTTGCGGAACGCAATCGGATTGCCTTCGCTCTGTAGCGAGATTGTGCCGCCATCGAGCATCAGCTTGCCGCCAGCCGCAGCGACTAACGGCTTGGAATTCGCCATGCGTCCTTCGGGGTCCAGCTGCACCGCCGAATAGGTGATCGTCGTCTGGCCGTTGACCTTCTGGGTCACGACGCCGGACGGCTGGACTTCCACTTCGAACTGGTTCCAGACGCCGTTGGGCCCGGCGGGGTTCGTGGAGTTGATGCAGTGCGTCGTGACCAACTGGCCATTCATCACGACGTTGGTGCCGGGTGAGCACATATTGCTGTTGAAGCGATCCTGCCCCGGCGCCTGGCCCAGAATCTGGGCTTCCACCGAAACCGGGAAGCTGTCGCCGACGGCCATGCCTTTCGGGTCTTCGCCGAAGATCATCACGCCGGAATTCGCGATGGCCCATGCGGGCGTATCCGCCGGGTGATCGGCCGCGAAGCGGTATTCGAAGCGCAGCCGGTAAGCCTTGAACGCCGTGTTGTAGAACAGGTGACCGAAGCGTTCGCCGAACTGGTCGTACTTGTCGTAGCTGACGACAATGGCGCCATCCTTGACGCTGAACGTGTCGCGATAGTTCTCGCCCAGCGGGAAACCGCGAATCTTGGGTGTCCATCCATCCAGCGTCTTGCCGTCGAACAGCGATTTCCAGTTTTCGCCGCCCTGCGGCATTGACTGACATGCGTTTGCTGCGAGCGCGATGGCCGCGACGGCAACAAGTCTTGCCCCTGTTTGCACGCTGTCCGCTCCCTCTTCCCGCGCCGTTCCGGTGGACAGGACTTGCCGCACTGGTAACACTCGATCCTAGAACATGAGCCGCGGCGGCGACAGACCGACGAGGCTCAAGGGAGGGCGCTAAGTGATTCAGGTTCGTCTCTTTGTGATGATGCTGCTGCAGCTCGCCATCTGGGGAGCGTATATGCCGAAGCTGTTCCCCTATATGGGCCAGCTGGGCTTCGAGGCGTGGCAGCAGTCGCTTGTCGGCAGCGCATGGGGCATCGCTGCGATCCTTGGCATCTTCTTCTCGAACCAGTTTGCGGATCGCAACTTCTCGGCCGAGCGCTTCCTCGCGGTGAGTAACATCGTCGGCGGCGCCGCCCTTCTGGGCTGCGCCTTCTTCACCGATTTCTGGTCTTTCTTTGGCGCCTACCTGGTCTTCAGCCTTGTCTATGTACCCTCGATGTCGGTCGCGAATGCCATCGCCTTCGCCAACCTGCGCGACCCGGCCGCCCAATTCGGCACGATCCGCATGGGCGGGACGATCGGCTGGATTCTCGTCAGCTGGCCGTTCGTCTTCCTGCTCAGCGCCGATGCCGGGCCGGAGCAGGTGCGCCTCATCTTCGTGGTTGCCGCCATCGTCTCGTTCGCTTTCGCAGCCTACAGCCTGACGCTGCCGCACACGCCGCCGAAACGCGATGCTGGCGACGCAGATCCGCTGGCGTGGCGCAAGGCGATCAAGCTGCTTGGCATTCCCTCGATTGCCGTGCTCTTCCTCGTCACCTTCATCGATAGCGTTGTTCACAACGGCTATTTCGTGATGGCCGATGGCTTCCTCACCAACCGGGTCGGCATCGACGCCAACCTTTCGATGATCGTTCTCTCGATCGGTCAGGTCGCAGAGATCGTGACGATGTTCGTGCTTGGTGCGGTGTTGATCAAGCTTGGCTGGAAAGCCACGATGATTGTCGGCATCCTCGGCCATGCTGCGCGGTTCCTGGCATTCGCCTTCTTCCCGGACAGCGTGCCGACCATCATTGCCGTACAGTTGCTGCACGGCATCTGCTATGCGTTCTTCTTCGCAACCGTTTACATCTTCGTCGACGCTGCCTTCCCGAAGGACGTGCGCTCGAGCGCGCAGGGCCTGTTCAACCTGCTCATCCTCGGCATCGGCAACGTGGCGGCGAGCTTCCTGTTCCCCGCATTGATGGTGCAATTCACCGTTGGCGGCGTCGAGCCGGGCACGACAGCCGTCGACTATCGCACGCTGTTCATGGTTCCGGCCGGCATGGCGGTTGTCGCCATCGTGTTGCTGGCCGTGTTTTTCAAGCCGGCCGAGCGGGCGCCCAGCGCCGCCGTACCTGCATAACTGGAGTGAGAAGAGATGGAGCGCATGATGACCAACCTCTCCCGTCGCAGTTTCGTTCAGGCGCTGTGCGCGACCGGCGCAGCGACGCCTCTCGCCGCCGCGTGCCAGGCCATGCAGGGTAACGCCATGCCCAGCGGACCATTCTTCGCAAGCCGCAACCTGCCGGTGGGCATCCAGCTCTACACGCTGGGCGACCTGATGACGAAGGACATGGACGGGACGCTGAAGCAGATCTCGCAGATCGGATACAAGTCTGTCGAGCTTGCCGGGTATCTGGGTAAAACGCCGAAGCAGCTGAAGGCCTCGTTCGACGCAGCCGGACTTGCCTGCACCAGCGCCCATGTCGGCATGGCCAAGGGAAGCGCGACAGAACCGAAGCTGCTCGACGACCTGTCGAAGGTTGCGGCGGACATGCACGTGATCGGCGCAGGCCATGTGATCTGCCCGGCGATGGCGGCGCCGAGCGACATCACCATTGCGCCAAATCCGGGCGAAGGCTTCCGCGTGATCAGCCGCATCGTGCAGGCGATGACGGAGGATCACTGGAAGCGCATGGCGCACCAGTTCAACGACATCGGCCGCAAGCTGAAGGCCGAGGGCCTCGCCTTCGGGTATCACAACCACAATTTTGAGTTCGTGAAGATCAACGGTCGCACCGGTTTCGATATCTTCATGCAAGAGACCGATCCGTCGCTGGTGACGTTCGAGTTGGATGTGGGCTGGGTGGCGGCCGGAGGGTATGACCCGGTGGAACTGTTCAACAAGTATCCGGACCGCTACTTCCTGATGCACGTGAAGGACGTGAAGCCTTCGACCCAAGCCAATATCGAGCTGAAGATGGATCCGACCGAGGTGGGCTCGGGACGGCTCGACTGGAAGTCGATCCTGCCGGCTGCCTACAAGTCGGGCGTGCGGAAATACTTCCTCGAGCAGGAAGCCCCTTTCGAAAAGGGACGGATGGAAGCTGCTGAAATTGGCTATAAGTACCTCAGCACGCTTGTGACCTGAGGACTGCTTATGAAGACCATGAAGGGACCCGGCATCTTCCTCGCGCAATTCGTGGGGCCGGATGCACCGTTCAATTCGCTGCCGACCATCGCGAAATGGGCGAAGGACAAGGGCTTTATCGGCGTCCAGATCCCGACCGGCGAGGCGTCTCTCTTCGATCTGCGCAAGGCGGCGGAAAGCGACGCCTACTGCGACGAGATCAAGGGCATGCTCGCCGATATGGGGATGCAGATCACCGAGCTCTCCACCCACCTTCAGGGTCAGCTCGTGGCCGTGCATCCCGCTTATGACACGCTGTTTGACGCCTTTGCGCCCGAGCAGGTGCGCGGCAACTCGAAGGCGCGGCAGGAGTGGGCTGTCGAACAGGTGATGCTGGCGGCGAAGGCTTCGCGGCGCTTGGGGCTTGATGCCAGCGTGACGTTCTCGGGCTCGCTGGCGTGGCCCTACTTCTTCCCGTGGCCGCAGCGGCCGCCAGGGTTGTTCGAGACTGCCTTTCAAGAACTGGCCAAGCGGTGGCTGCCAATCCTCAATGCCTACGAGGATGCCGGCGTCGATCTCTGCTACGAAATCCACCCGAGCGAAGATCTTTTCGACGGCACGACGTTCGAGATGTTCCTCGACCGCGTGAAGGGCCACAAGCGCTGCAACATCCTGTTCGACCCGAGCCACTTCTGTCTGCAGCAGCTCAACTATCTCGAATACATCGATCTGTACCACGAGCGGATCAAGATGTTTCACGTCAAGGATGCGGAGTTCAACCCGACGGGGCGGCAGGGGGTGTACTCCGGGTATGCTCCCTGGCTCGAAAGGGCTGGACGCTTCCGTTCAGTTGGCGATGGGCAGGTGGATTTTAAAGGCATCTTCTCCAAGCTCGCGGGTTACGATTACGAAGGCTGGGCGGTGCTGGAATGGGAGTGCTGCATCAAGCATCCCGAAGATGGCGCGCGCGAAGGCGCACAGTTCATCCGCGACCACATCATCCGCGTGACGCCCCGTGCGTTCGACGATTTCGCGGCGAGCGGCACCGACGAAAAAGCCAACCGCCGCCTGCTGGGACTGGACCGTTGAGACGCCTTCGCCTTGGCATGGTGGGCGGCGGAGAAGGCGCGTTCATTGGCGGCGTGCATCGCATGGCGGCGCGGCTGGATGGGCATTGGGATCTGGTGGCGGGGAACTTCCAGTCGGATCCGGAGAAGTCTGTCGCGTTCGGGCGCGGCATGGGTTTGGCCGATGACCGCTGCTATGGCGATTTCCGCACCATGGCGGCGAGCGAAGCGGCGCGGGCTGATCGGATCGATGCAGTTGCGGTGGTGACGCCGAACTCAACGCACCATGCGATCGCCAAGGCGTTTCTCGAGGCCGGCATCGCGGTGATCTGCGACAAGCCGATGACCACGACGCTGCGCCATGCAGACGATCTGGCGGATGTGGTGAAGCGCACCGGCCTGCCCTTTATCCTGACGCACAATTATTCGGGCTATCCGATGATCCGCCAGGCGCGGGCGATGATCGAGGCCGGCGAGCTGGGCGCCATTCGCGTTGTGCAGGCTGAGTATGCGCAGGACTGGCTGGCGCGCGAGCTGCCGGGAAACAAGCAGGCGGACTGGCGCGGCGATCCCGCGAAAGCTGGACCCGGCGGCGCGCTGGGCGATATTGCGACGCATGCATTCCAGCTGGCGGAGTTTGTCACCGGGCTGAAGGCCGAGACGCTGGCGGCGGATCTTTCGAGCTTCGTGCCGGGGCGAAAAGTCGACGACAATGTGAATGTCATGCTGCGCTTTGGCAGCGCGGCCAAAGGTATGCTGTGGGCGAGCCAGGTTGCTGTTGGCGCGGTGAATGGACTGAAGCTGCGCGTGTTCGGCGACAAGGGCGGCATCGAGTGGGCGCAGGAGACGCCGGAGACATTGCTGTTCACGCCGCTGGGTGAGCAGCAGCGCATCATCCGGCGAGGTGGAGCTGGTGTTACGGCGTCGGCGCAGTATGCGACGCGTGTTCCCGGCGGGCATCCCGAAGGCTATCTTGAGGGTTTCGCGCAGATCTATTCGGATGCGGCAGAGCTGGTTCGGGCGTATCATGACAAGCGCGAGCCCAATGCGTTCGCGAAGCTGGCGCCGGGGATCGCGGATGGTCTGCGCGGTGTGAAATTCATCGAGGCGGCGGTCGCCTCGCACGGCAACAATGGCGCCTGGACGCCGGTCTGAGGAGGCTTGAGATGCGGATAACTGGTCTTGGCATTGCGGCGCTGATGCTTGGCGCCTGCGGCGGCGAGCCGCCGGCAGCTCCGGTTGAGCCTGTTGCGGAGACGCCTGCTCCCGCGCCTGAAGTCGCCGGCCCCAACACGCTGACAGCCGAGCAGACCGCGCAGGGATGGAAACTGTTGTTCAACGGGACCGATCTGGCTGGCTGGAAATCCTACAAGAAGGATGCGCCGGGTGAGGCGTGGAAGGTTGAGGATGGCACGCTGGCTCTGACGGCTGGCGGCGCCGGCGACCTGATGACGGCCGAGGAGTTCGGCCCGTTCGAACTGTCACTGGAGTGGAAGATCGCGCCGAACGGAAACAGCGGCATCATCTATCTGGTGAACGAGGTCGATGGCGCGGACAACACCTACAATACCGGACCGGAGATGCAGGTGCTCGACAATGACGGGCACCCCGATGGCAAGATTCCCTCGCACCGCGCGGGCTCGCTCTATGACTTCAATGTGCCGCCAGAAGGCGCAGTGAAGCCGGTTGGTGATTGGAACGAAGCGGTCGTGCGCTTCACCGGTTCGGAGATCGAACACTGGCTGAACGGCGTGCTGGTGGCCGAGACCAGCTACGGCGACGATGCGTGGAAGGCCAAGGTCGCGGCATCGAAGTTCAAGCAGTGGCCGCCGTTCGGCACGTTCGCGAAAGGCCACATTGCGCTGCAGGACCATGGCGACAAGGTCTGGTATCGCAACATCAAGATCCG
>ERZ795044.1660-NODE-1660-length-19988-cov-4.504540_pt1 | contig 19988 bp, 18 predicted proteins | sample MGYA00375128_ERZ795044 | MGnify/ENA primary metagenome ERZ795044 (study PRJEB30173, sample SAMN05720213) | anaerobic digester metagenome | isolation source: active sludge of municipal wastewater-treating anaerobic digesters | place: USA | collected 2014-12-22 ... | reverse complement strand
AGCACATTGCCATCTTCCCAATCCACATCGCCAACATTATTTAAAGGGACCATCGCATTAGAAAGCGCCTTCCCTTTATTCAGGTGCGTTTCCGGAATGTCATTCATAAAGTAGGGATACAATCCTCCACGGAAGGGCCCATACCTCGTATAACCCATATCTGTAAGTGGAATCAGTCCTGTTGAATCATTGTCGCAATTTAATTCGAGTTGCGCATGAACAGACTGGTTGAGGCCTATGCAAAGTACAAGCAGGACCGCAACAGTTTGTAAACGGTTTTTCATTGTGTGTGTGTCTTAATATGCCCGGATTAAGGCCGAGGAGAATCTTAATCTATAACAAAAATACAATTCCTTATAAACTTGTCAAAACGTAGATATTTTGTGACATACCTTTTATCCACTACTGGTAAACAGCGCCATCTGACAAGCAACCGAGCACTTTATATTTACTGGACAGGATGGTTTGACAAGTTTCAGCATCCTCTTTGATAACCCTGAAAGGGAATTTTCCGCTACTGTGAATGAACCAGATATCGTCATCTTGCTTGCGAATAAATCCGGTATGATTATCCAGGCCGATAATATACAATCTGTCACCATGATGCCGGATAAACGAAAACATTGTATCCTGCTCAACTGCATTGTAGCGGGTAATAAAGGTTTCCTGAACCTGGTTTTTAATCATCTCTTCAGAAGCACATTGTGCCATTTGAATCCGGTCAACGGGCATATGCATGTCTTCAATAAGTGTGGTAACAAAATAGCCACAGGCAATGGCGCCTTCACCCGGAATTTGTGACGTGCCGTTAAAATCCCATTTTGTACCAAGCCAATAGGGAAACAGGGTGTCGAAAGCATGTAACATTTCCTGCGGTGTTTCAGGTGTAGATAATTGCAGCTGTATTTTTGCATAATCAGCTGCACTATAACTGGAGCGATACCACGGTGCTAAAAAGGGATAAGTATATATCATCCATCCCAAAATGCCCACGGCCATCAGGCTAAGCACCAAACATATGCGCAAAAAAGTTTTCATGGTTAGCATCAGTTCCAGGTGCATGTGTGAAACACCTGATGGCAGGCCATAGGGTTTAGAAAATTTATAGATTGGTTGAGTTAAATATAAGACCTTGTTACAAACGCTGGCAGATACATTTTTTCTTATGTCTGCCGTAATTTTTTTCAGGACTGATACACATCAATCAGTTGACGGGTCAGGGTCGATTTATCAAAACGTGCTGCCTGTATGCGGCCTTTATTAATCATCTCCGTGCGTAATTCCGGATGCTGAATGGTTTTGCTGATCATTTGGGCAATGTGTGCTGCATCAGCCGGATTAAAATACAATGCGGCATCACCACCCACTTCAGGGAGGCTGCTCACATTTGATGTAATAACCGGACAACCAACTACCATACTTTCTAAAATTGGAATACCAAAGCCTTCATATAAACTTGGGTAAATAAAGAGTAAGGCTTTTGCATATAAAGCAGGCAAATGTTCAGTAGGCACATCCTGTAAAAACAGAAAATATTTTTCCAGATGATCAGATACCATGGCTGCTTTTACTTCATCAGCATATCGCTTTCCTTGCCCAACAATTACACAAGGAATTCTATCTGATTCAGCCAAATGTTTATAAGCATGTACTACAGCTAACAGATTTTTTCTTTCTGTAACAGAGCCCACATACAACATAAACTGATTGGGTAAGGAATAAGTTGCAGGCAATGGTGCCGGCTGTCGGTAAAACAAATCATCACAGGTTTGATAAATGACCTGAATGCGTTCCGGGGCTGTGTGGTAAGTGGCTACAATATCCCGTTTAGTGCTTTCACTTGCCGCTACAATCACGTCGGCATGGTTTACCGCAAACTTGGTTTTTAGTTCATAAACTGTTCTGTCGACACCCGGGTAGTGATGTGGAAATAATCCAAATATTAAATCGTGAATGGTAACTACGCTTTTTACATCGGCCTTATTGATGCTGAAGGGCAATTCATTGCTCAGGCCATGGAACACATCAATTTTATGCTTAATCATGTCCCGGCGAATGCCAAAGCTTCTCCATACCGACCCTCTGCCTACAACAGTTTGCACTTGTGCGCTTGTTTCAAAAGGCAGGCGGTGACTGGCATTTGGTGTAAACAGGAAGTACTCGTGCTCAGGGTATAGCGCAGCCAGATTTTTGACGACAGCTCTGCTATAATTGCCTAAACCGGTGGCATTCTGGAATATTCTTTTCGCATCAAATCCGATACGCATAGGGCGAAGATACGGTATAGTACATAAAAAAGCCCCGGTCTCCTCTCCCGGGGCTCGTGTGTGTAAGCGGGATCTACTTAATAGATCACATACTTACCCGACTGGCTGGCATCGCTGCCTGTCAGTTTATACATATAAATTCCTGCCGGCAGGTTTCCTTTTTCAATTGTGAAACGGTTGCCGTTTGTTTGTTGCATACTGATTGTATTTCCATTGATATCGGTAAGCACCAATGTAAATGCATTGCCATTCGGATTATCGAAGGTCAGCTCAGCTGAAGTATTGAATGGATTTGGCTGCAGCATTACCTGGAATGGATTTGTTGTGTAGAACTGAATATCACTTGGATCTTCAATTAAAACACAATTGTCGGTTAAGGCGGTTACCACTTCTTCAAAATCATCATTCACAGCAGCCGTAAAATGTTTGATACAAATATTTGCCGGATAGGTAGCTGTATAGAAAATTCTGAATGTAGGTATAGGTTCAAAATGCACCTGATATGGAATTTCATCATATCCTAAAGCGATTACCTCATCATCTGTGTATGACAATCTGAAATCAGAAGCATATGTTTCAGGACACAAATTGGCAACCGAATCAATCGTGATACCTTCCATGGTAAATTGCGTCGCCAGAACACGGGCACTTGGATTCAGACTATAAATATCCAGATAATTAAACATCGGATTAATAGCACCAATGCTGTAAGTAACGGTATCTGAAGTATTCATTAATTCAATAGGGAGACTACATAAATCGGCATCATGCGAAAAGCCTAAAGCCTCGTTAGCACAACCCATTACCAAGGCCGCATCAACCACATCAATATGGCTATCGTTATTCGCATCGTTACAAATATCTGCAATGATGGTATTGTCTAGAATTTCTTCCACATAAATACCGACATCGTCGTGCTGACGGGTAGTATCCAAATTCACATCACCGAGGTCATGCCATCCGTTGCAATTGCCTTCGCAGTCGTATTTAGCTGTCCCCCATATTTCGCCAAGGCAATCGATAAAAGTTGGGCAATCATCTACCATTTCGGCATTAATTACGCCATCTACATCGCGCCAGATATTAATACAACGCGAACGCCAGTTGTTCGACAAATTGGTTTCTACTCGACCATCCACATCCGGGTGATTGGTCCAGTTAACACGTGCAACAAATGTATAGGTGCCATCCGGAACATCGGTAATATCAATCCATTGACCGCCTGTGCCTAATCCGTACACATCATAACAACCGGAAGATATACCCATATCAGCACCGGTATATCCACCCATGCCACACAAATCCATTACAGCAAATCCATTTTTATGGCCAACTGGAATTTCATTTCCGAGACTATCGTACAATAAGTACTCACCGTAATCGATATAGTGATTATGTCCGTGACAAGGATCAAAAACAAGGAATGGATTTTCAGCAGCAGTTCCGATATGATAATCTTCATCGCCGAGGTTCCATATTTTAATACCGAATTTAATGATGGTGCGCATACCGCTTCCGGTAAGTGAGCCTTCTTCGATATAACATTCGTTATAGGCGGCATCCGCATCTATAGTTCCGATTTGAAAATCTGATCCCCAGCCTGCGCCGATATCTCCATCAAAATACGTTTCATCTAAAACAAGATCCGGACCTGTAGGACAATCGGGGTTACCCGGATATATACAGCTGCCATCATTTACCATAGCCAGCGGATTATAATTACAGGCATATGGATCGGTGCAGCCAGCTGGTTCGCCAATATAGGTAAGAGCCCACTCGATAGATTCCCCAACGCAATCTGTTTCAGCATCACCTATGCGGATGTATATTTCGTCGCCGGCATTCAGGTTAGCTAACAATCTGGCCAAAAAATCGCAATAATCATCATTGTAGCCAAGTGTTCCTTCTGCCAATTCTGAGGGTACGAGACCATCGCAATAACTGTAGATATAGATTTTGGTATCGCACACATTGCCGAAACCACAAGTAGTGATCTCGTAGGTGCCTGAAGTTGGCACATTGAATACATACCAATAATCAGGTTCAGGCGCTGTGTAGGTGCCTGCTGTTACCGGAACAGCGGTGGCGCAATCCTCCCCAACAAAAAGAGGAGCGGCCTGAAGTTCTTGTCCGGCAAGCAAAAGCGCTAAAATACATGTGTACACAGGGAAAAACGGAGGAGTACGTTTGATTGTCATTCGGCTGAGTTTTCTACCCTAAATATACGATTTTCTCAATTCCAAGCATAAATATGCATAGCATAGAGCAAAAATGCAGAGCCAGGATTAGCCTTTTTGAGCCAGCGCCGCGGCCACTGCAGCAATCACCTTGGGGGCGTTTCCGATGTAAATCTGTTGATCAATGATAAATACCGGACGTTTGAGAAAGGTATATTCTTCCAGGATATACTTGCGATAATCTTTTTCGGTAAGTGCCATCTGATTAAGTCCAAGTGCCCTGTACTTAAGCGCAACCCGGCTGAATAAAGCCTCATAACTCCCAGCCAGTTTTTTCATGGCATCTAATTGTTTGGCTGTAATGGGTTCCGTTTTAATATCCTGCAATCGAAAGGGAAAGCGATTTACCTTCAACTCTTTCATTATTCTGGCACAGGTGCTGCAGGAGGAGAGATAATATAATTCCATCATATCAACCGGTTACATTTATAAAGTTGATTCATCTTCATTTGACAGAACTCGCGAACGAAGTACTTTGTTCACCGTAATGCTATTATTAATCTCAAATCCAACAAGCAACACGAGCGAATTGAGGTTGATCCATAACATGAGCACAATCAGTGTTCCGATAGAGCCGTACACTTCATTATATAAAATCAGGTTGTTAGCCACATACCCAAATATCAGCGAAGCCAGGATGCTCATCACCGTGGCAAACGTGGCTCCGGGTGTAATAAATCGCCAGCGGGCTTTTACGGCCGGACCATAATAATAGATGAATGATATCCCCAGAAAAAACAACAATAGTAAAATGGCATATTTCACTAACGTAATAAACCAGACACCGGTGCTGTCTTTCCAATTGATTAAATCGCCAATCCAATCAACAAAATGGTCGCCCATAATAATCATGATTAACGATGCAATAAACAGGAGGAATAAATATAAAGTTAATCTCAGTGCGGCGAATCTGTTTCTCCAAAATCCTCTTCTGGCATAAATCGCATGTTCCTTGTTGAAGGTAAGCAACAACATCCTAACGCCATTTGTGCTGAAGTAAAATGCCAGAATAAAACCTAAGGATAATAAACCACCGCGTTTAATACTGGTAATACCTGTAATGGTGGATTCCAAAAAAGAATAACCGCTATCAGGTAAAACACCCTGAAAGAATTTATGAATACTTAAATCAAGTCCCTGTATTGGAATATACGGGATGAGCGTAAACAAAAAGATAATACTGGGAAAAATGGCCAGCAGGAAATTAAAACTGATGGCTGCTGCGCGCACAGGAAGTTGATCGCGTCTGATTTCCTGCCGAAAAAACACAACAACATCGTAAATAGGTATCCCCGCGAAACCCGGCAAACTGGTACGCTGCGTAAACCCAATAAATTTTGCATATTTACTGCGTGCGAGTCGGCGAAAGGCTTCAGGTATCGGGTTCATAAAGTTAACCGGCGCAAAGTTACCGAATTTACCGGCTTCCTCCTGTTCAGATGGCACGCAGCTTTTGACCCAGCATGACCACCTCCTTTTCGGCAGGATAATAGCGTTCAAGATAATCGAGTTCAACACGCGCCTTACTTTTTTGTCTCGACTGGATATAGAGCTCTGTTAACTTCAAACGGGCTATCAGGTAATCCGGATTTAATCGGATGGCATTTATATAACAGGATTCTGCCTGTTGCATATCTCCTCTTGCACTCAGCAACACACCCAGATTATTCCATGCTTTTTCATACTGCGGATTTTCAGCAATGATTTTTCTGTATAATGCTTCACCCGCATTTACATTACCTGTAAACACGAATGCCGTTGCTTCCTTAAACAGAAAATCCAGATTAAGTGGTTGCTGTTCAACGGCATACTGGAAATAGGTCAAGGCTTCTGCAAATTTTGCTTTACCTAAATACGCCTCACCAATTCTGTAGGCTGTCCACGCATCCACATCATCCATCTCAGGTGCCATGCCAACAATCCGGTCGTAATCATTCGTCAGATAATATAAATGTATATTTACCGCACGCAGCGCATCTGACATCTTACCGGCTTTTTTAATGTAATAGCGCGCCGAATCCAGTAAGGATGGGTCTTTGGTAAAACTTTCATAATAATGCAGATAGCCCCGTGCCATCGTGATAGGTTCCGGATGCACATCTGTCAAACATTTTAAACCCTGAAATGTGCCTTCTTTTTTAATGCTTTCTTTTCCGGGAATCTGAATTTTATGGTCACTGATGGATACATGCGGAATGTCAACAGAACCAGATTTCGGCAAGTGACAACTGCTGCAATCATCCATTATTGCATTTCGCTCTGCAACAGGTGCTTTGCAGGTGGTTGTATTTGGGGTATGACATTGTTTACATGGCGCATTAAATTGCTCACGCGGTGTTTCCTTTACCGTGAGGTGCGGATTATGGCAGGTAATACAACTTATTTTTTGTGATGTAATATAACATTTCGATTGCAATAACCTGTCGGCCTGAGACGCCATTAAAAATTTATCATTCGCACCATCATACACCGGTAAAAACACATTCCAATGATCGCTTATCTGATCGCCCGGTTTAAAATCAAAAAAACTTGAACCGGGATGCAATACGTTCACACCCTGCAAATGACAGCGCATGCACAATTGATTTTGCAATGCAGTCGATAATTTTCGCGGATTTACAATACTATAATCTGTCTGCCTGGCTGTATCAACCAATTTTCCGGAACTCACCTGCGCAATATGTAAACTGCCGGGGCCATGACACCGTTCGCAATCAATACCGGAGGGCACTTTTGAATATTTATTCACCGAACCTGCCACCAAATCAGGTAATCCATTATGACAGGTCATACATTCAGCTTCAATGACCCGCGAAAAACGCGAATTAAATCCACCTGACATCCCGGGTGCTAAATCCCATTGTTTCTTTTGCGTATAAAATGTAATCGGCGCCTGATACAAATATCCATTTACCTGCAGCATATGCGAATTCGTGTGCTGTCCGCTGCCAATAATATAATCGATGCGTTCTGTGCGTTGATGAATCGTATCGGCTCCGTCTAAACGAAATTCCATGATCATCAGGTGATCATCCTTCCAGAAAGGGCGGTAATAGAAATTGTTTACGCTGTCATACACAATAGCATGTTCATCAAAAATACCTGCACTTTTTTGACGAGTAGCTTTATCAAAACTCAAACCCATTCCGGTATGCACAAATGTGGCGTGCTTATCGGCATGGCACAATTTGCACGTTTCCATTCCCACATATTGAACCGTATCATTTTGATTGAGCCACTCACTCTCCTCATCCCGCACATCCTCATCAGCACCACATCTGGTGAGTAAGGCCATTAAAGTCCCCAGTGAAATAATAAGTACCAGCGAACGCATGTGGTGTAAAAATAGTGCTATATGCCGAAAACATACTTATCGTAAAGGTTTTGGGCAAGATGTATGTACAGTCGCACAGCGCATGGTTCTGACCCGCATTGTTGTTCCGGTCACGTGCGTCCGTTACGCTTCGTGTACCCTGTCGTGTAACTGAGGTACGATCAGGTATCTAAGAACACGTTTTTCCAACGCGGTTCAGGGATCATGCACGACGCCCGTTTGCCGAACCAACGATATCGGTTTCGCGCCACGAAGCGATAAACAGGGTCTCGTATAAACGCCGGAAAAACAAATAGGGCTTGCAAAAGCGGATATGGAAATCGCAATTTTCCGGCAATGCGCAGAACAGCGCCGGAATAGGTATAAAACTTTCCTTTTTCGTACAGAATTATACTATCTACATCTCCCGAAAAAGCATGTTCCAGAAAAAAATTTTGTGCAAATGCACCTTGCAGGGTAGCCATTTTAAAATACTGCGACTTATCATTATTCAGTACACGTTGCACTGAGGCATTGCATAAATTGCACACACCGTCAAAAAAGATAATGGCTTCAGGTTCTGTAACACTCATCCCGGAAACTTCGCCTGCCATTCGAGCATGCCGCCAATTAAATTGCGTACGTTCGTAAAGCCGGATTGCATCATCATCATTTTAGCTGTATTACTCCGCACTCCGGAGCGACAATGCACTATAATTTCACGATCTTTTTCATCGTCGAAATCATACATCCGCATAGGCACGGTGCTTAAAGGAATATGCACTGCACCAATATTAAATTCCTGATATTCATGTTGTTCGCGCACATCGATAATGAGCAAATCTTCACCTGCATCCATGCGCTGTTTTAATTCTTCTACTGTAATGTCCATATGCCTGTAGTATGCTGAATTTATTGCCTGATAAAAGTAGTTGTAAAATACATGCCTGAGCGCGTATCCACGAGGCGTGCAATATATAATCCCGAAGGTAAATCGTAAATGGAAACAACACCATTCGATATTTCAGTGCGTTGAACAATGGCACCTGCGCGATCAAAAATATCTACGGTATACTGGCTTTCCGGCAACCCGGCAAACTGCAATTGCGATTCGGCAGGATTTGGGAAAGCGGTAATGTGATGTTGTTGCGCTGCAGGTTCGCCGATGGTATTAAACATGGAATAATTTCCTCCAACCTGCGGGCGAATCATAACAGCGCCGCTCAGGGCAGATTTTTGCCAAACAGCACCTACATTAAAATACACATCGTCTTTCGCGTCAGAATTCGCATCAAAACCGACATTCAAAAATTCTTCCTGACTCTGCAGCCATCCCACATAAAAATCGCCATCAACTACAACCGGTGTTGGATTACCCAGGAAGTCGACCAGTTTATATACATAAAATCCGTTCAGACTATCCACATATTTTGGCGTCAGAAAATCGTTTTGAAACACAATATTTTCATCGCCGGAGGCACCTGTTGTATCAATATTATCCCATACCATCAAACTGAAAAATAAATCACTTTTGCTGCCATCTACATAGGCCCAGTGAATATAAATTTCTTTCAATGTATCTGGTTCATTGGCGAAAAAATGCATAGCCAGTTTAGCGCCAGTTCCTACAATCGCATAGGCGCGTTCAGCGGTTCCGTCATCGTAGGCATAATAATTATAAAAAGCTTGGTCATGCACCAAAGTATCATTCCTGCGATACACGTCACTGGCTCCATCTACTGAATAAGTAAATCGAAGTGTTAAACTATCATCATCATATCCGGGTGTACCGGCAGGCACTTCAAAGGTTGAATAACTGTTGTAATTAATACTAAACGGATCAAAATTAACGGATACCGGGAAAGTGGCGGGCACAACGGTTGCTCCACTGTATTTTTCGGTAACACCATATTGATGTGATGTATTAATAATTGTATTGAAATTATTATACATAAATACACCGTGTTCCGCAGCTAATTCTTCATCCTGATGATTTTTGAATTGATTCCACGGCATCTGTCTGTAATCTTGCAGGTAAGGTTCCGGCTCATACATAATGGCTACATCACGAAAGAGGGTATCATTATACGTACGATCATCATCTAACAGCACATAATCGATATGCCAATGATCATTATTTCCATTTACTCCGGCCCAGTTACGGAAACGGAAACTGAAACCATCATAATGGTAATCATCCGCAACCGGAATCATGGCTAATTGAAAAGATTGCGGATCATCGCCATTCAAATTAACCGTTGACCATACCTTATCCCAATGGCCATCGGCATCTTTAAACTCCAGAATTAATGAGTCCTGATTATTTGGAAATTCACCAAAACCGCCCGGCTGATAATAAAAACTTAAATACACGCTATCCGTAATCGGGCCGCCAAGAAAAATATTTCTGCTGGTTAAAAAATCTGCCTGCGACAGCGACGACGCCTCATTGTAAGGTTTTCCATGTTTATCGATACCATCGAGAGTAACCACGCCATAGGTAGGTGGCAGTGTTGGATAGGTGATATTGACAAAGGCATTTGAATCCACCCAATAAACCGACGATGGGTAAATAGATGAAACCATCTGTTCTATAGTATCGCCACAATCTGTAAGTGCGCCGTCGACAAACACATATCTGCCGGAAAAATCATCCTGAAATGGCAAACACAAAGTATCGCGGCTTTCAACAATCGTTCTGCTGCCGGCATTACCTTTTTGTTGCATTAATTGACTATTTACCTTCAGGGGTTTTAAGATTTCCTGACCGTGTAAGGTTGAAAGGGAAATCATGGCAGTAAACACCAGGAAAAGTCGCAGAGAGGAAATAAGTTTTTGCATACCCATCAAATTAATCCGGTTCCTTTTCCGGCGCTTCTTCTGAATTTAACATTCCGGCATCATCCGTAATCCAGATATCAATCATTGATCCTAAATTAACGGTTTTATCCAATTCGGCCGTTGGGAACTGTCTATATACCAACGCATCCGAGCTGTCTTTTATGCTACCGGAAGCGATAACTGTGCCCAAAGAGAGTTCTTTTAACTGAATCAGGTTAATCGCTTCAATGTATGAAAGGCCCCGCAGGTCGGGAATTGTAATTTTTGTATCGCCCAGGCCGTTGCCTAAAACGAGGTCAATTTTTGAGCCTTTGGCGATTTTGGTGCCGGGTTTCAGGCTTTTGCGTTCGCCATGCAGGCGCATATCGAGGAATACATCGCGATATTCAAATGGCTTGTAAATGATATCTCCAACTTTAAGTCCGTGACTTTCCAGTATTTCGCGCACACTCACCAAACTGGTGCCTACTTCAAATCGCGGAATATCGGTTTTAGGCGGTTGGGCCATATTCACCGTAACGTATATCGTACGGCCACTTTTCACTTTCGCATCCGGTAAAGGATCTTGGTTGAGGATGGTAAGCGGACGTTCGTCAGGGTCAAAGGTGCTGTCCATAACGGCATAAGCCAAATCGAGGTTATCCAGCGCATCAAAAGCTTCTGTTGTGGTTTTGCCTATCAGGTCAGGAACTGTCTGACTTTCACCGTGTCTGGAATACTGTTGAATAAAGAATAAGACGGCCCATAATAGCAACACAGCAGCCAGTACAGCACCGAACATGTTTATCCAGAACAACTTGGTGGTAAAGAACCGCAAAATACCCGGATTTTCGGGCGAGGTCGAACTTTTCTTTTTACTCATGCGCTAAGGGGCCAAAGTTACTGAAATTCAATGGTCATGAGCGGTCGAAACGCGCTTCTTCTATCAGTCGACTAAAAAATTCACCTAAAGTCAGGCCTGAGGCGATGGCCATTTTCGGCACAATGGATGCTTCGCTCAACCCGGGTACTGTATTTACTTCCAGAAAATGGGGTATCCCATCGCGAATGATATAGTCGATACGCACCACACCGCGGCACCGCAACACGCGATAAATTCGGGTGCTAAATTCACGCACGAGTGCTGCTTCTGTATCCGGAATTGGTGCCGGAATTAACTCATCACTTTCGCCGGCGATATATTTTGCCGTATAATCAAAAAAATCATGTTTACCGGTCACAACCTGGCAGATGGGTAAAGTGATTACCTCTTTTTCATAATGATAAACGCCACAGGTAACTTCATTGCCTGTTAATCCCTCTTCCACCAGCACCTCTGTATCAAATTTGAGGGCTTCTGCAATCGCATGCGGCAGGTCTTTAAAATCTTTCACTTTCGACACCCCGTAACTCGAGCCGTTGTTATTCGGTTTTACGAAAACCGGCAGTTGAAAATGTGCCGTAATTAATGCTGTTTTTTCAGCCTCGTCAACACCCTTGGTAACCAATACACCTTTTGCCATCGGTATGCCGCTCTGGCTTAGCACCTGCTTTGTCCAGTGTTTATTAAAGGTCAGTGCTGAGGTTGCCACCGAGCAATTTGTATATGGGATGCCGAGCATATCGAGATAGCCTTGTAATTTACCATCTTCACCCGGACTGCCATGAATGGCGTTAAATACGGCATCAAACTGCATATCGTTGCCCATCCAGTTAAAGCTAAAATCGCTGATATCAACGGGTGTATGGTCGGGTTCAATAAACCAGCCTTCAGGATCGATAACCACTTTAAACACATTGTAAGGCGAATCTTCCAGATTCCGGGTTACCACTTCGCCACTTCCGAGCGAGATATTTCGCTCTGCAGTAAAGCCACCGCATACGACGGCAATATTCTTTTTCATTCAGGCAAATTAACGGCAAAGGCCAGAATTGAAGTATCTCAGTTGTAAACAATGCCGCGTTATAAAAATAAAAAAGGCGCCACTGGATGCGGCGCCTTCAGGGTAGTATTTGATTCTCAGATGTGCAATTTCGCTTTTTTGGCCAGCAATTGATCCGGCGTTTCGGCATGTTCAGGATCTGGAAGACAACAGTCAACCGGACAAACCGCCGCGCACTGTGGTTCTTCGTGGAAACCTTGACACTCAGTACATTTATCCGGCACGATGTAATAAACATCATCAGCAATAGGTGCGTTTTTTTGGTCAGCGTCCATGCTGCTGCCATCCATTAAGGTAACAGCGCCTTTAACGGTTGTTCCATCAGAAAAAGCCCACTCTACGCCGCCTTCATAAATTGCGTTATTCGGACATTCAGGTTCGCAAGCGCCACAGTTAATACAGTCAGAAGTGATATGAATTGCCATAAATCGTTTTATTTAATTTTACACGGTCAAATATATGGGCAGGCCTCGCACATTTCAAAAAAGTAAGGGCATAATTGGGCGTATTTATACAGATTCTAAATAACAAGTAATGACAAGTATAGGGCATACCGTGCAGGAAAGGATACAAGCGCTCACCGATTTTGGGAAATTGCTCACACCCGACAATCAGGAACTGGCCCTTATCCTTCAACGCACCACAGCGCATAATGGGTGGTTTGATCATACATCTGTATGGCAGATGCTGAATAGTTTCCGCGAGCAGTTTTTTCAGGAAGCATTATTACAACAATGGATGTCAGGTTACAGTGTTGCTGAGTCGCCTAAAGAGGTTGGCCTGGTATTGGCAGGCAATGTACCTTTTGTGGGCATGCATGACATCTTATGTGTATTGATGAGTGGTCATATTGCACAAATAAAATTAAGCAGTAAGGATGCACACTTTTTTCCGTGGATGCAGCAAAAACTGGAGCAGCTTTTACCGGAACTTGGCAAACGCATGCATTTTGTGGAAAGATTAGCTTCGTTCGATGCAGTAATTGCGACCGGCAGCAATAATTCGGCGCGTTATTTTCATTATTATTTTAATAACTATCCGCATATTATTCGCAAGAACCGCACTTCGGTTGCCATCTTACATGGCGATGAAACTGCTGAAGATATCATTGCGCTGGGACGGGATGTATTTTCATTTTATGGATTAGGCTGTCGCAATGTGGGAAAAGTATTTGTGCCGCAATCATTTGACAAACAAGTATTATTCCGCGATTGGGCCTCTTATGAATGGGTGATAGAAAATACAAAGTATAAGCACAATTACGATTATAATCGCGCATTGCTTTTATTAAATAAAACGCCATATCTCACCAACGACTTTTATATGTTGGTTGAATCAGAACAGTTGTTTTCTCCTTTATCTGTTTTATTTATGGAAACGTATGCCAATGCGGATGATTTGCAAATAAAATTAGATGCTATTGCGCCGGATTTACAATGTGTGGTTTCATCGCGACCGGGCAACACCCCATTCGGCGCTACACAGCAACCGGCTTTAGGTGATTATGCCGATCATATGGATACGATGCAGTTTTTGCAATCGCTTTAAGCGCACATTTTTTTAATAGCCGCAACCAGCATATCTAAATCAGCCGTTGAGGTATATACATGTGGTGCAATGCGCACGCCGTGAATATTTTCCCAGTTAATAGCCACGCAATGAATGCCATAATCCTGCATCAGTTTTGTAGCGATATCAGCTGGTTCTAAACCAGAAATGGAAAAATTGGCAATCGCACAACTAAAGGCAGGATCCATATGCGTATTCAGCATAAATTTAGGTAACCCTAAACACTGGTTCACCCAATAATTTTTCAAATAACGCAAGCGCTCTTCTTTTCTTTGTGGGCCTATCATCATATGAAAATCGATGGCATTGGCGATGGCATATTCTATCGGAAAAGACCGGGTGCCGAGGTTTTCAAATTTGCGGATATTATTTACATCCTGCGTATCCGGTGCACCCATCAACGGCCAAACTTTATGAATTTTTTCTTTTTTAATCCACAGCATCCCGCTACCCACGGAGGCACTCAGCCATTTGTGTAAACTGGTACCATAATAATCGCCGCCCAATTCAGGAACAGAAAATTGAAAATGCCCAAATGTATGCGCACCGTCTATCATCACCTCCGGACCTTTGGCATGAATGGCATCTGCAATGGCGCGTACCGGATTGATGTGACCGGTCCAGTTGATGATATGATTTACCTGCACCAATTTGGTACGGTTGGTAATTTGTATCGTATATCTTTTTACAAGTTCTTTTGTATCATTTGTCGGTAAATCCAGGTCAATCCATTTTAAAACAATGCCGTCACGTTTTTCGCGTTGTTTCCAGGCATTAATCATATTCGGATAATCTTGTCTGGTAAGCAGTACTTCATCACCCGGTTCAAAATCCAATCCGAAAATAATATTATCGAGTGCTTCAGTTGTATTTCGGTTGATGGCAATTTCTTCCGCATCAGCTCCTGCCAGTGCAGCGATTTTTTTTCGTAGTCCTTCCCTACCCTTATCCAGCACCTGCCACATATAATAGCTTGGTCCTTCGGCGGTGAGTTTATTGTATCTGTCAACAGCATCCTGCACTACTTTTGGGGCAGGACTTACACCGCCATTGTTTAAATTAATGATGGTTGCTGAAGTAGTATACGCTTCGCGGATAGTGTTCCAAAATGTTTCGTCGGAGGCCACGTCTGCAGCAGATAAATTACTGACGCGGTCGATCTGTGCTTTTAATTCTTCCGAAAAAATTAAATCAGCGAAACCGGCAGTAGCGGCCAGCATGGCTGAATGTTTGAGGAAATTTCTTCTCCCTGCCATAAGGTTGTGGATTCATCCGCAAGATACAGAAACTTCCTGCAAAATGAAACTGCGTTGTTACCGGTAAGAAAGGAATACTGATGCTCAGCCTAAAACGATTTCTTTCACCTTATCGACAACCGTATCAATTTCTTCCATGGTGTTGAATTTGGAAAAAGAAAAACGCACGGCAGCCGATTGTTCTGGACGATTGAGCACAGCAATAACATGCGAGCCCACATTACTTCCGGAGCTGCAGGCACTTCCCCCGCTTGCCGCAATACCGGCTATATCCAGATTAAAGAGTAGCATATCATTTTTTTCTGACGGCGGAAAGTTTACATTCAAAACAGTATACAATCCATCAGCCGGACAATTAAACAGGATGCCCGGAATTTCTTTCTCCAGCCGGTTGGCCATGTGTGTGCGCAGACTGCGTATATAGGTTGAGGTTGTATCTAATTCGGCATAGGCCAATTCAAGTGCTTTAGCCAAACCGATAATGCCATATAAATTTTCAGTACCGGCGCGCATATTGCGTTCTTGTGCGCCACCATGAATCAAAGGTTTAATTTGTGCATCGCTGCTGATATAAATAAAACCAACACCCTTAGGTCCGTGGAATTTATGTGCTGCACATGAAATAAAATGCACTTTTACCTGCGATAAATCCAATGGATAATGTGCAATCGTTTGCACGGTATCACAATGGAAATAAGCCTCATATTGTATGCACAAATTACTTACCCGTTGTATATCCAGTAATACGCCAATTTCATTATTGGCATGCATCAGACTTACTAAAGTTTTGCCTTTTTTTTCAGCAAGCAATTGTTCGAGATGTGCGTAATCAACAGAGCCGTCAGGTAATAAGTGTACCCAGGAAAGTTGAATCTGACCTGATTTTGCGAGTGCCTCAACCGTATGTGTAACAGCGTGGTGTTCGATAGAGGATGAAATGATATGTGTTACCCCTAAATCGCGCACACTGCATTGTATGGCCATATTATTGGCTTCAGTTCCACCGCTGGTAAAAAAGATTTCACCCGGCGACACATGGAAAATACCAGCTATTTGTTTTCTGGCGCGTTCGATGGCGGCACGTGTTTCGCGGCCCAAGGCGTGTATGGAGGAAGGATTGCCATAATGATGCTGCATAAACGGCAGCATGGCATCCACCACTTTTGGGTCGAGGGCTGTTGTTGCTGCATTATCGAGGTAGATGTGCATGGTTACAGTTACTGTTTTAGGCTGAACTTATTTCATCAACATACGAATATCATCCATCATTTTACGGTTGATATTTTCTGCTGTTGTTTTAGTTGAACTTTCGGAATAAATGCGAATAATCGGTTCTGTGTTACTGGCACGCAAATGCACCCAGTCGCCATCCATTTCAATTTTCAATCCGTCTTCCTTATTCAGTTTTTCTTTTTTATATTTTTCTTCCATTCCGGCCAGAATCGCCTGCACGTTTGTTCCTTCTGGTAATTCAATTTTATTCTTAGCCATAAAATAATTCGGATACTCTGCGCGCAATCTCGAGCATGATTTTCCGGAACGGGCTAAATGCGACAGGAAGAGGGCGATGCCAACCAGCGCGTCGCGACCATAGTGCAATTCGGGTAAAATAATACCGCCGTTGCCTTCACCGCCTATTACGGCATGTACTTCCTTCATTTTGCGCACAACGTGCACTTCACCTACCGCACTTTGATGGTGCACGACCTGATATTTTTTCGCTACATCGCGGAGCGCTTGTGTGCTGCTGAGGTTGCTCACCACATCTCCTTTTTTATGCTGCAACACATAATCAGCAATTGCAACGAGGCTGTATTCTTCACCAAACATTTCACCATCTTCGCACACAATAGCCAGGCGATCTACATCCGGATCAACAACAAGACCTAAATCGGCCTTTTGATGTTTTACTTCATGCGCAATTGTACTCAGATGTTCAGGTAAGGGTTCAGGATTATGCGGAAAACGACCATTTGGATTCGTAAATAATTCAACCACATCGGTAACTCCTAATGCTACCAACAATTCCGGTACTGAAATACCGCCGGTGCTATTTACACAATCAATAACCACCTTAAAATTGCGTTCCTTAATTGCCTTTCGGTCAACCATATCCAAATCCATTATCTTGTCGATATGTTTTTGGATATAATAGAATTTATGCTGGTATTCGCCAATATGATCTACGTCAGCGTACACAATTTCCTCTTCATCCGCAATGCGCAATACTTCTTTACCATCTTCACCCGAAATAAATTCGCCGAGGTGATTCAGTAATTTCAGTGCATTATAATTTTTTGGATTGTGTGAGGCTGTAATAATGATGCCCCCACCTGCATTTTCACGTGGAACAGCGATTTCAACCGTTGGGGTTGTCGACAAACCGAGGTCGACCACCTTCATACCAATAGATTGCAAGGTACCGGTAACCAGATGGTTTACCATTTCACCGCTAATGCGGGCATCGCGACCAATTACAATAACTGAATTTCCGGTGGTGCGTTTAATCCAGGTGCCGAAAGCGGCGGTAAATCGGATAATATCTTCTGGGGTGAGGTTTTGTCCTGCCTTGCCGCCTATGGTTCCCCGTATCCCGGAGATGCTTTTAATGAGTGTCATACCGTTGTGCAAAGGTACACATTTTCATCAGCCAATTGTCCTATTTTTGCCAACAGTGGGGATATCCTGGCATACAGAAGACTGGTATTCGACCTGGTTTAACACGCGGTATTATCATCTGTTATACGGCAATCGTAATGCGGAAGAAGCTTACCTATGTGTGCATCACCTTGTTGATTATTTGAAATTACCAAAGGGATCCCGTGTTTTGGATGCCGGTTGTGGAAAAGGACGACACGCAGGGGCTTTCGCCGCAGAGGGTATGCATATTACCGGAATTGATCTTTCTGCGGCTAATATTCAGTCGGCGCTGGAAACTTACCCAGACATCGATTTTTATGTGCATGACATGCGGCGATTGTTTCGGGTGAATTATTTTGATGCCATTGTGAATTTGTACACCTCCTTCGGCTATTTTCAACATCCTGCAGATGACCAGCGCACTATTACTGCCTTTGCAAATGGCCTGCAACGCGGAGGCACCTTAGTTATAGATTTTCTGAACAGTTATAAGGTTATGCAATCACTTGACGATATTCACGTTACGGTTGAAGATGTGCATTTTACCATTTCCAAGCGCATTGAAAATGGATTTCTATTTAAACATATAGAAATTGTTGATGCCGATAAGCATTATACTTTTACTGAACGCATTCGCATTTTGTATCAGGAAGATTTTATTCACTTGTTTCGCAAAGCCGGATTAACAGAGGTTGATGTGTTTGGTAACTACACTTTAAGTACCTTTGATAAACATGCATCAGACCGTTTGATTTTAGTGGCACGCAAATCATGATATTTCCGGAGGCAATACAACATCTTGATGAGCAGTTATTTATACTGATTAATACACGTATGGCAAATGCGGTGTTTGATACGGTATTACCGCCTATTCGCGATAAATTGTTTTGGATACCGCTTTATATAGTCATTGCCGGCATTTTAGTATATCGTTTCAAGCTCAAAGGTCTTTGGATGGTTTTGCTGATCGTGGCCAATTTTGCTGCCAGCGACCAGATAAGCAGTGCAGTCATCAAACCTGCTGTTGGTCGGTTACGGCCCTGCAATGAGCCATCGTTTCAATCAGAAGTTATTTTACGTATTGATGCCTGCGGAGGCGGAAAAAGTTTTACCAGCAGCCACGCTACCAACACTTTCGCCTTTGCAGTCATGCTTATTTTATTGTTCAAGAAACGACTGCGTTGGATTACACCGGTAGCTTTGCTATGGGCCGGAAGCATTTCGTTTGCCCAGGTATATGTTGGCGTGCATTACCCCTTTGACATTCTGGCAGGAGCCCTGTTGGGAACCCTTATATCTATAATTCTGTTTAACATTGCACAAAGATGGTTTCACCTCATCCCATTGGATGCAGGAGCACCGTCCAACTCAATATGACATTTCTCCAGATTCTGATTTTAACGATAGCCTCCTGCTCGGGAATTGGTGCGGCCTGGATGTTGCGCAATAAAACGCATTCTGAATTCCTGGGCATTTTACTTTCCTTTAGCGGCGCCTATCTGTTAGGCACAGTTGTCCTCCATCTGCTGCCTGAAGTATTTCATGCACAAACAGGCATGACTGATTCCGGACACGACCATATTACGGCCATGTTTATTCTGGCCGGATTTTTTATACAATTAATTATTGTTCAGTTCACTAAAGGTTTGGAACACGGGCACTTGCATTTACACGAGCATCATAATGGCGGCTATGTTGCCGGTGTTGTATTTGGCTTGAGTGTGCATGCCTTTATGGAGGGTATTCCACTGTCTAATGGTTTAAATGGTGATATCGGACAAGTATTCAATGCTATTCTCATTCACAAAATTCCTGAGGCATTTGCATTGGCTACTGTTTTGTTTTTCAGTATACGCAATCAGTGGTTGAATATTGCCCTGTTAGTTGCATTTGTACTGATGACACCACTTGGCAGTATTGCCGGTCAGATGATTACTGAAAAC